>Ga0181599_1001122_pt1 | contig 26520 bp, 14 predicted proteins | sample 041ome_3_FD_148658 | JGI IMG/M metagenome (GOLD analysis project Ga0181599, IMG submission 148658) | Coastal salt marsh microbial communities from the Groves Creek Marsh, Skidaway Island, Georgia - 041405US metaG (spades assembly) | ecosystem: Environmental > Aquatic > Marine > Intertidal zone >...
AAGCGCGCAGCGGCGCAGAGAATGAGAAAAGGGAGCAACGAGGACGGAAACTCCGAGAACGAGAATAAAGAAGGCGACGAGGAGGACGACAACGACGACGAGAGTAAGGGTAGCGACGATAGCGATAATAGCGCGGTCGACGTCGACACCGACGGCGACAACGATGAAGATGAAGATGATGATGATGATACCTCTGCGAGCGATTCCGAGGGTACGGACGAAGAAAAAGAGCGGGAAGAAGAAGAAAAAGCCGTGAACTGGAAACTGTTGCAAATGCGATTGGAGAATTTATGTCCGAAAAAGTTATCCATCACAAAGAGCGGTAAAGATAGCAACGGAAACAGCATCAACGAGAGCGATCGAGCGGAACGACGATCGGGTTCGGGAGTCGGAGGGACGCTTCAGAAAGGAGGAAGACACGCGAGAAAATCGAGCTCGAGATTGGACGAAATAATTAACGCGAACAACAAAAACGGAGGCAGGAGTCACCTAGAAGATATAAACAGAGCAGACGATAACGGTAACAATAACGAGGACGATGCGTACAGAAGACGGCGAGGAAGCAATAGTAATCGATTGAACCAGCAACAATCCTACTCGGATTTTCACGACTATTTCGACGACGACGACGAGTATTATAAGCCGTCGACGTTCATTTTGAGAGTCGAAGTAGACGATCGAGTCGGTTTGCTGAGAGATTTAACGTTGACTCTCTGGGAGTGCGCGCTGATCGTACAAAGAGCGCACATCTCCACCTCGCCGGCGAACACCGCGGTTGATTTATTCTACGTCATGGATACCAAAGATGAACTACCGAACGAAGATCGCGTGGAGGAGATAGCAGCGGCGTTACGGTCGGTCATTGCGCACGGGCACGAATTGAAAGTAGGTTTACACCAAGTTCCTTTTTACGCGCAGGGCGATTACATCACTCGAGCCGGATGGTTGGACGATTTTAGCATCTCGCAAGTAGAATCGGCGAGCGCGACAGAATATCCTTCTTGCGATGTTTGGGTAGATAACTTAATGAGCGATAGACACACGGTGTTTCAAATGATTTCTAGGGATAGAAAAGGTTTGTTGTACGACGTGTTGAGAGCTTCGAAGGAGTTAAAAGTGCAAATCTATTACGCGAAAGTCGAGATGAAATCCGGCGGTTTGTGCGAGATTGACTTGTTCTGCGAGCGAATGACGAACGATGAAAACACGAGATATTTGTGTCAAAAATATAAACAGAACATAGAACGACCCGTAGCTGTACAGATTACGAGCAAAGGCATCGATGATTTAGCGACCGAGTTGCGAGTTATTTGTCCCTTAGATTTTACGGGCGTGACGAGACCGAGAGTTTTGTTGGACTGCACGGAAGCGCTGAGAAGATTGCGCGTGATGGTGTTCAAGGCGGACATCGTCATCGATCCAGGATTTAGCGAAGGCGAGCAAGGGCAGCTCCTACAGGAAGATTTTATGATACACAGAATTGATAGCATCGGTAACGAGGAAGGCATGAGCGACGGTGTGAACGCAGGAGGAGTATCAAACGCAGGGATGATGATGCCCAACGGAGGAGGCTCGTCGCAACAACTTTTGAATACGTTGACGACGGCAACGTCGCAAACGTCGCTTCGCAAGTCCGGAAGTAGTAAGAGCGTACATAGAACGTTAGCGAGAGAAGTTCATCGATTCATATTGACGGACGAACGAGGGATGCCAATCAGTAACGTCCGCGATCGCAAAAACGTCTGCGACGCGGTTTTGAAAACTTTGCTCGGATTGAGAGGTGCCAACGAATATTTCCCGGGAATGTCCGAAATCTCCGAAGGGAGCGATTTTTACGCGTCTCAGGACGAATACGACGACAGCGATAACGACGACGACGACGAAAACATCGACGTCGGTCACTACGGCATCGGTCGTATCGGTGGCGTGAGACGAGCAAATTCATTCCGGAGAAAGAAAAGTAGCGGTAACAACAAGAACAGAGAAGGAGGAGGAGGAGGATACATCAGCTCGGCGATTGGATTCGCCAAACGACTTTTCTTTTTCTCATAGTAAAAGCGTGTAGGAGTAACGGTTCTAATTTTAATCTCAAAAATAGCGTAAAACCCCGCGTTGTGGTGTAAAACACGCGCGAATCGTGTGTGAATCAAAAAGCATCGCGAATCATCGTTTATGTGGTATCTAAGAAGCGAATAAATATAAACAACAAAGAATCCATTCTCTCTCTATACATATCTCTCTCTACAAACGCGCTCTCTCTCTAATAATAACAAATCGAATACAACGGCTTAATCCCAACTTCCTCCTCGAACTGATCTAAGATTTCATCAATCTCGCACTCCCAATCTTCGCACTTTTCAATCATCTCGCACAGCTTCAAAGCCATCGGCGCCGCGTTCACCGCGTCTTCGTGACTATCTCTCACGTCCAAGTTAATCACCAAACACGGAACGCCCTTCGCGTTCTTCTCGCGCATATCCGCCAAAACTAAATCAAACACCCTCTCTTCAAAACACAAAACCACGTCGAACTCTCTCTCGTCGCTGTTATCTTGCCACCGCTCTGGTTTTGGTTTCACTCGCGTGTTCCGTTCCAGCATCCCTAACAACCCTTTCGCGCGATACAAACTTTCGTTTTGCGTCTTCAAATCGTTCAGAATTTCCTCGTACGTCGCTTTCCCAAACTCGTACACGTTCGGGTCATCTTTCGAAGCGCCGGGTATTTTCACCGACGACCCGGCGCCAAAGGACGAAACGTTTAATCCTTTCTCGAGCAACGCGCAGTGCGCCGCCATGGAGCGGTTCATGTTTGCCGCGCACACCATCGCGTACGACTTCTTGTCCTCCTCCGCCATATTATTTTCTGTTACACAGAAGTTCGACTTTTGATTTGATTTCTATGTTATATAAAATATGTGTGCGTGTGTCTCTTCGTTCCTCTCTCTCTCTCTCTTTATCTCTCTTTATCTCTCATAGACGTATGTACGTGTATCCGTTCGTGAGAGAGAGAGAAACGGCAGAGTTCTCCTCCTCTTCTTGGAGTGACGACTTAGAGTCCCCTAGACGAGAGGGAGAGAAGACCCCTAAACCCTAAAGTTTGACACCCTAAACTACTTTTTCTCTCTTCCGAGAAATCTCTCTCTCTCTCCTCTCAAAACTTCAACGCTCTCGCGAGAGGAACAGAAGAAGAATACGAGAACACGAATAAAAGAGGCAGAGAGAGAGAGAGAGAGTTTCTTTTGTGCGCGTGAATCTGGTTGTGTAGTGAGTCAGAGAGAGAGAGAGAGTTTGACGTAAGGAGAGAAAATCTCATCGTCACGCACACAGTTAAAAGTTTTGTGTTTTTGGAGATCTCGCGCGCTTTCGTTAAAAGAGAGAGAGAAAAAAGGCAGAGACCACTACCTACCAGAGATACGCACGCGCACTAGATAAAGATGGACAGTCAATTCGCGTTCGTCGGTTCAAACTTTGTCGTGGTCGTCGCGGATACCACGTCCGTGCAACAAATCATCGTCCAAAAATCAGACGAGGACAAAATCTTGCAACTCGACTCTCGAAAACTGCTCGCGCTTTCGGGACCGAAAGGAGACGTGTCGAATTTCGGAGAATTCGTGAAGTGTAACTTGAACTTGTACCGATTGAAGAACGGACGAGCGCTGTCGACGAGCGCGGCGGCGCATTGGACGAGGAACGAGTTAGCGAAAGCTCTGAGATCGGGACCGTATCAAGTGAACGGGTTGTTCGCCGGGTACGACGACCAGAACGGGCCGGAGCTGTATTTTTTGGATTATTTAGCGACGATGCATAAGGTGAATTCGAGCGGGCACGGGTACGGAGGGATGTTTTCGCTGTCGCTGTTCGATAAGCACTGGGTGCCGAACATGTCTAAAGAGCAAAGTTTAGAGTTGGTGAGGAAGTGCGTGGCGGAGATTCAGGAGAGATTGGTCGTCGCGCCGGAGAAATTTTTGATTAAGATTGTTAGCGAGAAAGGGGTGGAGCAAATGACCATGGTCACGGCGACTGGGGAGATTGTTGGCCCGTCGTCGTCCTCCTCGGGAGGAGGAGGAGGAGGCGATGTAGAAATGAAGGCGTAAGTAACACGTACGGTACCGCACTATATTTTTTTAATATTCCATTAAACTTCATCATCTTTGTGAGCTTTTGAAATTTTTTTAAAACACGGCGACTAAATACGAATACGTGTTCGCTAAGACTAATCCTACGCTGACCGCGGCGAGCGCGAGGAGACCAAAGTCTCCACCCCACGTCATCGGCGTCGATCGATCGCGCTCTTTCCATATCGGCGCGTCCAATCCAAACGGAGGCGAGGCTTTCACGATGCCGTTATTGCTTGGCGGGTCTTTCGCTTTCCGCTCGTCTTCATCCGTGACGACGTTTTTGTAGGCATCTAAATCGACTAATCCAGTCAAACAATGCCCAGTTCTCGTCGCGCGAACCATCATTGCCGGCGCTAGCAAATACAGCAGAGGAACGATGAAACCACCGCTAAATTTGACGACGCCGTAAAACAACTCTGGTCCGTGACACGCGACGATGACGGAGGGCGCGACTGCCGCGACGACGATGAAAAATTGACCGTAGTATTCGCACTCGTTCTTCGTCGGTATGGAGTGATGATCGGAACCCGCGCCGGTGGCGGGTGCAAACGGGTTGCTGGTGACTAACTTGGAAAAAAGCGCTAAAGACTTCTTCCTGAACGCTTTTCGCGAACGTCGAGCAAACACGCCACAGCCGTAGCCGAAATCGTACGAGATGGCTTGAAACGCCGAGGCCAGCGAGAGATACGAACCGATAATGGTGGTCACCACCGCCGATCCCGCGAACAACCAGACGAAAACTTCAACAATGGTACCTCCAGATTCCAACAACGCTTGCACGGGATCGATTGGCGCAGATTTGCTCGCGTCGTCGCCTTCGTGTCGGTGATGGTGGAAGACGCGACGAATTTTGATCTTCCAGAGTAAATTTCTCCGGCGCCGATGGATTCCATCGTCGAGCAAACTTTCTTCCTCCTTCTCCAGCGCTGCCGTACTCGTCGCCGATGACGACGATGACGTCGCATCCATCTCGTTGATGTAGTTTTCTCCATTTAAGTTTGCAAACGTATCGTCGATGTCGCTCTCCAACGCCGAGTTCCACTCCTCTCCGCCTTTCTCGACAAACTCGTCGAGTTTACTCTTATCGCTGATTAAAGCCTGCTCGAACGCCAACATCTCTTTCGCGTTTTTATTACTGAGCGCTTCCTTTGGATCGCTCATGAGCGCTTTCACCGTGTGTTCGACTAATTGCGGCGTTTCTTCCTTGACGATGGATTCCGGTTTTGGCGTCTCGCCTTCAAAAACCGTCGCCAGGGCTGTCAACGCATTATTCGTCTCTTTTTCAGTCACCAACGGCGCAGTTTTAGACTCTTCGCTTTGCGATGTCATCGCGGTGCTACTGTCGCCGCCATCACTCGGAGAAGTCGAGGACGATGAAGATATTTCGTCCAAACCTGGAGTGCTTTTCTCCACGTCTTCTTCGATGACCACGACGTTTTCGTCGTTTTCATCTTTTTCGACGATGATATCTTTCGGCGAAACAGTTTCTTCTTCTCCTGAAGACGAAGTGATGATTTCTTCGCCGCTATCGATGCTACCAACGCTATTGTTTTCATCTGCGAGTATACCGTCATTGCCTTCATCGTCCAACGTCGTCGTGGTTCTCGTTGAAGACGTGTCCGCCGAAGCCGCGATATCTTGCGCTACGCCTATAATCTCTCGCACTTCTTCTCGAACAATCTCGTCGTTCCCGTCTGAACCTCTCTTCTCCTCTTCTCGGGCCATCTCGCGAATTTTGTTGTACTCTTCCGGCGTTAACGCGCTCGTTTTCGTCGTTGTCACCGTGGTTGTCGTCGTCGTCGTCTTCTCCTTGTTGAATTCATCTTCAACATCGCTCGGCGATAAGGACGGCGAGCTGATGAGATCGAAATCATCCCCATTCCCCGTTCTTCCTATGTTTCCGCTATATTCTCCTCCTGTTCTATCCATATTTCTATTTCTATCGACTATGGCAGCTGCGATGTTGTTCGTAGCAGCAGCAGCAGCAGAAACGGCATCAATCGGTGACACGTCAACCACCGGCGATATGACGTTTGCCGCCGACGGCGTAATCCGCAAAAACGTCGCCGCAAAGTTCCACAACAGCGTCATCACTAAAGGTATCGCGCTCCCAAATATCACCGCTAATCGGCATCTCTTCTTCTCGTGGTGCAACTTCGTGCACACCACGGGCACCACGAAGTGAAAACTTAACGTTTGAAAAATCGCCGGCACCGATTTCAACACTTTCGACCAGTCTTTTTTCGCAATCGTCTCCGCGACGACGCCTTTACTCGATTGAAATATCCTCTCCTCCGCAATCGTCAACAACCCCACAAACGCTAAAACCATAACACTCGTCGCCACGCTGTTCACATTCTCTGCAATTTTACCCCCGTCTACAAACGCCGGAATCGCCAACAAAACGCCGATGAACCACACCGCCGCGCAGTACGCCCATCCGGCGAGCATGTTCAAACCACCCTCTTTCCCTAACGTCGACGCGACGAGAATGTAACCTCCTTTAGATAAAGAAGAACACAGCGCCGCGTTCACAGCCAACACGTACGAAAACCCAACCATTTTCGCCCACTTCTTCCCGAGCGTCTGTTCCGCCACCACGTGCAAAGGCACGTCTTTCCTCTTCATCTTCCGACTGGTCGCCTCGACCGATTCGACGATGCACAAAGCGCTGAAGCATAAAAAAACCCACACGATGGTCATCGCCGCCGAGGATGGGATCACCCCAGCCGGTGCCGTCGCGCGCGGGATGGCGAGGCAGCCGGAGCCGACCGCCGTTCCCGCGAGAATGGCGACGGATGCCGCGAAGTGCTTGAAGGCATCCGCCGGATTTTCTTCGTCTTGTTCTTCCCCAGAAGAAGCGCGCGACGATGGTTTGGAGACCGTAGCGACGTCGGAGGACGATATCGAGGCGATTTCGATGTCGCCAAGAGCACCGTCTGTGTCTGCGATGATGTCAGGTGGAGGAGGTTCTTTCATCTCAATCTTTCTTTTCCCCCAAGCGCGAGTGTTAACTTTTGTGAGGATTTTGGATGAAAAATACGCGAGCGAGCGAATGTATGCGTGTATGGATGTATCTCTCTCTTTTACGATGTGTTTATCTTATTACAGCGAGATTGAAGTGTATTTACGTTTGTGTGCGTGTGTGTGTGTGTGTTTCATGGTATGAGTAGAACGCCATGTTCGTATCGCCAACCACTTGGTAACGGACAGTCGTTGTCGAGGAGGTATTGTAAACATTCGGAGCGATTGAACACGTGCGCGTATCGTACAGCGCAACTACCCCACGGCGCTTTGGCGGTTTCGCGCAAGAACTTTAAACAGTCCAAGTGGCCTTCCGTGGCCGCAAACGAACACGCATCTTGGTTGAATTTATTGTATTTACGTTCAACAAGGTATTCGAGTATATGGAGATGACCCTTTTGAGCTGCCCATGCTGCAGTATATGAATTCCAAGGCGCTTTGACTTCTTCGTGCAAGTATTTGAGGCACTCGAGATGACCGTATTCGGCAGCATCTGCACACGCACCCTCACCCACACCCACAGGACACCCATTTGCAACGCAATACTTTACCATTTCCAGATTACCTTGTGATGCGGCTTTTCTCATCGTCAAAACATCCCACTCGCACTTTTTCTCCTCTCGCGCCCACTTGAGCAACTCGAGTTTATTCGTTCCAGCAACTCGATAGCAGAACAGTGGAAACGATCGATTCTCCCACGCAAACTCCAACGTAGATATCGACGACATCTCTACAACTTCAAACCTCTTTTTCAACTCACTCTTACGAGACGATCTCTTAATCAACGCTCTCGTTTCGCTATTCACTCCAAACAAAAACTTCACGTCGGTTCCATTCAATCTCGGCAAAATGTGTTTGAAACAAATATCGTCGTTGTTCACAATCACGTCCCACAAGTCTCTCTGACCGAGCTTTCTCTTCTTCCATCGCGTCAACATCCTTCCGCGCGCTCTTGTTTTACGCCGTCGCCGAAACTCTTTTTGTCGTAAATCTCTCTCTCCGTGTCGCAGGAGCGCGCGTTCAAAAGTGACGACCCCCGTTTTCGTTTGACGTGACTCACTCGTATTTTTTTTTCAGATCTGATCTGATGTACCACGCGATACAAAAATTCTAACATCGCGCGAACGCGCACGCGGACGCGCCAAAATGACCACACCATCTCTCCTCGACGACAACGCGACCGCGCACGACGCGATCGCGTGCGCGCATTTCGTCGCTTCTTTGCCCGACGATGATGACGATGATGATGCTCGTCGTCAAAACGCTAAACTCGCTGAATTTTTTTTTCGCGAGATCGAAGAAAAGGCGTTTCGTCTGTTTTTGAAGAGAGGAGACGCGGAGGCGCGAGACGCGAACGGATTGACGCCGATGCAGCTTTACGCGTTGCTTGGGATGAATGGGAACGAAAAGTTCGAGAAGTATTTCGTCGAGCGAGTGTTTTTGCACCCGATCGAGGCGGTCTTAGCGTCGAGTAGAGAGGAGAAGAGGGTGCAAATAGAAAAGTTTAAGAGAAACCTATTTTGTCACAGAGATGAGGGCGATGACAAAAACAACCGGGCAAAAGGAGAGAACATGCTCTTGATGCAAGTTCACGCGTGCAACATGAACGATTTGGCGTGTTTGAAACGCATAATCCATCTCGAAAACGAAATGATTCAGCTCGCGGCTCATCCCACTTGTCCGTTTCCAATGCGGGAATATACGTTGTCGTCACTTCAATTCAACGCTCCGCTCTTGGCCGCGGCGTTGCGACATCCGCACGATGCGTCGTATCGACTCGTTGAATTCATACTGAAAAGGTACGTAGAGTTTGATGGCACCGGTTTGAGTGAACCGTTGGATTCTTTCGGAAGGAACGCGTTACATCTGTGCGCTCAATACGACTCCCCTAAAACGATGAGACTAGTCATGAACCATCTATCGTCGCGATATGCGCACAAACTGAACGATATCATCAACTGCCGAGACGCGTTTTCGGATGATTACGACGGCAACCGCACGCCATTGATGACGGCGTGCAGCTTTTCTCCAGACTGCGCTTTGCTTTTGATTGAAAAATTCGGCGCGGACGCTTCGACTATGAGATCCAAAGCAGGTTGGTCCGCATTGTTTTACGCCATCGAACAGCAGTTCCGCGATTACGACATCGACAGCGATGATGACGTCGCAAAACAAAATCGCCTTATTCGTTTACTCATGAAAAATAGAGACATGTATCGACAGCAAAATCCAACGACAAAAACCGACCCCGGCGTGGAAGAAAACGCGATGAAAAAAAATATCCTCCATCTTGCGGCAATCAACGCGAGATCGACGCGTCCGCTGGAAATTCTCCTCAAATCGAAATCTATCGTCCAATCCTTCCTCTCGCACCCGGACGCGAACGGGAAAACGCCTTTGCACGACGCTATGTTTCGAAGTTGCATAAACCAAGCTCTCTATCTTGTAGACGCCATCGAGAATGAAAAAGAAAGCCAACGAAAGTCGAATACTGGCGGCACAAACATCGACGACGCCATTCTCGCCGAGGAATTACAAGACTGTTTCGGTAAATCTCAATACAGCGGTATCGTGTGCTCGCGAAAGTTATTTCGAAACTTCCCGAACGACTTTGACCCCCGCAATTCTGAAAATCCAACGCTCGCGGAGAAAACGCTCGAATACTACGAAGACAAGTTACTCTTTCAAAATTAGGGGAGAGAGAGACGAGAGAGAGAAGAGAGGCGACGATCCGCCGCAGCAAGTAACGCTCTAAAACATTTAATCGCATCTCAAATACATCGCTACGTTCTAATAAAACTCATTCATTTCTATCCGTGCTTTGCTCCCTCGCAAATCACGCTTTCATCTTTGCAAACTCCTCCTCTAAAAACTTTAATCGCTTTTCCGCGTTTTCCACTTGTTTGAGGAGAATCTGCGTCGACTTTTCGATGTCTTGGTTCAACTTGTACAAACCGATGGCGGAGGCAGAGGCGAATCCGACCGAGAAGGAAACTACGCGCGTGCGAAGCATTACTTTTTTGTGTGTGCGTTTTTTTTTAGAGTCTTTGTGTGTGCCGCGTTTTGTGTGCGTGCGCGCGCGTGTCTCGTTATGGGGCACGGTGAAGACCAACTTTTGCCACATTTTAGGGGTGCGTTTGTACAAAATACGCTCTACGTTTCAATGTTTAAATCATACGATCTTCTTCTACATATATATCTGCTGGTGCTGCTACTTTTTCTCTACGACGATACGTGTATCATTTAAAATCAATTCGCGATTCTCAACCGCCCGACGTCGTTTTCTATGGAGGCGCCCCCGATCCCGCCGCCTGCGTCGTTGTTCACTCGAACCTCGAAATCTCCCATTTTCTTCCTCTCGCTCGAGGTGAGTTTCGCCGAGGCGCCTTGGTGACCGCTAGACGCCGCGGTGGTTAAATACCGAACCCATTTCGTGGCTTCGTAGCCTTCTTTACTCCATACTTTGAGGAAACGGATGCGGAGACCGGAGGCGGTGAACATCGGTAAAGAAAATTGGACGTTTAAGGGCGGTTGGGACCATTTTTTCTTCCCTCCCGATTTCTTGTCGTCCAAATCGTCTTTGATCGAGCCGACGAGCATGACTTCAGCCTGTAATCGAATTTCCTTCCCTCCCGGAAAGTTTTTAACTTTCCAACGCAAGCACTCCTCGCCGGCTAAGTATCGCGCTTTGCCTCCGGAACATAAGACCTTCACTTTCGCGGTATTTGGCGGAACCGGTATGCGGACTCTTATTTCTTGCGCCACGGTTTTCTCCGCGTATAACGATTTAAACATGACGTCTACGGAAACTCGCGTGCGCCCTAACTCTTTCACCATAGCGATGACTTTAAACGGAATGGAGACGTTTTCAGATACTCGATATTTCATGAGTTCGAATTCACCGTCCGGAGGTACGAACGAGACGACTTTATCGCTGGCAAATTTCGAAAGGTTCACGCAGTGATGAAACTGCAAGTCGTCTAAATCGATCGTTTTTCGTTTGTTCGCTAAAGAGGGCATCGGGAGCTCCATGCCGAGTGTACCGTCCCCGCTATTCGGGTTATTTCTTCCACCTTTCGCTTCGTCGCCTAAACTATCGTTCAATCCAATCTTCAACTCGGGCATCCCGCTCAACTTTGCGTTCAACACCACCCTTCCGCTACACGAGGCTCTCAACGCGTCGCCGTTCGCCTGCGTCACGCACGAAATAGTCTCAATCACGTCTAAATACACCTCGTTCTTCTTATACATCAACCCAGGCCGTCTCCATTGCACCGCCCCAGTCATCTGCGCCGTCGTCTGCCTCGCTCTCTCTAATTTATTCATCGCCTCTTCTTTTTCGTCCTTCGACTTCGCCTGTCCGTTTTCTCCTTTGCTATTCAATTTCCCCTCGATGATATCCAACACCGACGCTTTCTGCGTGATGAACTCTTTCAGCGTGTTCGCGGACGTAATCTGCGGGTACCCGTTATCGCACATCTCGTCGAACAGTTCGTACATCAACACGAAGTTCGCCCGGATGTTATTCTCGTTCACTTTCCCAAAGTACGACTGTTTGTGAATTGAATCAAACAAAAAGAGAGAGAGAGAGAGAAAAAAGAACGCGTCAGTCACCGGCGACGAGCGCACATCGCGCATCCACACAAAGATAACCACGGAGAAGAACGAAGCAAACAACGAGAGCTTTTCGCGTTTTACCCGCCGGAAAAAGAGAGAAAACACCACACGCACCTGAAACGTCCCGATCGCGCTCTTCAAAAACGCAAAACACATGGAAACGTTCACGTTCAGCTTCGTCGCCGCGCACACGTACACGTTCGCGACTCGAATAAACATGAACTTGATTTGACCGACGATTCTAACCGGCGGGAGCGATTGCACGTCGCCTTTATTAGAAGACATGCCGTTGTTTCCGCTCGACGACGACGACATCATCGTCGACGTCCTCCTGACGCTTTTTCGGTGGCCGTTCAGAATTTCCGTCTTGAACTGGTCGATGTTCGCGCGAGAGATGTCGGAACGGTACTGCCGCTCTATGAGCACGTCCCCGCGGAGGTTGACGATGAAGACCGCGGAGAGCGCGATGGGTGGTGGCGCGGCGGCATTCATGTTTTTCGTGTGATTATTTGTGTTGTGTTTCTTTCGGGGAAAATGCGGAGAATTTTGACTTGAATTCTGAAAAGAAAACACGAAGAAAACGCCGAGAAGAAGAGATTAAAAAGCAACGAGCGTAGAATATTGCGTGCGCAATTAGATTATATATATCATATATATATATGTAATATGAATGTGTAATGTACAACTTCTTGAATTTGATGCGTACCCGGCGCTTATTGCGCGCGTCGTGCCATCAATCATCTTTCTCTTTCTCTCTCTCTCTCGCGCGCGCGCTCGCAGCCTCGAGGTATATTATCGCTACGTGCGAAAGAAGTTTTTTAAATTTTCATTTGTTCGCGTCGATTTATCGGATCGCTCGAGACTTTTACGTGAATGCATTGTATCGTCGGCGTCGTCACTTTGTGTTCATAATAGGCTCTTTTTATTTTGAAGGCCCGCGCGAGCAAATGTGCGTGTTGCTACTGGGTTTTTTGTGAAGAGCGCGACTCGTTTCCTCTCTCGCTCGCTCGCTAAACGAACGAAGAAGAGAGAGGAATACTCGAGCCGCTTACGAACCTCAGCATTTTTTAATCGCAGACATATCCGTCGTGTGCACCGGCACGCCAAAAAACTGAATCTTACCTATTTTCGTCTGCGGCGCATCGCTTTGATTCGTTTCTACGAACAGCGTGATCGTTCGAACATTTTTAAATAGCGTCTGTTTATGAAAGAGAGAACCAAAAGGTCAACACGCGCGTCGTCGAGACGTGTCGCGCGAACGCGCGTAAAAGTGCGATTGAGTCGTAACATGTGATAAAAAACCATCGCGGTCGATCGAATGCATTCTTTTCCTATCGCGAATGTTACGAGGATTCAAAACGCGTCGCGTTTACTCGAGGATATGAAATCGAGAAGAGAATATAACACGCGTGTGCCCTTCATTTACCTGGTCTAACTCCATCGCAGCTCCCTCTCTAAACGCGCACTCCTTCTCCCCAAACGTGAGTTTCTGCGTCGGTTTTTTGCTCGAACAATCGTCGAACTGGTAGTTTGGTTTATTCGCGAAAATTTTAACCCTTTTCGGCGCCGAGACCGTCTCCTCGCCTTGCTTTCCGTGGATTATGACGCGTTTCAGATTGACGATTTGATTAAACGCAACGGTGACGAGAAGTTCGGCGTCGTCGACTTCGCTGTCTAAAGATAACGTCGGGGTGTCTCTCCCAGTCGTCAGCGCGAACTGCCAATCGGTGACGGCGTTGAAACACTCGACGTTTTGGGATTGGATCTCGGAGATGAGGTCGATTTCGTCCGACGACGACATCTTCTTATTATTATTATTATTATGTTTTCTCCCGCGAGATTCTTCTGAAGAGAGAGAGAAGATGGAAAAGAAGAGGAAAATGTTCATCACGCGCGAGAGCGTTTAAACTTCCGGATTTAAAATCTTACTCATAAAAGTACGCGCGTTTTTGTTTATAAATAATCGTCTCTTTCTACTGCTACTACTACTGCTACTACCTTTCGCGAAGCAGCGCTTTGGAAACGGCCACGACTCGTCTCGCGACGTCGGCGAAGGATACGTCGTGCGCGGAGGCTATTTTCCGCAAAGCGCGGAGAAACGCGCGGGTGGTAATCTCGCCGTTTTTTTCGGCAGCGCCGACGGCGAAGGCGACGTCGAGGCAGTCGGATGCGGTGAAACCGTTGCCGATTAACGCGCACGCGGTGCATATTTTTACGAATTCGCGTTCGTCTATGGTTTTTCTTCTTCTTCTTTCTCCTCCTCCTCCTCTTCCTCCTCCGAGGCGGAAGGCACTCGAAGAGGAAGAGGGTCCCGTCGTCGTCGCCAGAGATTGGCAAAAGACGGTTTCGAAAGCGTTCGCGACGCGGTCTTCGAGAAGAATGTCTTCTTCGTCGGTCTCGTCGTACCGGTATCTTCCTCTCGCCGAGTTTGCCGCCGCCAATGATGATGATGACGCTAGGTAATTGCCGTCTAAGCTACTTCTATTGTATCTATTCGTGTACCTCTCCGCTCGGATTCGCCACGAGGACGGAGAGGAAGGAGAAACAGGCACGTCAGGGTTGTTGTTTGTGACAGATTTTGATGAAGTCGCGGCAGGTTGCGTCGTTGCCATCGTTCGCGGCCGCCGCGAGATGTTGTTGGCATCGTTGTTGTTGATGTTTTCGACGCCGTATCGAAGCTCGTACTCGAAATAGTCATAATCGTCGTCGTCGTCGTCGTCGTCATCATCATCATCATTATCACCACCACCAATAACCGCATCGCTCGCGAACATTTCTCTCCTCCGCTCTTCTTCTTCTCTCTTCCTCTCCATCGCGTACGCCGTCGCCACCACTCTTTTCCCGACCGCTTTCGCTTCCACGTCGTACGCCTTCGCCACCGCCTCGCCGAGTAACGTCGCAAACTCCTCGAACGTAATCCTTCGCTCTTCGTTCCCAACATATTCTTCTTCGTCGTCGTCGTCGTCGCCAGTGTTCTTCTTCTTCTTCTTCTTCCTCTCGTCGTCATTACTCTCGCGGCGTCGCGAAACGACGTTTTCAAAGCACCCGATCGCTCTCGACGTCGAAAACGTCTTTGAAAGTAAATTCGATTCCGTCAACACCGAAAGCCACGCTTTCGAATTCATCGTAAACATCATCGTTCTGTTGCTGTCGCCGCCGGTTTTGTGTCGTTGATGATGACGGTGAAAACGACGACAAAAAGACGCGAACGCTGGTTTCAGTCGTTTCAGCAGCGCTCGTGGAAACAGAAGAGCGGTGTTGTCGTTGTCGTCGTTGTCGTTAAAGCGCAACGGCGATGACATTTTTGAATTCTTCAAAGTCGACGAAGAAGCAGACGAAGAAGACGATTGCAAAATGACGTCCGCTTCGACGAGCAAGTCCGAGAGGGAAACTCTCTCGACGTGGCGGTAGACTTTTTCTTCTTCGACCGAGGTCGAAGAAGGAAGAGGGGGAGGAGGAGGAGGAGATGGGGACGACGTCTTCATCGCGTTTTCGCTCGTTATAGGGAAGAGAAAATGGAGATTTTTTTTCCAATTTATCCACAGAAAGAAGGCATTAAAGCTCTCTCTATATCGCGTCGAAAAACGAAAAGCTTTCCCAACTCTCTCTCTATATATATTCTTGTCTTTTGTTTGGGAGCGCGTGCGTGTTTTTTGCGACGAAAGAGATGACGAGAACGACGCGTTGTTGTTTGCGAAATCTCTCTCGACTCGCATTTGCGATGGAAAGTTGTTCAGCCTCCACGTCGTCGGCGGCATCTTCTTCTTCGTTTTTATCGGAGACGAGTCGTCGTCTTTTTCAAACAAAGCGACTCGCGACGAGAGCAGGAAGAACGGTGGCAGGAGCAACGACGCGGCGTGTTGTTCCTTCTTCGTCGTCCATCGCGACTGCCTCTCGCGTGGTTCTTGAGCACAAAGAGCACAAAGATGGAAAGGAAGACGATGATGTAAAAACAATAGCGGTGACGTTTACGGAGAAAACGGGGGAGGAAATAACCGTGAAGGCGAAAGTCGGCGAAAGTTTAATGGAAGCGGCGCACGAAAACGACGTCGAACTCGAAGGTAGAATTTTTGTTCTTTTGTTTTCTCGATGCGAAGAGAGAGAGAGAGAGAGAGAGAGAGAGAGGGGGTGTTTGTGCTCGCGTTCTTCTCTTTCTCTCTTTCGTCTCTCGCGCGCGCTTTCGCGCGCTCGGTTCGCTCGCTCGGCGCGTCCCGCTCGATGAAGAATAATCTTGAAAAAGGGACGTGGCTTTTTCTGTTTCGTTTTGCTTCGCTTCGTGCGCTGACCATTCTGTATTCTTCTCTTTTACTTCTACATTTCTTGTTCTTCTCGACCGCTCGATGAACGAAAAGGCGCGTGCGAAGGGTCTCTGGCGTGCTCGACGTGTCACGTCATCGTCGAGGACCAGGCGGTGTTCGATAAACTTCCAGAGGCGTGCGACGACGAAAACGACATGCTCGATTTAGCGTTTGGATTAACCGAGACGAGTCGGTTGGGGTGTCAAATTATAGCGAAGGAGGATATTGATGGCATTAGGGTGAAGATACCGGCGGCGACGAGGAATTTCGCGGTGGACGGGTTCGTGCCGAAACCTCACTAGAGTTCTTTTTTAGTTCACATAGCCATTTTGTAGAGAGTCAAATACAGTTTCACATAACGCTTACTTACTACTACCGTAATAATACACTAATCATTTACTACATGCATTGTATCTAAGCTAATCGAAATAGTCTTCTATATCCACGTCTGGGTCTAACAGGTCGTTCTCGAGGTGCGAGACGTCGATTTTGTCTTGGATCAAGTTCTCAAACGTTTCTTCCAAGTTTGTTTCGCCGACGAGAACGGCGCCCACGACTTTGCCTTTGTACGTGACGACCCGAATGAACGTTGAATTCGAGCATAAGGAAGTAAAATATTCTTCCCCTTTTTCCTCGTTGTTGTTGTTGTTGGCAACTTCAATGCTACTACTACTACTACTACCGTCGTCGATAAATTTTCGCGAGAGTATTCTCACGTCCTTCTCGTCCGCCTCTGGAAGAAATTTTTGCAAATTGAAGCTTCCCAACAAGATGACTTTTAAACCGAAAAACGTCGTCGAGTGCGTGAACAGCTCAAAATTGAAACCTAATCCGTATTCGTAGCCGTCGACTTGTAACATCGATCGTGCGCACTGCGCACCGCTTTGCGCAGCTTGCGACCACGAACGCATTTGGAACCAGTTTGTCGATTTGTCCTCGTTTCGCCGTTCGCAGAGCGCGCAGTCTCCCGCTGCGAAGAAAACGTTTGGTTTGTTCGGTAGCTCAAGCTCGAACGTCTCCGTGACGCGCATGCCATCGGTGATGAACATGGTGTTGTCACCATCGTTTCCTTTGGAAGAGGGAGGTGAGTTCACCGCCGCATCGTCCCCACGTACGAATCCAAACGTTTCCCTCGCGGTAGCTTCGTCTCCGAACAAATCGCCTCCATTTGGTTCTACGCCGATGCACGCAGCAACCACGAGGACGTCGGAGACTGTTTTGTTATTCGACAAACGCACGGTGGCGCTTTTATATCCATTCTTTTCGACAAAAGGGACGACATCTTTGATTTCGCAGTTTGCTTCGATCGTTAACCAGTCTACCTCGAACAGGGCGTTCACCACGGATGTTAAATACGCGCCCCCTCTTCCACGTTCGTTTTCTTTCTCTTCGACGTTCTCGCGGTCGCTTTCCTTGTTGCAATCGTCGACGTTGTCTTTTCTTTCTTCTTCTTTTTCTTCTACGAGTGCGCTACTCTTCTTACAATCTTCATCATCCGAAATGTCGTCAAAAAGCAAAGCCTGGTTGATGCGTTTGAACCAATCGGGCCCAGCCGAGGACGTCTTGGCGCACACCGTCGCGCCAAACGCGCCGCGACGTCGGGGATAAGAAATTTTCTCATCGAACGTGAATTGCTTCGTAGTTCCGTTTTTCTTTGGAGCGTTTGCTTCTTCATTGCTTTGAATATACTCATCGTCATTTCTATAATTGTTGGCGTTTCTCCTCTCGTGCGCATCTATTTCGCCAAGAATTTTCCGTCTCGCCGCTTCTCGTCTCGCCCGTCTGTGTTCCAATAAGAACGCGCTCGCGTCGCGATCGAACAACGCGTCTCCAATGGCTTCGTGTTTCACCACCCACACGACTTTCATTCGCTTCAACGCTTCTATCATCGTTTTCATCTTTTTCTTCATGTTGTTATCCTTATTCACGGAAGATGCGTCATCTCGTTCTGCTTTAACGAATGACATCACCATTTGTAGAAACGACTCGTCCAACGCGTTGACAATCTCCATCGCCACCGCGCCGTTCCCGGAAACCACTATTCTCGTCATCGATTTCTCTACGCTCCGTTCTTCGTCTTCATTATTATCCCCACCACCTTCTCTGCCTGCGCGAGTACCTCCGCGCCCACTCCTCATGAACGCCTTTCGCAACGCGTCGCCTAAAACCTCCGCCGACTCCGTATCCCGCACGTATTTAACGATATCGTCGCGCGACGACGACGACGACGACGACGACGGCAACCGTTTCGGTCTCGCGCCTACGGCGAAACAAATCTGATCGAACGCAATCTCTCGAGTGTTGTTATTATCATTATTGTCGTCATCATCAACTCTCACGGTAACCGTTTGTTTCTCACCATCAATTTGAATCGCTTCGCCTCGCACGACGCGCAATCGACCGCCTTTTACTACCCGCGACTTTGTCCTAAAATCTTCAACCGCAACCGTCTCGAGCGCAAAAAACTCTTCATCTTCATCTTCATCTTTACGACGACGGAAAAGCTTCAAAACTTCCGACCGTTCGATCAAAACGACCTCGAGATTCGAACGAGCGTCGTTTTCGTCGTTCGACGATAATCGAAGCAGCTCTTCCGCGCACTTCGCCCCGGCAACGCCGCCGCCGAGAACGACCGCGACTTTCCTCCTCTTCCAAATTTCATCTTCTTCTTCTTTGACTTCTTTGACTTCTTCTTCCTCAAAGCGCCAAAAAAATCCTCCTCTTTTTCGAGAAGAAGAAGGATAGGAAGAGAGAAGAGAGAGTCGGCAGCGGCATCTCTTGCACATGACGCGCCCGTTCTGTCGTTTTCGTCGTCGTCGTTGCGCGCGCTTTTTTCTCTTATTAAAAGAGGAGCTCAACAAAGAAATCCCAAACCCTAAAATATAATAAAATGTAAAACCCTAAACACCATCGTCAAAAAAAAATGCTCGGGAACTCTCTCACTAATCGTTCATAAACATGTCGTCTGCCTGTTCTCCAACGACGGCCTCGTCGTCGTCGTTCGGCGCAACGACGCCGAGACGTTTTCGGACTCGCAAGAGGAGCACTTTTTTTTTGGCGAGAAGTAGTTTACCACCCAACGACGCCGCCGCGACGGAAGGAGGAGAAGAAGAAGAGACATCTCTTTCGAAAACGACATCGACGAGGAGGAAAACGACGACATCATCGACGAGAAGGAAGAAGACCGACGATGCTTCCGGCGCCGCCGCGATTACGAAGAACGACTTATCCGAAGTCACGGTCAAAGCGAGACAGAAGAAGTTTTCATCTTCTGGAGAAGAAGAAGAGATTTTCTTCGAACGCTCGGCGTCGTTCAACGTCCCCGGTTTTGTTGGGTCGATCGTTGAAACGCACTCGAGAGAGTTCAGAGATATCGAGAGCGGGGAGATGCGTATTTCGGTGACTTTTTCTTTGGCGGGCGGGAATAATAACGACGACGTGGTTTTGCACTGGGCGACGAAGACGTCGACGACTGAAGATCCGAACGCGTGGGTCATGGCGCCAGATGCGCTGAAACCTCGAGATACGACCGAGTTTGGAGATGGGATCGCCAGTCGGACGCCGTTCGCGGAGGGGAAGTTGGAGTTTACGGCGAAGAAAGAGGACGTGAAAGAAGTGACGGAAATTTGTGGGATTTTGACGAGAGGCGAGGAGTGGCTGCACGCGGAAGAAGGGGACGTGAAGGCGCTGACGCAGGACCCGAAATTCGTCGTCAGAGCGTCGTCGTCGTCGTCGTCGTCGTCTGGTACCGGCGGAGACGACGTGACTTCGGTCTTTGGTGACGACCCGGCGAGCGCCGCGGTGTTGAAGAAAGTCTGCGACTTTGAAGGTTCCGATAACCGAAACTTGTTCAGTCGCATATGCCTTTTGAACGACGTGCTAGAAGACGCGAAAGAGTGCAACGACAAAGGATTAGGCATCGTCTTGGCGTGGTTGAGGTTGTCCTCCACCAAACAGTTACCGTGGTACGAAGGACACAATTACCAAGGGAAAGATATGGCGCACTTGCAAAAAGTCATCGCCAGTCGCTTGGCCTCCGTCGCGGCGAAACACCCGGACGGCACCTCTCGACAGTACGCGAGAATGGCCATGCAGTTCGTCGCCAGAGGTGGCGGGAACGGCGACGATATTCGTCTGGGCATTTTGAACATCATGAGAGAACACGGCATTAAAGAAGGCCACCGACCGGGCATCGAAGATCCGTTCATCGCCCAGTGGCACCAAAAGTTACACTCAAACACGACGCCGGATGACATCAAAATATGTGAAGCGTATTTGCACTTTTTACACACCGGAAACTGGGACGATTTCTGGGCGCACTTGTGGGAACACGGGAGATTGAGCAGAGAAGATTTAGCCGGCATGAAAGCCGGATGGAGAACCGAGGGCATCACGGGACCAGCCTGTCACTTACCGCACATGATTGACTCGTTTAAGCACTATTTATGGATTTTGAAAACCACGCACGGGGGTGCGGACGTCGACACGGCCATGGGCTTCGCGCAAGGTAAAATTTCCGACGAAGCTCGAAATGGGGTCTGGGACATTCTCGGCAACAGAGACGCGCATTGGATCCCGGGCAAAATAGTCGAGGTCAGAAAGTGCATGCAGGGCAATTGGAAACACGACGGGGAACCTGATCGCGACGTGGTCATGCTCGACGCCGCGTTGGAGAAGTTTTTTCGAACGAAAGTTGAACAAATCGATTTCATGTCATTGGACCAAGATTCCAAGTTGTCTTTGTTAGAGCTCGCGATTGAAAACGTCACGTTGACTGGCGAATCTGAAAACATGCAAAAATCGTTGGACTATTTGCGACGCGCGCAAGGCGAAGAGTGCGGCCCGAGATGGTCCGAGTCGTGGGCGTTGACGATGAAAGCTGCTTTGGATAACGTCACGTGCGCGATTGCGAAAGATATGGACGCTTTATGCGCGGTTTCGAACAAAACCGCCAACGCCATCGCCTCGGTCGCCAAAGGATCTGTTTCAGACGCGTATTTGATGAACTTTGGCGAAGAGATGGTTCGAGGTCACGCTTTGTTTGTTGCCGCCGGTTTGGCCAACGCCGCGTTCAACGACGCACGAAACGCGTGTAAAAACAAGTCGCCGTGGTTGGTTTCCAGCAACGGCGAATCTCCGGACGCGTTGGCGAAGTGCGCGGGTAAAGTTATATTCCAAAATTTGGAAGACGCGCAAGGCGAAGATTTTACCACCAAAGATGATGGATTACCCGTCGTTTTCTTTTCCGAAAAGCTCGGCGGTTTAGAGGATATCCCGAAAGGCGTCTCGTGCGTCATTACGAAGACGCCCGTGGATGTGTTGTCTCACGTCGCGATTCGCGCGAGAAACACGGGCGCGTTCCTGGCGTCCGTACAAAACGACGACATTTGGAACGCAATAATTGCTCAAGATTTCAAGTACGTTGCCGTGGCGAAAAGTGTAGACGGTAACTCCGTTGAGTTTACGAACGTGGAAGAAAGCGAAGCGAAGACTTTGTTATCGACTTCGACAACCTCGTCCGCTGGCGAGAAGAAGAAATCCGTCTCCGTGCCGAAAACGAAAGCGACGAGAAAATTAGTCGTTTTTCCGGACGCTTACGCCGCCGGCGTAGTCGGTGGAAAATCGCAATCGTTAGCCGCCTCGGCAAAAGTAGCCGAGAAAGCGAACGTTATTGTCCCGGCTTCTTTCGCGTTGCCGTTTGGCGCGTTCGAGAAGGCGTTGAAGAAAGATCCGGAAACGAAGGCGAATTTAGACGCGTGCGTGAAAATTGCATCCGCTACGGCGAAATCGAACGACGTTGAATTACGAAGAAAAGCGTTAACAATGGCAAGAAGAGTCATAAGCGAAGGGTTAGAGTTGCCGGACGATTTCGCGAAAGAGTTGGAAGCGGCGATTGAACAAACGTCATCGTCGTCGAAAGTCTCCGTGGACGACCTGTGGGCGTCCATTTGCGGCGTCTGGGCGTCCAAATGGACCGAACGCGCATTCAACTCTCGTTTAGCGGTTGGTATCAAAGAAACTGAACTTTCCGTCGCAGTTTTGAACATGGAATTGTGCGACGCCGAGTTTGCGTTTGTCTTGCACTCGAAAGATCCCACCTCTACTACGGAGGATAACGATATCATGTGCGGCGAAATCTGCATCGGTTTAGGCGAAGCGTTGGTCGGAAACGACCCGGGGCGCGCGTTAGGTTTCCGCGTGGACAAAAAAACGAAACAAGTTTTGGAAATTACGTCGCAACCGTCGAAACCGGTGGCGTACTATTCTCCCAAAAACGCCTACATCGCTCGCTCGGATTCCAACGGCGAAGATTTAGAAGACTTTGCCGGCGCCGGCTTATACGACTCCATTCCAACCGCAGAAACGTACTCTCAGCCGGCAGAGTACAGCTCGTGCGATTTAATCTGGAACCAACAGTTTCGAGACGAATTGTTGCAAAAACTTTGCGATTTAGCCGTCGACGTGGAGCGAGCCAACGGCGGAAAAGCCCAAGACGTCGAAGGGTGCGTCTTGAGAGATTCGAGAGCGCTCGTTTTGTTACAAACCCGCGCTCAAGTTTAAAACGAAAAAGAAAAAGAGTCAAACACCCAGATTCATACTATTATTACTATTATCATCAATCGCAGAGAATGAAGAGAGAGAGAACGAGAGAGAGAACAGGTCGTGTAATAAAATACATAGAGTTGCTGCTGCTGCTGCTGCGTTGTTTTTTTGCAAGAAGACACACACAGAACGCCAACACCCAAAAATAATTTTTAAAACCCTAAACATAAGACGTTTTGACGACGTCCCGCGGGAAGGAACGCGCGCGATCTCTCCTCTTCGCATTGCTTCACTTTGAAAAGCTTTTGTTGAAGAAGAGTAGTTAACCGCGCGCTCGCTCGCGCACCAAAATTAAACGCCATCTTTTTCGAAGCTACTGAAGAAGTACAACAGCTATAACAACAAATACAGCAGCGATGAAGGTGTACGGAGCCGTTTCCGCGGAAGATTCGCCTTTATTGAAACGCAACACCAATAAGAGCGAAACATCGTCGCATTTCAAGCGCATCGCCGCGGCGACGTTGCTCGCCGGTGGCGCGCTCGCCGTCGCGAGTAAGAACACCAACTACTCGTCGTTCGCGATTGGTGGTGGCAGGAATTACCTCCGAGTGAGAGGACTTGGCGACGCGTTGGACGATGCCAAAGCCGGTACGTTGTTTTATCGTTTTTGTGCCCTTTTAGAGATCAAAAAGAACATTTCTTCCCGTGTCGAATCTCTTTTCGTCGCGCTTTTGCCTTTTGCAGATCGAAAAAATACGGCGAAACGGGACTCGAAGCGCGAAGCGACGCGAGTGTTTCATCGTTCGACGCGCTTCGATCGAATTCCTTCTTTTTGTATGCGTTGTTCGAGAGCGCGAAGGGAAATTCAATTTTCGGGGTTTCCTTGGTTTTGTAACACCCTTTTGGATTTTAGGGTTTTAGTAGTGAAGTGAAACGGGGACTTTTGTCCCCGCGCCGCGCCCGCGACGCCCTCTCTTGCGTGATTATTTTCGAATGCGTATATACTCACGGCTGGTGTGCTCTCTCTTTTTCCTCTCTCCTTTTAAACAAACAGAAGCGGCAAAGATTCGCACCGAGGCAGAAGCGTGCAGGGAGAAATCTGACTGCGTGGAAGAATTCGGCGCGTCCATCACGGAAACGATCGACGAGTTCGCGGATACTTTGACCGATTTGGGCCGAGACGCTAACTCGATGGTGCAAGGCGTGACGAATATGGCGGACGCGATGGATAAATTGAAATCTGCCGCGCACGTCGGTGAACTCGGGTCGGAAGATGTCGCTGGGGATGCGCAGACTGCTGTCGAAGATGCTGGCAACGCGGTCACCGACGCCGCCACGGAAGCCTCGAACTCTGTTCAAGACGCGGCGAAGCACTCGGTTGAAGATTTGCAAGGTGCCGTGGCAACAGCGCAAAAGGAAGCCGAAAAAGCGGCGGCGGACGCGCAAGCGTGCACTTCCGATGTGGATGAATGCTGGACGAAAGCCGTCGATAAGATGCAAGCAGATGTGGCGTTGGCGAAGGTCAAGGCGCAATTGTGGGAAGCCAAAGCGAAGAAAGCGGCGGAAGATGCAGCCTCGCCGGTGGAAGAGTGCTTCGGTGACGTCGCCGCGTGCGCAAAGAAAGCGCAGGACGACGCCGAGCAAGCCGCGCAAGACGTCGAAGCTGCCGCCAAGGAGACCGGCGCGGAAATTCAAGAGTGCGCGGCGGACATCTTCACGTGTTACGAGCAAGCGACGGCGAAAGCGAAAGCGGACGTTGAAAAGACGACTTCGGACTTGCAAAAGTGCGCGGGATCCGCGTCGGATTGCTTCAACTGTATGTCAGAAGCCGATCCGGGGGCGTGCATCTCCTCGTTGACAAAGCCGGGCGTCAAGTCTCAACTGGGCACCGAAGACGCGGAGGAAGACGCCGAAGATTCCATCGCAGACATCCAAGGCGACTTTGAAGACGCGAAGGCGAAAGCCGATGCGGCCGGTAAGGACTGGCAAGCGTGCGCGTCTGACATCGCTTCTTGTGCTACGGACACCGAAGCCAAAGCCAAGACGAAGTTGGAGGCGGACGCGGCGATGGCGAAAGCCAAATGGGAAATGATGGAAGCCGCGGTGACCAGCGGCGTCACCTCCGGCATGGCTGAGTTTTCCGATTGCGCCGATGATATTGCCGACTGCGCAAACAAGAAGGTTGCGGAAGCGAAAGCTGATGCCGAAGCGGCGAAGAAGGACGTCGACGATTGCGTCGCTGACGGTCAAGCGTGCATCGCAAAAGCCGCGTCTGGCGTAAAGAACGCCTTTGGTTTGCTCGGCTGCGATGACAAACCGGATGACAACGATTTGATGGCCAAAACCTCCGCAGAGTTGGAAGAGGACGTCGCTAAGTTCAAAGCCGACGCCGAAGCTTCCGGTGCTGAGTTACAAGCCTGCGCCAGTGACCTCAATTCGTGCGGTGAGAAGATGAAGGCGAAGATGACGGCGGACGCCAAAATGGCGCAAGCGAAAGCAGCTTTGATGGCGAAACAAGTCGAAGAAGGCACCACGGCGTCTTCTGAACACTTCCAAGAATGCGTCGGTGACGTTGATGCCGTCAAGAAGTGCATCGCTGATGACGTGGAAGCCGCGAAAGCGAAATCCGAAGCCTCCTGGGCGAAGTTGCAATCGTGCACCGCTTCCGTGGACGCGTTGCAATCGTGCTTCTCTGAAGCGGGCACCGATGTAACGAACACTTTCTCTTTGGGTGAAGGTGAAGACGTCGTTGCTCAAGCGGAAGCGAAAGCTACCGCTGCGGGCGATGAATTGAAAAACTGCGTCGGCGATGTCGCCGCGTGCGGTGAAAAAATGCAAGCGAAGATGCAAGCTGACGTTGATGCGTTGAAAACGAAAGCAGATTTGATGGCGAAACAAGCGCAAGAAGACGCGACGGCGTCGAGCGCGCAGTTTGAACACTGCGTCGGCGGTGCCGATGCGATGAAAGAGTGCGTGACTGCATCTGTCGAGAAAGCGAAGAGTGACGCCGAAGACGCCGAAAACAAGACAAAAGCTTGCTTCGAGGACTTGCCGGCGTGCTTCTCAAAGATGTTTGGAAAAGTCAAAGACACGTTCTCCTTGGGTTGCCACGCGGAACAAGAAGCGTTCGATGCCGCCCAATCCGAAGCCCAAGCGGCGGCGGAAAAGGTTAAATCCACCTGCGACCCGCAGTCTGAGTTGCAAGAGTGCTTGTCCTCGTTAGTCGACGCCGCTAAGGCGGATGCCGCGGCGGCCTCCGCCAAGGTTACCTTGATGGCTGAGCAAGCGAAGGACTCCGCCTCCGGCGTCACGGACGATATGGTTGCGGACGCGCAAGGAGCGGCGGACGCTGCCCAAGCTAAGTTTGATAAGTGCTCCGCAAACCCGTCTTGGGAGAACTGCAAACCAGAAGCGCCGCCGCAAGCTGCGTTGTTAGGTGGTAGCATTACCGAAGACATCCAAGAGTGCTTCTCGGACGTTCCGGAGTGCTGGAACAAGCTCGTCGGCAAGACGAAGAAGGACGCTGAAGACGCCGAAGCGAAAGCTAAGGAAGCGGAGCAAAACGCCGAAGCGGCGGCGGAAGATGCCAAGAATGACACGTCTTCCGCGGCCAAGGATGCGGCGGCGAAGGTGCAAGAGGAGGCGGACGCGTTGAAGGCGAAAGCTGAAGAATTGGGCAAAGAAGCGCAAGAGTGCGCCTCGGACCCGCAAGCGTGCTTCCAAAAGTTACAAGGAAAGTCGCAAACGGCGGTTTTGGGTGGTAGCATTACCGATGACATCCAAGAGTGCTTCAAGGACGTTCCGGAGTGCTGGAACAAGCTCGTCGGCAAGACGAAGAAGGACGCTGAAGACGCCGAAGCGAAAGCTAAGGAAGCGGAGCAAAACGCCGAAGCGGCGGCGGAAGATGCCAAGAATGACACG
>Ga0181599_1001137_pt1 | contig 26304 bp, 35 predicted proteins | sample 041ome_3_FD_148658 | JGI IMG/M metagenome (GOLD analysis project Ga0181599, IMG submission 148658) | Coastal salt marsh microbial communities from the Groves Creek Marsh, Skidaway Island, Georgia - 041405US metaG (spades assembly) | ecosystem: Environmental > Aquatic > Marine > Intertidal zone >...
ACCATCTTCACTAACTTTACAATAATACGCCCCCTCACCACCTGTGTCATAGCGTGTTTCTATCCAAATAGATCCATTGTATTTCCATACATAGAGATAATAACCATCAACCAATATGATTGTTTGACCGTCACCCGATATATCGAGGTCAAATATACTACTACCAGGGCTTGACGGAAAAAGAGACGATGTCAATTGTGTTGTGTTGACCCAATTCGTTCCATCATAATCATATATATACGGTAATATAATTGATCTAGAATGTGTAACAACTACACGAGTCGCTGTAGAATTTGTGGCCATAAGGGTAGCCCCGCTTGGTGTTGTTACTGTATCTGTCACATGAAGATTAAATGTATTCGAACCATAGACATTTGCCGAGTTATAATTTACACTAGACATAAAAATATCATTACCGACTAGAATATTAGACAGTGTTCCACCGTCACCGTAGTATTTTGATGCATTCATATCTCCCACACTGAAACCGTCTCCATCTAAAATATCCACGATTGATAACGTATTATCATTCGATGTAATGATTGTCGAACCATTCTCTGATATGTGAATAATATCATCACTGTTAAGATGTGAATATGCGGTACTACTCGTCCATTCACTACCAGCATAATACTCATACTTTATTATGTCGATGCCCGAAGCTTTAAAAGTTGCATTGGATGATGTGATATCAGTAACACCGGATAATATATCATACGTCCAACCGACCGTGGGGTCTATATATTTATGCAGTTTGTCATCAATAATCGCAACCGTCCCATCATTTGAAATTTTCATATTCCCACTCTCACGACCGATGGTACGTATCAACCCCCATGAGACCAAGTCATATATATAATTGTTTACTATGACTTTACTACCATCACGACTTACAGCCACGTTTCTACCAAATTGACGCGCCTCAATTGGTGCTTGTCTTTCTCCATTAAAACTAATAGTTTTACCAGAATTACCAACAGAATATATTTTTACCATACCCCAATCTCCAAACTCAAAAACGGCGGTGTTGTAATTAGGATAATATACTTTGTCGAAATGAGGGCACCCAACAACCACTACAGTAAGATTATCATCCGCATCAATACTTGCACCAAATCCTATGTTACTATTGAAGGGCCCAGCCCCGGCGTCATTATTATTATCATATATACTACCTGAAAATTCCCATTGTACAGCGGTACTCCAACGATTATATAATTTAACCCTACCATACGACGTTTTCAATAAAAGGCGTAAACCGTTATTACTTAATTTCGCATAGTTACCAAATTGTTCAGAGTCGGATACATCAAATGAACTTAATATTATGCGCTTATCATTTGGGTCGATGCGCAACGTTCTAAAATAATTACCATACGTCAAAACGATGGTTGTACCCGCAGAATCTGATGCTATTGCAGTGTATCCACCTAGATTATAACCAGTTTCATTTGCTCGTGCTACATATTGTGGTAAAATCAATCCCTGTAATACACACGGTGAATAATTAACTTGTGATCTTGTTTTATTTATATTTATAAGCGTATTATCTGTAATATTACCAACTTCTGTAACCCTTTGAAGTCCTACAACCACATTACTTAGAAGACCCCCATCACCCTTAAAAAATCCATCTATAGATTCAACATTACCAGATGACTGTATTTGTGCTGTACTGAGGCTATCTTGTGATAAGACACCCGAAACCCCCGTGCGACCTGATGAGGTGTCACGACTCTGTTGGAGTTGTGCCAATAAAACCTGACTTACACGAGCAACATCACCTATAGGTACACCCATATATATTAACTTGCGAATAAAATACCAGCCATTCCGTTCTTGACACGAAGAATATTATAATTTAATGCGAACACTTTTACATCATTATCATTTTGTCTGAGTGTACCTCTTCTAAAACCTTTTACTGAAATTTTAGCACTATCTAAACGACTAAAATTACATGTACCAGTTGGTTTATATTCTGATGCATTTTTACAGAAATGATATGCATAATATCTCGTATACATTGGACAATTTTCAGTTTCGACAAAATTGATCGCACCACATTTAGAGTGTAAATAGTTTTGCACAATATGAAAATACAACGGTGACATATTTTCAAATAAAACAGTTCCATTTAAATACATATCGGCTGTATCAAATGTTAGAAAATCATCTTCTATGATCGGACTATTTGCTCCATAACCAAAAAATATACTTTTAATTGGGTGATTTAATGTTGTTAAATCTAATAGTGTGTCTGTTTCATTTAAATCAAAGATGTTTTCTTGAACTTGTGTAATCAAGATATCCATTTGTGTTTCTGAAAATTTATTTCTTTCTTCGGTATCTAAAAACACATAATTTCCATAACATTTTATACCAGATACATCCTGTTGGGCGAATTCGATTCTTACTTCAACTTCATGGAATTGTAAAGCTACGAGAGGTAAGTACATGTCGTTATCACAAAAGAAGAAGTGTAATGGTATGAAACGGTTATTTGCAACAGAAACTCTATTAATAATTTCCATAGCTTTTACAAAATTTTCTGCCAAGTAGTTTTGCCATATATCAGATAAGTATTCAAATGAATGTGAATCAACTTTTACACCCCCAATATAAAGATTAAATCGTGCCCCTTGAAATTTAGTTATCATATCTTCACCCTCAAACCATATTGCATTTAACAGATCACCATAAATAGGAATCTTTATGACATTATCGTCTGATGTCACTTCTTTTATCAATTTTGGTGCATGAGAAAAATTTGTATGTCTTTTATATTTCAAATTAAAAAGTGATATACCATTATTGTTTGTAATGTAAACATCTTGAGCACCTTTTGATACCAATTGAACTAATGCCGCCGACATTTATTTAATATACAGATTATAAAAACAGACACTTTCCCTGAGGAAAGTCTGTTTTGGTGTCTTCTATGTTTTTCCCATGGATGTTAAATCCACCGTTTTTGTATACTTTCAATCTTTTATAGTACATCGCAACTAAAATAGACCATTCATCTTTAATATCATAAATATGTGGATTATTCTTCTTTCCTTTCGTCTCTCTCATAATACGACCTATACTTTGTACGATATCAGATTTGGGTGAAGCTAAAATAACAGTATCGAGAGTTGGTATATCAAGTCCCTCGTGTGCTTGTGAAAACGTCGCAAAAATGATCCTTTTTTTACTTGATTCTTGGAGATCCACTTCTTTCATACCACCCATATACAATCCAGAGTTCTGAGGAAAGCATTGATGTAAAAATTCACAATGAAATCGTCTATCACTTAATACTAATATTTGTCTCGTTGTTTTTATCAATTTATTTAATAAGTTTACTATAATCGTATTTCTACATTTATCTTCAATTAATAGAGTCACCATATTTACCAATGAAACTTTACCAAAACGAGTACATGGTGGTGGATTTTTGAACATATCACTCTCATAGACGATCGGAAAAACTTCTACTTGTTTTTGATTTTCTCGTTCAACTGCAAAAAAGGTGGGTCCCATAAACCAATGAAGTACTTTGGTTAAACCGTCCTTTCTTTCGGGGGTTGCAGAGAGGCCAAATATATGCTTTGGACACAGTTTAAATAATGACTGTGAAAAAACTTTTGCACATATATGATGCGCTTCATCGACTATGAGGGTCCCTATAGTATCAAAATCTTCAAAGTTATATTCCTTGAGAGATAGTGATTGAAGCATGGCGATAACGAAATCACATTCCACTTCTTTTTTGTCTTGTTGTACGACACCTATAGTTGCACCTGGACAAAATTGCCGAATTCGCTCCTTCCATTGATCTGCCAAAAATTGTTTATGGACGACAATCATTGTTCTATATCCCAATTTACAAGCTATAGCAAGGGATACTGTGGTTTTTCCGTATCCACATGGTAAACTGAGAACCCCATGACCGGCTTTAATAGCTGCATCAAGTGCGGCATTTTGGTGGGTTGTGTCTCTAAGTATTCCGTGGAATTGAATATTTGTTTTGATGGGTTCGGGGCGTTTGTCGTGAACTGGTTGACCAAGTTTAGTGGTTCCATAGAATCTTGGAACGCACACTCCCTTCTTAGTACTTCTGTAAATTCTAAAAGGCGGCGGAGGAAATCCAAACTCATTATTTATTATAGGTCTTACAGTAAGTTCCTTTTTAATCTCTTGAATGGGTCCTTCACTTACCAGATATCCACTACGTGTAAGCATTTATTTAATATAACACGGTAACTTTATACATGATATTTAAAGAAATGATTCTATTTTTATATATAAAATGCCGACCCTTAACGTAATTGAAAATATTAAGCGTATCGAACAATCACTTGAAGAATTGACTCAAGAAATTTTTAGACTTCAAGGATCTCTTCGTGTTTTTAAGGGATTTCAAGAAGCTGGTTTGGAGAATGTTGAAATCCCGGAGAAGGGAGAGGGTGAAGAAGAAGAAGTCATAGAGAAGAAAGAATAGATATCATTTTCCAGCTGTGACCACTATAATCACCGATATTCCATACACCTGTATATTCAATATTAACATTAACTGTATCACCCCTTATAAGAGATTGAACTGGATTACCTTTCACTTCACACATTACTCTCCTATATCGGAATGGAACTTTAATTGTTAATATGTTACCATCGAGTGGATTATCGATTTTAGAATTTTTTATAATGTGATTTTTATTTTGATGAATTCTATTAATTATTTCTTTACAATCATCTGGAATAATTAATCGAATATATTTTTTATTATTAAAGTCGAACATGGGTTCATGTATCTGACAGTTTATCTTCATTATATAAATATAAACATTAAAACTATAAGTAATAATATAACGTGTGTGATTAAGAGTGTTTCTAATGGGGGCTCCGTGCCGAAGTTTTCATGTGTGAAACGTTTACCGACTTCTATGGCTGCTTCTAAACTTGAGTAGGGTGTGTTTCGTGGGGACATCATACCACACAGTGCGACATTATTTGACTTACCCCAAAAAGGCACTTGCCCCATAAGACTTAAGACACCCGAAGACTGTTCAAATTCCCAACTGGTACCATTCCAGTGACATCCCCATGCAATTCGTATATTTCTAGGTTGTGAAATATTGAGTTGGTTAATAATACCCTTAACTAAATCGTCCGGGTTTGTTTTTAGAATCTCGTCGGTTAGATCACATATCACACATGATATGGTTTTTTTATCTGATAAAACAACTGGTTGTAAATTCCACTGTGTTTCTATTGTAATTTTAAGATCATCGTCCAGTGTAATTTCTTTCTCATAGTCTAATAGAATATTAATACATCCATAAGTGCTATACTTTATCTTTTTACTTGCATCTTCACCCCAATTATCTTTTATGAGGTGTAAAGCTTTGCTATTATCTACACATAATAACAAAAGACCGTCATTTACTATGCGTGTACCATTTTCAAATGTCGCAGAGTATTCATTTTCGAGATATTTAATATCTGATAGATGTTTGTCAAATTGAAATTTTACACCAACATTCATAAGTGCCTTTTGCATTTTGTCGCACATGTATTTACCTGAAATCTTTTGTGTGTACTGTGAGGATAAGCCAACATGATCAAAACTTCGTATAAATTCATAGGCTGACATAACATCCCATGTGACGCCATCAATAATCAATGTAATATGTGATAATATTGCTTCACCATTTTTTGAGAGTTTACCTAATGCATTTTTTAGAGAGATACTTTTATATTTTGATGGATTTAGTATTACACGTGTAGCGAGAGACGCAAGCACTTGGTAATCTTTCAATGAAAATTGTTTGAACAAAAATGAATACACATCACCCTCAACTTTTTCAAAGACATTGTCCCATTGGATATCCATTTCCTTGAAAAGTGTTCGTGTATTAATGAATGCATTGTCAAATACAATACGATGTGCGTGTAGGTCTCGTTCTTCTAAATTGGGTTCCCACCACGAACCACCTGCTGAAGGTTTTCTATCATATATTGTTATATCATGTTGTTTAAGTTTGGAAAGCTCCCATGCTATGGACATACCCGTTGGTCCTGCACCAATGATATGAACTTTCATCTATTATTTGGGAAGATATAATTTCGATTGTGTAGCTGCATAAAATATTACTAATAGTATTGTTGTTATTGTTTGTTTATCTAAAAATCTATAACCGTGTATGACCAAAAATAAATTCAAAAATATATGCATTGGTATTTTTTCTGGTCCATATTTTGTATAAAATCCTATTGTAGCTGCTCCTGAAAGAATTAAGGCATTCACAAGAGTTGAGAAATTGGGTTTATATAAAAACCAAGCTGTATATAAAAGAGAAATATAAGATATAAATACAGATCTTCTGAAGAGTTCTTTTGGGGAGTCAACAATGTGTAAAGGTTTATTTTGTATAATATTTGAAATCCAATGAGGACCTAAAATAAGATATGATATATACAAGATTACAAACACTCTCCACATTTAATATCTATATAGATAATTTCAACCTAAGAAAAATATAACTGTAAAATTTTCAAAATTAAAATATCCTCACAGAGTAGGATGCTATGCACAGCAATTCATAGACCACTGAAACCTCCTTCACCACAAAAAGTAAAGACTTGGAAATTTGCTGCCAAATTTGTATTGAAAAATGCGTACATAAAAGACAAGGCAGAACTTGGATCTTGGACACGTGATCAACTTTTAGAACTTGGTCCAACTTTTGTAAAATTAGGTCAAATTGCTTCTACACGAGCTGACTTGTACCCCCCTGAATTCACAAAACAACTCGAGTCTTTACAAGATAACGTCCCCCCTGTAGATTATGATCACGTCCAAGATGTTGTAAATTTAGATGTGTATCAAGAGTTCGAACCCATACCATTCAAATCTGCAAGCATTGGGCAAGTTCATCGTGCAAAATTAAAAAATGGTAAAGACGTGATAGTCAAGATCAAAAGACCAAATATATATAATATTATGAAATCTGATACAGATACAGTTCGGGAAGTTGTTCGTTTTTTGGAGATGATAGGTGTTGATACCGGTAATAGTTCGGAGATGGTTCTCAATGAATCTATAGAATATCTCTTAAATGAATCGGATTATACCATGGAAATTGAAAATGCCATTAGATTTCGTAGAAATATGAAAGATATTAAGTGGATTAAAGTTCCAAAAGTGTATACTGAATTTTGTACAGATGACACCATCGTCATGGAATATGTGGAATCACAAAAACTCACAGAACTCACAGATCCAAATGTAAATAAAAAGAAGATTTGTGAAGCTCTTATTAATTCCTACGTCATTCAAACTATGGATAAGGGATTTTTCCACGGTGATCCACACCCAGGTAATTTGGGATTTTCATCAAAGGGTAAGTTAGTCTTCTATGATTTTGGAGTTATTATAGACATATCTGAAGAACTTCGAGATGGATTCAAAAAACTTTTTAGTTGTATAATAGATAAGGATACAAAGGGGATTGTACAAGTTCTTGTAAATATTGGTATTATTATACCAAGAACATCGGATCTTACCGATATAGAACTCTTTTTTGAAACAATTTTGAGTTATCTCGAAACCCTTGATGGATCAAATATAATAAATGATGATATAGCGATACAACTTGCATCTGAAAAACCGTTCATGGTACCAACGAGTTTTATATATTTAGCAAAATCGTTTTCTCTTATTGAGGGAATATGTGTACAATTAGATCCAGAATTCAACTATTTTACATATTTGGAACCAATGATTACACAACAATTTGTAGAATCCGTAAATATACAGGAAGCTATCATGAAGACGGCGGAAATGCCCTCAAAGATACGGAATATAAGTACGGCTGTTTTGGGTTTGGAGAAATCCAAAGCATCCATGAAAAGATCTATGTCTAAAACACGGGATGAAATACGCATGGTGCAATATAGTATAGTAAGCGCCCTCATGGCGCATCAATTTGACGATACACCCCTGGCTATGGGGTTTGTTTTATGTACACTATGGTTTGCGTTTAGTTCTCGTAGAAATCGATCATGATTTCTTCTTTCTTTGGGGAACCCTTGAAAAATTCTTGATGTTCCTTAAAGATTTCCTTCACACGCCTTTGTTCATCGCGGCTAATATCCGTCAACTTCTCACGGATCTTACTCACGTCGGTGTCATTTCGTTTCTTCATTTTTTTACCAAATTTCTTGAAACGGTTGGTCTTCGCAGCAAAAGTAATAGGGGTTGTAATTGAAAACATTTGATATGATATATTCTAAGGACATTTAATTTTTAAGCGTCTCAATTTTTCTTCGAACTCTCTCCTCTCCCCTGGCGAATCAATCGGGGTACCATTGGCAAGAGCCTCAATCTCTGGACCAGTGAGATGCATTGCATTAAGACGGAAGTCCTTAAATGCTTCCATCGTGATTGGGACAAGGGGTTCGACAAGATCATATATGGCTACAGCGTAATCTCGTATTTCCTTTTGTGCGTGGTCATCCATGCGGAGACGGAGATAGTGCATTAAATTATGAAGATTGATCTTCCAATAGAATTCAGTATACGTACACTGAGGAAGGTTACCCCGTGCTTGTTCTCGACAAACACCTTCCTCAAGAAGGTTTTCATATAAATCAAACGAATGTTCTAAATGTTCGTTAATTTGCTCGATATTACTCTCATCAATGTCCACGACACCCTCGGATCCCTGGTTATTCACCTGAGACTGACCTCGTAAAACTCCGGGGTTGTAGTACTGTTTCGGTACGACGGAGTAGCGGGCGGAGAGTTCGTTGACCGAGGCTGTTCTATGTCTAAAATGTTGCCGGGCGATGTAGATGGGCATTTTGATATGAAACTTGAATTCCACCATTTCGAAAGGCGTCGTGTGCCAGTGTCGAAGCAAGTATCTGAGAAGTCCTCGGTCTCCTCTTGTTGTTTTAGTCCCATCTCCATAACTGACTCTGGCCGCTTGGACGATTGATGTGTCCATATCTTGTCTCGGCATGTGATCAACCAAGCGTACAAATCCGTGATCCAAAACATGTTTTTCCATACTATTCTATTTCTTAGTCATCCTAAATCCTTAACTCATTTCATTTCAAATGTCAAATTACTCACATAATCTTCGATGTCTTTGTTCTTAAACATATTAATAATACAACGATCCAATGGTGTGATTTTAATTGGATGTACTCTATTTTTTAGACCTGGTTCGTTTGTTTTTGTATGTTCATTAATACACCCATGAAATTCATCTATATTTAATCCATATTTTTCCGATAGTTTTTGCATGAAATGAACACAATTTTGCTCATTTTGTAAATACTTGAGACGAACAATCACGACGTTTTCATTTTTATTAAAAAAATTCAAATATGATTTAATTTTATTATATCTTATCTCAAATATAGTTTTATTTTCATCGGTGTAATTTAATACTTTATTATTTTTATAATTTACTGGAACATCACTCTCACCCGATAGTTTTTGTTTTGCAGTTAAAAATACACCCAATGTATATGTCCTATCTACATATAAATAATAAGGTGTATGGTACATTGAAACGAGCCATTCGTCGAGATCCCTTATTATTAATATATTAACGACTTTACCGGCTATTAATTTTGTTTTTTTTGAGGGGTATCCATGTCTCCATAATAGTGATAGTTGTCCAACACATAATCCATCAAATACAGGAACTCTATGCTTTCTCATAAGCATATATAAAAAATTGGTTCCACTATTCCTTTCACCGTTAATGTAGCATACTGTTAAGTTCTCCGTTTGTATAGTAATCGTTATATTTCTTTAAATCTAAATTACAAAATAGACCCTTTGTGATAAAATTACTTATCAACGTCCTTCACCAAGTCATCGATATTCCTATAATATCTTTTGAGATCTTTTTCAAAACGCTTCGTTGTTGTGTGGTCTATATCATGAAGGTAAATCCAAGCTAAATTTGATTTTGAATACTTTGTTCTTTTTTGATTTTCATTCGGTTTTCTTGGGATGAGTTTTGTTGTTTTTTTGGGCTTTTTAGTGACTTTTACTTCAATTCTATTGACAAAGCTTAGCGCCTGCATAACGGTATCGGCCAAGTCATCTTTCTTTTTCGAAATAAGAAATACATTCAACCAATGTGTATTGACAGGAGTAGAACGAATAAATTCTTCACATCTTTCAATTGAAACCTTCTTTCTTTTTAGATATTGTGATCTACCCGGACCAGCGACATCTGGGATCTTATGCCGGGCATCATAAATAATAGTTTCAGCATTTGGGCATTTTATAATAAAGTATGCATGTAGAAAGTGCATTACCGAAATCATCTTTTTATTACGATCCGGTTGTTTCTCAATGAGAATTGTATTGGCTGAAAGAACCCATGGTCTTTCGTCGAGGTGTTTTCTTAAAGAAACATAAATACCATCTTTGTGTTCAGGGGGTACACCAGATACGTCCCATTCAACAATTGATTGTGAGGTTTCGTTAAGTAAACATAATGCGAGGTTACGTATACCCACGTCTATACTGAGTATCATATAAATAAAGGATCTTTATATCTTTAACTCATACTCGTGAATATCATAATTAATATAATACAACAGCAACAACATGACGCATATAACAGATAGTCTGTATTAAACAAACCACCAAACATCTTGTTTAATGCTTCTTTCAATTTTTCAATCCATTGCGATGGATCAAGTGGATTATCAGGTAAACAGCCACCTGGGTTTGTAATACTACATGGTGCTTTTCTTGGTGGATAAACTTCTTCGCATTTTTTAGTACAGAAATCACCACAATCACCATCTGTTTCTGTACACAATGGTTGTTCATCCCATTTTATACTAGAATTTTCATTATCACCCAATAAATACTCAAAGTCCTCTTTTGTTTTATATTCCAAATCATCTTGTTCATACTCACCATCTTCATACTCATCCCAACCACCGGGTAGACAAAGACTTATACATTCTCTAACATCATTTTCTCGTTCTTCATCGAGTTTATCTTGTGCACGTTTGTCTAAAAACTTCATTCCCCCGTATACAAATGGAGATGCACACATTATAGGATTCTTTTTACAAAATTTAGTAGTTCCAGATGTAAAACGTTTACTAATATTTGTACTAGCATCAAAAATGTTATCAAGTTTAGTAGCTACTGGACCAAAATCATCTAATCTTTTGAGGTTGTCTAATTGCGAGGGGTCCATATTTTTTGTAACACGTGACAAATTGGCATCGTCAAGTGTTTTCATTATAGATGAAAGAGTGTCGTCTGGTATATTCTTAATTGCCTTTGTAAGTGCAGTCGTATCTATCTTTTTAAGAATTGTAGAAATATCACTAACATCTATATTCCTAAATGCAGTGGATAATGCACCTGCATCCATGTTCTTGACAGCCGATGTCAGAATGTCACTACTTGCATCAGCTACATTATCAATAGCACCAAATATACCCATATTACATTAGGCTCAGAAATTTTCTCTCGATGATATTTTAAAATTTTTTCTGGAACAAACACTATCATCCTCGGAATTTACATCATATAAATTGTTGTGACAAGGTTGTTTACACATGAGTGTATAATTTGTATCCATTGGATTAATTGCGTTTTTATCATAATATTTACCCGCACTGTCTATATATATAAGTTCACCACCATCCGTACACTGTGTGTCTGTCGCAGTAGGAACTCTCCTATGATCGGTATTAACTGTATCCATACCAGTCGTGGTATTTACTATATCACTTGTATAAATTCGTGCACCAGTCCATCCTTCAGACTTACGCGTGGAACGTTGGCTCCATGGTTTATACTTACCGGTAAATACTTCATACCATTTTGCTCCATCTTGTTTACAAAGGAGTCCACCGTCGCTACCCCACCCTGGATCGCATTTTGCACATTCCACCAAACTACCATTGAACCACCCGGGTCCTTTTAATGAACAATCTTGGTAACACACCGCCCCAATTCGTTTGAAATTTTTAGGACACTCGCCATATCTTTTACACAACCCACCTGTTATTTCATCATTTTCATTTGTTTCATAGTCTCTAAACCAAGGTCCTTCCGAACCACGTTCTTGTTCTATTCTTTGAGGTTCACGTATATCGTTACATGCAATGTGACATTTTTTGTCCCATAATTCTACTTTTCGTTTACCACCAGCTTCAATTGGGAACTCACCACATGTTGGATACAACAATGGTCTTTTATAATCATTCTGTATTAAATGAAAATAAAACCCTGTATTTTCGAGGTTTGCTATATCACCATCTCTATTATACAGATTAAATGTGTTAAAATGTGTCAAATAAAGACCAAATGTATCATTTCTTGTTGATAGTCTGCAAATAGTTTTATCATTAATATCCGTAAACATATAAAGTAGAGTACCACTTGGAGTAAACGTTATATTACCACGTGTAGCACTATCATATTGTGTATCAACTGTCATGAATTCACCATCCACATTTTTTAAATAAAACCCACCTATACGTGAAACATTTTCATTGGATTCTTCTACCTCAAATTCTATATCAAAGTATGATAGATATCCATTTGTTGATTTTATAACAAACCTTGTATTTTCTTTGAAGTTTTGTGTAAATGGAAGCATTTCACCAACTTCAAAACGAGCTTGTTCTAGTTTTAAATAGAAGAATGCATTTTGTAATTCTTCGTTTGATGCATCTCTGACCATCTTAATGGTTTTATCTTTTAATAAAATTTTACTCGATAATTGAAGTGTTCGACTTTGGGATAAAATAATTTTGAGTGTATTTGGTGGAATTATTTCATTTTCATTTTGACCTCCGTCTAAAAAGTACCATCCTTTATTTGGTTTTGTATAGGAAGTTTCTAGGGCTTCGAAAAAGTTTACAGTAAGGTATCGTTTATCTTGAGATCTTAGATAAAGTTTTGTACCATTAGTTGTTTCTATATATAACCTACTAGATCCTGTGAATAATTCTTCATTATTTGGTTGTAACAAAGACCAAAGTCTATAATCATCGTTATTTTCAAATTCCGAATATGGTTGTAGGAATTTCTGAACTAAACTTCTTTTAAAATCTTCTTCTGTAGTTTCATTAGTGCGTGGGTTTTCTGTTGTCATTGTTTCATACACGATATTTGATACCGAATTTTCAACTGAAATATTTTCACCACTACCATCGTAAATATCTGTGAGATTGTTTGTGTTGTTTATGAGGTTCTGTGTTTCTTGTGATGCAGTCTCTGCTTCTTCGATTACTTTATTTTTTAGTATTTCTTCATCATACAATTTATTCAATTCGTCACCTGATATAATTTTATATCTCGTACTGAAAAATACAGTAATTGTTATGATTAGATATACCATAAAAATATAAACGACTTCTATCATAACTAATATGTGTCAATAGTTTTTTTTTAAACACTGAAATTTATAGGTTCACTTATAAAATATTTATTTCTATCTGAGTCATATAAAAATTTAAATTCCTCATCTTTTATCTTATTATTTAAATTTATTCTCTCATAAATTACTGTATTTTCTATTTGTTCGGGAATTTTTTTATCTTTGAAATTACCTGCTATAGTTTTTGTAAGGTCAACTAATAATGGTCCCAAAATAAAAGCGGCAGCTACTACCAAACCAGCTGGCCCTGTAGCGGTCATAGCTAAAAATACACCCATTCCAATTTCACCATCTATACCTAAATTGTTTTCTATAAATGAACTCCCATTTACCCATGAACGTATGGGGCCTCTTACCATACTCTCCCCAAAAATAGTTTCTGCCCCTTGTTGCCCTGGTCTCAGTCTACATTCTTCCATGTTACTATTGAAATCGAGACCCATCCGCTGACAGTAACTATTTGTATATCGACATTGCATGTTATTAAAATCAAATGTTACACCGTATTTTTGAGGAAATTGTGACGAATTTGGATTTGCTGATATTTCAAAAAGTCCTTGCGAAGCCTTATCCCCCGCACACAAATGAGCCAAAATACCATACATACCACATAACGGTGCCGAATTATTTAAATATTTTTTAACCATATTTGGATTTTCCGTTGTGCCAGGATTGGATGTGTTTAAAGCCCTATACTCTTTACCATAATAACAAGCTATTTGTGGTTTGGGGACAGTGGGCATATTTTTGGGATTTTGTTTTAAATAGTTATCATAATTTTGTTCGTTCCAATCATCAACTGCTTTTTGTGAAAGTGAAATACCAAATTGAGAACGTGTTGAAAATTCGGGGTATAAAGCTATTTTTGTGGGGTCATCTACAAGTTTAGATAGCTTTGTGAATAAGGTTAAATCACGTGTTTGTATTCTAAGGTTGTTATCTTCTTGTGATAATGTATTGTCACCCATCATCAGTTTTTCAACCTCATTCATTAATATGTCTGTTTGATCTTCGGGTAATTCGTATTGCTCAACAAATTCATTTTGACTATTAAAAGCCGTTGATATAAGAGATCCTATAATTGTATCACCGAACGAATTGTTTTCATCTGTTAATATCATTTGAACGACGCCCGTAAAATAGTCTGTGATTGTTTCTTCGTACGCTTTTCCAAATTCATCCTCATATAAAAGTCCGATTGGCATTAGACACGGCCACATACGAGATTCTTCACCTGCGGCTGGTTGTTGCGTACTTTTTTGCATTTGAAAATCAAGGATATCTCTCATCTTATCAATCGCACTTGATTCTGTATAACTACCATACCCAGACGCATCGGTTATATCACCAAATGCTGCAATTAATTCAACACCAAGTAAGGCAAATGCAGCTGGTCCAGAAACAGATGCAGACGCCAAGGATTTTAAAAATGTTTTTCCGGCTGTTTTGGCTCCTATCCGCGCAGCCGCCCGAGATATACTTTGAGCTAACCGCTGAGAAGCGAGAGCTACAATTCTACTTGTCATTCTAAGTCCAACTTTAGCAAGTTGTCTTAGTAAAATAGGAAGTCTGATTAAAATTCCCACAGCCAATTCTTCTAAGATCATACCCAATAAAATATCTTGTGTCATTGTGACACCTTTTTGAAATTTGGTTGGTTTTTTTTCATCCGGAAGTTCACAACAACCAGTTTTAACATCTTTTAGTGTTCCACTCAAACAATGTCCAGAACTGTCGGGATAAATTAAACACTGTAATGCCTCTTCTTCCTCTTCTTCCTCTTCTTCCTCCTCTTCTTCGGGTGTTTCGGTTAATATATTATTGATTTCGTCAAGTACACCTTGTCCAGAAATTCCAAGAGCCGGATAATCAATCTGTAATAGTCGGTCTCTGATTTCTCTATGTTTTTCAATTGAATAAGATATAAAAATTTTCTTTTGAATTTTTTCTCTTTTGGATTTATCACGGATCATGTTATAATTTATAAACAAGAATATGATAGTAATAACACCAATCAATATCAGAGATTCTATTCTCATTTATATATCATTACATTTTATTTAAAGAATTAAAGATATTTTTTTATAATATGACTTGGTGTTGGTGGTGTTGTCATGATTTTGATACACCTACACTAAAGTTACCCCACAAGTACGATACACTTCGAAATGTATTTCATACGTCCGGTACATTCTGCTCCTGGAGTTGTATGAAGGCGTATGCTATCGACAAATACGGTATAACCCGTGGTGGTATTATATGCGGAAACTTAATAACAATGAGAAAAAGATTATTTAATAAAATTGGTCATATAAAGAAGGCACCAAATCGATATGAGCTCGTGGAATTTGGTGGGGGTATGACAATTGAAGAATTTCGAAATAATGTTCTAGTTGACAAAGAGGAAGAAAAATTGGAAATTAATCAGATACCTGTACCGGAGATAGTGATACCCTTTGTTTCAAACACAAAAAAGATGGATGAAATAAAGAATAGTAAAATGAGCAATAGTGCTCTCAAGTTAAAACGTAATAAACCTCTTCAGAGAAGTCACAATAATTTGGAATCTGCTCTTGGTTTAGTTATTAAGTCGTGACAATTATCACAGGTACTACCTACATATACAAACGCACAATCATTACATTCATTCAAGATAGATATTTTCTTTTTGGGCATAAGACCTCTCGAGAAACGTTCGAGTTCTTTCACAGTGTAAATACCGTGGGTGATCATTGTTTCCAATGATGGAAACTTCATTCTCTATTTGAAGCAACAGAAAACTTTATTCAACTTTAGCATCACAGAAAAGCTATCAACCATACTCGGAACCATAGTTTTAAGAACAGTTTCAAATTCACTGTCTTCTTCACCCTTATCAATTTGTTCAATCAAGTGATTGAGGATGCCAATGACAAGTTCACGTTTATCTTCACCCTTCAATTTTTTGAATTTATTGACTTCTGTCATTAATATAACAAGAATCGGTGGGATATCAGCTTTGGTTAAGCCATCATCAATATATTTCCTCTTGATTTCTGCGACACGAGCGATCACAAGATTAGTATCAATTTTCCCTGTAAATTTTTCGAGGAGAGCTTCCATTTGTTTATTTTATATACATATATTATTATGAATATAAACAACGCATTAGCTACAGCAGCGAGTATACTTGGTATATATCAAATGAACAAGGAAGTCGATGAAGTAAATAAAGATATCATAAAGAATAAACCGTCTAATCGAAGCGTGGAGTTTATGTTACTTTCAATACTGATAAACATACTTTGGTTGATTTATCAGTATAGAAATGGTTCTATGTTTTTTATAGGATATTCATTACTTAGTCTAGTAGTACAATTATACGTTTTTATAGTGTATTTCCATATATTTAAAAAACATTAATCATATGACAATCGTTTCTTAGCTCTTGGGTATAACATAAAACCGGAGAGAAGCAAAGCAGCAGAAAATCCAGCCAATGCGACACTTAAGTAAGTTCTCTTACTTTCTTCGACACCTTCGCATTTTTTAGCACTATTAATAGCAATAGCACCACCAACAACACCCATGACCGAATATAGAAATATAAAAGCCGCTGCATCTTTACTAAACATCTTTGTAAACAACAAAGTAAAAGGTATTGTGATCGCAATAGTCAGTGTGTATGATAGATACTTCCTGAGGTTGTCATGCATTTTACTCTCTTCTGTCATGTTTTTACAATTGTCGTAAATACTTAAACCAAGAGACGTCACCGTCACGTAACCTGCGGCGACAATACCTATGAATATAACTGTCCACAGTGGCATTTCAAGATCGATCTTCCCACTAATAACTTTTTGCGCTATGTCAAATGATCTATTTGCTGACATGTCTGATATATATATATTGTATTAGAAAATTATATCTTTGGGTAGAGAATTCAATATAGCTTCTGGTGTTTTTGACAAAACATTTTTACCATCTGCGTGTATACCATCTTTTATAAATTTTTTAAAAATTTCTTTATTTTTATATTGTGAAACATCGTCATGACAATGTGCGTAATTATGAATCTTATTAGCTACAAATGTTTCATCACCAAATGAAGATAAATGCCAACCTGCGTCTTTATAATATGGGACAGACCAACGCATCTCACGAAGCTTCTGTGGTGTATATGTTTTTAATGTGTGTTTCGTAGTCATAACAGTACCAAACCACGGTTCATGTACTTGAATGTAATTGAAGTTATATTGAAATGCGGTCATATTAAAAGAGCAAATCTGTGTATTCATTGGAATTTTTACAATACTCTTGTCTGGTATTTCATCTACATCAGAAATCATGATGATATCGTTATCGCTGATGTCTTCAAGTCCTCGAGTGATACAGTTTCTTTGAAAGTTTTCTCTTGACCACGGATTTTTGTCTTCTGGATTGTCTTCGACAACTATATGAATAATTTTATCATTCCACTTAGAAAACTCTTTTTTATGTTTTTCGTAGTACAATTCTTTGGATTCCCCTCTGTGTGTCACGGTCGATTCTACAAGAACAAATTTATCAACTATCGAATCTAAATATCTTAAACGTTTTTTTAGAATCTCTATTTCGTTATAAAATGTAAAGCAGTCTACGATCATATACTTAAAAAGTAGCGCTACTTTTTAAGTATATGAAGATTCTCGTTATAATACCAGCTAGATCCGGGTCTAAAGGTATTATCGATAAAAATAAACTTAATGTACTGGGTAAACCGTTGTTTATACACTCCGTTGACCATGCTAGAAATTCAGTCTATGCAGAATATATGAAAATATTTGTATCTACAGATTCACCCGAATACGCTGATATCGCAAGAAAAAACGGCGTTGAAGTTCCATTTCTGAGACCTAAAGAAATATCAGGGGATTATGCAACAGACATAGAGTTTATACTTCATACACTTGAAGAATATAAAAAAATTGGATACATACCAGAATATATATTACACTTAAGACCAACACAGCCGTTGCGAACATCGGAAATGGTAGATGATGCAATAAAGACATTCATTGTAAATAATGAATATACTTCACTAAGGAGTGTAATACCATGTAAGAAAACACCATTCAAAATGTATACTATAGAAGACGAAGATCTTAAACCCCTATACCCTAATCTATGTGAAATGCCACGTCAAAAGCTAGAACAATGTTATATACACAACGGATATATCGATATATATAAACCGAATGTGGTTTACACCGGAAGCTTACTCGGAAACAAACCATATCCGTTTGTCATGGAAGAAAAACATAATATAGATATAGATAATTACGAGGACATCAAGTCTATAATTTAATAACAACACCTTCAGTTTCGTACATAATAGAATGAATTGTAACACGTGTATCATTCTCTAATTCTTTAAAAAATCTACCCGGGCCATATTGGTGCAAATCATCAAATACTATAATCCCACCGGATCTAACATTTTTAACAAACTTTTCATAATCATGTTTTACCATTTCATAACTATGATCACCGTCTATAAATAACATATCGAAATCTGTGTCATCTATAGATACATCTTGCGAATAGCCCCTTATAAGTTTTATTTTTGCTGAATTTTTATTATTATTTTCTATATTTTTTATTGATCTCGATTCATTTATAGAGTCTTGGTGTATATAATGCGATGATTTGTCTTTTAAGGTTTCAAATGGATCTATACCAACACATTCCTTTATGTAGTTAGATTGTAATACATATGACATACTGGAACCGTTGTGCACACCTATTTCTATATATTTTTCGACTTTGTATCTGTTAGCCAGCTCCTCGAGTGCTCTTATTCTGTCATGACATATACGACCGTCTATGACTATTCCCATATTACTTTCTAAGACTCTTTTTTTTATCCATCTCCGACGCAAATTCGATTCTTGGTCCGGGTGGGTATTTTCGTGCACTGTCAATCGCTCTGATACCTCTCACCAACTTTATAAGCCCCTCGGGATTTATCGACGACTTATGATCACTTCCCCACATAGTTTGATCTAATGTGATATGTCGCTCAATCCATTTTGCCCCCATCGCAACAGCGGCAAATGTAGTGACAATACCATATTCGTGACCACTGTAGCCGATGACAGCATCGTTACCCCATTTTTGTTCCAAGTATTCTATATATCTGAGATTGAGTTCATCTGGTGAACATGGATAAGTTGAATTTGTATGCATAATAATATTTGGATGGCAATTATTGACACAATTTTCTATTTCTTCTTCGGAACTCATTCCAGTACTCACAATGAGCAACTTGAAATTATCTCTTGCGGCTTTACATAATTCGATATCTGTAATAAGTGCACTTGGTATCTTTACTATATCAGTGTACTTGGCCATCGTATATAAACTATCCATGTCCCAAACACTCGCAAAAAATACAATACCCAAATTTTTACTATATTCAATGAGTTCTTTTATTTGTTCTTCGGAAAATTCTATCCGTTTTTTGTAATCCAAGTATGTCATTTCACCCCATGGCGTTTTGCGCATTACATTTTTTTGATGCTCGGGGACGCATATATCAGGATTTCTTTTTTGTATTTTTACATATTTTATACCCGCAATCTTAGAAAGATTAATCAAATCTTTACATAATTCAATTGAACCATTATGATTGATACCAATTTCGGCTATAATCTCTGTCATTTATATTAAAATTTAACTTATTCTTTATATTGATCATTTTGTCTTTTAATCGTACCCATTTCAAAATTATCTGTAAATATATTATTTTCACCAAAGCCGAAACTTACTAGAATACGTGGTTCGTTTACATGTGAATGTGCACCACAATGGGTTATTCTCTGATCAAATATAATAACATCTCCTATACATGGTCTCAATTGTATTGAGTTTTTATATTTAAATAGGTCTTCGTGTAAATGACTTTGCGGAATAACTTTTAATGCATTATCATCATGGCTATGATCTTGTAAGTAAATACATACCTTAACTATATTATGTTTTTGGTTTTCGTGTTCAACAAATGGTGATATAGTTTCATATACCTTATATTGATTGTTTAATACATCTTTGTGCCACCCAGTAACACGATTTATACCAATATCATTATGTGAACAAAATCTATAGTTAGATGTACCCAATAAAACTTTTAAGTTATCGTGTATATTTTGATTATCCTTTAATGAAAATGTTTTTGGATAATTTGTAAAATTCACAATATTTTTGTTTCTTACACCTACGGGATTTATTTCACGTACACAATCATTTATAAATTCAGGTGTAAAAACATCTCGCATTATAAAATACCCACAATATTGGAAAATTAATTTTTTCAAGTGATTATCTATTTCTATTTTAAATTTAGGTAAAAATGAATATATGAAAAATTCAAAAGATTCTTTATGATTGTGACCATCACTATCACCTCTATGACCATCATAATATCCCTCATAACCTCGATTATTTGTTTGATAGAAATCGAAGCCCTTGATTGCAAGACGTGACGGATTGTTTATAGCTATCTCACAAAGACCATGAAAACCCGTAGTGAATCTATTATTTGGTACACTGACAATAGACCAAGGCATACCAATCGAATCACATATACGCATTGCATTAATTATTCTAAGATTCCAATCCGAACATATTAAAATACGTTTAATTCCGTTTAATTTATATGTTCTTAACAAGTTTTCACATATACCGTCGTTTTCTGTATAAACAGAAGTTCGACCGTTTCCTATATCATAAGATTGTCCCATCCAGCCACCAGAATGAAAAATGATATCACATCTGTCACCTGTATTTGGTGGAAATGATAATTTTTTATTTTTAATTCTGACGTTTGGTCTACATACAATATCAAAACTATTTATGTAATCTGTGTTGTCTTCGTTTTCGAGATACCCAGCGGGACCAACAACTATGACACTTTTACCTTTCAAGTCCATTAAAGATTATTACTCTATATTCTTTAATGAAGTTTGATTTTATTAAAGATATAACGCCAATAGAGGCCGTTCATGACGACAATTCTTGGGAAGGGAGCACCTATAGCATGTTCAGAGCTGTACACCCAACACCCGATGGTTATATAACATATGTTCGTGTATGTGAAAAAGGTATCATTGGATTAATGAGAGAAACATTTGATAAAAGTTGGAATTCTAAAAATGACAGAGAGCTTATGGGTTCGGAAATACAAGCCGAAGATCCCAGATTGATTGAAATTAATCAAAGTTTGTATGTAATATTTATAGGAAATTCACCACTCCCAAATCAAATTAAATGTATATGGATTTTGAAAGACGGGGATATCGAAGCAAAACCTCTTATTATAAATGACACACCTCCAAATAGATTTGAAAAGAATTGGGCGCCATTCGAATATAATGATGAGTTACATTTTGTTTATAATTACGATCCAATTATAATATTAAAGTGTAACGTTTTAACAGGTTCTTGTGATGTTGTAAAGGGTGAACTTCCTTTTCAGACGCATCTTACGTATATAAGAGGTGGTTCAAATTTGTTAAAAGTAGATGATGGGTATTTGGGATTTGCTCATAGTCGTATTAAAATCGACAATAAATACAGACCTGGATTTTTCCATATGACACATATGACAAAACTAAACAATAATCTTGAATTGGAATACATAAGTGAACCTATCCAATATCAAAATGGAGAAAAAATTTTAAGACATACCATTCAAGATCCAGTCAGCTGTTGGAAAGAAAATGATAATATTTACATCACGGCAAATATAAGAGATAATTTTTCACATGTTTATAAATTGGAAACAAAAACAAATTGGAATGAAATTACAAAAAACCAACTTAACGAAATAAAAAATATATGGTTTAAGTAATCATGGACGAAGATCACGCAGAAATCAAAGATCGTTGTGATACAATCGAGAATAAACTTGATGAAATTGCATTAGATATGAAGAGTATGAATTTTAATTATAAGTTTGTCGAAGAGTACACAAACATAGATCGAGAAGTGTGTGAAATACATGAATGGTATGACAAAAACCGTGAACTTATAAAAAGATACTTACACGAAAAAGAAAATATAAAGAATAAATTATGTATTCTCGAAAAAAATGTAAAAAATTTTAACAACAATATACAAAATAATAAATCACAAAAACTGATTATCACAAAACATGGTGGTTCTTTCTCACAACTTATTTGATTGTATAAAGCTTTAAACATAAATACAAATATGTTTGTATATACAGATGGTTCATGTATTCACAATGGAAAGTCAAATGCCCTGTCGGGTATGGGTGTGTTTTTTGGTGAAGGTGATTCACGAAATCTGTCAAAAGTGGTAGATGGTGATAAACATTCGAATAATACTGCAGAACTGGGATCATTTTTAGAAGTTTATAAAATCTTAAAAGACTACATAGACGAAGGTGGAGACCTTACCATAGTTTCAGATTCTATATATGCAATTCGTTGTGTTGGTGAATATGGTAAAAAATGCGCACATTCAAACTGGACTAAAGAAATTCCAAACAAATCTCTTGTACAAAATATATATGAACTATTCAAAAACAAGAATAATGTAAAATTTCTACATGTTAAGGCACATACAGGTAAATGTGATGATCATTCGATAGGAAATGAAAATGCAGATAGACTAGCGAATGAAGCGATTGGGTTAGTACATTGTCCATATACTAAGATATATCTAAATGTACCATATAAAGACAAAGATGACGCAAAGAAACATGGTGCTAAATGGGATCCCAAAAAGAAAAAATGGTATACTTTTAAAATGTTACCGGAATTAGAATTATATATGTAAAACTGTTAATATTTCATTTACTGCTGGGTGTCTTACTATATCATCTCTACTCATCTCAACATTCACAATATAAGTAAGATCCATACCATTCATCTTATAGATGAGGTGATTGAGACCATTGTCTTCACCCAAATCAGACTGTTCTAGGTCACCTGTAACGATTAGTTTTGTGTTTTCACCGATGCGGGTGAGAAGCATTTTCATTTGATTAGGTGTACTATTTTGCATTTCATCAGCAATAATTATGGTATTATTGAAAGTTCTCCCGCGCATATATCCAAGAGGTTCAATTGTTATACAACGATCCATCTGATTATGAGAGAGGTACTTTTCAAAAATATCAAACATTGGTTTAGTCCATGGTTCCATTTTCTTATCCATATCACCTGGTAAGTATCCCATGTCTTCATCTGCAGCAACAATAGGCCGCGTTAAGACGACTTTACCCCTAGACGATGAATAAATATGTTCAATTCCAATTTGACAGGCGAGCATCGTCTTACCAGAACCAGCAGGACCAGTCCCCACTACGATTGGTTTATGTGACCTAAGTGCTAACATATATTTACATTGTCCAGCTGTTTTAGGAAACTCCATATATTATAAGTTAAAGTTTTTTTCCTTAAATATTTTAAGATGACACATTATCATTTTATTGAAATGATACCCACAAAAACTTTTCTTAGTTTGGTTGATCCCAATAAAAAAAGTAGATTTGTGTGCTTCAGTGAAAAAAAAACAGCAGATACATTTGTAAATTACATGACACATTTTAGATCTAAACATGGTTATTGGCCAAATATGGACATGTCTAACCGTGTTGCAACTGTAAAGAGTAAGGTTAAATTTAAAAAACGAACACCAGAAGAACTCAATAAATATATTGATTTGAAACTCTATGATTTTGAAAATATAGAGGAAATGGCTAAGCGTACAAATATCTCATTCATATGCATTACAAATTTTGCATATATACCCAATGGTCATGAACAGCAGATTGTAAGTTTCTCTGGTCAGGAATGGGATGGTGAAGCTGATGATCTTGCGTATAGAGGTCTTCTCGAATTTAACTTAAAAGTAAAATGAAATACTATTTAAGTAATGTATAAAGTTGTACCGGGACATAAGGGTGTTATTGTTGGTGACCACAAATATATGATAGAAAGAACAGTTAAACAATCATTACGTAAAATACACATACGAAGGGAATGGGATTCGAAGTCTATGAGTACTATTTCTAGATACTATCTCGAAGATGGTACACCTTATAATGCAATGATACATGGTCCGTCCGTGATTAAAAATTAACTTTTAGTTTATTTCTTAATCCCGCCTGAATTTCAGATAAAATATTCTGTATGGTGTGAATCTCTTGATACATTTCTTCTAAATGAGAACAGTCACTCATAGAATGTGATATACTCCTTTCTGCAAAATGTTGCTCTAATAACTTCAATTTATCTACACATGTAACAATATCTGTACCAACTTGAAGATACCATCGAGTAGCGACATCTAATTGTCTCTTTGTGAGTATCATCTGAAGAATGTTGTTATTTTATTTTTGATGGGGATACTTATAGACAAGAATATATATTATATTAAAATGAATACTGATTTTGTAAAAAAGTTCGACTGTAATGATGAGACACACGTCATGTGGCTGAAAGATGTTGGTGATGCAATGACAAAAACTACTATGGGTGAAAAAGTAGATCTTATTAAATTGGTGAACGAAAACCCATTAGACGGAACGCCTAAAATGAATAATCCGGTTGATTGGGCGTATATTCATTTCCAACTAGCGATGAAGTACTCTAATGCAGTTCTTAATCAAGACGCATTCTTACCTGGATCTAAATGATTTATATTCATGTAATGTAAAATCACGTGGATCGGCATTTTCATCCATTCGCACCAATAATATTGGTCCGTATACTGTAACATCACTGAATGGATATGGTAATATATGTTTGTTTTTTTGTGTATGTTCAATTGCTGGTTTTAATATGACTACCTGTATGTCAGGCCATTGTCCTATAAATGTAGCTTGTCCAGAGAATATCCGTGATATCTCATTTTTTGCCGGATCTATATCAAGATCTATTTCTTTTACATCATATCTATCGACACCTATTAATATTGCCTTAGTCATCTTAGAATAATTACATAAAAAAATATTTACATTTATTATGATGAATCGTCGAATGGTTGCATATGTTATAGCTGTCGTTATATGTGTTATAATTTTCAGATATATAACAGTTGAAAGCTACAAACCATTCCGAGGAGATTATTTAGGTCCCAATATAATAGACACCAACCCAGAACGCCGTGTTTCACAGTTTTTTGATCAGTGTTCTCCTGAAAATTTCAGTGAATGCAAATTAAACAATCCATACGAAGGTCTCCCTTTACCATAAAACAACCTAAGTCAATAAAATAAACACAAATAATATAAGATACAATGAATTGTACAAGAGAATATGTCTTGGATAGGTTATCAGTTCTTCTCGAGATTCCCAAAACAGATACAATATGTGTGAATCTCGAGAAAAGTATATTTAATCATACCGTCAGGAAAGTCGATGAACCATCGTGGGAGAACAAATGGTTTTCGAATATATATAAACATAAATTTTTACAGATACAATTCAATTTAAAACATTCCCCGACATTGAAACATCGAATTACAGAAAAACGTGTGAAAACATCAGAAGTTGTTGATATGGAACCAGAGTATTTATGGCCCAATGGTCCTAGACATGAAGCTATAGAAAGTAAAATTGTTTTTGACATGCGAAAAGATTATTGGGGGAAACAGAATCAAAATACAGAAGGATTTTTCATGTGCAATCGATGCAAAACTAAAAAGACAACATATTACCAATTACAAACTCGTTCAGCCGATGAACCAATGACGACTTTTGTAAGTTGTCTCAATTGTGGTAAAAATTGGAAGTGTTAAGACTGTGTTTTGTATGTGTCAAATCTGTTTCCATATCACCAACTGAAAGCACAAAATTATAACCAAGTGACTGTTTCATTA
>Ga0181599_1001140_pt1 | contig 26281 bp, 9 predicted proteins | sample 041ome_3_FD_148658 | JGI IMG/M metagenome (GOLD analysis project Ga0181599, IMG submission 148658) | Coastal salt marsh microbial communities from the Groves Creek Marsh, Skidaway Island, Georgia - 041405US metaG (spades assembly) | ecosystem: Environmental > Aquatic > Marine > Intertidal zone >...
CACACACATCATCATCATCATCATGTCTTCTTCAGTGGTAGACTTTCACTCCTTGTCGCGCGAGGAACTTTGCCGTCTTTTTTCTCAGTGTTGCTCCTCGACCGAGTTCGCGTCTCGACTCGCCGACTGCTGTTGTGCGTCGTCGAATTCGTCGTCGTCGAATTCTCACGTCAAAGCGAAACAGATGATGCAAAAATCTATGCCGGCGTTGGTGCACGCGGCGCGAGAAATATGGTACGACTTGAACCCTTCGAGAGATTGGGAAGAAGCGTTTCGAGGGCATCCGAGAATCGGGGACGATCCGGTGAAGTTGAAGGAGAAGTTTCCATCCTCGAGTGGGGATTGGGCCATGGGAGAACAATCGAACGCGATGGCGACGGCGACGGAAGAGACGTTGCGAGAGTTGGGGGAGATGAATGTGAAATACGAACAAAAATTTGGACGGATTTTTATCATATGCGCGACGGGAGTGTCGGCGGAGTTTGTGTTGGCGAACGTGAAGGATAGGATGGAGAACAGTCCGTGGGCGGAGATGATGGTCGCGGCGAGAGAGCAGATGAAGATCACGGAGCTGAGGTTGAAGAAGCTAAACTTGAGCTTCGGCGACGGGAACGGAAAAGCGTCGTCTTCGATGAAGCAGAGGGTGAAGGTATTGAACGAACAAACGGTAATTAGCAGTAGCGCTGCGAATAGCGAGAAGAAAAAATCGCCAATCACGACGCACGTGTTGGATACGGCGTTGGGGAAACCGGCGGAAGGTATTAAAGTTACTCTGAATAACCGGAGTTCGGCGGCGTCTTGGATTTCGAAGGAAGGGTACACCGACGCGGACGGGAGGGTGACAGATTTAATGGGAGGGGATGATACGTTGTTTGCTGGAGATTACGAGCTTGTTTTTCACGTGCAAGAGTACGTGCGAATGACGACTGGGCAGAAGAGTTTCTATCCGGAGTGTCCTATACGATTTACGGTGTTTTCGGGAAGAACGAAAGAGCATTATCACGTTCCTTTACTTTTGAATCCGTTTGGGTACGGAACCTACCGCGGCTCTTAAGATCTACCTGAATGAATGCTGTTGTAAAATATGATGATTTGCTCCTATTTACGATACTCTAATACCTCTCGCATCCTTTTCTAAGAGTTCTTTCAGGCGAACGGCGACTTTATTTCGACCGTTTTCACCTTCGTCTCGACCAATATCAACGTCGTCCCACTTCTCGATCGGTACGCATTGAACGACGCTACCTATCATCATGCACTCTTTCGCGCGTCTCTCTAAAACTAATTCTCGGAAGCTACAATCTCTTCGTTCGCATTCGACGACGCCGACGTCCGCCAACAACCCTTTCTCGATGAATTCAAAACATCTTCTCATCGTTACGCCGTCGAGAACGTCGTCAACTTTCGGCGCTATAAAGATTCCCCGGTCATCGACAAACGCCACGTTCGCGCTCGGTCCTTCTAAAACTTTCCCATCGTTTGCTACCCATATTCCAACATCGCAGCCGTGCATCTCTGCGTCCGTGGTTATCATACAATTTTGTAAATAATTCGTCGATTTAATAGTCGAAAATGGTTTATTCTTCACCGCAATCGGTGTCGTTCGAGCGCGCAACGCTTTCGTCGTTTCTGTTTTCGTCCGCTCGATAACCACGCAATAAAAATTGCTCCCTTCAGCGCACTCCTTCGCGGATAGGGAAAATCCCCCGACGCCGGCTGTTAAATAAAACCGAGCTTGCATCATTGAAGAACAACAATCAGAGGAGGAAATACTCCTCCCGCGTTGTCTTCTCTCTTTCTCCTCAAACGCCGCCGACACGGTCTCTTTCACTATTCGCGCCAGCGAATCCAAACTCTCCAATCCTTTCGGGAAGGTTAGAAACGCCATCTCCGCGCTCGTTTGCAATCGGTCCAAATGGTAATCCAAATCTTGAAACGTTCTCGTCTCCGTGTCGATAGAAACCGTGTCGAACACCGCGTGCCCGCGATGAAACCCGTGGTCGTCCACTTTCATCACAAACGACTCGGAATCTGTCGTGATGGCCCGAACGTGCGACGAGTACATGGCGAGTTGTAAACAATTTTCATCGTCATCATCCGGAGTGCTTTTCTCCCGGTGTAACTGTAAGAAACGCTCGCCGGAAAGGACAGGGATTTCGTCAAAGACTTCTTCTTTATCTTCTTCGACTTTTGCTCGTCGTCTGAATCGTAATCGCTTTATTATTATTCGTTCGCTTCTTTTGCTCCTCGAGTTTGTGAAAACAGTTGTTGTTGTTCTCGTCCTCGTCATCATCATCATCTTCTCCGCAACAAACATCTCTTCCGAAGCAGAGAAAGAAAAGAATTCCCCTAGTAGACGGAGTAGACCCCTTTAATTACGCAGAAGTCTCTGATACTACTACTACTACTACTACTACTACTGCAACTGTGCACTACTATTGCTCTCCGCGACAACTTCTGAAGAAGCAGAGAAAATATAAGGATTTCCCCTAACAGACGTTTTAGAGCATAGACCCCTAAAAAATATCTCAAATTGGACATGCAGCTGTTTTTTGCACTTTTTTCTCAGAATTAATTAAGCAAAGAAAACAAGCCACACTTTGCTCGAAGAAGAAGTCTCTGATACTACCGATACTACTGCTACTGTAGTTATTGCTTAAACACCACTCGAAGAAGCATTCATCAAAGATGTTCGAAACGCAAGTGGCGGATTTGCTGCAGCGCGCCGCCGGAGAGTACATACGAGGCATAGATAAAACGGCTTTGAAAATCAGCGTACTTTCCGGCGACGTGATTTTACGTCGGTTACAACTGAAACCGGAAGCGTTCGAGCGGTTGAACTTACCGATTGATCTCACGAGAGGCGTCGTCGGGAGTTTGAGGGTAAAAATCCCGTGGGCAAAGTTAGGAAAGGAACCCGTGGTGGTGACGATATCGGAGGTGTTCGCGTCGGCGAGACGGTTGAGCGCGGAGGAAGTCGCGAAGCGGGCGAAGGAGAGGAGAGAAGAGCATAAAAAGGAGGACGAAGCGGCGGTTGAGAAAGAAGGAGAAGAAGATGAAGATGGGAAGAAGAGGAACGATGAGAAAGTTGAGAGACTAGATAACGCTGAGAGATTATGGCTCGTGAAACGTTTGTTCGATCCAACGCACCGCGAGGAGGAGGGAGGCGGCGGCGAATTTAGGGAAGGGGAGCACGGCGGAGGAGACGACGGAGGATTCGTGCAAAAGTATGCGAAAATTATACTCGCAAACTTACAAATTTCGATAGAGAATATACACATTCGGTACGAAGATGAAGTGACAACTCCAAACCACGCGTTCGCCGCCGGGTTGACGATTCGTAACGTCAGCGCGCACACGGTTGATAAAAATGGGAATCCGGATTTCGTAAAATCGGCGTCGTTTGCAGAATTTCGGAAAAAGTTAACGTTGGATGGATTCTCGATTTACTTTGATAGCGAAGAGGAAGAGAAGAACACTAAAAATACGACTACGAGCAATGATAATAATAGGAAGCAGCGCGTGCCAAATGTGTTTTTTACGGAAAATCCAGATCCGAATGCAAAGGATATGCAGCAATGGTTAAATGTGTTCATGCCGGCTTTCCGAGACGACGAAGACGACGAAAAGGAGAAGGACGTTCTTAGATATAATCGAATTTTGCAACCGATTTCTGGCTCGTTCATCTATACGAAACGCGCAGACGAGAGATTTGACGATGGCGAAACACCTCGTCAACTCATGGAGTGTTACGTTGATACTGCTGGCGTACGTCTTAAACGTGCACAATATCACAATATAGCTCGAGTTTTGGAAGCGTTCAAAGTCCATCAGTTGAGAAGTGAAACGGAGCATTTGCGGCCGAATCTCTTTGAAGGGGAGTCACCACGGAAACATCCTCAACTGTGGTGGAAGTATGCTATTTTAGCCGCGCAAATGAAAATTCGAAAGCGGCGGCAGCGCGCTTTCGCTAGCGCCCTAAAATGGGAAGATATCGTCGACTTGTCTCGAAAGAGAAGACGGTTTTTGACGATTTATAATCAACCGGGCGGCGCAGACAATGACGATCTTCTCGATGAAGTATACGAAATAGACTCAAAAATATCTTATCACGCAGCGATGACCTTCCGATGCATCGCACATCTCGAGAGAGAGCGCATGAATGATACCAATTCAAATTCTATCGCTCTCGCAGCCGTCCATGACGCGAAGAGATACTACGCGAAGGAAGTTCTTCCTCATAAAAAGAAGGGAAAGATTTCAGCGTGGTTTGGTAGTTACTTTAGTAGTGGTAGTGGTACTAGTGGTGATAGCAGTAGAAGTAGCGCTCTCAAGGACGATGAAGAAAAGGAAGAGAGAAACGAACAAGTGGGCTCATTGTTTAGCGACGATGATTTCACAAAACTCGAAGAAGTGTTTGACGTGAAGACGATCGAGTCTCAACAAAAATCTGCTGAAAGTTCCTGGAAAGGAAAAGATCTATCAGTTTCTCTTAACGTATCGAAAATGTTCATCGCGATAACGGAAAATGACAATCGCGATATTGTCAGTTCAGTCGCGCTAGATCTCAGAGCTTCTAGGGGTGTTTACAAGAATGGAAATGCGACGAGTTTTCTTAATATTTTAGGTTGGGTGGTTGATGCGAATGGAACAAAAATATTACAATCCGGCATTGACAGGAAAGCCGAAGGCACTATTGCATCCTCCACAGTTTCTTCAAATGGAGCACTTTCCGTGTCTTACGAAGAGTATCCGCCATTCGATGTGGAATTTTACGATTCGAAAGCTGTCGTGATCGCCGCGCCGACATTCTTAGTCGTTGAAAAGCGCTTCATCGACTCAATCACTGGATTCTTTGAAAAACCAGCGTCTGACGAACTTACCTCAGAAGTCCTCGGAGATTTTGCGGAAGAAATTGCGAATGCAACTAGTAATGTCGCCAAGCGTACTGCTTCTGGTTTGTCTAGTGTATTGAATCGAATGAAGTTTGAAATTTCTATCGATGCTCCTAAAATTGCGCTTGTACCGTCGTCGGCTGAGGGAAATACGACGATTAGTTGTGATAAAAAAATTGTCTTGGATTTAGGTAAATTTATAGTTTCCAACGATCCAGAATGCGATCAAGGTAGCGCAAACAGTGGGGTTCGCGGTGATCCAAAGTATAACGCGTTCACGGTGAAGGCAGAGAATCTCGCGGCTTACATCGCCTCTGGTACATTCGACGTCCAAGAGAGACATGAAATTTTACTGCAGGGCGCAAAAGAGAATCGTTCGCGAAATGATTTCGAAGCTTATTTCATCCTCAAACCCCTAAAAATCGGTCTCGATTTACAGATTGCCGGGAGTGGATTCGAAGTATTCGATGAATTGAACAGTAATACAGCGTCGTCTGATGAACAAAATCCGGGAATGATTGCGAAAGCAGACATCCCAGATCTAGCGTTCACACTCTCACCATGTCGGCTAGCGATGATATATAACATAGTGAACTCTTTTAAAAAGAGTCAACAATATGATGAAAAGGATAGAACGCATGATACAGAACGTGTTGCAATTAACTCTCGCACAGATGATGGTACTTCGACAGAGATAGCGACAAGTTCGAAAAGAAGCGAAGGAAGCAAAATAAGTAGAATAATTTCGTCGCGTGTATCTGTTGATGTTTCGCGAGCCTCGGTTGCTTTATGGGGACAAAAAATGGGGTGCAAAGACAACAATACCGTTGTGGATGGCGTATTGTTTGGTGGAGTCGAAAGGTTATCCGAATTTGAGTGCGCAAGATCGGAGCATGCGATTGTTGAAATTGTAGCCACGAGTGCAAAAACAATAAAAACGTCGACAAATATGGACGAAAGTTACGTCATCGAAGCGGGCAAATTAGAAATTTACGACGTGCTTTCGGGAGGATATTTCATTCAGCTCTCAAATTTACCGGCAAAGGGCGAAAGCAAGGGTGTTAAAATGCGATACGATAGCTGGACAAGTACAGATTCACCGACCTTTACGAATTGCTACGGCCAGCTCGAAGTTACTTCAGATATTTGTTTTCTGGGCGTTCGCCGACCAACGATAGCATCCGTTTCTCGATTTTACGATGAGCTATCGCTTGTAATGTCCTCTAATAAGACTTCCCCGTCAGAATCTGAAGTAGAAAATACCAATACGAGCGATTGCGATAACGATGATGATGATGAAAAGGAAGAGGAGGATGTTCCCATAAAATTTCGTCTGGCAGTTAGATTCAAAGAATTATCATTGAGAACATTTGTTGAACCCGAAGATATCGCAAAAAACGGCAATAATCCAGCAGTAGCTTCGATTGGAATCCATGACGCAGATATCGCAATATTAACACAAACAGGGTTGAATCCTATGAAAGTGTTTGGTACCCTTGGTAGCTTGAGCGTAATGAATGAAACGTTACCCGAGTCGCATCCGCACAGATACTTTGTCTCGGTTAAAAAAGAAGAAAATCTAGAGCTTGATCGTGCTGGACAAGAGAAGTCATACTTCGAATATCGCACCTTCAATCGTTCGCACAGGAATTTTCCAGGTCACGAGCAACATCTGCTTCTCAACTTGAAGAAGTCAAAAGTTACTTTTCTGATGCATTTCTTTTCGCAGCTATTAAGGAGCGTTGGTGGATTACTTGCCGATGCAATTCCAATCGATAAGCTTCCTGAAAATGAGAGAAACGCAGAGATCGTGCGGCGAGGGGTAACGCGACCTTCTACGTTTAAGTACGATGTAGCGCTATCCCAAGCCAAGATTGTTGTTCCAAAATCTACTTCATCTCAGGAAGCACTAAGTCTTGATGCAAAACATGTTTCTGTATGCAACAGTTTGCAATGGAAATACGGCGATAGTCATCTAACTCGAGGTGCTGTGTTGATGGATACAATGTCAATTCAGTTAAAAGACTTTGAGTTGTTTATGGTGAACGGGAAAGGTGAGCGCGGCTCCTACCCGGCGTTATTTTGCGCAAAAGGCGAAAGCAATGATCCTGCTCAAGTTTTCAGTCTCGATTTGATATCTCCATCTTGGGATCCCACGGAAAAAATGTGCGCAAAAGAAATGCGTCTCTGCGCGGATGGCGCGATCACCGTAGAACTTGATGACGTCGAATACAATATATTACTTGCCGTTTTGACTGGAAATTTCTCCGAGACGGGTTTCGTCCAGGAACCACTTTTTGAGTACGCGGAAATTGAAGTTCCGAAAGAGAACGGTACAGCAGAAGGCGAAATTGATACTGCGCCTTCTCTCAGTAGCGTGATTACGGTGAATCTACCGGAGGTGTGCTTGTCCATGTTCAATTCACCACGGCTCAACGCGAGAGCATCGCCGTTGGCGAGGCTAATACTCAGTCGCCTCTGGGTTTCCTACGAAACTTTACGAAATGACGCAGACGCGTACAGTGTTCACTTGACTTTGCCTGTTCTGAGTGTCCGAGATGTACGGGACGGAACTGAACCAGCTGTCGCAGAAGTAATCGACCACACTGATAGGTCGTTGACGCTTTTAACGCTGGATTTACTATCTAGAGCCGATAAATTTGATCTTGGAGTAAATCTACAGTCTTGCCGTCTAAAAGTTGATCCTCAATTTCTGAGAGAGGTTTTGTACTTTTTTAATCTTAGAGATGACGAGTTGAGACGACAAATACTCGAGCGGCGTTTGAAGAACGATATCAGTTTCTCGAACAAGGATTTAATATCCCTGGCTCCAAGAAAAGAAGGTGAAGTTGACGATGCTGAGATTATAACCCTCTCTCCAGCAAAACGAATTTTGTGTGACGGATTACACACACCTTTGTGGTGTACCTTGGATGGGAACGGGAGAAAAATAGTTTTACCGCATTCTGTGACGAAGCATTCGTCATCACTAATTTGTGTAGGTAATTTTCGAACGCTTACGATTAGGAATGCTGTTATTGAAGGCGACGTGGAAAGATTTATCAGTCTTGGTACGCGTTCGAATATAATCTATGATAATGTAACCTTTGCGAAACGCAAGGACAACGAACCCATAGACTTTATGAAAGTACCAACAAAGAAGGAGTTGAAAACAACAAGTGCTACAGAGTGTGTTACAACGTGTTCCATCCTAGCAAGAAACGTTGAGCTCTTGGTTCTCGACTCTGATACCACGATGAACCGCGGGAAAACAGCGAAAAATACCAATGCCGGTAGAAATGCATTGTCCGTACAACTGTACGCATCGGTTGACTATAAGTCAATGCCAAGTGAGATTGCGAGATCAAGCACCAGATCAGAATTGAACGCCTTTGTGAACGGCGTCACCGTAAATCTCTGCCGCAGCACCAATGATCCCACTAAAACAAAGTTTTTGCCTAAAACGAGCTTCTTGGAACCAACCGATTTCGATGTAAAATTTATAAAGGATGCGCACGGGTATCAAGTGCGGCTGGTATCTTCTGATGTGCGTTCAAGTTTTGATTCTATGAGTCTTCGTGTGGCGAGAAATTGTATATCGCAACTTAGTGACGTCGTCAAAAAGAAAGTGGCATTATCTACTTTGGTCGCAGCGTGCAATTCCTATCTGCCAATAAGCGCCTCTCGGCATACAAACTTAAAATTCTGGCGCCCAGTGCCACCGAAAGGATTTTCTTTTCTCGGTGACGTGTGCTTTTCCATAGATGCAGATGCACCCGCAACTCCAGTACACTCAATCAGTGACACAGCTGATGTCACCTCTTTACCACTTGGATTCAATTTAGCGTGGCGTTCGCCCTCGAACGATTGTTTTATATGGTCTCCAATACCTCCCAGTGAAGAATACGTAAGTCTTGGATGCATCGCAACAGAAACTGAGAGCATGCCTGACGTTGTGACGATTGGGTGCAAAGTTATCAGACGAGAAGTACTGAAAGAGTGCGAGATATTAGATTGCGCGTATGACGGTGGTGATGATCAACTTAAATTCTGGAGATTAGAGAACAGCTGCGGGACTTTTATCCTTTCGGAAAAGAAAGAGTATGCGAGATCGAGATTTGCTGCACAACTTCGCACTCCCTTAATTCCTGAGGAATTCATCGAAGAGAATTACGAAAATGTCTCGCACGAAGCTGTAATCGTGAGCGATTCAAGTGATGGTGATATACCCATCAAATCTAGCGACGAAACTTCGATCCAAGTTTCTTTGCCGAGAATCGCGCTCACCTTGTGCGAACCGGGTAAGCGCGACCCTTTTATTGCTCTTGGCATAAATGACGTTGCGGTCGTAGTTCGTGGAGTTGAAGGCAGCAATGAGAATGGTATGGCAAGAGACGGTTCTGCCAGTACAAAGATAGATGTAGCGTTCTTCAATCCTCGCGTTGCATCTTGGGAACCCATAATTGAAGCATTCGATGTGTGTGCTCGTTTCAATCGCGCGCTGATGATGACGGACAATACTTGTTTAGAGGACAGCTTAAAGATTTCGATTGCGAATGTGATCGGTGTAAATTTCTCGAGCTCACTCGGTGATGCGATTGTTAAATATCAGCGAGAAGATCATAAACTTTTGTCTTCCGAAATAAGTCCGTCTTCTGAGGCAGTGCCACCATTGTCATCACGGTGGCAGCAGACTCTTCGGAACATATCGAATTCAGACGATGATCGTAATTTCTCCGATTCAATCGCTCCAATACTGAAGAATGAGCTTCGAAGATCGATATATGTTCGATATCAACGCTCCACCAAAGACGATGTAGTTGAAGTAATGCCACAGAAATGTATCGCATTGGACTCATTAACGGCTTTCGGCAATAAAATTTTACCTATTCTAGATAAAAGTCTCGAGCCACCGGATTCAAGGTTCGGAAGTGAAACCACTGATGGATACTTAAATCCGAATATCTCGTCATCTTCACAAATGCGAATGAAAACGCTTCAATTACAGTCAACATTCGTTCTAACGTTTGCAAAGTGTCGCATTAGAATTGGAGCAAATAATCGCAATTTGGTGGACGTAGGAGAATCTGAATTGTATGCTCGAATAAATTTTGCTGAGAATTTAATGAGAACACGCGCTTCTACGTTGATCAAAGCCTCCTCCTCATCGTCGTCGAAGGAAGATTCGCATGTCGAATGCATCTGGTCGGATAAGTTCATCGCGAGAGTTCCGTCGGATGCGATCGATACTTGCTCTGTGCGCATTTCAATAATAGATGCTCGCGGGAACGGTGGCCACGGTAAGATAATTTCATTTTTGAGCGATGTGACTCTGTCCGATTTAATTAATATGGACGACGAGCCATCTCGGTCGAGTACCATAAAGTTACCGAATGATGTTGAAATTCAAGTTGCTTTCGAAGGATACGGTGCAGATAGAACTTCCGGAGGGGAAAGTAATGCGCAAAAATCACTACTATCTTCAAGGACTAGGCAAACTCACATCGGCGATTCAAAAGGTGGCTCGGCAAAAAATGCTCTCTCGAGGAAAATTTCTGTGGAATCATCATCTTCTGTGCCATCGTATTATTTGAGTTTGCATCCTAAGGGACCTTGGACGCGACTCATATGTGAAGAGCTGACGCTTTCAGAATCGTCAGATGCGATTGATTTGAGCGAGTTCCTTGATTACAATGATGCAGTAAAATCGAAGGAAAAAAATGTTCTTAAAGCTGTTGTAGCGCGTACAATTGATCCGATAACGCAGAGGATTGAACGAACTATACGGGAACTTTCCCGATTCCGGAACGAAACGGATCGGTCGATTGAAATTTTTGTCGTTCCGGCGAGGATGACACCGGAAAAAACTGAATCTTTGGAAATGAAGGCAAACAATGAGAATGGAACAAGTTTGGGATACGAGTCTCTGAAAAGCAGAAGTAGCGATCAAACGCAGTCTGAGAGAGTACGACGTGTCGTTGAAGAAGCTTTCGAAAACGAGCGCTTTCTTCCTTTCCGAGGATGGCGTTCTACGCATCTTTTACTCACGGAGCGCAAAGCGTGGTGCACCCGCACTGGTTCTAATTCCATGTCTTTGAAAGAAGACTTTTTGTCCGCTATAGAATCAAATAAGCCGACTGACTGGACGTGGGAGGAAGATGAATGGGAAGTTGATACAACACATCCTCATTGCGATGAGGACGGTTTTGCGTACGCGGGAAGCTTTCCAGAATTAAAATATCCTTTTCGCGCTGGGCAGGAGACGAAAAGCGCTCTAAGCTTTGTGAGGATGCGAAGATGGACACGAACCCGTAGATATGTCGTCCCCTTTGGCGCATCTTCAGAAAGTACTGACCGCATGTCTTCGAGTAATAGAGAAAGTTTCGTAGACGTCGAGAACCATCACGTCACGTACCGGACCATCATTGAGGCAGGATGCGAAAAATCGCTTCCAAGCGCTGTTATTGGACCCGATGCATCCTCGCACGTGTATTTTCGTGTCCTAGGTACAGATAAGGAGAGTAATAGCGAATTATTTTCTTCGTGGGCTAAGCCGGTAAAATCCGGCTTTTTCGACAGAAACTTCGATGACCGGTTGAATAGTGAATCGTCTGCGATAGAAGACGCTATGATAAAACGCGCGAATAAACGTGGGGGATTGGCGCTTGCAGACGGAGTGGAAGAATCTGCAGTGCACGTTTGCGAAGACGCTGATGGTTTAAAAGGAAAGAACTGGTTCGTATCCGTTCGATGTGAACACTTTCCGCTCGAAAATGCTACATTAGCGAGCAGAAAACCTTCAGATAAAACAAGTGTCGATTTTCAACGAGCGGCGGCGCTGAATAGCGAATGGATTGTCACATTATCTGCGCCTTGGTGTGTGAAGAACGCGTTGCCGGTGTCAGCCGAAATTTCGCTCAACTCATACGAACAACTACGCGAAAATGAAATGTATTGTTTTAAAAAGAAGTATTCGAAAATTCTTGGTCCGGGTGAAATTGCAAAGACACACTACGTGGATCCAGGAGCAAAGTGCGTAGCTCGCGTAGAGTCAATTACTGGTGGATGGGAACCGAGTCAGCTCATAGATTGCGCGACACCGCTCGATAAGAAATTTGATTATTTTAATTACGGAGTTCCCGTTTCGCCGGCAAGTTGTAAAGATGCGGCAAAGAATGATAATAATGCGCCGATTTTAAATTCCGGTGGTTCCTTCACATTTGGAACTGAGTTTACAGACTCCTTAAGCGGTGGATCTTCGGCTAAAAACGGTATTAAATCTCGGGACGCCTTCGAGGTGGTGAAAGTGAGCCACTCCAGCAAGTTAGCTTCTGGAAATAAGATTGCCATGAAATCTTCAGTTAAAATTGTATGTTCAAAATGGGACGAAACTGACGTCGCTTCAACGAGGGTGCTTATTTTATGTTCTCCCATAGTTTTAATCAATCGAACCGGTGATGATATCGTATTTCGCTCATCCGCGATATCTGATGGTGGGAAGCAAAATAAGAATAGAGAAACTTCGAGTAATCCTTCGATGTCTGATGTAGCGATGTCTCTAATAGATGATACATCTGAAATGCGAATCAGCGATGAGAGCCATGTCGACGACTCGTCTGCCCGACTATCGGCGCAGACGGCTTATCTTTCGAAGACGCTACCAACGAACGGGTCAGATTTGAGCGAAGTGTACGTGCTAAAAGGAGGGACTACGGGACGTCCTGAGGACAGAATAACATTCATCGGTGCCGAAAGTGCGAGCGAGCGTCAAGAACAGGCAGCAGCTAGACTAATATCCAAGAATGAGCGTTTAGAGATAGGATGCTCTAAGAAATCTTTATCTGAACCGTTACCAATCGCGGAGCGAGATTTCATATCAGAACGAATCGTCGTTGTAGAGTGTTTAACGAAAGATGGTCAAACGAGCTATCCAATCAGTATCCGCTCAGAGGAACAGCATTATCTTGCAAACATTGGAGATGGGTTGGAGCACACGCGAGGCATGTTCACAGAATGTCTCGCTATCATTCTCGAACCTGCATTTAGCCTCATCAACGATACCGGTGAAAACATTCATCTTACCCAAGTCGATCCAAATAAAGAACATGTGTTTAATGAGAAAAAGGATGTCATTATTTTGCACTCTAAACGCGAGAATAAGCGCGGTGTTCCTTTGAGATGGACTGATACAAATTTGCCGAGAGTACTGTACGCCAAGCGAGAACGTGACGAAGAATGGGTGATGCCTTTTGTGCTTAAATCGACGCACACTGGAGATACGTTACTTCCCATACATAAAAGAGCTGAAGCGTTAGAGGATTTAGATGATTTTTTACACGTCCACGTCGCGAAAACTGAGTTGACGCACGGTTCTTCGCGAGTGCATTTTTCTTTGAGAGTAGGAAATTGTGTTTTAGAAGAGCAGATACTCGGTTCGCCGCCGAGTAAAGAAATGGCGTTGAAGAAGAAGATGCAACAAGATGCCGCCCTCGATCGCGCGGCGAGTAAAAGAGAGAAATCGGTTCCTTCTGCTCAGAACGATGTCGTTGTCTCGAGAAGAGTTACTCTTTCTATACCAGAATTTGTTTTATCGACGATTGATTCGAATGTTGAAGAAATTTTTGTCGTGACATTGAAAGGAATGGATTTAGAACACCAACAATCAATTGTTGGTGCGTCCGCCTCGTCCATCAGATTTGTATTACACTCGCTGCAAATTGATGATATGAGTCCTACGACGCAGTATCCAGTTTTGCTTCGCGTCATGCACGATGCAAAAGAACTTGTAGTACCGCCAATGTTGAATTTTGGTATGCGATCGTATCTCGAGGCGGACGGTAAAACGAATGCATACGAAGAAATATTGATAAATTTCTCGAATGCTCCATTGCATATTGCCGCGTATGAACCTTCGTTATGGCGCGCGCTTGAATTTTCCGATCATTTCGTTGATGGATCGAAACAGAGCGCGGTATCTCCAGTTGCGAAAGGAAAAGAAAGCCATCAAGCGGATCCTCAGATATTCATAGAAATGATGAAAATCTCGAAAGTAAGAATCGCCATATCATTTCGCGCGTCGGAACAAAAACGCCCGAAACGTATTAGAAAAGTTTTCCCCGGTATCGTCACCGTTGTCAACTTGGATGAAGCCACGCTTGACTTACGTCCTATGAGACTCGAAAACCAATGCGCGAAAAAATCAACATTTCAGGATACTTTGACAAAGGCGTACGTCAAACAAGTCAAATTACAGATTATTCGATTGTTGACTGGCTTTGATGCGTTAGATTCAGTGGCTTTGGCACTGAATCGTGCATCGATGGGGCTGTCAAAATTGTCCGGCGGGCGCGCGTTGGAAGATCTTTTTGGTGTTTCGCAAGCAGGAGGGAAGAAGCCTACAATGCTCTCATCCGCACTTCGCGAGAAGTTTGCTATCGGTTCGAAAGACAGTCGCGATGACGACGACTCCAATAAATCAGCCGTGAAAACTGGCGCTGCGGTCGTTGGACTGATGGATGGAACTGAAACTTTAGCCAGAGGCGTTTTAAGTGGCGTCACCGGTGTCTTTATGCAACCAGTCAAAGGTGCGATGAAATCTGGCGCCAAAGGATTCGTCAAAGGCTTTGGCAAAGGTCTGGTTGGAGCGGTGGCGCAGCCAGTTTCGGGTGCTGTTGGAATGATGAGTCACATGGCTGCTGGAGCATCGGGCAGTGTTCGTGAGGCGAAAGAACTCGTTGGCTTATCTCACGGCGCTCAATTCGCGAAAAGAGTCAGACCGGCGAGAGCTCCTTCAGCTGATGGAATATTGCGACCTTTCAGTAAAGAACTATTGAGTTGTGAAAAATTATGGAGAGCCATATCGAGTTCGAAGAACATCTCGAGAAGAGCGTTTGCGAACGAGCACTTTGCGTGGCAAATTAATGTTGGAAAGAATATGGACATTACTCAAATTTTAATGCGTGACGAGAAGAGCAAAGTTTTACCGGCGAATGCGAATTTCACCCTTTTCGCTACGAATTACCGATTATTGCTCGCGATGACGAGTTCAAATTCAACGCGGTCGCCGGTTAATACTCCGAGCTCCTATCGGATTTGTTGGGATATATCATGGTGCAACATTGAAATGGCGTATGTTAGAAGTGCTCTAGAAAATAGAAGCGTGGGAGATGCGATTTGTATCAAACTGAAGCGTCCAAGTCTTTTAGAACGAACGATAAAAAACAAGGCAAAAAAAGCGGCGCGCGAGAAGAAAATAAAGCAAAAGCGACCAGAAAAATTTCTGTTCCGTGAAGATGAATTGACCAGAATAGTTCCCTTGGGTAAACAAAGCGCGCGAGATGGTGATGATGAAAGTTTTCATCGGTGGGTGTGCGACCAGATCTTACATCACTCTCGAACGTTCGGAAAGGTGTATATCGTTTCACAGGCTTTATCTAGAGGAAAGGAAGGTTCAGATGCCGTAAAAAAACAACCCCGTTTGGATGAAATCAGTGAAGAGAGTTCCGAAGACGAAGGAGACTTGGTTTTATTTTCCGATAGCGATAGCCTGAGCGCAGAACGAATTCTTCGAGATGAAGGCGGCGAGTTCACTTCCGAGAGCGAGGATCTGGATGGCGACTTTGATGAGGACGATTTCGACGACAACGACGACGGAGAAGAAGGTAAGAAACACGGTTTAGACTGGGAATTAGAAGAGGATAGAGATTTAAAGAGATGAGTTATTCCGTCGCTTTACCGATAAAGTGCATGAGCATTAATTTTACTTTTTATTACTGCTAACCAATCGTGCGGATAGTAAAGCGAGCGAGCACACCGATGCCACTCCGAGCATGGCGATTTCTGCTCTGGTCCAATCGTTGAAGAAATAGTGCGTGAAGCTGCTCGTCTCTGATGATTTTATCGTCTCAATTTTTCTTGTTATCGTCTTTGTCGTCGTCGTCGTTGTTTTAGTCTTATTACTCTTTGTAGTAGCGCTCACTAAATCTTGTCCCAGCATCTCTTCAATGTCTCGAATGCCCGGGATGCTTCCTTCGCCCCCATCGCATTCGTCCTCGTCCTCGTTCGTCTTCTTCTTCGACGAAAGTTTCTTCCCGTTTACGGAAATTGCCAACTGTCCACACGCACCGGCAATATCCGAACCCATCTCTTGTCTCACCGTCGTCGTCATCCCGTACTCTTCCCTTAATATCGTGTTCATCGCCTGTATGTCCTCCATCTCCGGCCTTTCGTGTCCAGCGATGACGTCTGTGGGATTATACGGGATGAAATTCAACACAACCTTCTTCCCACCCAACAACTCCCCGAGCAACCTCGCGCACTCTTTAGTATCATTTATACCTTTCAAAACGCAATATTCCACCAGCATAGAATTCTTCTCACTTTTCGCTAAATAATCGTCCAAACATCGCATCAGCTCGTCCAAAGGATACGCCGTCGCCGTGGGGACAATTTTCTTCCGAATCTCCTGCGTTGGCGCGTGTAAACTCAGCGCCATCGACACCGTCGGACAATCTTCGCTAAACCTATAAATGTTTGGAATCACCCCGACAGTACTCACGCAAATCTTCGGACACGGAATGTTAAATCCCATCTGATTTTCGCTTTGTGACATGCACCGAATGGCGTCCACGACGGCGTCGTAATTGTTCAGCGGTTCACCCATCCCCATAAACACGATATTCCTCACCCTCGGCTCGATCCTTCTCGCGTGCGCGACTTGCTCCACAATCTCCCCGGTCGTTAAATTCCCGAGTTCTCCCATCGTCCCCGTCGCGCAAAACGTACACCCCATCTTACACCCAACCTGGCTCGATATGCACAACGTCGCCCCCAAACCTTTCTTCCCTTCCGCTCGCCGCCCTTTCAAATGCCGAATAATCACCGCTTCCACTCTGTGCCCGTCTTGTAACTCCACGATTAACTTCGTCGTCGACGCGTCTCCGGACGTTTCCGCGACCGCAATTCGCGTCGTGAGTAAACTAAACGTCTCTGGCGCTCGATTCCTTGCCCAAAGCGGAATCTCTTCGCACCGTCGTAAATCCAGCTCCACGACGCATTTTCTTCCTCGCTTTCGTTCGTCTTCCTCTTTCAACTCCTCGCACACGAGTCTCTGCGCTTCTTTCAGCATCACCTGGTAAAACCGCTCGGCTTTTTTCCGCTCTTTCGCTTTCATCGTCGTCATCGAAGCGTTTCGTTCGTTTGTTTTGCTCGTTGTCTTCTTCGTCTTTAAAGACGTCTTCTCGTTTTCCTTCTCGGAATACTCCTCCTCGTCTTCTTCTCCTCCTCTTCTAAAACCGCCGTCATCTTCCTCCTCCTCCTCCTCCTCCTCCTCGGAGGACGAAAACGATAAATCCTTTCCTTTCTTCCCGTGCGGGCCTCGGAGAAGAAACTCTATGACTTTCTCTCGGTCAAACACGGAAAAGAAGAGCTGCTCGTTTTCGTCGTCGTCGTCGTCGTCGTCGTTTCCTTCTCTCGCGCCTCGTCGTCGTCGCATGTTGTGTTGCGTTTCAAAAACGTAATGAGCGAGTTTTGAGGGAAACGAGGGCAGCCGAAGGAAAACTTTTGTCAGAAATCGACGCGCGAAAGACTTTCATACTCTTTTTTCGCGCGAAACGAGAGAAAATGCGCCGGTGCTCGTCAAATCCTCCTCCTCTTCCAGAAGGAGGAGGGGTGAAAACGCGAGGGCAGAAAAGACGACGAGGGGAGAGAGATTCTTTGTGGGATTTAATCGTGAATAACGACGATGTGAGTTTCCAACACGTGCTTCCGAGGTTGAATTCGAGTGATGTGAAATTCTTGTACGGAGTGAATAGTGAAACGAGAAAGATGATTAAGAGATCGTCTCGCAAGGGGGAGTTGAAAGAGGCGTTTAGAGTGAAACAGATGTCGTCGATATCGACTTTGGAGTTTGTGTGGGAGAATAAATCGTTGTGGCCGAGATGGTGGGACGAAACAGATTTCTGCGAGCAAGTTGCTGAAACGAATAAACTCGAGTTGCTCAAGTGGGCGCGAGAGGAGAAAAAGTGTGAGTGGGATGATAGGACGATTGATGCGGCCGCATATCAAGGTAATCTGGAAATGGTAAAGTATTGCGTTGCAAATCAGTGCCCTAAAGATGAGTGGGCGTGTGCATTTGCTGCCTCACAAGGTCACCTCGAGTGCCTCAAATACTTACGCGAAGAAGTCAAAGCGACCTGGGATTCTCGGACTGCCTCTTTTGCGGCTGCAAATGGCCATCTCCACATACTCGAATATCTTGTCGAGCGTAAGTATAATAAATATAGCGAAGTGGCTTGTGCGAATGCAGCAAGGTTCGGCTACTTAGACTGTTTGAAGTACTTGCGCGAAACCGCCAAAGCGCCTTGGAACGAGATCGCCGTACGCTGCTCGCACGAGAACAACCGCCCCGAATGTGTACAATACCTCCTCGACAATAACTGTCCTCTCCCACCTAGTTGGCAATACGAGGATGGAACTTTACACACATCATAGTCATCATAGTCATCATCACACGTCCAAAAGCTCGTAATACTATACAATAATCGCACATACAAAAACTCGCGCAGCACGCTTTTCCATTTAGGGGTTTGCCTTGACGCTTCGAGACAAAATTCGACCAAAAGACGCGAGAAAAAGAAAGCGCACGATACGAATACGAAGAAGAAGTTAAAGAAGAGGAAGAAAAAGAGGAGGAAAACGGACGACTTCTTCTCTCGCGTTTTCTTCTGTTTGCGATCACACCGCGCGCTCGGTTCCTCCTCGAGAGGACTTTGACACGGCGCAAAGATCTTTGAAGAAGATAACGACCTTTGGGGAAAGATTTGAGCACGGAAAGAAGAGGGAGTTTATACGCAGTTCACGCTCGCGAGGAGATAAAGGAGATTAGGAGGAGGAGCATCATCATCATCATCATCATCGTCTCTCTGAAATCTCTGTTAATGGGTTTTCCATCATCTTTGCCTCGCCGTGCGCTTTTAGAGAGCGACACGACGTTCGCGGAGGCGTGCGACGCGTGGTGGGCGTCTCACCTTCAGGAGCAGCAGGAAGTGCAAGAGGAGGAAGAGGAAAAGATAAACCCCGACGAGGGCGAGGACGAGAACGGCGAAGATACTAGCAACAGCAGCAACGCCGATGATGATGATGATGATGATTCTTCCGCTTCTACCGCTACCGGTTTCGTCGTCGAGTGGACGGATGACGAAACGACAGCCGAAGACGAAAGCGAAGGCGTCGTGAAGAGATATTGTCCGTGCGAACTAAACACGTGGCGAGGTTTTAGCGAAGATGGAACGAGAGAATGGGAGTGTGCGGTAGACGATAGCGAGAAGACTTCGACGCCTTTTGAGACGTCGATGATGTTAATCATAACTATGATTGTGTTGTGTTTCGCGTTGACTTTTCGTTTGTGGAAGAGGAAATGGCAAAGTAGGAGACGGGAAATAGAGGAACGCGAAGACTTGGAAGCGTCGGTGAGGTCGGAGAGTGAGATTAAGTTTAGGACGCAAGATGAGATGTACGAGCATTGGAAATCGTGCGTGCAACCGGACGGGACGAAAGTTATATGCGTGGAAATTGAGCCCCGGAGAAAGAAGAATTTCGACTACGACGACTACGAAGACGATTTAGTGATACCGCTCGATGCAAACGGAAACGTCGTGGTTACGGTCGCTGATAGCAAAAATAATAATAGCAGTGCATTTAGTGTGCTTCCGCCACCGGTACCTCCCGTCGTTCGCGCGAGACCGACTGTACTCCAACAACATCTGTCCGGCGACGAAATAGGACGAGGAGAAGAGGAAGAAGTAGAAGTGGAAGTAGGAGAAGATAGAGAATTCGGTTACGATGTCGAAGAGGCAACACGTACCACTGCATTTCCCGAGTTACAAAACCACGGACCAGAACACACCGTTGGTCGGAGGAGAAGACGACGCAACTCTTCTGTAGAATTTGCAATCCCCGCGGTTTCTGATTTAGCGTACGAAGAAATCGAGCACGAAGAGTGGGCAGATGATACTGAAAACATAGAAGACGACAGTTTGTAAAATATTGTATGCATACATGCAGTTCACGCGTGACAATACGCGCGACGAGAGCTCTTTCAACAACGACGACAGAGAAGGATCCGCGTCTCCACGTCGGCCCAAAATTCTTTTTCAGCCTCTTTCGACCATTCGGCTTTTGTTTTCGAAGCTATGATTTCGAATCTGCTATCCTTTCGGTAGGCTACTTCTTCTAAAATGACATTCGGTTTGGATTCGCATTCTTCAAAGGACGGGATGACCCAGGTTTTGTCGGAGACGCGAACGACAGCTTTCGCGCGAACGAGGCGGAAAGCTTCATTCTGTTCGTCTTCGTTTTTCGTCTGAGGCGCGCACCGGCTTTGAAAAAACTCGAGCACTTTATCGCGACGAAAGATATCGTCTGGGTGGAACAAAAATCCTCGACTCGAGTAATCCTCGGTATCGTGCGTCGAGAGGTGCGGTTTCGCGCCGGGTTCAACCGGCGGCGTCAACGCGAGAAGTTGAAAAGGCCGCGAGATGCCTTTAACTTCTTTTTCTAACGATGACGATTTTAACGACGAATTTTGCGAATCGTGCGACGACGTCGCTTCTCGATCAATCGCCACAAATGGCGAGGTCTCGGCGTTCTCGTCGAACAAATCCATCGCAAATTTAACCACGCGCTTCTCGGGATACAAACTCGCCGCCCACTCTCGAAACCTGCGTCTCGCAAAGCTTTCCGCTTCTTCTTCTTCTTCGTCTCCTCCTCTTCCTCCTTTTTCTCCCGAGCACAAATCCAATTTCGATCCGACCAAAACTTCGCTCATTGACACTTGGTCCCGAAACATATCGCTCTCTCGCACGCGTTTCGCTTCCTCCTCCTCCTCTTTTCCAACCGACAAAGAAGAACACCCGACCGCCCTCGCGTCGACGACGCACACCATCCCTCTCAAATCGACGTGTTCTTTCAAATGTTCATTCTTCGTAAACAAATCGTACAACCCGCTCGGGTGTGCCAACCCGCTCGGCTCTATCACTAATCTATCCGGTTTCACTTTTTCTAACACGTGTTTGATGGCGACGAGGAACGGCATCGACCCGCTCGCCGCGCAGCACACGCACCCGCCCGGGATTTCCTTCACGTAGATGCTGGAATCTTCATCATCATCTCCTCCTCCTTTCTTCGCCGCTGCTGCTTCTAAAACCGCGCCGTCGATGCCTAAACTCCCGAACTCGTTCACCAGTATCGCAATCTTTTCTTTTTTGCTTCTTTTTTCGTTCAAACCTTCGCTCTTTTTTCGACCGCTCTCGAACACCAACGCGTTTCGTATGAAGGTTGTTTTCCCGGCGTCGAGCATTCCGGTCACGACGGTCACTTTCGTTCGTCTTCTTCGCGCTTCCATTTCACCACGCGCGAGATTGTACACGCGGCGGCGACTACAGATGTGCCTCGTCGAAAGCAGGCGTTTCAGCTTTAGGAAAGCTCTCCCACGTGTGCTCGTTCCTCTTCCTCTTCCTCTCCTCTTCCTCTCGCGCGTTGTTTGATATAAAAGAAGAGTCATCTTTGTGAAGTTCTGCGTCATATGCGTTTCACATCGTTCTTTACTCTTCATCGCATCCCTCTCTGTTCCTGCGTCGTTGTTTGGCGGATTGAAACGCGCAAACGACGACGTCCAAAGAGCGCTCTGCGTGCACGCGCGCTCTCTTTTTCTGCTCAACGAGGAGGGTATTTTACTCGACGCCTGAGAACAACAACAACAGCAACAACAACAGAGATGATGATGACGACGAGACGATGTTGCGGGGAGGAGATTCCTTTTGCAGAACACATCTGAGTTTACTAAGAATGGCAACATCGAGAAGACCACGCGAAGACAAAGGACGAGAAGAAGAGGACGACTTTTACTGGTGCTGAAGAAACGATGACGTCGTCCTCGCTTCTTCTGGTTCCACCGAAGCCACTTCCAGCGTCTCTGATGCAAAACGAAACGCTCTCGACTGGGTGTTCAAATCTCGACCAAATACTGAGAGGCGGCGTGAAGACGAAATCGATGACGGAGTTCGTCGGAGAGAACGGGAGCGGGAAATCGCAGCTGTGCTTGCAGCTGTTGCTAGAGACGGTGTCGGGTCGTCGTCGTTTTGGAGATGATGAGGATGATGATGATGATGACGATGGCGGTTTCAGCGCGGTGTACGTGACGACGGAAGGACAGTTCCCGGTTGAACGGTTGCGAGAGATATGGAGGGAGCGGCGTAAGATGCAGCGGAGAAGGCAGTGGGAGAAGGAGAAAAGGAACGTCAAGAATAACGACCCCGGTGTTCGGGAGGAGGAGGACGCGCAAATGAGGAGAAGAAAAGAAGAAGAACGAGAAGACGAGGAAGACGAGAGGAGAGTGTTGGATTCAATTTACGTGTTCCAAGCGATGGGAAATGCGGAGAATTGTTGGGAGGTTTTGCGGTCCGTTTCTACAGTTTTATGTAGCACAGAGAGTCGCAGTAGTGGTGGTGATGGTAGTAATAGTAACAGGAGGAGCAAAAAGAAGAAGAGGAAGGAGAAGAATGGCGGTGAAGATGAAGAAGATGAAGAAGATGAAGAAGAAAGAGAGATTCGTCGGAAACCGGTTAAATTGATCGTCATTGACTCGCTCACCGCACCGTTTAGGGAGGATTTAGAGGAAGACGACAGAGCCAAAAGCGAAAAGCAGCGAAACGCGCAACGGGTAATTCTTCGAGCGCAGTTTTTATACAGGATTACGCACTTGTTGAAAGAGTTTGCGTGGAAACACGATTTGGCCGTCGTGGTGACCAATCACGTGGTGGATTCTTTCGACGACGACGACGATAACAGCATCGCTTTTAGAAACAATATCAACGTCGCGACGAAAAAGAAGGAAAGCGCCGCGGACGTCTTGCGCGCTTCCAACGACGACGCGCGAAACGCGAACGATCACCGCGGCTTTCAATCCAAACACCAGGGAGAACGTACGCAAGGAGAAGAAAAAAATACCGAAGAAGAAGAAGACGCCGATTGCTACGGCAAACGCGCCTTCCCAAAACGCTTCTTTACCTCCAACCGTTTCGTCAAGCCTGGTTTAGGCTTAGCCTGGGCAAACTGTCCAAACTCGAGCGTCTTTCTCACCCGCGACGACAACGGCACGGACGGAGGAGGAAACAGTTCTCTTCGTCTTCGCCGCCGCCGCCGAGCGGACGCGTTCCGCTCGCCCTTCGCCGAGGCGCGATCCTGCGCGTTTCGCATCGAAACGGAAGGCATCGTAAACGACCAAGACGACGACGAGTCAGGAGTTGTGATAGATAGATAGATAGATAGAGAGAGAGAGAGAGGGAGAGAGAGAGAGAGAGAGAGAGAGAGAGAGTCAGAAGAACATTTTTTAGAGAGAGACAAGAAGCAAAATATCTTCAGAACTTACAAAAAATCTTTATCTGGTCCCGCATCAAAGAATCAAATGCAAACTCAATGCGTCCGATGTCTTCTCGCCGCATCGTCGTCGTCGTCGTCGCAGAGGGGCGCGTCTACGTTCCCCGTCGCCGCCGGCCGTCGTCGTCGTCGTTCTCTATATCTTCGTCGCGTCGCAGCGGAAATGGAAAAAGTCGATAACGCTGATAATGACGATGTCAACAACAACAACAACGTATCATCGATTCAGTTGATCCGCACAATCAACAACGCTTCGAAACAGAATTCGGACGACGAAAGCAGTGAACAACTTGAAGATAAAATATTCGCGCTGATGGACGCGCTCGAGCGAGAGCAAGAAGATGTTGAGAAAGATTTGGGTTTAGTGGGTGGCACGTTTTCGTTGTTGTTCACGGGAGGCGCGACGGACGCGAGCGAGAAGGAACGGAAGCAGAAAGAAGGAAAGATTGGAAGTTTCGTGACGAAAGTGACCGGGTCGTCGTCGTCTGCGAGGAAAAAGAAGACGAAGTCCTCTTCTTCTTCTTCTTCTTCTAATTCGAAAAACTTTCAAATCATCGACCTCGAGAACGAGCGCGTTGAAAACCGGGCAGATTTGCTCGTATTCAATCGCGTTCCGATTTCGGTACGAATATTCGGAAGTTGCGTGAGAACTACGGGAGACGATGGTAGTAATAATAGCGCGAGCTCCTCGGCGGCGGCTTCTCTCGCTCCGTCGGCGACGCGTCCGAGATTCTCGGTCTGTTTCACGCACGCGAAGATTGAAGTCTTTGGCAAAGAAAGAGTTCGCGTTCCTCTGGAACGTTTCAACGCTCGCGGTTGGATTGACGTCACCTACGTGGACGATTTGATCAGACTCGGCGTCGGCGATAAAGGAAGTCGCTTCGTCACCGCTCGACTCAAAAAGAGCGAACAAAGAAACAACCCCGAGTAGAAGAGATGTACTTCTACTCCACGTTTTTACAAAGATGCGCGAAGCGGCAAAGCGCTCTCGCTCTCTCGCGCGAAAGAGAGAAAGTCGGAGGATCCCACGACGACGAACTCAGACCGAAACGCGGTGACAGACGATGATGCGCGCTTTTTGGTCGCTTTTGAATAGTAACAGCAGCGTGTATAATTAGATAGATGCCAGATGTAATTAGAGAAAATTAGAGCGTAGTTTAGAGCAATTTTTCGAGTCAAATATTCGCCACAAACGAACGCTTTTGAGATGATGATGGACGAGGATCGCGCAAAAGACGACGACGATTCAGGAGGAAACTTCGACGACGTGAACGAGGACAAAAACGACGGCGATCGATTCTTCTGCAAAAATCCAACCGAACGATGGGCGGACGTCGACCCGCTCTGCGCTCGAGCCGGCTCGGGAATCTTCACCGATGTTGATGACTTTGACGGAGAGGGAGATGGTTTTTCCCCGGACCCGTCGTTACTCTCCTTGGTCCGGGAGAACATAAAAGTCCTCGTCGTCGGCGCCGGAGGTTTGGGGTGCGAACTGCTGAAAGATTTAACCTTGTCCGGGTTTAAACACATCGACGTGATCGATATGGACACCATCGACGTGAGCAACTTAAATCGACAGTTTTTGTTCACCGAGGAGGACGTGGGTGAGCCAAAGGCGACGAGAGCGGCGCGAGCGGTGAATCGGAGAGTACGAGGCGCGAAAGTTACGGGGCATTATAAAAGAATAGAAGATATGGAGGATAATTGGTACAGGCAGTTTCACGTGGTCGTGATGGGTTTAGATTCGATCGAAGCGAGGAGGTACATAAACAAAGTGTACTGCTCGTTTTTAGAGTTTGAGAGAGAGTCCGGCGAGGCGAGGGAAGGGACGTGGACGCCTTTGATTGATGGAGGGACGGAAGGGTTTAAAGGGCACGCGAGGGTGATTATTCCCGGGAAGACGCCGTGTTTTGAGTGCACGACTTGGTTGTTTCCTCCGCAGACGACGTTTCCTTTGTGTACGATTGCGGAGACGCCGAGGAGCGCGGCACACTGCATAGAACACGCGAAGATTGTGCAGTTTCCGGAGGAGTATACGGACGAAAAAGAAGGAGGAGTAAAAGGCGGCAGCGGAGGAGGAGTAACGTTCGATGGCGATAATCCAGATCACGTGACGTGGGTGTACAAGCGCGCGTTGAAACGCGCGGAATCGTTTGGGATTCCCGGCGTGACGTACAATCACACGTTGGGCGTGGTGAAAAATATCGTTCCCGCGATTCCGAGCACGAACGCCATCGTTTCCGCGTACTGCGCGTTCGAGGCGTTTAAAATCGCCACCGGGTGTTTGAAATCCATGGACAATTACGTCATGTACGCTGGATCGGACAAAGTGTACCAAAACTTGATGAAATTGTACAAAGACGAGGGATGTTCGCAGTGCGGTCGAGGTTTGTTCGTTCAGCGCGTGTTTGATTTAGAAGAGGCAACTTTAGCGGACGTCTTGGACGCGATTGAAAGCGAACACGAAAATACGTTCGGGAAAAGAGAGAAGGAAAAAGAGGAGGACAACGTGAAGAAGAAGGACAATAAAGAAGGAGATAAAAAAGAAAAAGACGACATGATGGACACCGCCAAAGGCATCACCGGCGTCTCTAGCGACGGCGCGACGGTTTGGATGGGCGGCGTTTTAGCGTCGCAATACGAAGAAAATCTCTCAAAACTTGCCTCGGACGTGTTTTCGGTGACGATTGTAGCCAACGACGACGAAGAGGAAAAGGACGACGACGAGAGTACTCGTAATAAGAAGACCGTCGTCGAGAAAACAATCCACGTCAACTCCGCAAAGTTACCCTCGCCTCTGCGCGTCGGTTTAGTTTTTGAGGCGAAAAAGTAGAACGCGTCGTAAAACAAGCAAAGAGGGAAAGGAAAGAGAGAGAGAGAGAGAGAGGAGGTGAGGACAGATACAGCAACAGAGAGAGAGAGACATCGCGTTTAACGCAACGCGTATAAAA
>Ga0181599_1001142_pt1 | contig 26260 bp, 18 predicted proteins | sample 041ome_3_FD_148658 | JGI IMG/M metagenome (GOLD analysis project Ga0181599, IMG submission 148658) | Coastal salt marsh microbial communities from the Groves Creek Marsh, Skidaway Island, Georgia - 041405US metaG (spades assembly) | ecosystem: Environmental > Aquatic > Marine > Intertidal zone >...
AAGAAATGCTTGCCACTATCGACAAAGCGCTAGGCATTGGCGAAGTAGTTAGCATAGGCAGCTCGCTCAAAATGTGTCTGGTCGCAGAGGGTGCGGCAGACATCTACCCTAGGCTGGCACCAACGAGTGAATGGGATACCGCAGCCGCGCAGGCGATTCTTGCCGCAGCGGGTGGTGAAATCGTCGATCTAGACTTTACGCCGCTGCGTTACAATCAGAAGGAAAGCCTTCTCAATCCTGAGTTTATAGCCTTGGGCGACCGCGCTTATGCCTGGCAGGCGTTGCTGCGTTGATAGCAAAGGCCGCGAGGCTCGTACGCCTAAAGTTAAAGAACCAAGTTTCCAAATGAGCAAAAAGAAAGAGAAAGAGAAAGAACTCCGTACTAATAAATCAGATGCTACCTACGGGGTAGCTACCACTAACTTGCGAGGGGAATATTCATGTCAACAGCTGCACTAAGACTCCGACTGCTGCAGGCAATTGGGATGCTCCTAGTGGGCACACTTGTCGCGTGCTCGGAACCGACGGAGAGTCAGTCCGAAGCGGCAATCTCCACTGCCTCCCAGCAGACTGAGACTCAGCGATTGAATGCGTGGCTTGATGAGCAATATGCCGAGCAGTTAGAAACAAGCCCGATGACCAAAACAGCGTTGGGCGACAAAACCGACTATGGACAGCTAGACGATTTCTCACTCGCTGCCGAGCAGAGAGATCTCGAATGGCTTCGTGAAAGTGTGACCACAATGCTAAGCGAGTTCGACTACGCCCGGCTAACTGACGACGGGAAACTATCCTACGATATGTGGAAGTTCTCGTTAGAGCGCGCCGAAGCGGGAGTGCCGTATCGACAGCACGGGTACATTTTTGGACGCGGTGGCCCCCATGCCTACCTGCCTAACTTTCTGATCAATTTTCACCGCGTGGATACGGTTGCTGATCTTGACGCCTATGTTTCAAGACTGCGAGAGCTTGACCGGGTATTTACCGAACTGTTGGAGCGCTCACGCGCCGCATCGGCCGCGGGTATACGGCAGCCCCGTTTCGGCTATGATTTTGCGCTGGCAGAAATCGAAAGGGTCACAGCAGGCGCGCCGTTTAGCAACAGTGATAGTTCGCCCAATTCGCCGCTCTGGACAGATCTGCAGTCAAAAACCACGGCATTAATCGATGAAGGATTACTCAGCGCTGAAGAGGCTCAGGTTTATTTTCAACAAATTCAGGCGTTACTTGCCGGCGAAGTGAAAACCGCCTATGAGGAGGTGGCGGCGTGGTTGCGCGAGGATCGAGAGCTCGCAAGCGAAGAGGCCCAGGGCGTCTGGGCGCTTCCCGACGGTGAGGCTTTCTACAACTACCGTCTCGCGCAAATGACGACGGTTGATCTCACGGCAGAGGAGATTCATCAAATAGGCTTAGATGAGGTTGCGCGAATTCAAGCCGAGATGGAAACCATCAAGCAGCAGGTCGGTTTCGACGGCAGCCTGCAAGAGTTCTTCACATTCATGCGCGAGGATGAACAGTTCTATTTTCCTAACACCGATGAGGGAAGGCAGGCTTACCTCGATCTTAACAATAAATATTTAGACGCTATTGCGCTTAAGCTGCCTGATTACTTTGGCCGCCTGCCTAAGGCGGCACTCGAAGTGCGACGCGTTGAAGCGTTTAGGGAGCAGGCGGGCGGCGCCCAGCATTACAGTGCAGGCACGCCGGACGGTTCGCGGCCAGGTGTGTTCTATTCGCACATGAGCGACATGTCGACGTTGCCTATTTTCCAGCTCGAGGACGTTGCCTATCATGAGGGAAGCCCTGGGCATCACATGCAGATTTCGATACAACAAGAACTCGAAGACGTGCCGAAATTTAGGACTCAGTATCGCACTACCGCTTATACCGAAGGCTGGGGTCTCTACTCTGAGTGGTTAGCAAAAGAGATGGGTGGCTTCGAAGACCCTTATTCAGATTTTGGTCGCTTAGGTGGAGAAATTTGGCGTGCGATTCGACTCGTTGTCGATACCGGGATCCACTCAAAGCGTTGGACTGAGGAAGAAGCGGTGCAGTATTTCCTCGCTAATTCGCCGCAAGCCGAAGGCGCTGTTCGATCAGAGATAAAACGCTATATCGCAACACCTGGTCAGGCAACCGCCTATAAAATCGGCATGTTGAAGATTCAAGAAGTGCGTCGAAATGCGGAGCAGGCGTTGGGAGAGGCATTCGATATTCGAGAATTTCATGACATCGTCTTGGGCGCGGGTGCGCTCCCGCTGCCCCTGTTGGAGGCGCGCGTTAACCGCTGGATTTCTGATTCGTTGTAACCCCGTTTTTTCTTTCTGTGAGACTTATTTCTATGCCTAAGATCCATTGGTCCATTCACAATAGACGTTTAGGTGTCGCATTGTTCGCAGCGATTTCATTTACCGCGCCGTTTATCTCTGCTAACTCTTACGCCGCAGAGATCGAAAGTCCTGAGAGCGTGGGTATGTCGAGCGCAGCGCTTAATGCTGCAACTGAAAGACTACAAAGACATATCGATGAGGGCGACATCGCCGGTGTTGTCGCTGCTGTCGCTCGGGATGGCAAGTTAGTGTACCAAGTCGCGCTCGGCGATCTCGATAAAGAGAACGGAATTGCTATGCGCGAAGATGCGTTATTCCGCATCTATTCGATGTCGCGCGAAATAACCAGCGTCGCTGCGCTTCGTTTATACGAACAAGGTGCGTTTGAATTCGACGACCCGGTTACTAAATACCTGCCCGAATTTTCTTCTCAGCGCGTCCTCCTCGATTCAGAGTCGACTGACCTCGGCGCGACGCGACCACGTGTCGGCGAGATGACGATTGCACATTTGCTGACACACACCTCAGGTTTAGGGAGTCGCAGCTCGGCCCTCTACCGCGAGAATAATGTGCGCGATCGTGCACAGAGTCTTGACGCGATGGTGACTAAAACGGCTCAAGTTCCTCTGTTTCAAGATCCAGGCAAAGAATTTCGTTATGGCATACACGCAACTATTGTCGGTAAGCTAATCGAGGTTTGGTCTGGCCAGAAATTCGAAGACTATCTTCAGCAAAACCTTCTCGCGCCATTGGGAATGAGTAGCACGTTGTTCTGGGCAGAGGGGGATGATGCGAATCGCTTAGCGCAGCTCTACCGGCCAGATAATGGCGAATTGCGTCCTTACGCCATAGAAAGCGTCCCGTGGACACAAAAGCCCGAGCTGATCGAAGGGGGAGTCGGACTACTCTCTTCAGTGCCTGACTTCTTGCGCTTTTCGCAAATGGTCTTGGACCGAGGAAAGATTCCGGGCTCCAACGAGAGAGTGCTGAGCGAAACGACAGCCGCGTTGATCTATGAAAATGCTGTTCCCGAGGCGGCTATGCCAATCGGGAACAGTCGCTACTGGCTTGGCTCGGGCTGGAGCCTCGGCGGCTTTAACGTCGTCCTAGACCCCGCGACCTACGACTACCCAGTGTCAAAGGGTACGATCTGGTGGGACGGTTCTGCAGGCACTCGCTTTTTTATTGACCCCGTTGAGGGCATGGTGATCGTAATTATGGCTCAGGTCTCGCCCTCTAACGGCGGCGGTTTTAGAGAAAACTTCAGTCGTCTTGTCGATGCGGCTATTGTCGAGAGGCGTTAGCTATCGGCGTTTCTACCTCGTTTTTCAATTGCGGCGTCGAGCATTCCCGCAATGAGCTGTGGTAATTGATTAGTGTCATAGGGCTTGGCGACGCAGTGGATATCTGATCGATTCTCAATTTTCTCACGCAGTCGTCTTTCGGTAAAACCAGTGGCTAGGAGAATCGGCAAGTCAGGTCTGATAAGTAGCATTTGCTCAGCCATTTCTATTCCGTTCAATCCACCCGGCATAATGATATCTGAAAAAACTAGGTCGATTTCTGGATGGGCTTCAAATTTTAAGAGGCCCAGTGAACCGTCCGCTGCCTCGACTACCTTGTATCCAGATCTTCTTAGCATTTGAACAGCGACATCGCGTACGCTCTCGTTGTCCTCAACGACGAGAATGGTGCCCGTATGCTGTACGTTACTTAACACTTTTTCTTCGCGTATCGGACTAAGAGCGTGATCTTCTCTACCGGGAGGAAGGAAGAGTCTGAATTTCGTTCCGATTCCCTGCGTGCTTTCTACGACAATGTTGCCACCCGACTGGTTTAGAAAACCATAAGCGGTACTAAGCCCTAGTCCCGTACCGCGGCCTTTGCTTTTCGTCGTAAAAAAAGGCTCGAATATCTTTTCCATTACCTCGGTAGGCATCCCAGAGCCATTATCGCTAATGCTCAGTTCAATGTAGGGCTTGCCACCCTTGATAACAGGTCTGCGACCATCGGCGAGCCTGAGAATGGGCTCTAGCGTTAAACTCGCTGAAATCGTTAGCACACCCCCATTCGGCATCGCATCTTTCGCGTTAACGCATAAATTCAAAATAGCGTTTTCTAGCTGCATTTTATCGGTCGCGGCGATACAGGATTCAGGACAGGGCTCGCAGATCAAGAGGATATTTTCACCGAGCATGCGACTATAGAATTCTTTCATCTCTGTCATCAGCAAATTAATATCGACATTGCGCGTTTGCAGCGACTGCTCCCGAGAAAAGCTTAAAAGCCTATTGTTTAGATCAGCACCGTTCTGCGCCGCTGTCATTATTTTTCGAACTAACGTGACCGACTTTTTATCGGCGCTACTGTGTCGTTCGAGAAATTGTAGGTTACCGAGTATCACGGTAAGTAAGTTGTTAAAATCGTGCGCAACACCACCGGTTAACCTACCAATAGCTTCCATTTTTTGAGATTGAAGTAGCATAGATTCCATTTCTTTTTGTTTGGAAATATCAATGAAACTGACCACGGCACCGATGACTTTGCCATGGCTTACAATGGGTTCGGCAGAGTACCTCACAGGTAGAAACTTATTGCTTTTGGTGCGAAAGCTACTCTCAATCAGTTCGACGGCCTTACCGTCGACGTAAGTTTGACGCAGTGCGGTATTCTGATCCTCGCTGACGGGACCGGTTCTTAGTAGTGGATTGACCAAATGTATTGCAGCGACTCCAATTACCTCGGCCTCGGAGTACTCGAGCATGGCGAGTGCAGATTTATTAATAAACGTCACCGCACCGACATCGCTGATGCCAAAAATGCCTTCTTGCAACGCGTTCAGTAGAAGGTGACGATCCTCCGCCGCAGAGCGAAGTTTTGCATCGGCCCGAGCGTTCTGTACCTTGAGGGCTGCCTCTTTACTTCGTTGGACAGCGAGTTCTTCTTCTTTCTCAGCGAAAATGAGTTTCTTAGCGGTAAGTTCATCGCGCATGAGCCTATTGTCCAAAACCGCATTGATAAAAGCGCTTGCGCTTGCGCTTTGCTGCAGCCCTATTGGAATGATGAATATCAGAAAGAGTAAATAGCTCGTAATGAGTTCTATTGGATTGTGCTCCACATGAAAATACACGCTCGTAACAAAGGCGAGCGATGCAGCGAGTACAAAAGCGCCAAAAACCATTCCCATAATAGAGAGCGTTGCAGCCGCGCCCGCCAGCATGCCCGCAAGCCAGAGCGCCGAGAGAGCAGAGGTGGTTGGTGTGACGTCGGCTGCAACGATTAGGGGTGTCAGACCCCAGCAAAAACCTGAGGCAAATGAGCCGAAAATCAGAAATTGATAGCGAGATTCGTAATTAATAGTCTCTGCCGAAGAAGCCGAATACTGCGATCGAATATAATAGCGAAGGCTTGTAATCGAAAGCAAAGCAATCAACCAGAGATAAAGCGGCGGATTGTAATTGGGGTTCATGAAAAACGTCACAGAAAAAACGAAGATTGAGGCCACTAAATCACCCAAGAGAACAATGGATTGACCTCGAAGCAAACGATCTACACGCTCATTGAAGAGCGCATTGCTGCGACCAACCGACACGAAGGGCTCAGGGTTCGGCGATGTGCCGTAAGCTGCGTGGGTAAGATGGTCACCTAGCAGGTATTGGCCGTCATCGATCTTCCGCTGGGCTCGTGCTTTACTGCTCTGTGTACTCGTGGGTTCTCTCGAATCATCACTCATTAGTCACCGGGTGGAATTCTTTGAATCTAAAGACTACTTAGGTGACCGGTTCGGAAGGGATTCATTACTAAAATTGAATGATATTTCTCCGAGCAATGTGTATTCATAGGAATTGTGAGAGTTATACCTAACTAATCCTGTGATAAAGTCGATGCGCGAAAGCGGTCGAAGTTGGCAATGCCCGCTACGACCGATTCTTCAGTTTTAAACAAAAATGGCAGGGGCCAATAACATTATGGATAGATCCAACCAGTCCGAGGTGCTTTGGTCTGCCCAGTCACTTATGCGGTCGCTAACGAGTATGATTGATGTGGCGTTCTCAGAGGTTCGGCATCGATGTGTCGATCGAGAAAACGGGCGCCTCAACGCTGCGTTGCTCGATGAGAATCAGCAAGTGAGTTACGAGCTAGCCTTTGTGGTGGCCGAACTCGCAGCAACTAGTGCGCTGGTATCAAAAGCAGAATTCGGCGGCGAACTGGAGACTCTTGTTGCTTTGGCGCAGTGCTCATGCGCACTCAATGCTGCGCAGTCGAGACTACTGCCAATCGCCGACGAATGTGGACTCGATAGGGATGAGCTATGCGGTTTCTTTAATCAGCAGTCGCTCGTAGCGCTTCAAACTAAATTTGGATCGAGCAAAGCGCTCGCTCGGTTAGGTGAGAGACTCTGCGCTACGGAAATACAGAGGCTGCCTTCTGTACTTGATACCGACAAAGAGATGATGCGCGGAACGTTCGAACGTTTCGCCAACGAAATAGTCGCTCCAAGAGCGGAGGCTATCCATCGTCAGGACTTAGATATTCCCGATGAAATATTAATCCCCGCTGCTGAACTCGGTTGCTTTGGGACCTGTATTCCAGAGCGATTTGGCGGGCTGCAACCGGATGATAAGCCCGATAGTCTGAGCATGATTGTCGTAACCGAAGAATTGTCGCGGGGTTCTCTTGGCGCTGCGGGAAGTCTTATTACGCGTCCAGAAATAGCGGCGCGCGCGCTTCTTTCAGGGGGAACGGATGAGCAACAGCAAAAATGGTTGCCTAAACTTGCCGCAGGAGAAACGCTGTGCGCTATTTCGATCACAGAGCCCAATACAGGATCCGATGTCGCCTCTGTGGCACTGCGAGCTACCCGCACCGAAACTGGCTGGAAGCTCAATGGAGCAAAAACCTGGTGTACTTTCGCAGGACGATCTGAGCTTTTAGTCGTATTGGCGCGCACTGAGGGTGACAGGGATCTTGGCTATCGCGGTTTGAGCCTCTTTCTCGTCGAGAAACCAGCATGTGCGGGGCACGAGTTCACTGTCGAGCAAGACGGCGGTGGCAGGCTGAGTGGACGCGCTATCGCGACTTTAGGCTATCGTGGTATGCATTCTTTCGAGTTAGCATTCGATGAATTCATTGTGCCCGAATCAGCTTTGCTAGGAGGCGAGGCGGGGCTCGGTCGGGGTTTTTACTACACGATGGCAGGGTTCGCCGGCGGGCGCATCCAGACGGCCGCGCGCGCTACCGGACTCATGCAAGCCGCGCTCGAAAAGGCGATGAGCTATGCGCGTGAACGCAGCACGTTCGGGACACCGCTTGCTAGCTACCAATTAATTCAAATTAAAATTGCAAAGATGTTTGCGACAGTTTCAGCGTCGCGACAATTTTCCTATGATGTTGCCGCATTAATGGACGAGGGTGCGGGTCAAATGGAGGCGAGTTTGGTAAAATTGTTCAGCTGCCGCGCCGCCGAAATCGTGACCCGCGAAGCAATGCAGATACATGGCGGTATGGGTTATGCCGAGGAAATGGCAGTCAGCCGTTTTTTTGTTGATGCAAGAGTGCTTTCAATTTTCGAGGGGGCCGAAGAGGTGCTCGCACTCAAAGTTATCGCGCGCGAATTAATTGAGAACGCGAAAGTAATTTAACAGCAACGTCGCGAGCCTTGCAGCAAAAATGCCATCAATTCGGGATACCCACTAATGCAAAATTTACTGAAAGGACTTCGCATCGTAGAAGGAAGTGCTTTTATTGCAGCGCCCTCTGGAGGAATGACGTTAGGCCAATTGGGCGCGGATGTCATTCGCTTTGATCAGATCGGCGGCGGCATCGACTACCGTCGCTGGCCGATAACAGAGCAGGGCAAGAGTCTTTATTGGCATAGTCTCAACAAAGGTAAGCGTTCGATAGCAGTAGATTTTCGCAAGCCCGAGGGCCGTGAGCTGCTCTCGCGACTGATATGCGCACCAGGCGCCGATGGGGGGCTTTTTCTCACGAATTTCCCCGCGCGCGGTTGGCTTTCCTATGATGCGTTAAAGCGAAGGCGCGAAGATCTCATCTACCTGAATCTAACCGGCGATCGCCACGGCGGCAGTGCGCTGGATTACACCGTGAATGCGCGCGTCGGAGTCCCATTTCTTAACGGCGACGGCGTCACTCCTCTAAATAGTGCACTGCCAGCCTGGGACGTGATCGCAGGGCAGCAGATCGCGCTCGGGCTTCTGGCTGCGGAGCGTCATCGTAGCCGAACCGGGGAAGGGCAAATGATCACTCTTGCGCTTGCCGATGTCGCGCTTGCGACCATGGGTCACCTTGGCTACCTCGCGGAGGCTCAGATGAATGAAAACCAGAGACCGGCTATGGGTAATCACATATATGGAACCTTCGGTCACGATTTCGTGTGTGCCGACGGAGAACGAGTGATGATTGTCGGTGTAAGCCCAAATCAATGGCAGGCAATCGTGAAGGTTACTGATTGCGCTAACAGTGTCGCCGAACTTGCCTTCGAACTTGGCCTTAACTTCGATAAAGAAGGCGACCGATTTGCTGCAAGAGAAAAATTGCGATCTCTTTTTGAACCCTGGTTCGCTGCACGCAGTAGTAAACAGGTGCACGTCGCTCTCGAAGCCGCGGGCGTCTGCTGGGGTCCCTATCAAACTGTTAAACAGTTAGTGGGAAACGACGCCGAATGTTCAACCGATAATCCCCTTTTCTCATCGATCAATCAGCCCGATATTGGGTGCTTACTCACGCCCTCCCAGCCGCTAAACTTTACGGGGCTCGAGAGTACCGAGCCGAAGCCCGCGCCGCGCTTGGGTCAACATACCGACGAAATACTTAGCGAACTACTGGAGATGAGTTCGGGGGAGATCGCTGCTTTGCATGATGCGAAAATCGTGGCTGCGGCGAGTAGCTAAAGACAACATTAAAGAGTGAGAGAGATGTCGACAAACGAAGTAAACGAGCAGGTATTAGCGGCAGGCAATGAAAGCGGCGAGGTTTTCGCTTTGCTTACCGAGGCGGCTAAGCACTGGCCGGAACGAGCAGCTGTTACTTATCAAGGTTCCACCCAGACATGGCGTGAAACGTTGCTGCGCTGCCGGGCACAGGCCAGCGTGTTTGCACAGTCAGGTGTCGAGCGCGGTGATAGGATCGCTTATCTCGGTTTCAACTCGAATGTGTGTTTTGAAGGCTATTTCGCCCCCTCAGCAATTGGCGCAATATTTGTTCCGCTCAATTTCCGCCTGGCCATCGGCGAGTTGATTGAATGTCTTGATGATTGCACGCCACGAATTTTGCTCTGCGAGCCAGCGTTCTATAGCCAAGCCGTGACATTGTTAAACGCCTGTGCGAGCGTCGAACATATTTTTGTTACTGGCGATCCAGCTGAGTTCGATGCAACGAGTACGAGCGGAGTCGAGATCGACGGAGCTGTCCAACCCTTACCAAGTGGAATGCGTTCGCTCGAGAGATGCATTGCTGAGACAGTAGCAGCGAACGCGTTTGTTGACCTACGGCCGAGCTCGTTTGACGAAACGCTAATCCTTTTCTACACCGGTGGTACAACCGGACGCTCGAAAGGAGTTATGCTCAGCAACAAGAATTTCCTGTGTAATACCACGGGCTCTGTGCCGCTTTATAAAATGCAGGATGGCTGGTGTTTCCTCATCGTAGGCCCACTTTTTCATATTGCAGCAGGCGCACGCATTTTTAGCTGCGCGGTGCTTGGTGGTCATGCGGTAGTTTTGCCGAAATTCGATGTCCCTGACGTATTAGCAAGCATTGCAAACTATCGAATCAACTCGGCTACGCTTGTTCCGACCATGTTTCAAATGCTTATCGACCACCCGCTTTTTCCGAGCGCTGATCTTTCTTCAATGCAGATGGTAGCCTCTGGTGCTGCACCAATGCCAATGGCATTGCAGCATCGCGTTATCGAGGCGTTTTCTGGCATCAATCTCTATCAAACCTACGGGATGACCGAGGCGGCGCCCATCGTCACAAGTCTCGACTCCCAGTATCACGTTGTCAGCGGTCCTGGTTCTGAGAAATTAGGCTCGGTTGGCAGGCCAGCGCCGCATGTGCAGCTGCGCATTATCGACGAAGAGGGCGCTGACCTTCCCATAGGGCAAACCGGCGAAGTGCTTGCGCGCGGCGACAATATTATGACTGGCTATTGGAATTTGCCCGAGCAAACTGCAGTTGCCTTAAAAGACGGCTGGTACCACACAGGCGATGCGGGCTATCTCGACGCCGAAGGGTTTTTGTTTCTCGAGGGTCGCGTCAAAGACATGATTGTTAGCGGCGGTGAAAATATCTACCCGATAGAGATAGAGAATGTGCTATCGAGTCATCCCGCGGTTCATCAGTGCGCAGTTATCGGCATTCCTCACGAAACTTGGGGAGAGGCGGTGCATGCGGTTATTCTCCTCGAAGACTCGGAAAGTAAACCGCCGACAGAGCGTGAATTGATCACCTATTGCCGTGAAAGAATTGCTTCTTACAAGTGTCCGGTGAGTGTTAGTTTTCGGAGCGAGCCGATGCCACTCTCGCCTATAAACAAAATTCTAAAGACCGAGCTTCGCAAGCCCTTTTGGGAAGGGCGATCGAGCGCGCTTGTCTGACCTAGGTCGTCCATCCCCCCGCAAGCGGGATTAGCTGTCCGACCATGTGCGTGCAGTGTTCACTCGCGAGATAGGCGGCGAGTTCCGCAGTTTCGGAAGGCGCGCCGACTTTATTGGTCGGGACATTGCGTTTCACGTGCTCAATGAATTTAGCTTGATCGAGAACATCGTCGGGATAATAAGTGTCATTGTTAACATAGTTTTGTGCAATCGCATTGACTTGTATGCCGCTTCGGGCCAGTTCGAGTCCAACCGCTTTAATAAAGCCATTCTGCGCGCCGCGCGCCGCGCAGTACGCCGCGTTATTCGCGATGCCTTTTAAGGGCGCTGCGCTCGTGACCGCGATTATTTTACCGCTCTGGCGTTCGAGCATCTGTGGAGTTACTGCACGAACAAGATACATTAGCGGGTCTACTAAGCGTACGAATAATCGCTGCCAGTTAGCATCATCTATCGCATGCACCGGACCGGTCATCGGCGGCTCAGCAAGATTTGCTACTAAGATATCGATGCGTCCGGCTTCTGCGATTACACGATCGACCTCGGCATTACTCGTGAGCGGAGAGTCGTCTTCAATAACGTCGATAGACAGTTGTCTGAACTTCGTTGCGATAGCGCGTCCCATATAGCGGTCTGCGCAGGTGATTAATGCCCGACGTGCGGGCGTAGTGGATGTCATCTTCTCTGCCCCTTCTAATTCTTCGCTGTTTCAACAGCAGTCCTTTCGGCTTGAGTGGCCGCTAGCTCATCCTGTTCTTTTCAGTAAGCAAGTGTCTTACAAATTTTTCAAGCGTCTCGTACGGCTGGCAGCCCACTACAGCGAGGTCGTTGGCATAGAATGTAGGTACGCCAGTCACGCCAACCTCGCGCGATCGCGCCCAATCATCATCGACCTTGGCAGAGAAACTGCGCTCAGTCAGAACGGTACGCGCTGCGCCGCTGTCGAGTCCAACTGATTCGGCGATGGCAATGAGCGCATCAATATCGCTGATGTTAATGGCCTCGACAAAGTAGGCGCGATAAAGCGCCTCGTGAATGGCGTCACCACCGGTCTGCGTGTCAGCCCAGGCACCGAGTTCCTGTGCGAGCCGGCTATTATAAGTATGCGTGCGCTCGCCGTAGTCAAGACCAGCTTCCGCCATAAGGCTCTTGAGCCTCTGGCGGATAGGCTCGATGTCTCGTCCCGCGAACATTTCGGCTAATGAACGTCCTTCGGCAGGGGTGTCTGGATGCAGCGGGAAGTGAACCCACTGAATTTTGACGGGGTAATTCGTCTTCAGTTTTTCAATACTCACGGTACTGAGGTAACACCAGGGTCAAACGTAATCGGTGAAGACGTCTAGTTGAATAATGTTGGACATGTAGCGCTCCGACTGAGTGTTAGGCGTTGTTATCAAACCAACATTGACTGTATCAAACTCTTATCTGCGTTGCCTTTATTAGTTCTGCTTGATGTAGATCAAATAGGCGATAACTGAATTAATTTGGTGGCGATTATTACGCTTTTTTGCAAGTTGCAGTGTGTTTGCACCATTTGCCTCTTGTGCCAATTGCGCTAGACTCAACGGGTTAACGGGACTACTGAGACCAGAAAATAACAACGGAGAAACGACCATGCGTAAACTCTTAACCGCCGGTGTCATACTCGGCGTCACCGCGATGCAACTCGCGGCGCTGCCTTCTACAGCTGTCGGTCAGTCTAGCGACGAGCCGCTTGCCATACTCGTACCCGGTGGTGGTACGTATTCACGGCCTATCACAACCGACTCTGATCTTGCGCAGCAGTTTTTTGATCAAGGATTGCGCATGGCATGGAGTTTTTACTTCCCCGAGTCGATTGCCTCGTATCAAGAAGCGAGCCGCCTCGACCCCGACAGCCCTATGCCCTATTTCGGGTTAGCGCATGCTGCTGGCCCTAATCCTAATAGCCGCTACGCGAATATGCCGGACGATCCGCAAGGTACTGGTCTTGCGGCTATCCGCGAAGCCATGCGGCGCATCGATAATGCGACGCCGCGGGAGCAGGATATGATCCGCGCGCTTTTCGTCCTCTATAACAAAGATGCGATCCCCGACAACCGAGAGCGAGATTTCGCTTTCGTCGATGCAATGCGCAAACTGCATGCCAAGTACCCCGAAGATCCCGATATCGGAGCAATGTTCGCGGCGGGCTTCATGAATACGACCCGTTGGGACTATTGGGAGAAGGATGGGACAGCGCGCCCAGGTACGGAGGAGGCACAGTTGGCACTCGAAGCGGCGATGCGTGCGGAGCACGATCACCCCGGCGCTAACCATCTTTATATACATCTAATGGAGGCCTCTTCTCAGCCCGAATTAGCGATGCCTGCGGCTCAAAAGCTAGAATCTACCGTGCCCATTTCGGGTCACATGGTTCACATGCCTGGACACATTTATCTTCGAGTAGGCGAGTATGAAAAAGCGATAGACATCAACGAGCGCTCGCAGATCGTCGATCTTCAGTTTGCCGAACTGTGGGGCAATACTAACTTCCCCAACATTGGTACTTATCCGCTGTCTCACAAAATGCACGCACCACACGCGCTAGACTTTGTGCGGTATGCCAGCATGCTGCAGGGTAGTTATGCTGAGGCATCCGAAGCGGCGCAGCGCGGAGCAGCGAGCGTCGGCACCGCACCCGAGGCGGTGAACCGAGGCGAGAAGCGCGTTGTGCACTCTTGGGTTGTCGACAAGGTGTTTGGCAAATGGGACAAGCTACTTAGCAGTGAGCAGAGCCATAAAGGCACGCCTTACCTCGACGGTATGTGGAGCTATGTGACCGGCAGCGCCAACATCGCGAAGGGTAATCTCGCTGCAGCGGATGCGGCGCTTTTACACATTCGTGAAATGGCTGCTGATCCAAAGGTCGATACTACAGGCGTGAGCCCTACGTCCGCTTCGCAGATTCTTACGCTTGCGGGTTTCGCGCTCGAGGGTGAAATTAAAGAAGCGCGCGGCGATCTGGACGGCGCGATTGCTGCCTTCGCGCGCGCAGTTGAGATTGAAGACACGAACAGCTATACCGAGCCACCCGATTGGTCTCAGTCGATGCGTCTTTACCTTGGTGCTGCTCAGCTAGATGCTGGGCAGGCCGCCGAAGCTGAAGCGACATTCCGCCAAGATCTCGAGTGGAAGCAGCAGAGTGGCTGGTCGACTTTTGGTCTTTATCAAGCGATCGAGGCGCAGGGACGCAGTGCCGAGGCCGAGATTGTGAAGCGACAGTTCGAGTCTTTCTGGCGTAATGCCGATGTGACCCTGTCGCGGGCGCATCTCTAGTCTGGGCTTCTGCTCAATGCGTTACCCAAAGGGCCTATCAGAAAACTGATAGGCCCTTTTTTCTGGCGCGAGAATTTCGATCGAAAGTCGAGAACTAGCGGTTCGATCGAAGATGCCGGCTCTCATCCCGAATTGACTTAAATTCCGAACTCGGCAGCAACTCAGGCCAACGTGATGAGTTTGCCAGATCTGTGATAATAGAAAGAAATAGTTCGATATCTTGAACTGCCCCGCGCAGATCCCAGTCGGGGCTCCATGCGTCGCAGGTTTGGTGGTAGCAATTGGCGGTGTAGTCGGCGATCCACTTATCGCCCGCCGCGCGCCCGCCCTCAATCAGATCAGCGCCGCCGGCAATTCCCATTATCAGAAGCACAGGGACGCCACGCCGTGCCAGTGAGAAATGGTCGGCTCTAAAAAATAGGCCGTTCTCCGGCAAGTTCTCCGGTGTCACCGTGCGTTTCTGCAACGCGGCGGCACGCGCCAAATCTTGTTCAAGCTCGCTCTGTCCCTCACCAACCTGTATGACATCCCGCGCGGGGCCAGCGGTTTGCAGTATGTCTAGGGTGAAGTTCGCAACGGTTGTTTCGAGTGGGAAAAGGGGTCGGGATGCATAGGCTTCGGAGCCAAGGAGGCCACTCTCCTCTGCGGTCCACGCGGCGAAGACTACGCTGCGCTCGGGCCGATCCTCTTTGCTGAGCACGCGGGCTAGTTCGATCACACCGGCAATACCCAGCGCATCGTCGTTGGCGCCGGGTCGCACAGTGCGTCCTAGCGAATCGGGTTCGCCAACACCATACGCGTCCCAATGCCCCGAAACCATTATTGTTTCCTCTGGACGGCTCGACCCTTTTAGCCGCGCCAGTACATTCCGGCTTTGCACGACTTCCATGTCAACCTCGAGGGTTGTGGATAGTGTTACTCCTTCGAGCTCAAAGGCCTCGAAGTCCTCAGAGCGCGCCAGTCGTCGCTGCTCTTCGAGAGTAAGCCCCGCAAGAGCAAACAGATCGCCAGCCGCATCGTTGTGGATCCACCCTTGAAGCAAGGGCGGCTCGAGGCTTGTGGCGGGGCGTTCAATTGAGTAGTTTTCGCCGGGGGAAGATGAGGCCACGTTCCAGCCGTAGCCTGCGCCTGCATCGTCGTGGACTACGAGAGCAGCAAGTGCTCCGCGACGCGCTGCTTCCTCAAATTTATAGGTCCAGCGGCCATAATAAGTCATGCGTTTGCCGCCAAACCGACCGGCAATAGCCTCGTCTTCTTGTGCCGCGAAATCAGGATCGTTGACTAGAAAGATGGCAAGCTTGCCGCGCAGATCTATGTCACCAAAATCATCCCAATCACGCTCCGGAGCGAAGGCGCCGTGACCAACGAAGACTATTGGGGCGTTCTCAATGATTGCTTGGGTAACCGGCCGAGTAGTGCTGAACTCTACATCCGTTCCTTGGATTAGATTGACAGTCGCCCCGTTTGCGTTGAGTTGGAGACTGGGCGCGTTGTCTGCTTGGACAGAAATTTGCGTATGAATCAGTGGAACAGACTGCGTCCATCCTCCTTCTTCGCCAGCCGGTTCGAGTCCTAATTCAGTAAAGCGTTCGATCAAATAGTTGACCGTCAGGGCTTCCCCCGGCCCGCCGGGGGCGCGGCCGTAAAATTCGTCCGATGCCAAGACCCGCACGGTTTCGGATAGCTGTGTAGCGTCGATCTGAGCGTTTGTCGCGGTGTCGAGTGTGCCTTCTTGGCAGCCGCTGAGAAAGACAGCGAGAGCCGCTATGAGTGGTAGGGTTAGGGGGCGCGAAAAATTGACTTTAAACATAATGAGGCCTACTGGCTTTTAACTGTCGGAAAGGGTGTAGAGTCGCACGGGGTAGGGCCAAGAGTAACGAGTTAGCTAATCTAATCTAGCGCGGCGGCAAGTCGTAAAGTAAGCTTGCCACGCATTAGTAATAATACAGGCATGCCGTGACCGACGCGATTAAAGATTTCCTCCTCTCCAATCCTAGAACGGTTGTCCTCACAGGTGCGGGTATTAGTCTTGCTTCGGGTATTCCTACTTATCGCGATAGCGCGGGCAAGTGGCAACGCAACGACCCTATCCAACACCGAGATTTCGTCGAAAAGCCGGCGTCTAGACAAAGGTACTGGGCGCGGAGCTATGCGGGATGGCCGGCCGTCGGGCAGGCTCAACCTAATGCCGCCCACCTTGCGCTCGCCCGACTCGAGGCAGCGGGATATGGCTCTTTGCTGGTTACTCAGAATGTAGACCGGTTGCATCAGCGCGCAGGATCGCAACAGGTCATCGATCTGCACGGCAGGCTTGATCGCGTTATCTGTTTAAGCTGCGGCGAGAGAACCGATCGAGCGCGCATGCAAGAGCGCCTAGTTGACTATAACCACTCGCTGCCAAGCCCTGGCGCCCTCGCTCCGGACGGTGATGCAGACGTACCCGACGACATAATAAATCAAATAAATGTACCACCTTGCGAGTCTTGCGGCGGGGTACTTAAACCCGACGTGGTGTTTTTCGGCGATTCCGTCCCCCGTACCACAGTCGAAGAAATTTTTACGGCTATCAATGCGGCGGGCGCATTATTGGTTATCGGCAGCTCGCTAATGGTATATTCAGGCTTCAGATTTTGTCGTCATGCTCATCAGGCGGGCTTGCCCTTAGCGTGTATCAATCCCGGCGCCACGCGCGCCGACGATCTGTTCACACTCAAGAGCGAACAAGGCTGCTCCGAGCAGCTGCAGGCATTAGCTGCAGAATTAGCAGGGGGGTAAAGTTGCTTTTCCCCAGATAATAAAAACAAGCGCAGATCTATCACGCAGCGCGAATGGGGTATCACAATGAACAAAATAACTTTCTCCGCAGGCCAAGCAAACAAGCGTTGCGGAAACGGCACTGCTCGAGTACGACACTTTTCACCTCAAGCGGCAGCGGTAACACTTGCCGTGGTCAGCTTTGGACTCGCCGGATCGCTGTTTGCTCAGGATCACTTCAATGCGAAGGGTTCTCCAGCGTCAGTGCACACATCAGAACTGCAACAAGAACTGCGCGAATCACTCCCCTTTGAGGACGATCGAGACTTTGCCGAGTCACGCCGCGGCTTCATCGCAGAACCCGCCTCAAAGCAGATCCTAAATTCTCAAGGCGCTGTTGTCTGGGATATGGGGCGATACGAATTTTTGCTAAGCGGTGAAGAGTTCGACTCAATGCATCCATCGCTCCAGCGGCAAGCAACACTTAATATGAACTTCGGTCTTTACGAGGTTGTGCCAGATTTTATCTATCAGGTGCGTGGCTTCGACCTCTCGAATATGACGCTTGTGCGGGGCGATACGGGCTGGATACTTTTCGACGTCTTGCTGTCTGCAGAAACCGCGGCGGCGGCGCTTAAACTAGCCAATGAGCAGCTCGGTGAATTGCCGGTCAAAGCGGTTGTGTACTCGCACTCACATATCGATCATTTCGGTGGTGTGTTAGGCGTTACGAGCATTGACGCAGTAAACAACGGCGAGGTCGCTATCTATGCGCCCGTAGGATTCATGGAGGAGGCTATTTCTGAGAATGTCTACGCCGGTAATTCGATGTCGCGTCGCGCGGGCTTTCAGTATGGCCGACTTATTCCCTCTAGCCCTTTTGGGCAGGTCGACTCGGCCATAGGCAAGGGACTGTCGGTTGGTGCCGCGGGCCTCATCCCGCCCACGGTTGTTGTTACCGAGCCATTTGAAGAGCACATAATAGACGGCATACGCGTAAATTTTCAAAATACACCGGGCACCGAAGCGCCAGCAGAGATGAATGCGTGGTTCCCCGATCACAAAGTTTTCTGGGCGGCAGAAAACATTACGGCAACCATCCACAATGTGTATACACTTCGCGGCGCACTGGTGCGAGATGCCCTAGCATGGTCGAAGCAAATCAACGCTGCGCTCTATGAGTTTGGTCTTGAGGCAGAGGTTATGGTCTCGTCACACAATTGGCCGCGTTGGGGCAACGAGCGAATTCAGGAAGTACTGCGCACTCAGAGAGATGCCTACGCGAACCTCAATAACCAAGTGCTGCATCTTGCGAATCAAGGCGTAACGATCAATGAAATTCACAATGAGTATAAGGTCCCCCTAAGCTTGCAGCAGAAGTGGAGCGCTCGTCAGTACCATGGGTCGGAATTCCATAATTCACGCGCAGTGATCAATCGCTATCTAGGCTACTGGGATGGCAATCCGGCAACGCTCGTGCCGCTTTCGCCTGCTGATTCGGCCCCGCTTTATGTGGAGATGATGGGAGGAAGTGAGAAAATAATCGCGAGAAGCAGCGAGCTTGTTAGCGAAGGGAGCTATCGTCATGCAATGGAGCTGCTGAATAAGCTTGTCTATGCTGAGCCTTCGAATACCGAAGCGAAAGACTTGTTGGCCGACGTATTCGAACAGCTTGGATATCAATACGAAAGCGCAAGTGTGCGTCATGTGTTCCTTTCTTCTGCTGAGGAGTTACGCAACGGCATCAGGCCGTATGAGAGCCCTCGAGGTGGCAGCCCGACAGTTGCGCGCGCGATGACAACTGGGCAGTGGTGGGATGCGGTAGCCACACGCGTCGATAGCCAAGCCGCAGATGAAATTAATTTTGTACTCAATTTCATTACGCCTGATACGAGTGAAACTTTTGTCGTCGAACTGAGTGGTGGGACACTTTCTAACATCGAAGGCTATCTAGCGCCCAATCCCGATATCACAATCACAATGAATCGTAGCGACGTCGAAACCATCATCATGGGGCAGGCCACACTCGGATCTCAATTGCAAAGTGGTATCGGCACTGTAACTGGTAACGCGGGGTTACTTATGCAGCTGAATTCGGTTTTGGTTGAGTTTGATCCAAGCTTTGAAGTAATTCCAGGAACGCGCAATCCATAAACACCTCTTTAGTCTCTGGTGAATCGATGATTCACCAGAGAGTCGTGGTTGTGAGGGCAAAGAGAATGAATTTTCGATCTGTATCTAAAGTAAAAATTTTAGGTGCCATCGCGCTTAGTTTGTTTTTTGCCAGCGCCGCAGTGAATGCGGCGAGCGATAAACCAAATTTCGTCATTGTTATGGCCGACGACCTCGGCTATGGCGATCTCGGCGTCTATGGCGCTAAGCTGATAAAGACGCCAAATCTCGACCGCATGGCGCTGAATGGTGCTCGTTTCGATAGCTTTTATTCGAGTGCGAACATCTGCACGGCGGCGCGCGGAGGGTTATTAACCGGTCGGTATCCAATTCGGCTAGGGCTGGTTAATGACGTGGCGCGGCCGACTAACGAGATTCACCTCGCGGAGGAAGAAGTGACGATCGCCGAAGCGCTGCAGCCGCTAGGCTATCGAACCGGACTCTTCGGAAAGTGGCACCTTGGCAGCCGGGTCGAATGGTCGCCGTTGCATGCTGGGTTCGATACCTACTTTGGTGTGCTGCACAGCAATGACATGCTGCCTCTCGAACTTTACAGCCAAGAAGCGATGATCGAAGACCCAGTCGTGCAGGAAACGCTGACGCAGCGTTATACCGAACAGGCATTGGCGTTCGTTGAAGACAGCGTTGCCAATGAAGATCCGTTCTTCCTCTATTTACCGCACAGCTTCCCGCACGTTCCTCTTTACACGACAGCGCCTTTTGAGGGGCAATCCGATGCGGGTCTCTATGGCGATGTCGTTGAGACGATCGACTGGAGCATGGGAGAGATCCTTGCCAAGCTCGAGGAATTAGGGGTGGCGAACAATACCTTAGTCATTTTCACCTCCGACAACGGTCCTTGGTGGGAAGGTAGCCCTGGCCCCTTTCGCGATCGCAAAGGCAGTTCATGGGAAGGCGGACAGCGCGTGCCGTTCATTGCGCAATGGCCTGGTACGATCCCTCAAGGCTTGGTGTCGAATGAGCCGGCGATGAACATCGATCTTCTACCGACGCTTGTGGCGCTTGCGGGTGGTGACTTACCGGACGATCGCGCCATAGACGGAAAAAACATTACGGCAATGCTGACAGAGAATGCAGTTTCACCTCATGAGGCACTTTTTCTTTTTGACGCCGATAGGATTGCGGGTGTGCGTAGCGGCCAATGGAAACTCGTGCTTGAGTCTCGCTATCGCACGGCGACGAACAGCTTCGATAATCCTGATTCCTATTATGGCCCCGTCGGGCTTTTGTTTGACGTGGTAAAAGACCCGTCTGAAACATACAGCTTCGCGCGTGAACAGCCGGAGATCGTCAACTCGCTGCGAGCGCATCTCGAACGTGGTCAAAAAACCTATAACAGCACCGTGCTGCCCAATATGTGGAATCGCTAATTCATGGTTCAGGTGGCTAATGGCGACGCAGCGAATAAAGCGATGGCGATAACGTCGCAGGAATCACAGGTTGAAGCGCCGCCGCACGACTCTCTGTTAGCAGTAAAGAATTTAAAAAAATCCTATGGGGAAATCGAAGTGCTTCATGGCATAGACTTCGATCTTCGACGAGGCGAAGTTCATGCCATCCTAGGTGAGAACGGTGCAGGGAAGTCAACGTTGGTGAAATGTCTCTCTGGATTCGAGGCAAGAAACGACGGCCACCTTTATGTAAATACGAAGCAAGAGTTTTCTGGCTCTGACAATAGCGTGGTCCCGTCGATAATGACCGACAACGCAGACACGGCGCAATCAATCGCAGCAAGAGACTGGACCCACGCCTCAGCCGAGGCGGCGGGGGTTGTTCTTATTCATCAAGAGTTCAATCTCGCCGAGCAGCTTAGCGTGGCTGAGAACATCTTTCTTGGGAGCGAACTTTGCGGTAAGGGACTGGCTAGCTTGTTCCTCGACAAGAAAAAAATGAATGATCTTAGTCGGGATTATCTTGCCACGCTTCACTGCACCATAGATCCAACGACCTTAGTCTCGAGTCTCTCTGTAGCCGACAAGCAGATGGTTGAGATTGCGAAGACGCTCGCTAAAGACGCACGCGTGCTTATTCTAGATGAACCGACCGCAGTGTTAACTCAAAAAGAGAGCACTGCACTATTTGAATTAATTGATCGCCTACGCGGACGCGGCGTTGGGATTATCTATATTTCACACAAGCTCGAAGAGATAGAGCGTATCGCCGATCGCATTACCGTCATCCGCGATGGTGACCTCGTTGGTTGCTACCCAGCCGCGACACTGAGTAAGGACGATATGGCGCGGTTAATGGTCGGCCGCGAACTTAGCTCCCTCTACCCGAAGGTGCCAGCTCCAGACGAGTTGGCGAGCGTGGCGCTTTCTATTCACGGTTTGCATGTCGCGGGGGTGAGCGCACCAGAAAATTTTGAGCTTCGCCGCGGAGAAATACTGGCATTCTCTGGGCTCGTCGGCTCGGGACGGACGGCGCTTTTTGAAACGCTTGTGGGTCTGCGCCCGGCTCAGTTAGGCTCAGAGTCGAAAATTTTTGTGCACGGAGAAGAGGTCCGCCTTAACAGCTTTACTGACGCTCGTGCTCACGGTGTTGCTTACTTAACTAAAGATAGGAAAGGCAGCGGTCTACTTCTGAACAAAGGGTTGAGAGAAAATTTCTCGCTTTATGCGTTGGCGCATTTTGCAGGCATCATTATAGATACGCGCGCTGAACAATCTGCCTTCGAAAAGGCCGTAGATAGATTCGATATCCGCATGCGTGATACAGGCGTGGTGGCCGGTAATCTGTCTGGGGGCAATCAGCAGAAACTGCTTCTTGCGAAAATGCTCGAAACCACGCCAGACATAGTGATTGTGGACGAGCCTACGCGCGGCATCGACATCGGAACGAAAAGTCAGATTTATCACTTTCTTGCTGAACTCGCCGCAGCTGGGAAGGCTGTGATTATCATCTCTTCAGACATGAGCGAGGTGATTGGAATGGCTCATCGGGTTGCAGTGATGCATCAAGGTAACATTGTCGGTGTGCTTAGCGGCAACGAGATAACAGAACACGAGATTATGCGTTACGCGACAGGGCTTAAGGCTGCTGCGGCATAGGAAAACAGCATGAGGCCGCAGTTCGTGGCGATGCTAAAATGGGACAGTAGATGACAAAAATAGACTTCAAGACAGCGGGGCCTTTCATCGCTCTTGTTGCCTTATTCATTCTCGGTATTTTCGTTAACGACGCGTTTCTGAGCGCAGGCAATGTCAGTAATATTCTTGCACGCAGTTCATTCATTGGCATTGTTGCAATCGGCGCTACATTTGTTATCACCACCGGCGGAATTGACTTGTCAGTTGGTTCGATGGCCGCGTTTATTTCTGGCTGTATGATTCTACTGATGAATGCGCTAATGGCCACGATAGACTCTCTGGTGACAATAATCTTCTTGGCTATAGTGGCCTCAGCGGCGATTGGTGGGCTTGCAGGAATGATCAATGGCCTGCTGACCACGAAGGCGAAGATCGAAGCGTTTATCGTGACCTTGGGTACGATGGGTATTTACCGCTCGCTCGTTACTTACATGGCCGATGGCGGCACGCTTTCGCTCAACTTCACGCTCGGGGATGTCTATAGCGAAGTCTATTACGGCACCCTGTTCGGCTTGCCCTATCCAGTCTGGGTATTTTTGGCTGTGGCAGTAATCGGCTACGTGCTACTGAATATGACAGTATTCGGACGCCACTGTTTTGCAGTGGGATCTAACGAAAGCGTTGCACATTATTCGGCCATCAACGTAGACCGCGTAAAAACTGCGACTTATATTTTACAGGGTCTTTGCGTATCGATAGCGACGATTATTTATGTGCCACGACTCGGTTCTGCATCGGGACAGACGGGTATTCTCTGGGAGCTCGAAGCGATCGCCGCGGTGATTATTGGTGGCACGATGCTCAAGGGTGGTTATGGACGCATAGGGGGCACGGTTGTTGGTGCGTTGATACTCACGCTAATTGGCAACATACTGAACCTTACGGATGCGGTTAGCAATTATCTCAATGGTGCGGTGCAAGGTGTAATAGTGATTGTCGCTGTGTACCTCCAGCGAGGCGCATGGCGCGCGAAGGACTAAGTCAAAATACAGGTGATAAGCATGACAAACAACGAGATGAAAGCGGTACGTGCACATTCTGCTAGTGGCAGCCTCGGCGAGATTTTATGTCTTAGCTCTTTGTTTGCGGGCACCGTCATAAACACGGTATGCAAGTTTGCCAAGCATTCAATACTCACTCTCGCTGCGTCGAGTCTGTTGCTCGCGGTGGCACCGACTCTTCGCGCACAAACAATCGGTGTCTCTATTCCTGCGGCGACTCATGGCTGGGCCGGTGGTTTGAATTTTCACGCCGAGCAGACAAAAGCGCGACTCGAAGCGGCGAACCCAGGGCTTAAAGTTGTACTCGTGACTGCCAATAGCGCGTCAGAGCAAGCGAACGATTTGGAAGACTTGGTGGCGATTCATCGAATGGATGCGCTCGTTATATTGCCCTTCGAGTCTGCGCCGCTAACGGGCCCGGTGCGCAATACGAAGCGCCGAGGCGTGTTCGTCACCGTTGTTGACCGTGGTCTTAGCGAACCGGGTATCCACGATGTGTATGTCGCTGGCAATAACGCGGAAATGGGACGTGTATCGGGCGAGTATATAAAAGAGCGTTTAGACGGTAACGGTAAAATTGTTGTGCTGCGCGGGATGCCGACGGTGATCGATGAGCAACGCTTTGACGGATTTATGTCGGCACTCGAAGGAAGCAATATCGAAGTGTTAGACGATCAGTACGCCAACTGGAATCGCGACGACGGCTTCACCGTAATGCAGGATTTTCTCTCGCGGTTTTCAGAAATAGATGCGGTTTGGGCGCAAGACGATGATATCGCAATCGGCGTCATTCAGGCGGTCAGGCAAGCTCGGCGTCAAGAGGAATTATTCATTGTCGGCGGTGGCGGCATGAAAGATATCGTGAAGCGTGTGCTAGACGGGGACGAGCTGACACCGGTAGACGTTCTCTACCCACCATCGATGATCTCTACGGCGATGGAGCTTACGGCACTTAAGCTTATCTCCGATACGCCTATCGAAGGCGAATATATACTGGGCTCGCCGCTCATAACTAGAGAGAATGCCGAAGACTACTATTTTCCAGACTCACCGTTCTAGAACCAGGTAGAAGAGAACAGAGATGAAGACGATCAAAGGGCCAGCAATTTTTCTAGCACAGTTTGTCGGTGAGCATGCACCGTTTAATTCGCTCGACAGCATTGCCGCGTGGGCGGCCGATTTAGGTTACAAAGGTATTCAATTGCCCAGCGGCGAGCCTAGCCTGATCGACCTCGAACTCGCCGCCGAAAGTCAGTCCTATTGCGATGATCTTCGCGATACCTTAGCGAATCACGGAATAGAGATAACCGAGCTGTCGACTCACTTACAAGGACAGCTTGTCGCTGTGCATCCAGCCTATGATGAGATGTTCGACGGCTTTGCCCCTGCGAATGTGCGCGGCAGGCCTGATGCCCGCCAAGACTGGGCGGTGAACCAACTCATGCTTGCAGCAAAGGCTTCGCGCAGACTCGGGCTGACCGCACACGCGAGTTTCTCGGGGGCGCTAGCATGGCCATACTTTTACCCGTGGCCCCAGCGTCCCGCCGGTTTGGTGGAGACGGCGTTTGATGAACTCGCGGCGCGCTGGCTTCCTATCCTCGACGCGTTTGACGACGCGGGTGTTGACATCGGATTTGAGCTGCATCCCGGAGAAGACCTGCACGATGGCGTGACTTTCGATATGTTTCTCGAGCGAGTCAACAACCATCCACGAGCCAATATTCTGTTCGATCCTAGCCACATGGTCTTGCAGCAACTGGATTACTTGGCTTTTATGGATGTTTATAAAGAGCGCATAAAGCTCGTACATATTAAAGATGCCGAGTTCAATCCAACTGCTAGACAAGGCGTTTATGGTGGCTATCAGCCTTGGGTCGATAGGGCAGGCCGGTTCCGCTCGCTAGGCGATGGCCAAGTCGATTTTCGCGCGATGTTCTCTAAACTAGCCGCTAACGATTTCGAGGGCTGGGCGGTGCTTGAGTGGGAGTGCTGCCTCAAACACCCCGAAGACGGCGCGCGCGAAGGCGCTGCGTTTATTAAAGATCATATCATTCGCGTTACCGATCGTGCTTTCGACGATTTCGCTGATGCGGGTACCAACGACGCAGCCAATGCGCGTATTCTGGGTTTAGACTAATGGTTGCACGAATTCGCTTGGGTATGGTGGGAGGCGGACAGGGCGCGTTCATAGGCGAAGTGCATCGCTTAGCTGCTCGTCTCGACGACCGTTTCGAGTTTTGTGCGGGCGCTCTTAGTGCCGACCCTGAGCGGGCACGCGAATCAGCCCGGGCATTGGGCATTGCCGCCGATCGCACTTATGTGTCTTTCGAGGAAATGGCGCGAGTAGAATCACAGCGCGAAGACGGCGTGCAAGCAGTAGCAATCGTTACGCCGAATCATTTGCATTTCGAACCCGCTAAAGCGCTGCTCGCTGAAGGTATTCATGTCATTTGCGATAAGCCGCTCACTAACGACTATGCCCAGGCACAAGAGCTCGCCGAGATCGTAAGCAAAAGTAACGCACAGTTTGCCGTGACCTATAACTACAGCGGTTATCCACTTGTCCGTGAGGCGCGCCACCTAGTTGCCTCCGGAGCCCTTGGTGCGATTCGATTAGTACAGGTCGAATATCCACAAGACTGGCTTGCAACGAATATCGAAGCCAGTGGGCAGAAGCAAGCGGCATGGCGAACCGACCCCGCTCGAGCGGGCGCAGGCGGTAGCATCGGGGACATAGGCACGCACGCGTTCCATCTCGCGGGATTTGTTTGTGGCATGCAGCCGACAAGCCTGCTTGCCGATCTCTCTTCTTTCGTCCCCGGCCGCGTCCTCGACGACAACGCCCATATTCTGCTGCGATACGCCAGCGGCGCTCGGGGGATGCTCTGGGCGAGTCAGGTCGCGGCGGGACAGGAAAACGCGCTTCGGTTGCGAGTCTATGGCGAAACGGGGAGTCTGGAATGGTTTCAAGAGAACCC
>Ga0181599_1001144_pt1 | contig 26223 bp, 15 predicted proteins | sample 041ome_3_FD_148658 | JGI IMG/M metagenome (GOLD analysis project Ga0181599, IMG submission 148658) | Coastal salt marsh microbial communities from the Groves Creek Marsh, Skidaway Island, Georgia - 041405US metaG (spades assembly) | ecosystem: Environmental > Aquatic > Marine > Intertidal zone >...
CTTATTCTTTCGTCGCGCGAAAGGTGCAAAGGCGAGCGAAACGACGGCAAAGACGGCGACGGCGACGGCGACGACGACGACGACGACGAGCACGCGCGCGACGATTGCATCGCTCGCGTGGTGGCTGCAAGCATCATATATCTCCTTCTTCTCTCACTCAAAGAGTGGCGGAAAACAAAAAAAACCTTCCACTCGCGATTTTTACGGATTTTTGCATTTAGTTATAGGGACCGCAAGGGGGTGTCAGATTTCGGCACTCACGTGGAAGGCACCACAGCGCGCGCGCGCACCATAAAAAACATGCACACCTCTTCGCTCAGAGCGCAGACGAGCTCGCAGTGCTGCTCCACGAGATCGTTCATCGGCGACGAGAGGAGGAGTAAGAGTAAGAATAACGCGCCAAACGCATCGAGCGGAAGGAAAAGATGCATCGCTTTCCGTCCTCGAGCGAGCGGCACGGAGGATTCGTCGAAAGTTGCGGTTGAAGACGACGACGACGACGACGACGACGACGACGATGATTTTTTACAGTTTCTCGAAGATTCCATGGAAGTCGCGGCTGGTGAGAAAAGAGACGACGATTGGATCGGCGAACCGGGGTCGGCCATGCGAGGCGAAGAGTTGCGAAAGTTGGTGTTGAAGCGATACGGAAAGTTGTACGACACGAGAATTTGTCAACGAAGAGATTCGATGAACAAGTTGCAGTTGTTTTTACAAATCATGTGGAAGTTTGTCGGGCAGAAGAGTTTTCCGATGACAGAGGCGGAATATATCGAACAAACGGACGCGGTGGCGGAGATATTGACCATGAAGAATAGGCAGGATTTAGTGAGAGCGAACTTACCGATTTGGCCGAAATGGCCGAAGATGGACACAACGGGAGCGAACGCTGTGATGATACCGCTTGATATCGACGAAGAAGATTTAACCATCGACGGCGAATGATTAAAGTTGCGCTTTTAGTATTGATGATTTGCTTTTGTTTGTCCAAATTTGCGATTGCATATCGTATGATTATTACTATAGTACATTTTACCTTAAGGGCACTAAATGAATGGTGTTGATGTCTCTCTTCAGTTCGCGGTGCCTATCGTCGCAACTTTCAAGTTTGGCAACACCTCAAACCCATCTCTAATCTCCAACATCTCGATCTGCTGCTTCACGCGAGCTAATCTCGCGTACAACGGCCGCGCGTGCTTTTTATCCGCTTTGCTCGCGACGATGTTGTTCACCTTCATCAACCTCGCGTCGTACGCCCGCAGTCGTTTTTTCAAATTTGACTTCTCCTTTAACAACGCCTCGCGATTCATCTGTCGCACACTGGTTGGATACAACGCTTCCAACGCACTACCACAACATCGCTCCGACTCTGCGCGCATAGAATCAAACGCAGTCGGATCGAACAAGAATTCACTCACGAATTCATCCGAGAGCAATTCTATCGTGTAGTCTCTGGCTAAATCTTCTTCTTCTTCTTCTTCTTCTTCTTCTGCCACCCGTTGGCTGCTGCTCCTCCTCGTCCGTTCGACAGCATCATCGTCTACTTTTCTATCGTTATTACCGCTGTGAATGTCCTCAAAAATCTTCCCACCTCGTCTCCTCGCTCCTTCTGCCGACGATCCTTTGAGAGAAGATCGAGAAGCAGAAGTGGACGCATCATCGGTAGTTTGCCTCGTGTTCGTCGCGTCGCGAAGCATCATCAAATCGTGGTTGCTGCTTTTTTTTTTTTCAAAAATTTCCCCAGCCGGCACGAAACGGGAGGCGCACTTTTGTGTGGAGCACTCGCCCGTTTTGCCCCCCCAAAAAAATCAAGAAAATCTTCCCACTCACTCACTCACCCGCTTTTTCCCAAAACGCTGCCGCACACATCATCATCAAATCAAATCATTCGCACAACGAAAGAAAAAAAAAACGCCTGAATTTAAAATCGCGGGAAAAGCAAAAGAAACACGTCTTCTTCTTCTTCCGCACGCGCGCGCGAGAGAGCACACCGAAAGCACACTCACACGCACGTACGCGCGTTATCGTGAAGGACTAGCAGATGGTATCCTTCAACGAGCACTCGTCCTCTCGCGATGACGAGGAATATTTTGATCACCGTCCCCACGACAACGAGGAAACGTTCGCATGGCAGGAAAAACTGCGAGAAGGCGATCCCTGGAAAACGGTGAAAGATATCAAAGGGGATTTACACTATCGAGTGTTGTCTATTCCTAGAAACGCGACTCCGAAGGAGATTAAGGTGGCGTATAGGCAAAAAGCGCGCGAGCATCATCCGGACAAAGGTGGTTGCAGCGAAACGTTCGATAAGGTGCAAAAAGCGTTCGAGACGTTGTCCTGTCCAAAGAAACGCGAGCAGTACGACAAGTTACAACACGTGACGCAATATCGGTACATACCTGGCGTGACGCAAAGAGCGGTCGGAGGCGAGGATTTACTTTTGGACGACATCGCTCGCTTGGGATTAGAGACTGACGCGAGCACGCAGTTGGTGGTGTTGTGCGAGGTGTGTGGAAGGCCGTCTACGAGAGTGTGCATGTGCTCGCTGTATTATTGCGATTTTTGTGAGCGCAAGCAACACTGGAAAGGAGAGTTTGGTTTGCACTGGCCCGTGACGCAGAGCGATCGTTTGAAGGTGGATTTGGCAAAGAAACAGCTGGAGGAGAAGAAAAAAGAAGACGCGAGGAGGTACGAGCTGGAAGATCCAAACTTTAGAGATCCAGGATCTTTGAAAGAGATACGCGAGTTCAAAGAACATGCGGCGGAGATTTACAACAGCGCGAGGAAACGGGATCACACGAGGGTGTTCGATATGCGTTTGGCGAGATATTATATGTGGGCACAGACGACGCGTCACGTATACATCGCGATCATGTTACCGACTGGCTATAAAGACAAGGAGCTGCACATGGAATTCAGAGGACAAGTGCTATTGGTTCAGAGCGAAGACTCGCCTCCGGTAGTTGAAAGACAGATCGCATTTCATCCGTCACACGAGTTTCCGGTGCAAACCATGCAAACAGAAGATAAAAGATTTTTTGTGCTCTCTATTCCAAAACGCAACATGGGAGAAGACATCAAACAGTGCTTTGACGGTGATCCGGACTACGCGCGTTGCATGCAACTACCGTATACTTTGCACGAATCAAATACTGAAGTCATCATGGAATTTGAACTTCCATTTTGGATCGACGAGGAAGACGTTCGCGTGGATATTACGAAACGCTCCGTTCGCGTTCGCGTGACGAATGAAATCGATACCATCCGTCATTTCTGGTGGAAAACGGGAGGGCACGAAGAGTTGTGCAAGAACTGGCAAGCAATCGTTCCCGAAGAGTGCGCGTGGTCTTTAGACGACGAAAGCATAAACTCAAGGGGCGAAAAATGTCGCGTATTGATGATTTGCTTCGCAAAGCCTTCGCCGGATCAAGAAGAGAGAGAATACAAGAAGAACTTGCGCCAAGATAACAGGTTCGCACTTGCAAAATGGGTCGAGACTCCGACAACTCAAGAGACCGGCGTTCGATTCTTTATCGAGGACGAAGACGATTTCGATTTCGAGTCGTTACTCATATCCATGGTGTTTATGGAAACCGGCTCCTCTTTTGTCCCGGCAAAACCGGAGCACGCATATCGCGAACCATTCGATACCTCAAAAACAATAAGCGACGTGAACTTACTCCCGAAAAGAGTGAAAACTGTACTCGAAAAGTTGCTGGACGGAGCAGAAGCTTTCGAGAAGAAGAACGAAGAAGGAGGAGGAGTAGGAGGAGGAGGAGGAAGAGGAGAAGGAATAAACCTCGAGGCGATTGCAAACGAATAGAAAATTATGACATGCTAACATAACATGAAATTCAACACGCTAACAATGAGTACTACTAAATACTAAATGTGACTAATCCTGTTTCGCTAAAAATCCGGAATGTCTTCATCCGAAAGCTCCTCTTCATCCTGCCAAAAGTTTCCTTCTGGTTCAGAATCGGAATCACGTTCTTCGAAAAATCTGTGACGATCCGCAATAGCAGTTGAAGATAAAAACCGTTTGTCATCAGTATTACCTACTGATGCTTCTTGATCTAATCCAATGTATGTGTCTGACATAATAAATACCGTGATATCAGCAACATTCATGCCTCGTGGAAAGTTATCAATCTTTAAAACTGCTTCAAAGGTATCTGCAAACTGAGCTCGGCGCATTGCCACGAGTTCACCTGTGTTCCTCTTTTCCCCTAACACGATCCACCAACCTTCATCCTTCTGTTTCGGAAATCGCGGCGCGTACGCCCTTGGCGCGGTTTTACGTCCCGTTTTCTTACCAGAGCGTTTCAGCGATACTTTTATGGATACGTTTCGACGACCATCGCTGCAGTTCACTTTATCCTCCACTAAAGTGGCTTTCACGTCCAACAGCGGGAGGTTTGCACAGACCTGAAAAATCGCCTCACTTTTTGATTTCGAGAGACCACACTTTGACATCGCTTCAAAGAACGCAGTCTTGCGGTGAACAGCCAGAAACACGAGCTGCGGAAGACACGTTATCTTTGAAAAGCGTTCCAATTTGGAAACTTCCACTTCGCTAATTTTTGGCAAGAGTAGTAAGGAGTTGTCGTAGATGGAGAGCCCTTGAATAATCATTTGCGATAGGTTCATAATCGATAACGCCGTCGATAACCATCCAGCTTCGCTCACTATTTCCGTCATCGCTTGCAAAATTCTTTGCGACTGGTCGAGTACAGACTTGGTATCCGTATGGTAATCCGACATCGGTAAAGGAAGTCGTAGAAAGTGCGCCTGGAAGAGTAACGAAGCCTTGACGTGTGGATCGTCATACGCTCGTCGGTCGACTCGATATCCGCCAGCTTTGAGAACATTTATCGCTAAATCCGAGTTTAACTTATCTTCGTTATGTCGCACCGGAATTTCATCGTATTCTGCAACATCGCACAAAATTGTTAAGACATCTTCTAACGTGTTAGATTTCTTCAAACGTTTGGAGAAAACAGCCATAGTTTTAAAATTCAGGTAATAGAAACTCGCAATTCTGCCGAGCATTAAAGGCTTAATAGAATCATCATCGTCGTTAATAGCAAGACATTTCGCATTAGCGAGCGTATCCATGGTGGTTTCAACCATTTCCGAAAGATATGCGTTCACGGTTTCGTGATTCGTATCCTCGAGGTTATAATACGTTGGATTTTTCATGGCGCGACGGAAGAAATATGTCCACGTTAGGTAATCTACAGCATCTTGCTTCGATTTTATTGCTCCGCCAACAACCTCGGCGTTGAAATGATCCTCCAAACATTCATTAAAGCACGATTCGACTGGAAATGGTTCATACAAAAACTTTTTGTAAAAATTCTTCTTCGGTTCGTGTACGAGAACGACGCAACAGCCACTTTTATCAAACTGCGGACGTCCAGCTCTCCCCATCATCTGCAAAACGTCAGTAATTGGAAAGTCTTGGTAACGTTTGGTTTTTCCATCATAAAACTCCGTTCCTTTAATGACAACCAAATGCGCCGGTAAGTTCACCCCCCAAGCCAGAGTAGATGTGGATACCAATACCTGAATTTTACACTCTGCAAATAACTGCTCTGCGATGCCTCGATCTTCCGGTGACAGACCAGCATGGTGCAAACCGATCCCAAATTGTAAGGTATGCTTCAAAGCTGGATCTTGAATCTTCGCGATTCTTTCTTCCAATTCTCGACTATCGCAATGCACGAAAGCATTCGGATTCTCGTCAGCAGCTGCGTAGGCAATCAAATCGAGCGCCGTCAATCTCGTTTGTCTCCGCGATGAGACAAATACCAACGCCGGTTTCAGAGGCGAGTGCGTCCGAATCGCCGCATACGTGGGTTTATTCATTGAAAGCATGCGAGGACAATAGAACTTTCCCGGAAAACCTTGAATATGGCATTCGAGAGGTACTGGACGAACAGACGGTCGGAAATTGAACAAACCTTTGTCATTCTCGATGCCAAGCCAGTCCCCTAAATCTCGCGCATTTGCCAAAGCTGTCGATAATCCAACAATACGAATTTTCGATTTCGTTCGTGCAGAAATATAATTCATTCTAGACACAATAGCTTCCAAAATTGGTCCTCTATCGGCACCTAAAAGATGAATCTCGTCAATAACGACGAGCTTGACTTTACTTACATAAGATCGAGACTGCCAATTTCGAGAAATACCGTCCCATTTTTCAGGAGTCGCAACTATGATATCCGCACGTAGTAACGCGCGTAAATCCGGTGTATAATCGCCAGTAAGTTCCACCATCTTCTTATTCACGGTTGGGCAGAAATGCTTCTTCCAATCGTCCACGCGCTCGCGAACGAGCGCTTTCAAAGGCGCGATGTAGACAACTTTACTCCCAGGTGGTTCATCTCGAAACATTTTAAGAATCGTAAGTTCCGATGATATGGTCTTCCCCGAACCGGTAGGTGCTCCCAATAGAACGTTGTGGTTCGTATGGTACAAAGTGTGGAACGCTTGCGTTTGAATCGCGTTAAAGTGTGTAAACTTGTTTACATAGAGCGATTCGTACGTCGGATTATTGAGAGCGGACCTTGGAAGCGGATCCAAATCGAGTAACTCTGTGTTTGGAGGCGGTTCCGTCGGCAAAACAATGTCCTCTAAATCGAGTTCTAAAAACGATTCGCATCCCAACCAATACAAATGCGTCGCCCTTAAAAAGTATTGAGGCGGTCTTGGATCGAAAATTGGAATGGTGAACGCCAACGTCAGTCTGCCTTCTTTGTATTGCTTTTTACTCAAAGTGAAAGTTTCCGTGTGATAAATGTGCTCATTCACGGGATCTTCCACCCAAATCAACCATTGCTGCGTTTGTCCGTGAACTTCATCTCTCCACATAAACTCAGGCGTTAGAGTTGCAGAAACTCGGAGCACAGAACGTGTTATTGGTCGAACTACAGCTTCAAGGTTGACATGAGGGAGTTGCTCGACGCAGCGTTTCACTTGCGCTCCGACTACAGCATTGAGTCGTAACAAATCACCAACTTCCTTTGCACTCATGTCGATCAATCGATCGACGGTGGCATCTTTCTCTTCGAGCTTATAAATTGTCTCTGGTTTCAGAGTATTTTCAAACTGACGAAGCGGTGAGTGGTGCGGCCATAATCTTCGATCGACCGCTTTTGAAAGCGTTAACAGCGTTTCCGCCAGCGATGGCCATCCACGCTTTAGCATGAGTTCAAACAAAGCGCGACATATTCTGCTCGCATTTTGAGAAATATAACTCGAATCTGCAACTAATGAAAACGATTCCAATCGCTTCCGAGAAACATAAACTTGCAACAGTAAATTAACCTTGGCGACTTTATCACTCATATCTCCTTTGATTTCAATCGGACAGGCAGAGCGTCGGTTTCTTCGAAGTGCCTCGAGTTCTGGCATTTCATCTTCTCTCGGCGCAATATTTTCAAACTCTGAGGAGTGCGAGATGACGTGCAAGACTTCTGGCAAGGACATGTGTCGGTTCATCATCTCTTCAAACAGTTCCATGGATGCAACTTTGATGTAAAAGTGCGACGCGATGCGTCCAGCTTCGGTTTGATACAGTTGGCCCGATTGTTCGTCGAAGCGAATCATCTTAGCCTTGTGTAGCTTTCTCGCTGCTGTTTTAATCAAGTTTCTCCGATGTTCTATGAGGCCTGGATCCATGCGAACTTCATCCCAAGTCAACGCATATCCAAGTGGATTTTGCTCCATTCTCGTATGTAAGTACGAATAACTTAACCACTGCGCTCCTTCGCGGACATTCGTCACGGTTCCTAAAACAATTTCTGCATTTAAATTATCCGCCAGACACTCAATGAATTGGGACTCGATTGGCGTAGAGTGCGTCAACATCGCGACATATTTCGTGAGCTTCTTATGTTCGGTGATAATGACACCTTCACCACTCGAATCAAAACCCGGCCGACCTGCTCTACCGAAAATTTGCTGTACATCTAGAACACCGAGATCCTTAAATCCTCCCGCACTCGCGTCATAGAGCTGCGTTCCCTTGATGATTACTTGATGGGCGGGTAAGTTGACACCCCACGCTAAGGTTGCCGTACACACTAATACTTTAATGACACCAGCAGCAAACATTTGCTCAACTAACGTCCGATCTTTTCGAAGCATGCCAGCGTTGTGGCAGCCAAAGCCTTTGAAGAATAATTCTTTCATCTCTTGGTTTCTTGATCGCGACACTTCTCTAGCAAATATTGATTTCTCCTCGTGCGTGTCGTTCTCAAACAACTCGAGTTCGCCTTCTTCTCCCGCTATTTCAGCCAACTGTCGAGCTGTTTTTACAGTATCCTTTCTTGAATGCACGAATACCATGGCCTGCTTACCCTTACGAAGTGCATCGCACGCTTTCTTAAATGCTATTCGTACCGTCAAGTTCTGACGTTTCATCGCATTCGTCTCTGAAACGCCGATAAAAACTTGTGTGAGTGGGATCGGTCTGTATGATTGGTCGAACACAAACAAACCTTTGCCTTCGGCGACGCCTAAAAATCGCGCAACATCCCTCGGATTGGGCAAGGTTGCTGACAAACCGACGATTCGAATCATCGATTGCGTTTGCTCGACTTGACGACGCGTTCGTGCAACTAGCGTTTCAATAACCGGTCCTCGCTCGTCGTTCAATAAGTGTACTTCATCGATAATGAGGAGTCTGAGAGTTGAAGCCACGGAAACTTCGCCACCCTTTCGCGTGATGACGTCCCATTTCTCAGGCGTCGTAACGATAACGTGCGTTTCTTCTAATTCTCTCTTAGAAAGTTGCGTATCGCCGGTAAGTTCTCGACACACCATACCTAAGTCGTTGAGTCGCTTCTGAAACGTCCGAGTGACTTCAGCCGCCAATGCCTTCATCGGAGCCACGTAAACAATCTTGAAATCATCGTGCTCGAGCAAGCAATTGTTCTCTTCATCAAAGTGTTTAGCTATTTCTTGCATCGCGCAAAGCATGGCAATGTTTGTCTTCCCTGCCCCAGTAGGTGCACACACGAGAACATTCTCGTTCGACGTATATGCACACTCAAAAATTTTAGACTGGATACGATTGAACGTCTGGATACCTTTGAATGCGGTTTGGGCCCAAACTGGGAGATGCGAAACCGACACTTGCAACTCACCGTCTGCTACGGCGTCTGGGATACGCGCAGGCACGTAAATTTCTTCGTAGCCTTCCAAGACTTTACGCGTTGTTCCCGGTGGCAGAGCTTTTTTGCCTCCATCAGTTCCCAAACCTAATCCGCGCAAACTATTCAAGATATCATCCACACTTCCAGGCGCGGCTTCGTTCCTGTTCGGTAACGGTAGAGAATCGTCACAGAATGCGCCAAAACCAAGTCCAGAATCGTTAGTGAACCATTCTAACAAATACTCTCCGTGACCACCAGCTGCGCGTCGCTTATTCCTCCGTTCTTCTTTCTTCCGGATTTTCTCCATCGCAACGTCCGTCGTTGATCGAACGGAAACGGCAGATCTACTTTTTGCATAATCATCTTGAGCAGATTCTTCTGGATCAAACGCTTCTTTTAAAGCTTGCAGACGTCGTCTGATGGCATCAGCAAGCTGCCCTCGTCTTTCACAAACGCTTGCGACGAGATCAAACCCACCATCGCCGAGTAAATCGAACAACTCGGATGCAACCTGGTCGTCGCTGCTCGAGCTGTTCAAACATACGCGACATATATTTCCGCAAATATCCGTCCAACCTGCAAATGCGTCTGAATTCTGATTGTTTTCCCTGAATATTTCGCATTGTTCGCGAAGCCAAGATAGAATTGACCCCGAGCCGCCTTGAAGAGAAGTTGACGCCTCGCTCTCATTACCTAAAGCGTCCAACTCGTGGAACGAAGGGGTTCTAGACCGTTCGAGCTCTAAAGATGCGAACGCATTCGCGCTATCTAAACCGCGAGTCATACTCGATAAAATGGCAGATTCTAAACCTCCTGATGCTTTTTGATGGCTGCTCGTCTCGAATTCATTGGCGCCATAAAATTTCGGCGGCACGAAAAACAAATCCTCGCCGTAATAGGACTCTTTTTTCTTCCCAACTTCCACCGTCGCACCGCGCAAGTCACCTCCAGTATTACTCGTACCCATCGATCCGCCTCGTCTTCTCAGCGCATTCGCGCTCTGCCAGAAATCTTTCCATCGCTGCACGGCTTCACCGCTCTCGCTCAACGCGCCACCTAGTTGCGCTTTCACAAAAGCGAAAGCTTCTCTCTCGTTTCCCCTCCTTTTCGCTTGCACCTTCTTTCTCTCCAATTCCGGCGCGTTCGAATACTCAACTACATCTTCTAAATCTGTTTCTAATTTCCAATCTACATCGCAATTTGTTGCTACAGCTGCATACAAATCCGCCGGCGCCTCTAAAAGCTCCTCCGGAGAAATCAAGTCGTTCTCCAAACGCAACAACTGTATCGAAGCGTCCGCCACTGACTCGAGCGCGAGTCTCGTCTCCTCTTCCACTTCCTCAATCGAGGACGATGAAGTTTTCAAAGCTACCTGAGATAACTTTAAAAGTGCCGAGTCTCTGTTCTTGGTCGCTTTATTCGCGGTTTGCCGAAATGATGAAGATGATGTCGTCTTCGTCATCGCGCTTCCGTTGTTAAAACCTCCTTCTTCTTCACCCATTTGTTTCGCACGAGCCACGTACGCTTCGTCCACATCGCTCGCGTACCAGTATCGATCGACATCGTCACCTTTCTTATCGCCACTTCTTTCGCGAAAATGTGCGCGCAAAAACGTCGTCAGACGCGGCGGTGCTCGAGAATCAGACGAAGAAGACTCCATCGCGCGCGCGCTCCTTTTATGAAATCACCTAAAGGAGAACGCAGAAGAAGAAGAAGAAGAAGAAGAAGAAGAAGAGTGCACCTTCCCCGTGGTCGTTATCATCGTTCGCGCTTTTCTCTCGTCCTTCTCTCCTTCAGTAAGTTCCCCTGCGAAGAGAAAACTCGCTCAATTCGTCTTCCCGTTCTCTCTTTTCCGTGCGCTCGCTCGCGCGCAGCAGAAGCGCTTTTTTTTCCTGCTTTGTTGTTGCTGCTTTGGAGTGTATCACTTTTTCCCCATTCTCTCCTCCTTTGTGTTGGAGGAGTGAGGTGTGCGCGAGGAACACTACTATTACTACTACTACTATTATTATTATCACCACCACTACCTAAGCATGTCTCCGAGGAACGCCACCAACGAACGAGAGGAGGAGAAAGCGACCAGCGCTTCTTCTTCTTCTTCTTCTTCTTCTCCCTTGGATGGCATGGCGGAAGCCATCGAAAAAGGAGCGCACCTCCCTACCGTGGAGGAGAGAATAAAAGTCGCTTTAGAGTGTCCGTGCGTGAAACCGTTGAGGGATACGTCCTGCAGAGAAGAGTTCGACCAGGCGTTGACGTGTTTCATGAAAGCGGACGAAGAGACGCGAGCGAGCGATTGCGCGGATAGGTTCGTGGCGTTGCATCAGTGCATGGTCAAACACAGCGAGGAGTTTAAAGAGTTCGCGGAAGAGTTGGTGAAACACAAGAATATAGAAGGACCGGCGCAGGTGTGATTAGATTAGATTAGATTAGTGTTAGTGTATTAGTAGTTTGCAATTCAATTCATCAAATGATATATTTATATAGAGAGATTCTTTTCATCCTTGTTTGTTGTCGTTGCGGAACGTCCTTTACTTCTTCGTTTTACAAAGAAAGCGTCATCCACTGTGCCGCTTTCGCCGAGACCGAAGCCTTGGCCGTCTTCAATTTAGCCGCTAAGAGAGCGTCGGCAATCGTAAACGTACTTCCGCACAAGTAGTCGTTGGCGCCTTCCAACGCTTTTTCGACTCTCGCGACAACCTCTTCGATGTTGGTATGATGGAACAGTTCAACGAGAGCTTCGCATTTGGCGTTGTCCTTCGCAGCGGTTGGTAACAAAGCGAGACTAGCCGCTTGCGTCGTCTTCGCGAGGTATCTCGCGATAGCCGTAGCTGACGTCAACACAAAATCACCGTCTTCGATCATAGCTGGACCAACAATGTTTTCGGGGTCTGGGAACAATCCTTTCTCTTCTTCCGTGACGTCGACGGCGATGGATTTTTTCGTAGCCGCGGTGTCCGGAAGCTTTGATAAAATCGACTCCAATGCCATAGATCCAGCGCATTCGCCAGCGTTGACGAAAACACTTAAGGAATTCGCGGAGTCCGCTCCACCTGCGCCACCAAACAACGGGGCCGGAGCCGGGGAAACCGCTACCAAACGTTTCTTCTTGTCTAACTTGTTCACGAAAGGAATGAACTCGATGCCGCACATCCACGGGCGCAACGCGGGAGGTACCACGAACCCGTCCGGCGTTTGCCAGTTTTCCAACAAACAGCACAGCGATCTCTCCGTAGCAGTCAACGTCGAATTCAGTAAGTGCACGTATGACTTGGTCTTTTCCGGGCCTTTCTGCGGCGCGCCGTAACGAATTTCCAATCGTCTGGATTGGTAATCCGTGCAGTTCGAGCAAGATACCAACTCTCGGTGAGTTCTAGAGGATGGAAACCACGCTTCTAAATCGTACTTCTTCGCTGCAGCGTCGTTCAATTCCCCGGAAACTATGTTCACCACGTTATACGGAATGTTCAAAGATTGGTAAAAAGCCTCCGCGTTTCCAATCAATCTGTCCATCTCTTCCCACGAAGCGTTGCCTTCTGGCGTCACGGCTACGAATTGTTCAACCTTTTCGAACTGGTGAACTCGAAAAATACCCAGCGTATCTCTTCCGTGACTCCCGACTTCTTTTCTGAAACACGTTGAGTACCCAGACAAACGAATAGGCAAGTCTTTCTCGTTCAACCACAACTTTCTTAAATATGAGCAGCACGTTTGTTCACTCGTCGCGATTAAATACTTATCGTCACCCTCCCCGGTCACTTTGTACAACTGCTCGTCGAAATCGGCTAACTGGGCGCACTCTGCCATTCTATCCTTTCTCATGAAAAACGGCGTCGCTAGCGGAGAATGTCCTCGTGCGGCCAAAAACGACAACGCGTAGTTAATCATCGCTTGGTTCAACAACACCCCGGCGCCTTTCAAATAATACCCTCTCCCGCCAGCTACATCTGCGCCTTTATCTGTATCTGCAATATCCAACATCCCAATCAAATCTACGTGATTCGGTAAATCTTCTTCCATTCTTCTCTCCCCCCACGTCGCGTGCACCGTGTTAAACTCCTCGTCGTCGTTCACCGGCACCGAGTCGTGAACGATATTCCCAATCTTCAACAACAACTCGTTCGTTTCCTGTTCCAACTTCTTCTCCAATTCCACGGTATCTTTTCTCAACTGGTCCACTCGTTTCACTTCCGGCATCAACTTTTCCGCCTCTTCCTTCTCCCCGGCTTTCATCTTCAGCGCCACCGCTTTGTTCGCTTTGTTAAAATCCGCGTTCAACTTATCGAGATCGAATCGGACCGAGCGCCACTGCGCATCTTTCTCGATGCACTGGTCGACGATTTCCACGGATTTGTACCGGCGTTTTTGCGACTCTCTCACGATATCCTGTCATGCATAAAAAGAGAGATAGAGAGATAGAGATATTGAATGGAACGCTCTCGTCAGTCATCATCATCCTCAGAGAGAGGGAAAAAAAAAGCTTCTCTCCTAAAATCGGATTTTTCTCGGGGGTCGTGTCGGCGCTTTTTTATTCATCATCATCATCATCATCTTCGCGAAAGAAAACGCACTATAGGGGGGAGAAAGATACAAAAAAGTAAAACGCACCGGGTCGCCGCCTTTCTCTGGTCTCAGCAAGTTAATGTCGAGCATGTTCTCGTCGTCGTCGTCGTTGCGTGTTTATGTTGTTATGCACCACGCACACTATTACTACTACTAGAGTATTCTGTGAGGAGGAAAAAGAAAAGGGCTCGCACACGAAAAAAGCAAAAAATCCGGATTTTTGAGTGAGAGCACGCAAGAGAGCAGTTTGAGCAGTTTTCTTTTGGCTCGTGTGGGGGAAAAAAGTTTCTTTCGATTTTCATCACACAGAAGCACACGCTTTGCGCTCGCGCAACGCATGTCGAAACCGTCGAGGTACTCGAACCGCGTGCCCACTGGTAGTGGTGGTGGTGGTAGTGGTAATAATAATAATACTAATAATGATAACGGGTTACAAATAGCCACGGGAGTGCGAATGGAGAAACCGCTCTCGTACGAGGGACCGTGTCACCGGTGTAACAAACTCGGACACAAAGCGAAGGATTGTTCGAAACCTCGGATATGCGCGAAGTGCGGACAGAACGGACACGTGGAGAGAGACTGCGCTCATAATAATAACAATAATAATAGAAATAATAACGGCGCGGTTCCTAGGAAGAAGAAACACGGGCAGAACTATCGCGGTTCGGTGTGTAAACGCTGCGGGCAGAGAGGGGGACACTCGAGCTCGAAATGTCCAAACGTCGCCAGGTGTAAAATATGCACGGAAAACCACGAGACGAGAGAGTGTCCGAGAAATTTAGGAGGAACCGTGAGCAAGAAAAGAAGAGAGATTGAAGAGCAGCGGTCGTTCGTGACGCAGAGAAAAGCCATGATGATGGAGGAGGAAATCGGTTTAGGAAGAAGAGCAGACGGCGGCGACCGCGACGACGAAGAGGACGCCAACCGACGAAAACCGAGGAAGAAAGTGAAACTGGTGCGCGTGAAGAAGAAGGAGAAGAAAGAGAGCGACGAGGAAGAAGGAGAGGAAGACGACGCCGAGGAAAACAAAAAAGACGAAAAGGAGCTCAAGGAAGACAACGCGTGCGCGCCTCTCGTCGATTACGCCTCGTCCTCGGACGACGACTGACAGAACGCTTCGCATAACTCTCTCTCTTTTTTGTTCACCGATAGAAAAATCAATTCTAAAATAGCTCTCGTGCAACGCGTATAACAGATAGATAGATAGAAGAATACAACAGATGCAACGCGCAAACGATGACCCGATAAAAACTCATTCTCGACTAAATTAATATATATATATAGCGCGTATTCTTCCGTCGCGTGTGCGTAGCAAAAAGTTCTCATCTCTCTCTAAATAATAATAATACCTAAATCGCCATCAACTCTCCGAACGCTCGCATAAACACGACCGAGCCGAAAAAAATGGCCGCCGAGCGCACCAACTCCACGTTCGCTCTTCTCACCTCCGGCGTGGCGTTCGTGAATTCTCTCTCGATGATGTCTTTGACGCCCATATTTGATTACGTACGTATGAATATAATTTTATATACGAGTCGTGTGTCTCTGATACGAAAGTGTGTGAGTGACGATTTTTCGCAGTTTTTTTCTTCACAGATTACACACTTACACACATAAAAAGACAATGACGAACCCTGAAGAGGCATTGACGGCGACGGCGACGACGACGAGACGTGCATCTCCCAGCGGCGATGATGATGGTGCCGTCGTTGCCGCAACCTCTTCTTCCTCTCCGTCTTCTTCTTTTTCTTCCTTCACGGAGACGCTTTCGACCAATTTTATCTCCCCGACAGAGCTCGGGTCGATCGCGAAAACGCAACTGTCGATCGTCCAAAAGTTGCAAAACGCGAGCGGGAAACTGGACGAGTTTACGCGGAAATCGAAAGAAAACGCGAAAGATTCGATGGAGAAATTAGCGGACGCGGACGAGAGTTTGCGAAACATAGCGGAAGATTTAAGGTTTACGCATCAGGTGTGCCTGCGGGTGAAGAAAGGGTTGTCGACGACGACGAGTGTGAATGTGAATGCGACGGAGAAGAAGGGTGGTGGGTGATTCTCGAGAGAGAGAGAGAGGGAGAGGGAGAAGTTAGTCGCGAACGTAGCAAAATATAGATCTTATGTAGATGCGCACGCAGAATTAGTACCTAGAAATACACGCAATCTAAAACGCAGACCAAATATAGACTACACTTTCTTGTACACGACGGCGTTCCGGCCTTTGAACGGTAAAAACGTAACTTTCACGTCTTTATCTTTTCGGAGTAAGTAATCGACGAACTCTTTCTGCGTCGTGACCGTGCCGCCTTCCTCCGTGAGTCGGTCTGGAAACATCGATGGGAAGACGCAGCAAGGGACCACGGCGAAGGATTTGTTCAGTTCGAGAGCGGCGTCGACGATGCTTTCGGTGGCTTGATCCGAATGTAAACCAACCAAGACATCCGCAGACTCTAGCTTTTGTCGAGTTCTCTCGTTGACGCCCCAAAATTCTTCTCTCACGTGCTCAAACGTCGAACGCGTGTCTTCTTCTTCTTCTCCTTGCGCACCACCTCTGCTCTCTGCTTTGATAGCCTCTACTAAAAGAGGAGGAACCTTTACCGCTCGTTTCGGAAAGATTTCTAATTCTTGATTTTTATCGTATTTCGTTTCGTAATACGACCGATAATCAGGAGTATCTACTTCGCCGTCGCCGAGATTCGTGTACGCTAAAACTCTCTTCTCGTGTTGTTTCAATCTTTCCTCTTCCTCCTCGTTCGCGACGAGCATCCAGTTTTCTAATCGCATCCACTTCTGAACGGATGATGTTTCCTTAAGATTATCGCTACCTTGTTTACTATCGTTATCGCTATCGTTATCGCTATTACCGCTACTCTTTCTTCTCTCCACGCTTTGTAGCGCCCTACGACGGGCGTTTTTAATCTTCGCTTGTATCTTGGTCAACGCGACGCATCTCGGTTCCCACAGAATAACCGTCTTCCATTTCTCCACATTAAGCTCATAAGATAGTGTTCCTGAACCGCCAGCGACGTCTACGAACGTTTCAGCTTCAGGAAATTCATCACACAAAAAAGTTGCGAAGAGACGTTCCGCTTCGGCTTTATTCTTCTTATTCTTCGCGTGCGCTTCTTGTTCGCCTTCAACGTACGCCGTCCGCGCGGCGTAGCTCTTTCCTCTCTTCGAAGCTTTCGCTCTGCTTTGCCGCATCGTTTCGAGCAAATCATCGTCCGCGTAATGCCTTTTCGTACAAAATGGGTCGTTGCACTCCGCACCTTGTATGAACGTGCGACAGACCGACGGCGATATCAACGTCGCGGCGTTCGTTGAAGACGCGACGCGAGACGAAGACGACGCGGAAGAAGAAGAAGAGGTAGAAGAAAGCGAGGAGGAAGCGCGACGTTCACCATCGCCCGCCAAAAACTTCCTCGCGTTCACAACCATCGAAGCAGGCGCCATGTTCACCAGCTCTGGCACGCTCTCCGTCTCCACGTACGTCCCTTTCGTTCTCTCGCCTCTCCCGCCGCCGTGTTCGTATTCCTCCCCTCGAAAACGAACGACCGCGCCTACTCGTATTCGTTTCGTAACGTTCGGTTCTTGCACTTTCAAGTAATAATACTCCTGTCGTTTAGTAGTATTGCTCTTATCGTCGTCGTCGTCGTCGTCGTCGTCGTCCTTCTCGTCGACGACGACCGCGACGTCGAGAAACGTCAAGCGTTTCCCCAGCGTCGCGCGTCTCGTCACCACCCCTTGGTTCGTTATTATTTTTCTTCTTCTCTCAGAGTCGTTCCCGTCGTCACCACCACCAAAATCACCGCCGTCGCTTTTTTCGATGTCGCTCCAAAACCGCCTCGTCGTTCTCGTTCTCGTTCTCGTCCTTCTTCTCAAAAGCAGGTGAGAAGAAGAAGAAGAAGAAGAAGAAGAAAAGTAACGAGCAGAAGTAGACGACGACATCTTCGTGGCGGAGAGGAGATGAAACAAACGCATTTATAATGTATAACTGTCACGAACGGAGGAGGACGACGACGACAAAAAAAAAGGCGAAATCGATCCAAAAAAAATTTTCTGTCCGGCGCGCTGCTGTTTTTGCTCTTTTTCACTCATCAGCGCCGCCGGCTGGCTCGTCGTCGTCTCCGAAGTTTTCTCTCTCTCTCTCTTCTCTTTTTTGACAACTCTTCTCTCTCTTCTCTGTGTTCTTTTCCCCAAGATTCTCTCTCTCTGTTCTTCGTCTTCTTCTTCTTTAAAAGTTTTACGCGCGCGGATATACACACACGCGCGCAAAGCACACGGAAGGGTACATATACATATATACATATATATATATATATTGGCCAGGAAAGGAATCCATCCCCTTCTTCGCAGAGTTCAGTACGTGGGCACGCAAGGACAAACCTATCAGTTGTGGTCGACCGTGAAACACCACCAAGATCGATACTTTCTGTCGCAAGACCAATACACGCATCCGGCTTGGACGGGGATCGCACCGAAAAGCGCCGCGACGGGACAGGCGGCGAAGTTTAAGAGGAGAGGGTTTGACTTTTTGAGCGGGTTGAAAAAAGTGGGAACGACGACGACGAGCAGTGGCAGCGCGCAACAGCAAGCGAAGAAGAAACAAGCGAAGAAGTAAGTCGGGAAAAAAGTCGTCGTCGTCGTCGTCGTCATCATGTCGGGGAGTTTCGTCAGTGCGACGACGAGGACGTTGTCTTCCTCGCTCGCTTGGAACGCTCGAATCGCCAAGAACAGAGCGAATGGTAACGACGCCAAGCCGAACGCGTCGTCGAAATCATCCGCGAGGAGGACGAAAACCGCGCATACTTTTCGCATTTCTGCGGCGGGTGATGACGGCGCTGATAAACCAGACCCGAATGAGTGGATGGAAAATGCGAGGAAGGATACCGAACGTCGAGCGATGCAATTTCGCAGAGCGAGAGAAGCGAACGGTAAATCGAAAGAAAAGCGCGAACCGCGAAGGTATTCTCGGGCCGGTCGCGATCTGGACAAGATTAGAACGGCGATTTCTCGAGGGTGGGTCCTCGACGAGGAAACGGGCGAGTACGTAAAACCAGAATCCTCCATCGGTGACTTTGAAGCCTCTTCTTCCGAAGAAAGCGGCGTGGCTGTCGATGCACCTGGCGTCTGGGAGCCCGATATGGTTTCCTCGAAAGACTGGAAAGACCAGTGGACGATGACTTACGACGAGTGGAAGGTGATTCAAGCGGAAGCGAAACAAGCCGTCTTTCCTCAGGAATGTTTGAAAGTTTTCGAAAATGGAGGTTTGCGTCGCGTCTCTCCAAATATTGCCGGTAAAATGCTCCAAATTTTGGGAAACAAAGTTCAAAGCGTTAAAATGGATAGATTTGAACGTGCGGGGATTAGACGAGACCCGCGATTCGCGCACTTGGTGGGTTTAACTGTCGCCGCGGCGCGTCAAAATTCCGAAGAGTTCAAGACGTCAGCCGTCTGCCAAGCAATTTGGGGACTCGGTGTCGTCTCCGGCGAAGCTGCAAATGCGGCAGAAATGGAAGTATTGTCGAACCGAGCGGCGCGTTCTGTGATGGAGATGAAACCAAAAGACGTCACCAATGTCGCTTGGGCGTTGGCGTCGTGTCGACACGCCAACGAAGGTTTGTTTTCAGCCTTGAACGAATATGCCGAGGAAGGAGGACTGAAAGGATTTGACCCCTTTAAAATCACAACGTTGTGCTGGGCCACGGCTCACTTACAAATGGACGGTGAAGGAATCGTCAAAGGAGTTTCAAAATGGGCTTCAAATGCCCCGGGATCAAACGAAGGCGAAGATGGGACTCAACAAACAGTGAGCAAATTGAAAGGCGGTCAGCTTTGCACGCTGAGTTGGTCCCTGGCAACGTTGCGCGATGACGTGGGATTGAACTCGGACATTTTAAAAACTGTTTGGAGTCACGTGTGCTCTCAAGAAGGTCTCAAAAAGTTCACAGAAGACAACAGCATACGGGGTAGAGACTTGAATCAACTGTATCAAACAGCCGTGGCGATTTCATCGTCCAGTGCGAATACAAATGCGACTCTCCCAGATGCTTTAATGGAAAAGTGCTCCAACGCATGGGCCGAACAACGTCGTCCTCCGGTTATTTCTTGGTTTCAACGGGACGTTTCAGCTATTCTCTCGTACATGGGTGAAAAGTACGAGGAAGAGGCTATTGTTGCCGGCTATCGAGTAGATGTTTTGCTCGAATCCATCGGCGTCGTGCTCGAAGTTGACGGACCTTCGCATTTCGCTCGCAACGTCAAAGGCCACGCACTTGGTCAAACGAATTTGAAGCGTAACTTATTGAAAGCGGCTGGATATAAAGTCTTTCCCATTGCCGTGACAGACTGGGATTTGTTATTTAACGTAGAAGATAAATCGGATTATGTCCGAGCTGGGTTAGATGCGCTCGCGAATGGTGAAGACATTCCAGAGATTGTGCCGAGCGAAGATTTCTCCTCAGCGCGATCGGACGGTAAAAACGAAGGCGATAGGGGCGGATCTGCTTGGAATAGACGTCAAATGAGCACAATGTAGATAGTATTAATTATCGTTGCTGTTGTAATTACACCTTGCATATTATTCTCATTTATATATTTTATTATTATTATTACTCATCGTCGTTCTCCTCCACTTATACTCGCTGGTGAAACGGTAGCTGCGCTCGGCTGATTCTTAGATAAAGATTTCAGGGATGGAAGTGGGAGCAATCTAAACGACGAGCCGATTTCATTTAAACGCAACTTATTCCAATCAATCCATTTTCTTTGTTTTAACTCCGGCTCGATGTTCTCAAACGTTGCCGTCACGGCTTCTAAATCTGGATAACTCACTCTCAAACAGGTCAACAGTCTCTCAGGTAGTTCTTTTTCGTTTTCTCCTTGGACGACCACCCCAATATCTAAAATCAAATACTTGAAGTACGCGTGGCACGTCCTCAACGAATTCGTTGCCAATGGTTTAAACGCGTGTCCGTCAATATCCACTTCGAAGCAGCCCCCTCTTTTGGTGAAATTACCAGTTCTATCCGTCATGAATGGCTTCCCGTTCCCTTTCGAAAGTGCCATTCGCACTGGCCACGGCAACTCGTGCTGCCCACCTTTCACCATGACTACCACTTTCGTTTTCTGTCTCGCCACGCACTGATGCGGTGGTCCATCGAAGCCATCCTTCCCATCCGCACCCTCGATATATCTCAATAATAGGCTCAACTCTGGAGGCAAATCCTTCCAATTTTTCGTATTCTCAAATGCCTCTCTCGCCCAATCCGATATTGTGCACACCATCGCCACTTGATGACCTTGCCCATCCGGAGGTATTTTCGCCAATTTACTAAACACGCCACCTTCGGGAGGATAGTCTGGAATCATCACGTTCACAATCAATACCGACGGTACCCTCTCCCTGATCAATTCTCCAACCTTTCCACCGAATATCTTATCGTGCACGTCCATCACTTTCTTCTCCGAGCGAAACACTAATAGTTGTTTCACCTCGTACGCCGATGATTGACTGCTGAACTTCTTCCGGTCCCTTTTATAGTTTTTCCCTCGAAGAGAGAACGAATGCGAATTCCCAGGATTCCCAGACCACGTCGATGGCTTCCCTACCAACGGTTCGTTAACCGGTGTGTCGTATCGAGGTATCGAAGCGCCTTTCATGGAAGTATCGCCTTGTAAGTTGCCTAAAATCGGATGCAAGTGGTGCGCGTACGGTTGAAAAGATTCGTTTCTATCGTTCACCGCGTATTCTGGCGCTGATATGCCATCGTCCGCGTCGTGGAACGCCTCGCTCCCGCCTTCTAACGACCCCCGTTGTTGTTGTCTACCGAAGGATGTTTTCTTTTTCCCGAGAGAAGAAGAAAAAGATCCCCCGCGTTTGTTATCGTTAGAATTTGCGCCTCCGGCAGCGTTCTCGGTTTTGTCTTTACCCCCGCCGAAGCACCCGCACGCCATTTCGTCGATGCCGTTATTTTATCTCCGTTCACTCTCTTTCTCTTTCTCGCGCAGATCTTTTATCTATATTTACGGCTCGATCTATGCGAAAAGCGCTTTGCCCTTTGCGGAGAGAGAAGTTAATTATTCTCAAGAGTTTGCCCTGCGTTTGCGAGCTTTTTTTTTTTGATGTGTCGAAGAAAAGATGAAAAGCATGGCGTGCAGTCTGTATATCGACTTATCCGAGGAACGCGGTGAAGACATGCACGACGTGATCACGTGATCTTATTATGAAGCTATGAGAATAATATAAAAACGAGCTAAAGTGTTGCACGAAGCATTTCTGCGCGCGCAAAATGTGTTTCTTGTGTTCTCTCGAAAAGCAAAAAAACGTCCCTCACATATCTTCTCGCTCGAGCTCGTAGCCAGCGGGCACGCTCGGAGCGACTTCTTCCATGGACGTCGAGGTAAGATACACAACGGCTGGACCTTGGCGAATGAAACCGTGATCCTCCGCGGCTTCCAATTCGCCTGGTTTTAAGACTGGACCACTGGCTTGGCCGTTCAGTTGAGCTTTCCAAAGCGTCCCGAGGGACTCGAGTTCGTCCCTGCGGATTTTTTCTCTCTTGTTCACCCGCTCGCAAAGTAAACGCAAAGTTTCCAAGCCGACTCTCGCGCGTTTGAGCAAAGTGATTTCTTCAGCCGTCGGCGGTCTACGCTTGACGCTAGATTTGACGTAAGACGAACTCGTAGTGACTCCCTTAATCTTGCTCGGCTTGGTGTTTCGGCCAGCATCGCGTTTGGCTTGCGTCGAATGATTCTTGCAATAGTGTCCAACCGGAGTGCCTTCGGTTTGCGGACTGTACTCGATGTAGTAATTTGCGCGTCTCGCGCAGAGCGGGTGGAAGTACATGCGACAGCCTTCCTTCGAGCATTGAACTTTTGCACCATCTTTCCTACTACAAACCGCGCACGTCGCTTGGAGTAATCGAGAAGGTATGGACTCTTCGCCGCGAATAGCCTCCGGCTCGTTAGAGAACAAATCGCAGGATATACCCGGCATCCACTTTGCACAGACAACGTGAGCCCATTTCAGCTTGTGCGGACGCATGTTCGCTGGGGATTCCAACGTCGGTGTTTGATTCACCAGAGCTTTCACATCGTCCTTCATAGCGGACGGCTTTTGCGTAGCAGGCGATGCCATTTCTTCCTTGATTTTGTTCGACGGCGTGTCTTCTTGTTTCTCCGTTTCAGGCTGTTCGGCATCCGTCATGGTGACATCTTTGGCGTCGACATTTTCCATCTTAACCTCCACCTTTGCGCCAGGCGTACTTGAAGTAGTACCTGGACGAGAGGAAGAATTCGGGATTGACCCACATTTGATCATCTCTGAAAGTGGACTCGAAAGTTTCGCCGGAACCATTGCGCGCATAGCACCGCGCATGACTGGGCAGAGTTCGCACTTCACTCTCGGATCGTACATTAACCCATCGCCAGCTTCGCGCATATATCTCGGAGGCCTTGTTCTCGGCGCGTTCATTTCTCTCTCGCGATCTTCGACAATTTGACACGGCCAGCATAACCAATCACCGTCTGGAATTTCACCAACTCCGTAGCAGTCTTGATGCACAGCCACTTCACAACGTTCGCAAAACATAATCTCATTCGGTGGCTCGGATTCACCGCCAGTGCATACGCAACACAGCGCATCCTCCATAGCCACTATCGTACACAAAGGATCGATCAGCGCGCCCGAGGCGTTGAGGCTTTCCAAAGACCCGTCACCCCCATCCGCCAAGGCTGGGAGTTGTCCACCGGCGCGGAGTTTCTCAACTCGCCAGCGTCCACCTCGATACCGATTCTCGTACGCTTCGACATCTTTCACCGTTCGTTCCATCTTTTCGACGCGTTTTTGCACGTTTGGTTGATCAGCTTCTATGCGTTCCAAGAGTTCATTCGCCATCGTTCGGGTAACGTTGACAATTCTCGCTAAGGCTGCTTGTGCGCGAAGTAATTCAGCCGTGACTTCATCTTCCGGAGCAAACTTTTCGAACAAGTGCTTGTGCTTGTTCAATCTTTCCAGCTCTTCCTTCGGGGTGAGCATCTTGCTCTCCGACTTCGGACTATTCATCCCGAGGTTATCGTCAATCTCCTTTTGAAGTGATTCTATATTTTCCTTCCTACGTAAGCATTTCAACGGAGCGTTTGATGTGCCACACGACGCCCCTTTCTTCATCTTGATGCATACCATACACTTCTCGGCTAAGCTACTACCTCCGCCAGCCGCAGCTTTATTCGCTGCTGCAGCCTTCATCTTTGAAACAGCGATTTGCGCATCCTGACGTTCGTCCATCAGAAACTCATTGATATCTGATGGAAGTTCCGGCGGTGGAAATTCTAAAGCTTTCTCCATGAACTCATTAACGGCGTCCTTCGGGCCATGTTTTGGAGACATCGGAGATACCATATCATCTCGGTATGATGAATTCTCATTCGCGGACTTATCGTTCTTGTTCGCCGCCGGCGTTGCCATCTCCGGTTGGGACGGAGTTGTCGACGGTTTCATCACCTTCTCCGGCGAAACACTCGCGCTTTTGTTGCCGCCTTTTCTGTTGTTCTCCTTTTCGCTCTCTTTTTCTTGGTCATTGTCGTCGTCATCGTCGTCCTCTTTACCTCCCTTATTGCCTTTTTCTTCTTGAACCTCATCTTTCTCAGACATATTCTTTCCACCTTCTTGCTGCCGCTGCTCCACAACTTTGGCCGCCTTATCGAGGACTGCCGCGTGCTTTTCGCAGTACACTCGATAATCAACTACTTCTTCTTTCTTTTTATCGGTTCTAACTTCCATCCGCATGCCCGTTTGCACCGCGCACATTGGATGCACGGGAACCGTGCAGTTCCCGTACGCGCACTGAATGCAAGCGCCTTGGTTTCTTGTCTTGCAAACCACGCAGTTCATCGATAAACGTTCTTTAACTAACTTATTCATATTCTCCACCGGTTCCATAGCTTTCGTGTTTGAAATGAACAGTTCTGGAATCCATTGCGCGCAGAACAAGTGCGCCCAACGATTATCTCGCGTAGGTTTCAAAGCGCCGTCCGGGCACGTACACAGACAGCACTGCTTCCTCACCGCCTTGGAGCTTCTCGTCGAGCATGCGCGACACATCCAATCGCCTTCCGGTACTTTCTGTAAACCATAGCACGCCAGGTGTACGGCAACATCACAGCCTTCGCAAAAAATGATGGGATCTTCTTCGTACGACTCGCCGTCGAAACACACCCCGCAATACTCTTTGATCTCCTTCAAATCCGCAATCGGAGAGATTCGAGTGACGATGAACTTCGTGTCATCGTTAACCATCTTCGCCCCGGCAACGTACCCTTTCTGTTTCGTTCCGTTTTCTTTCGATTTTTGTTTCTTTTTCTGCTTAGACTGGATGGATTCTATGCGCGCGATTTCTCTCGCTCGCCGCCTATTTTCCTCCTCCATTTCCTTCATTTTCTTATCCATCTCTTCCCATTCTGTTCGATGTTTTATCGTGATAAAGGTGAATAGAGAACAACGAATGATTAGTCTATCATCAATTTGACGATTTGCCAACGCGATCGATCCATCGCGCGCGATACCCCCGCAAGAAAGGTGAATTTGAAACAGACAGAGATTTGAAAGAGAGAAAGAGAAGAGAAAAAACACATTTTGAAAAAAAAAAAAAGGATCGAACGCGCACCTTCGTAATAGCTCCTCTCCTTCTCCGGCAGCGTGCAGAAATCAGGATCTTCCTCTAACCTCGGTTGGCTCGTGCTCGGAATTAACTTCTTCGCGTCTGCCATCGTCACCTCCCGAAAGTGTTCCTCGCACCACGCTATGAACGGTCCTTGCTCGGGATCGGCCAACGACGCTCCGACTGGTTTCACCCACGGTTGCATCTCGTCCTGCAAATAATCTTGCTTGTTTTTCACCTTGTCTTTACTGCTGCCTCCCATCGTTCCAACATTGTTTCCTCGCTTCTGCTTGTTTTGCTTCTCCTCTCCTTTTTGTCTCTCCTCCAACTGCTGCTTCTCTTGCGCGTCGCCTATGGCAGAGGTGAGCGAAGAGGGCGCTTTAAAAGAAGTCGTCGTCGCGGCGGCATCAGAAGACGACGTCAACACCAACTTCTCCGAGATGGATTCGAGCTTAGAACGGAGACTCGCGTCCAACGCTCGGAGAGATTCTCTCAGCGTCGTCGATTTCGACGATGATGTCGGAGCTGCGACGAACGACGAGTCCAAAGAAGAGATTTTCCGTTTTTTAGTTTTTTCCTCTTCTCCTCCTCCTCCTCCTCCTCCGCGCGTCGCCGCTGCCGTCGCCGCTGCCATGACGCGTCGATCACAACGACGACGACGACGACGACGACGACGAAGACTCGCTCCTCGGAAGAGAGATGGAGAGAGAAAGAGAGAGAGAGAGAGCGGACACGCACGCACGCACGCACGAGGAAAGGGCGCTTTAAAAAATCTGAAGAAAAAGAAAAGAAAAAACTTTCCGAGCGAAAAAAAAAAAAAAGAAAAAAAAACTCTGACCGAT
>Ga0181599_1001175_pt1 | contig 25962 bp, 19 predicted proteins | sample 041ome_3_FD_148658 | JGI IMG/M metagenome (GOLD analysis project Ga0181599, IMG submission 148658) | Coastal salt marsh microbial communities from the Groves Creek Marsh, Skidaway Island, Georgia - 041405US metaG (spades assembly) | ecosystem: Environmental > Aquatic > Marine > Intertidal zone >...
AAATACGCAAGAAAAAGACGAAGAGCTTTCTTGCGATTTTGAAGACGACGAGAGCGAAAGAGAGAGCACAGAGTACGCGGAATAATAAGAGAGAGGAAGAACTCTTTTTCCGCCGGTTCGTGTCCTTTTGTCGCGCGTTTTTTCCGTTTTGTTAGCATATAGAGTCTCTCATCATCTTGAAAGAAATCGTCTAAAATATGTCGTCGTCGAACACGAACAACAACAACCAAAACGCGTTATTCTTCGGCCTCGCCGGTCTCGCCGGAGTGGTCAAGAAAACCATCCTGAGCGGCTTTACATCCAGCACCTCGTCGTCGATGTATTACTCGAAACATTTAACGCAATTTGAGGAACCTCCGGAACATTTAAAGTGCGTCATCACGCAAGATTTATTCGAGGATCCCGTGGTGTTGTTGCAAACCGGGTACACGTACGAACGCGAGGCGATATCGAGATGGCTGAGAAGTAAAAGGTTCGGGAATCAACCGACGGATCCAACGACGAATGCAATCGTGACGTGCACGGACGTGGTGCCGAATTGGCAGATTCGAGCCGGGGTGGAAGCTTGGTTGCAAGAGAAAGGGTACGGCGCGAGCGAGTATTTTCAGAAGAGGATGTACGACAACAACGACGATTCAGACGTAAACGAGGACGATTCAGACGAGAACAACGAAGGAAAAGGAGAGGAGGAGAAGAAGAAACAGAAACAGAAATATACGACCACGCTACCGCCACCGAAATGGCCGTTAGTGCGATGCGCCAGCGGAGCGCCTCCGGCGACGGGAGAACCGACGGATAAATACGGCGTGCCCGTTGGTGGGAGAGACGGGAGAGGTGGAAGGAGTTCGTCCTCATCGTCGCGAAACAATGTGAGTAGATTAACCGCGCTCGCAGAACGCGTGCACAACGCTTTACACAGAGACGTTATTGTTATTTTTCACGCGTTGAAACGGATAGCGTTGTCGTCGCCGAGGAATTTATCCTTCTTTTTAGCCTCGTTCGGCGCCGCTGTCGGAGGTATTCTCGTCGCCTTTCTCATCGTCGTCCAAAGGATATTATTTTTGCTCACTGGACGCGTCAGTGCGGCGGGATTGGAACCTTCCGCGGCGTTGACAGCGGCGAGTTCGGACGAACAAGTCAGGGCGTACATCAACGAGAACGCCGCGAATTCAGTCGCGACGGCGATTGGGAATATTCTTTGGTGGACGTTTATTTTAACCATGATGTGGTTCACGCAACATAACGCCATTCACGAACACCAACAAGCTCATCTCATGCGCGCGAGAGCAGCGCAGGCACAAGCGGAAGGTAACCAGCGACGACAGGGTCATCATCGCTACTGGCATTGGGGACAGCGACACCCGCGATTCCTCCATTGGTAGTAAGTAGTAAGACCAAAAGGCGCTGTATGTGTACCACGAATGTAACGAATAAAGGGGTGTAAACTCAAAATAGATAGTAGTAGCAGTCAGAAATGTACTTTTATGTGTTCAAATAGTATTACGCTGAATCCAACAACAAACCTTTGCGGTTTGATTACTTTTATACATTTAAACAATCCTCCCAATTTCTTCAATTACTCAACCCGTCCGATCTAGAACTCTCTCCTACTGCTTTTTGCATCCTCTCGTACCACGGCACCATTTCCGGTACCTCTTTACACACGTCCTCGAACGTTTGGAACGTCTTCACGGCTCTGAACACGCCAAACATGGAAATATCCGCGATGTTCGGCGCGTCCCCGCCGCAAAATTTGCCGCCGCTTTGTCCAACTCCCTCGGACATCCACTTCCTCGTCTCCTCGAACAACGACGCTCTCTCGTCTTCGATCCCGTGCCTTTTCTTTAAAACCATCTTCGAAATCCCGTACATGCTCACTGCTCCGGTAATCCTCGCCGATTGCCGTTCGAAAAACCCAAAATTGCCTCTCTCCGTGATGTAATCGAAACTCTCCATCGCCTCTCGAAACGTTTTATAAATATTCGGCGTCAACACGTGCACGAACCTATCGTCCACCCATTTGCACCACTCCTCTTCCTTCTCCTTCTCTTTCTTGCTCTTCTCTCCGAACCACCTTTTCGTCAAACCCGAATGTTTTCTCACTCGCTCGTCCACTTCATTTATAATATCGCGCGAGTTATACGTCGCCTTCCCGTCCACGACTAACACCGGCACTTTCTTCCACTCGTGTTCGAACTGTTTAATCTCCGTTTTCGTCAGCGGGTTCACCTCGACCACGTCGTACGGGATGTTGTGATAATCGAGAAACGCTTTCACTTTGTTGCAGAACGGGCACACGTCGTATTGGTACAACGTGACGCTTTCGAACGGCATTCCTCCTTTAGAAGACGACATCTTCGCCTCCTTCTTCGCCTCTTCGCAGCGAGCCAGAGAAGAAGAGGAGGACCAAGAGGAAGAGGGCAAAAAGTACGCCATCATCATCGTCGCCGTGGCCGCCGCACCCGCAAAAGCCGCACCCGACGACTCAGAAGAAGAAGAAGAAGAAGAAGAGGAAGAGGACCAATCGAAAGAAGAGTAAACACGTCGACCATTCGTAAAGGCGATATCGTTGTTGCTCAAAGCGCTGCGAAAGTAACGCGCGTTCGATGCCGGTGCCGTCGTTTTCGCCGTCGTCGTTTGTATCATTCGGCGAAGAAGACTTTCTCCTCTTTTTGTACATCTCGCCGACATGGTCGCGTTTGTTCGTCGTCGTGTGTTGTTGTTCGTGTGATTCGTTTTACGCCAAAATGTGACGAAAACAGTCCTCTAAAATAAGCGGAAAAAACCTCAAAACCACGCGCGCGGAAACGACGAACGCACTCTTCGCGGGGCGAAGCTCAATATCCGGCAAAAGAAGGATTTCCATTCGCGGATTTTATATAATAATTCGTTGTTGTTGTTGTTTTAAAGAAGAATGAAACGTTTCGAGAGAGAAGAAGGAGTCGCTTTTTACAACGCGGAAGAAGACGAAGAAGAAAAGACGAAGAAGCTGAAGAGGAAAACGTTAAAGACGGAAACGTGTGCGACGACGCTCGCGCGATTCCTCGCTCGAGAAAACGAAGATAAATTCGCGGTGCAAAATCCTACACAAAAAACGTCTTTGATTCACTTCGAATGCGAGGAGCGATGGAAAACCGTTCGCGACGCCGTCGTCGAAGGCGTTTTAACGCGAGCGGAACAGTTCTTTTTGTTTCAGAACAAAAACGAAGAGTTTCTGTCTTTAACGAAGGGGGTGGTGCCTTCTGGTTTCGACGACGACGACGAGGATGAGGACGACGACTTTGAGGAGGAGGAGGTAGAAAATCACCGTTTTCATCGTGGTGGTGTTGGTCATTCAGAAAGAAGAATAACTCAAATGTTGTCGTTTGCGATGGTGGACGTCGCGTGCGCGGCGGTGGATTTCGCGGAAGAAGTCGTTCGAGCGTTTGCGAGCGGGGAGTGCACGACGGAGAGCGCGTGGGCGTACGAAGTTTTGAGCGCGTCGTGCTTTCGATTGAGCTTGAAAACGAGAGAGAGAAGAGACCAGTTCGATGTGGACTACGAGCAGGAGATGTGCGAGGAGGAAAAGAAGAACAACTTTAGCGTTCCGATATCAACGATTACGTTCGATAAGGAGACGATGGCGAAGATGGAGACGGTTATTTTGACGACGTTGGAGTATCGCGTGTCGAAACCGACGAGATCGATGTGGGCGAATGAGTTTTTAAACGCGATGAAAAAGAACGTGGAAATCGTCGCGTTCGGTACCGAAGGCGCGAGGCCAAAGGAGTTTAAACGGTTGTGGACGAAAGCAGAGGAACACGCGTGCGTAATCGTCGCCGCGAGTTTACGCTCGTTTCCAACATCGCCGCAGTTTCGAGCGTCGGCTATCGGCGCCGCGGCGGCGACGTTAGGCGTCGCCTTATCTGCGTTCGAGTACCTTCGAGAAGAAGAAGAAGAAGAAGAAGACGGAAAAGAAGAAGAAGGAAAACAACAAAAGCGCGAACGCCAACACGCCTCGTTCGTCTCGGACGTGAAAAAGCTCGTCAAAGCGACCGCCGTCAACGCGTTCGATTTCGGTTCCTGGGAGAGAGAATTCGAGATCGCGTTTGTATCCTTCTCGAAATACCATCATCATCATCATCATCTCTTCTGGGATCGTCGTCGCGACCGCCGCAACAACAAAGCGCCTTTGCCGCCTCGCCGAGGAGGAGGAGAGGAAGAAAAAATGGCGCCTGCGGACAACAAAGAAAAAGAACAAAAAGAAGAAGAAGAAAGAATCGTCGTTTCTTAGCGGCACACGCAGCAGAGCGCGACTACCACTTTTCCTTTTTATTACTATTCACGCGAGAGAGAGAGAGAGTTTAGAGAGAGTTAGAGAGACACGCGCCGCTACATTCTCACACGAAGAGATATGAAAAGTGAGCACCCTTGGGAAAAACACAGATACAAAAGAAATCATTTTCAAAATCAACAGATCAAAAACGCAAACACGCGCACATACATAACATGTCTGACTTCAAACTCGCCGCGGTGGAGGCAAAGTGTCGAGAACTTTTACGCACGGTCGATGTGGAAACCCTCTCCGAGCGTCAAATTCGCGAGAGATTAGCCCAAGATCTCGGGTTTCCCGTTGATGATTTCAAACCGTTGATTGTGTCTCTCGTGGACGAGTTCGTGCAAAAGGAACGCGCGGAAGAAGAAGAAGTGCTCCGCTCCCCGGGAGAACAACCACCACAACCGTTGACGAAGAAGCAGAAAGTTAGTGGTGTCGATGAGGAGGACCTGTTGAGGAGTAAATGGGAAGGGCCTCCTCCTCCTGCTGCACAAAAAGAGGCTGCTTTCGCGGTGAAGCGAGAAGCAGCAGCAGCTCCTCCTTCTGCCGCCGCTGAACGTGTCCTTCCAAAAGAGGAGACGGTCAAGGACGAGGACGCCGAGAAAAGTTTGAAACAAACGCTGGAGACGATTTTCGACGCTTTAGAAGATTACGGCGCGAACGGGACGACGGCGAAAGTTATATCGGAAGCGACGAAGATGGACAAGTCGGAAGTCAATCGGGTGTTGTATTTGTGCTTGAAGCGAGGGATGGATTTAAGGTTGACGCACGATAGCAAGAAGGCGCCACCGACGTGGGCATTGGACGTGACCAAGGAGAAAGGGAGTGGCGGAGGTGCCGCGGCGGCGAAATCGGGAGGAACGCAGCAGCAACAACAACAACAACAACGACAACAACAACAACAACAACAACAAGCCGAAGACGCCGTAGATGGCGAGGTGTGCAGACTCTCTAACGCGAAGCGCGTAGCCGTGCAAGTGTATAGAGGCGCACCGACGATTTCATTCAGAGAGTACTATCAAAAAGACGGCCAGTGGCTGCCGGGGAAGAAAGGCGTGAACTTGAACGCGGAACAATTTGAGAATTTACGAGAGAAGATAGCGGATGTGGAGATTAAAATCGATATCGTCGCTGCGGGTAACTCGGAAAGCGAGGCGGTGTGCGAAATCGGAGGGAATAAGAGAGTGACGGTGTCAAAATATCAAGGGAAACCGATGGTACACGTTCGCGAGTACTACCAAAACAAAAACGGCGAGTGGGCGCCGGGATTTAAAGGTTTAGCGTTTAATCGCGAACAGTGGGAAATGTTTGTCAACCACGCGGATGAAATCAGCGCGAAGATAGAAACGATGTAAAATTATACTAGTAGCTATACAACATAATATACAATGGTACAACAACAACAACAGCAAAAACAAAGCATAAAGCTCAGCTCAGCTCAGCACTGGTTTCGTATACGAGCCGTCCCGCCAGCCGCCTACGCATTGCCTACACGAGACCTTACACGAATTCACCATGAATCCCGGATTTGCCGTACACTCTCCACCCTCTGCCCATCCCGGACACGCCGCGTTCGTATCTTTACAAGTTTCTGAATTCGCCGGTCCCCCTGCGTAGTGCACCTTGTGATTGTTCTGGTTCCATTGGTTCGTTGGATTTACGTGAATCCACTTCGTCGCCGTCCACTTCTCTCCTCTCACGACTGGGCACCCGGCGTGCGACGACCCGGGATCTAATTCCCCGCCAGGTTTCATGGACCAGAATATCAACGCGTCGCCTTTTCTTACCACCGCTGCCCTCCCTCTATTCCCGCACTCCGAGAAATTCTTCCCCCATCCTTTCTCCGCTCTCTCTAATGGAACCTCCGTATTTGGAAACACCGTCTCTCCTCCAAATTCCGGTTCGTGCAAATACATCAAAATCGTCACAATTCGATTGTTCGCCATGCCTCCTTTGTGGAAAAAATAATCGTAATGCGCTCTATATTCCTGCTTAACCTCGTATCTCAACACCTGCGTCGCCTCTTGATGCTTCACCGGCAACATCGAAAACGTCGCCACTCGCTTTTCTAACTTTTTCATCAAGTCATTCGCTCCAATCCCAACAAAACTCCCCGTGCTCGTCCTAATGTCCGATTTCGCGGTCCCACCCGTCTCCGCGTCTACGACGCCACTCTTTGACATCCGACTTTTACTGTGATCGATCAAAAAATCGCACTCTTCGTCCGTCATGAACCGCTTATACAGAAACGCTCGCGGATGATCGAGAGAGATTATTTGCATCCTGTTCGGATCGAGCACGTGTTCCGGAGAGGTCGTCGTCGCTTCGTTTCGTGTCGTAAACTTCTCCGGCGGAGGTCTCGGTTTCCGACCTCTGAACGGATGCAGATCTTCCTCCGTTTCGATGTCCATGTCCGCTGACGTCGATTTTATCAAAATCTCCTCTTCTTTTTTCGAGGTGGAGGAGGAAGAGAACGGGACGACTAAAACGTTTTCCTCCTCCTCCTCCTCCTCCTCCTCTTTTTCTAAACTCGGCACTAAATTCGCCATCATATCTTCGTCTTTCTGCTCCGAATCTTCTCTTATTGTCGTTCTCAGATGATGATGATGATGATGATGATGGGCTTCGTAATCTTCCCGCAGCGCATTCTTCCCGATTCGAAACGAAGAATGTCGACGCTTCAAACCCGTCGTCGTTCCCGTCGTCAAGTTTGGAATGTTCGGGCCGAGAATCCCAAACGTGGCAAAGATTAAGAGCGAGGAACCGAGAATCGACGTCGTGAGAAGGACTTTTGATTTCGTTCTCCCCATTTGTCTTAAAGCAGAACAGAGCGTGACCTTTTTCTCTCGAATGGAAATTTTTTTTGTGGAGGAGCAGCCTCGAGAGGAAAAGAAGAAGAAAAGAAGGAAAGAAAACGGAGTTACGACGACGAGGCGAATGCGACGATGAATTTAATAATGGTACACACAAATACATACAATACGCGTGCTTTTCGCGGCGTTGTTCTTCTAGACGTTATAACTCGTCTCTGTTGCCACCAGGTCCAATTTTCCCACCGTTTCCTTTATCCGGCCCTAACCCTTCCAAAGTCAATTTAGTGTAATCGCACAAACCTTCTTTCAAGGAGGACACCGTGACGTCGTCGAACCAAGCCGTGCCGGCGTGCCAACGAAACATGGCGTATAAGGTTATACTCTCGATGGCTACGATTGGATCGATGACTCCAGCTTTGAACTGCCAAGTGTGCGTGCCGACGTCAAAGGCGACGGAGTAGCCGTACATCATTTTTCCGTCGATGAACTTGATGTCCGCGTAGATGGAGTAGCCGCCGTCGGAGGCGCCGGAGACGTCGCGGGCTTTCGACCAACCGGAGATGATCACTGCGGACGGTTCTTTTTGGTGCAAGTGGATTTCTTGAACCGCGCCTCGAGCATCTTTCCAGTCTGGGTTTTGCATGCGCAAGGCGCGAGTGTCCGAGGAGGATTCGGAGATGCGTCCGTTTCGTTTATCGATGTTGTATCCGTCCGCGAACGGAGACCAGGATTTGAAACGTTTATTCTTCTCTTCCAGACGCTCGTACGATGGGGATTCGACGATTGACGGGTCGTCTTCGTCTAACGCGAATTGCGAATTTTCGACTTGGTTTTTTGCGGTGGTTGGAATTAACCCATCGTCGCATAAATCGTTCAGACTCGTAGCTAACGTTTTCAACATTTTACGAACGTCGCGCATTTGGCCGTTTTGTTCTTCCAGTTGGCCGGCAGCGACGTCGTGCGAATCTTTCATGCCTTGCGCGAAAAGAACGATGTGATGGAGTTTTTGAGGAATTTGTCTGAGGTACGGACGGATGGTACGCGCGGCATTCCCATATTTCGCAGTTTCGTGAGAGTGCGACGTATCACGAATGCGGTACCAGTACAGCGGAGAAGGAATGGATTCGAGTTTATAACCGCCCAAGACAGATTTAGAGAACAACTCCCAATCTTCAAGAGCGTAACCGTAATCTTCAGGGAAACCGCCTAAATCGAGGAAGACTTTTCGTCGAATCATGGCATTCGTGTCTCCGTAGAGATTTTGAAACATGCCGACGGTGGTAGCCGCGCCGAGCGGAACCCATCGTCCAATCGGCGGTCTATTTCCGGGTAACTCTAATCCGTAAAAGTATTCATTCGTACAAGTCAAAACGTCCGCTTTAGTATGCATGGCAACGGACACGAATGTGGCAATTTCTCTAGGTTTGGCAAAGTTATCATCATCCATGAACATTATGAACTCGCCGCGCGCGTGCTTGGCGCCGTTGTTACGCGCCGCCCCGGGACCTCTGTTGTCTTGTTGCAAATAGACCCACCCTTTGCGTTTGAATTCGGCGTCGATCTCACGTAAATACGCTTGCGCTTCCGGTAACGTGGAACCATCATCAATCAGCACGACTTCAACTTTCGTATACTCTTGTTCGTAAATCGATTGCAAGGCTTGTTTCAACAACTTAGGGTTGTTATACGTGACTACTATCACCGTAACGAGCGGTTCTTCCCACGTTTGTAAAGTTGACATGGCGTTCGAGGAATCCTTAGATTGGTGCACTAAGTGGTGTTGCCAAATCGTCCAGTCTTTTTCCACGTCTTGTTTGATTTTCGATTTCCCCGGGACGAATCCGTTCTTGAGAATGTCTCTGATTTTCCCCGCCAACGGTTTCGGCGTTGGTACGAACAATACTCTCTCGGCGTCGTCGTCGTCGATAAACTCGCGCGCCGAACCGACGTCCGAGGCGACCACTGGAATACCCATGACCAAACATTCCACTAAGGTGTACGGCGAATTCTCCAGTAAGGACGGCAACACGACTAATTTATTATTCGCGTTCCCTTCCTCGATGTACTCGTACCTTTGCTTCACGTCCATGTCTTTCAAAATTTGCCAATGGAACGACCATTTCTTAGCGCGTTGGCGAATGTATTGATCGACTCTCGCTCTCGCGCCACCTTTAATCGTCAACTTTTCTTCCGCTGAGTTGCTCAAGTGGCCTAAAAATGTTACTCGCACGCCTTTCATAATTTGCGTGTCCCCTCTCAAAGCTAACTGGTCCATAGCGTCGCAAAACAAAACGATACCTTTGCGCAACTCGAATCGACTGAAAAAGACAATCTCGTTGATTGTGCTCGCTTCGTGCGCTATTTTGTTCTTCGATTTCACCCACTTCGGCAGCGGGTTCGTGTGCACTCTGGTTGATTTCGTTCTGTTCCATTCCCAACCTTGTTCGGCGAACCATTTCAAAATGTACTGACTCGGCGCGACGATGTGATCGGCCATTTTCATTTGCTCTTTCTCTAAATAATCGATGACTAAATCGTGCAACGTGTCCAACGTTTGCAGCGAGTTTGTTTTGTACCACAAGTGAGGTTGTTGCGCGTGAACGACGAATTCGGTGTGTTTAAACGCTAACGCTTGTTTTTTCGCAGTCAACGCGAAATACCCTCTTCCGCGATTATCCAAGAAATGGACGCAATCGTACCACTCTTGGTCATTCATCCACATGAATACTCTGTGCGCAATGGCAACGTCTACGGGAACATCGTACGAAACCCCAGTTTCGGGTAACGCGATCACGTTAATCCCTTTCGCGGTGTAATACCCAGTCCAAAATTCTACATCCGGTGGTTTATGAATCGCGTACCCGGTGTACAAAATCGTCACGTCGAAGCCGCTTTCGTGCAACTCCTCGGCTAACGTCGTCACCGCCGTCGCTGGTCCAGAACCCGTGGATAATCCTAAAACGTAATCCGAAACTATACAAATTCGCCCGTACTTCTTTATCCTCCAAGCTTCGCTGGAAGCATCGAAAAACGATTCGTAATGTTCCCGGTACGGGTCCAAGAAATCGGACAGCGCCGGAAACGGTTCCGTCGTCGACGGATCCATCTTTCTCTTTCTATCTAAACTTTTCTTTTTATTCTTCTTGTGGTCGTACCCTTCCATAAAATCGTCGGAAACTTCCTCGTCCTCGTCCTCGTCTCCTTCGTCTTCGTACTCGCTCCCAATCGCGCCAAACACGCCTTCTTTCTGCTTCCCGCTAAACTTCGGCGACTTTGACGTTGCAGGCGACATCATCCCGCTCTGCTCTAACCCAGACGACGACCCCGAGGAAAACAACGTCGGCATCACGTGCGCGCCGAAAAAAAACACCGCGTTAGATAACGGAAACCCGATTAAAATCGCCGCGAACAAAAGTGGTTGCCAGCGCTTCCACGCCGATATCTTCTTATTCTTGTTGCCTCCTGTGTGAGTGCCAAATTTATCTCTCAAAACGCTTGGAATCGCGCCATCCCGCGAGAACGCATTCGTTTGTCCTCCTCCGTTCTTGCCGTTGCTCCAGAAGGAATTAGTGTTGTTGTTGTTGTTGTAATTTCCGCGTCTCGTCCTGGCAGGAGGAGCAGGAGCGTTGCCATTCGTCGTCTCGTCCAAGTTTGCCAATCCTTCCTCCAACGACGACGAATTGTGTCGATGATGATTATGTTTCCCGCGCTGATGGTGCGACGACAAGCGGGAGTGTAACCCGGCGTGCATGAGTGTTATTATTACGAGCACGTCGTCTGAGTCCTCGCCTTTTCACCACCTTTAATAAACAGTTCTTTCTTAAATAAGATGTGTGTCGTGTTATGCGTGTTAACGAAGGGGTTGAACTCTGAAGATAAAACGAACGAGAGGAACATTTTTTATCCATCACAAAAATCGATGCATATGTTCGAGATTTAGTAAAGTCGCCAGAGGAGGATGAACAACATGAACGCTTTAAGGACGAGGATTCATGTGCAAGCGAAAAACGCTGCTGTGTGTGTACTACTTTCTAAAACTATGATGCGCTTTCTTGCGGGTGTCTACGAATGTACTAAACTTTACGAGGAACATTTCCTTTACTCTCTCTCTCTCTTTCTCTCTAACTCTTTTCTCTTCTTTTCTGCGTTATGTCACGCGAGGTTCCTGGTCGTGCTCGCGAGCTTTCTGAGCCGTTTTTTCATCGCTTTGCGCACGACGCGCGAGACCTCGTCGCAGCCTTTCGCGCACGCGCGAAGCAGGTCGTCGACGGCTGCGGGCGCCAACTTGCCGCCGCTGATGTCGTAGGAAACGATTCGTTTCACGTCGTCGTCGCCGTAGTCGTCGTTCATCTTCGAATTGAACCCGATGTTTCCTTTCTGCAATCCGTCCGTTTTCCTTCTCTCTTTCGTTTCCGCGACGACGAAACATTCCACCCCTCGCCCTCTCTCCTCGACTTCGTTTTGGTCCAACAACGTTTCGCCGTCCAACCTCGTCGCGCACACCGCCACGAACACATCCAACATTGGAATTCCTGCATCCACTAACGCCAATACTATGCTATTGAACAACGCCGCCGATGCCGAGCCGTCGTCGTTTATCGTCGCTGCCGAGACGTACACCTCCGATCGAGGATACCGCTTCGCGTCTATGCAACACCTTAAAATCTGCTCAAACTTCACCGCTAATTCTTTGTTCTTCCGAGAGGACTTGGAGGACTTCATCAGAGTCGCCGCGTTCGTCGCTCGCTTCTTTGGGATCGCATCCATTCCAAACGCCGCGCTGGTAATTTCCACGGTCACTTTCAACCGCTCTATCGACAGAGAATCGATCGTACTCGTACTCAGGGAAGAATGTGGACCAAAAACCGCCGCCACGGCAGTCGTTTGCCCGAACGTAAACTCCGCGGACCCAGAGCACGAGTTCGCGGATATTGGATTTTCGAACGCGCAGGACGTGTGTCTGCACTCGTTCGGACGGCGGCCGTCGTTTCGCAAGCCTTCCAAGGAGACGTATTCCATGGTGTGTTCTTCTTCGCTTCTTTATGAGGGAATTCCGCAGAGTGAAAGTCGTGCGATGAAGCGCAACAAAACCCTTATAGCGAGATATCCGAGTGAAAGGATCTAAAGTACTCTTCTGACGCGCAATGCGATGACGTGCGCGCACTCGTGGAGTCCTTTTAAGCGGCTTTTTTTCGCGTCCTTCTCGAAAGACTTCCGCGCATAATAAAGCGTTCGTGAAACGTAAGTGTGTCTCGCGGAGAGGAAATTCCCCCAACGACGCAGAGAACAAAGGAGGAGAGCGAATGATGGTGCGGGTGCACTTCTCTCGACGCGCGCGAATCGTAAAAGACGAGCTCTGGAACTTCGTTTCCTTCGTGCAGTTCCTGTTTTCGTTACTCTCTTTACTGTATTTCTTTCCCGAGAAAGTGCGAGAGAAACGACTTTTACTCAGCGCACACGTGAACGATAAAAATACTCGGAAAGGCACCGCGAAGAAGATTTTACGCGACGAGGAGTACGACGACGGCATTTGTTACATCGACGCGTCGATGACACCGTCTTTATCCTCCTCCTCGTCTTTATCGTCGTTCGAAAAAGGAGGAGGAGGAGGCGGCGTCTCCGTGTACTACTCGCCGGGGCATCGATTAAACTTCGCCGCCGCGGTGTCAAAATCCAGCTGCAAAGATAGCAACGGCGCGGAAATGTTGGCGTTTTTAGCGTGCATTTTGAGGCACGATTGGCGAGAAAGACTGACGGTGTACACGGACTCCAGGTACGTGTTGAAAGCGGCGGAAAGTTTTCGAAATCAATCTCGAGGAGGAGAGAAGAGGAATCCTAGTTTTGGGAGCGTCGTCGAAAACGTGAGAGACGGGAACACGAGGTGGTATTTGAGGTGCGTCTGTTGGGCGTTACTCTCCCGAGAAGGGCGGACGGTGGTGCATAAAGTGAAGGCGCACGCGGAAGGGAATGCGAATAATGGGAGTATTCGATCAAAGAAGAACCAAGGAGGAGGATCGTACACGGCGAGGATGAATAACGCGCGAGCGGACGCGTTGGCGAATTTTGGCGCGAAGAGTAGCGCGGACGTGTTTCAGAATCTAGGGAGCTTTTGGGGGATAGTGGTGGCGATGTACCGGTTCGCGGGCGCGAGGAGGAGAGGCAGAGGAGAAGAAGCGCCGTCAAATTCTACTCCGAGCGAGAGGAGAGGGAGGTACGAGGACGACGAAGAAGACGAAGAGGAGAAGGAGGAGAGAGAATATTACGACAGGATGGCGAAAAGGAGACCGTTTGGGTTGGGCGCGTTGCGCGTCGTTCGAAACGGGCGGATTATTAACCTCTTTGATGCAGAGGAAGAGGACAAAGAACGCAAGCAACGAGAAGTTCGCTCGGGACCTCCGATACCGCTCAACGATGATTTCTCCATCACCGACTGTCTCGCGTTGGATTGCGAGATGGTAGGCGTTGGTTTAGGCGGCGTGAAGAGCGTGTTAGGTCAAGTATCCGTGATTAATGAACACTTGAACGTGGTGTATACGAGCTATTGTCGTCCGACGGAAACCGTGACCGATTACCGAACGCAATGGTCGGGATTGACTGAAGTGCATCTCCGCGACGCGCCGAGTTTTGAGGAAGTTCAGAATAAAGTCGTGGAACTTTTTGGAAGCGGTGGTACCGACGGAAGACGCAAAATCATCATGACCGGTCACGGATTAGAAAACGACCTCGAGGTTCTCCGAATGACTTACCCGAAAGAACTCCTCCGCGACACGGCGACTTGGAAACCAATCTTACGCCCGCCGCATTTCAAAAAACCGCAAAAGTTGAGAAAGTTGGTGAAAATCCACTGCAACTTTTCCATTCAACGAACGACTACTACGAACGAAACGAACGGGGAAACGACGTCAAAAAGTGTCCTCGGTCACGACCCATCCGAAGACGCGCGAGGCAGCATGGTTTTGTATTTGAAGTTTAAGAGCAGATGGGAACATGACATCGCGACGAGAGGTGTTCTGAGAGCAAACATTGCTTCGAGCAGGTTCAGATGATGCTCGCCGCGAACGCGTAGATTTAGATATTTAGAGAAAGTCTTGATATAATACAACACAATACAACACTACTAATTGCGCGACATGAACACCATGAACACAACGAAAACAAAAGCATGAACAACAACAGATGACCCTGACGAAAGATGACCATCGACTATTCTCGATTTGATGCCATACGCATTGACACGTCGTCGTCTGAATCGTCGTCGCCAAAATCATCATCCAAAAAAGCTTCGCCGCTTGGGAAAAGAATCTCAGACGAAGAAGCAAAGGTTTTAAGGACGACGTTTAATGCGAAGAGAGTGCCGTGCACGACGCACCGACGAACCAATAACCTCCTTTTACTCTTGACGGATCGTGCGGAGAGCGTAAACGCGTTGGCTGGATACGCGAAAGCGTTTAACTTGCCGCAAACGGAGACGTGGGTCGTGCCGCTTTTGGATGAAAGAAGAAGAGTTTTGTTGAACGAAGAAGTTTCATCAACGTCATCGGATGATGATGATGATGATGATGATGATGATATTGATGATTTGAAGAATGCGAATAGTAAGAACATTAACGACTTTTCGAGAAGAAAGAGACGAAGACGATTAAGACGAGTAGTTTGCGATATCGCGCTCGTCGCGGCGGACGCGTTGGACTTTGATTTGGAGACGCAGATTCATTTTTTAGCCTGCGGAAGAGAAGCTTCACTGGCGTCGATGGAAGCGTGCGCGATATTCGGAGAGTTGTTTGAAGGCGCGGGTGGTGCTTTTATGATTAACGACGTTGACGACGAGACGTGTGTTGATACGGGGCGGTGTATGAGTACGTCCTCCGCGATGGCGTTGAAGATGTTTGGTAGAGGGTTTGTACGTACGATTGAGAGGAGGAAGAAAAGGCGGGAAGACGTCAGAAGAAGAAAGACGCGGATGACATTTTTACAGTATTCCACCGCGGCATCAAAGAACAAACTCAAGGACGCATCCACGTCCTTGGACAACCCCGAATTCTTCCGACGAAACTATTTCGAAACCTTCCATCACGAGTCCGCGCGCACTCCGCTCGAGAGCGAAAAAGAAAACTGCCTCATCGCCAACGAAACCGAAGCCAGAATACTGTTCTCACATTTAGGGAAGACGTTGAAACAAACGCCCGACGATCCCGACGTCGTAGATCTAACGCGTCGACCTAGAGAAGAAAAATCGTACGCGTACGATTTCGACGTTTCCTCGCATCCGAGAAGAAAACTCGTCGCAAAAATAGGAGATTTGAACGACGTCTTCGAGGCGATGTTCGTTCGCCGCGTCGCATAAACGCGGTATATAGAACTTAGCAACAAATCTCGCGATTTTAACGATACTAATACTACTCACGACAACACCACCACCAGCGCAACAGCGAGAGCGAATGAGGAAAATTTTCACTCAAATCCACACTAAAAATCATGACTCAACCGTAGTCACACCCCTTTAAAAGCTGACGATGGAACCAATATCGGAGGACGCCTTTTCCGCCGTTTTGCAAGAAGAGCAACGAGAACAACAGCGACAACAACCGCGAGTTGGTAAAGCGTCGCCGAAACCTTCTCACGCGTACGTGAAAGCGAAAATGGAAACGACGACGACGGATAGAATGGAAAAAAAAAACGGCGACGGTGATGACTCAGCAGATATGGAAGAAGAAGAAGAAGAAGAAGAGTACCTCCCGTTCCACATCTTACCGCACATCCGCGAGCGATTACTCCTCCTTTACCTCAGCGTTGCCGTGTTTTTACTCCGCGGAAACTACTGGTCTAGGTTCAACGCCTCCGTCGCTTTGGAAATGTATTTCGTGGTGTACGTGTTGCTGAGGTTTGTGTTACCCGTGGTGGTTGAACTCGCGCGGATGGGGTGGAGGCGAGCGAAGAAGACAATTCTGTTTAGTGGATGGACGAGGAAGAGTATAAAAAAGAAGAAAAAGAACTCGGAGGAAAGGACAAAGCATTCGAGGAAAAGAGCATCATCGCGTTGCGGTACGAACAGCAACAACGCGAGCTTATTGTTGAGACGCTCGATCGATTTAGGCTCCCGGGATTTCATTCAACACCATTCGTCGTCGAGCGACCAGACGACGGTTCTTCTCCGAGTGGACAAACAAAAGAGCTGGACGAGCGGTAGTGCGAGCACGACTGTGCCGAAAATGTCCTTGAATCTAGCCGGTATTGTTAACGAGACGCATAAAAACGCGTTTGTAGAATCTGTGGTTGAAAATAACAGCGGAAGGAAGAATAGCGCGGCGGATTTAACCGAACGTGAGGACGTCGTTTGGGAGAAGATTCACACCGGGAGCATAGAAAGTGCGAAGATGCCCTGCAGATACAGAATGTACTGCTCGACGTCCACCTCTTCTCGCGCGCACGGGAAGCACATCGCGCGGATCAAAACAGAAATAGCCATCGATAACATCGACGCCGATGTCGTGGCGAAAGTGCAACTAGACGAGCACAGACGAAACGTTTGGGGCGATTCCAGCACGACGAGTAGAATTTTAGCGAGAGATGAAGAGAAAGAGTGCGATTTGATATTTTGGCGAGTCAATTACCCTCGATTGATGGCACCGAGAGATTACATCGGCATTCGGCGCGTCTGGCACGACGAAGTGACTCGGTCGACGATTTCCGTCTGCGTCGACGCCAACGGAAGCGAAGAGGCCTATAAGAAAAAGAAACACACGCAAGTACAATTAGGCGGAGGTGGGTACGACGTGCAACATTTATACGCGGCGAGTTTGATACAGCCAAAATTTGACGACGACATGCCGAGAGGGAAGAATGGTGAGAAGGTTGAAAATGGAGCGATGTTGGTTTCCACGTATTGCGAAGCGCCGGGCGTGCCGAGGAAGTTAGTCCACATGACCGCAGCAAAAGGTTTGGATGAGTATATGCTGTCGTTTCACAGAGAGTTGAGAAGGGAGATAAGAATGCGGAAACGCCTGGAGAGAGAGGGTGGCATACAATCGATGAAGAGTTTTGACAGCACGAACAGTTTAGGAGAGCCAGGAAACGACGCGAATTTGAACAAAAACAATAACAACAACTACGGCGGGGAGAAAAATAGTAATAATAATAATAGCGATACGGACCTAGTAGCAGAACGCGAGCAACAACAACAACAACACAAGCAACAACAACATCTCTTCGACGATGACCCGGACATCGTCGACGAAGAAGAGCGCGCCGAGCGACGCCGCCTTCGCGAAACGCCTTTACACTTGCGTCGAAACGCTCGATTTTTACGGAGCATGCTCCGAAACGGCCTTCGCAAACTCGCCAATCGACTCGAAGAGAAGGAAGAACGCGAGAAATTGAAATTCCAAGCCGCGGCATCCTTGACCGATAGCGAAAAAGAGCGAGTGCGAACGCGTCAGGAAAACAGACAGAAGAGAAGGGTTGCATTGAAGCAGTGGACGAAACGAACGATTGGCGTTGGTGTCGTGTTTGTGGCGAAGGTTTTGAAAGACGGGAAAGAGGAATAAAACATTAAAGAACAACACGACAATTTGATGATGATACTAACAACAACATACTAACACTAATACTAAAGATCAATTTCTTATTTTTATAAACAAGAATTGAACTACACGTACAGCACAACTCGTAAAACACATGCCTTTTCTTACACAACGCGCGCGAACGACAAGAGCGGCGCGTTTTTTTTTATTTCTCACTCATACACCATTCTATCGAACGTGTCCAATATTAACCGTATCGCTGGTCCTTTACGCGAAATAGCCACCATGTGATCGCATTCTAAAACTTCCACGATCGGCTTCGTTCTCGACAAAGCGTTCAACTGCTCGACTTCTCTTTCCATTTTCTCCTTCGAATACGGGATAAACTTATCGTGACGGGCGTGCGCAAAACTCACCGCGTCTAATATGCCATCAATATTCAAAAGCTTCTTCTCAGTCTTTTCCTCCTTCGCGCGTTTCTTAATCCTCCACTCGAATTGACTCCAACTGGCCATATCGTCCAAAAACAACGCCAAAGTTTCGCGCATTTTAATTCGTTTTTTTTTCAAATTGGTTTCCTTCATCGCCCCGAGGTACGCCTCGCGCACATTCGTGGTCATCTTATCTAAAGAACTCATCCCTACGTTCGCCAACATTTCTAAATTCGTCAGAAGTACGGCCATGGGCAACTTTTCCTCGTCTTGAAACCAATTGTCAAAACTCAACCACCCGCAAAAAGCGGAAACGCCAATTTTCAAATTCACCGAACGTTTACCCTTCCTCATTTTTTTATTATTCTTCGTCAACAACTGCGCCAAGATCGCCGCTGGAACGCAATAATACCCACCAATGGAACATCCAGAAATGACCAAACTTCCGCTCTCGTGATTGTGCATCGCCAACGTCTCCTTCACGTGCGCCGTCAACGCGACCACGTCCGCGTACGAAACCAAGGCTTTAGTGCTATAATCCGAAATAGATCTCATGAAAAACTCCGTTTGCCCTTCCAAAGCACGTCGACTGCCGTAATACGGCAACTCTGGAATCAAGCAACACACTCCTTTCGCGACCAGCTCTTGACTCCTATCTTTCCTGAGGTAAAAGCCTTCGTCGCCGGTAAACGGAAGCAAAATACAAAATCTCTTGCACGTCCGCAAATCCTCATCCGTTCGCCAAACGCGCATAACTTTTGTCATTCCCAAGCACGACAACGTCGCGTCGTATTTAAGCTCTTTCGTGCTAATTCCGAAACTCGCAAACTCTCCGATTTCGCAACACAACTCGTACTCTCTCCGTTGCGCGTAACTCCAATACTTCCACTTTTCCTTCGTCTTTTCCTCCCATTTTATTTCCGCCGCCTCTGCGGTTTCGTTCTTCGCGCACGCGTTCACCAACCTTTCTCGTATGCTCATCGGACATCGAAAACCTTCTTCTTTATCGTACGTCCACCCGTGCGACATCATCATCCGCGTTCGGTTCAGACCTAACCTATTCATGAATCGGAGCACGTAGCCAATGCAGACGAAAACGGCATCCGGGCCGATGCCGAGCATCAAACGAGGGAAGTGGTGAAAGAGATAGAACAGGAACGACCACGACTTGTGACCGAGTTCCAGGTCGAGAGTACCCATTTTCCGTGCTCTGTGCTGTTGTCTTCAAAATTATCGGTAAAAGCGACGCGAAACAAGCACAGATAAGGCACGTTAAATTGGGGAGAGAGAATTGGTAAATTAAAATAATGAAGAGTCTTTTCGGCTGCTTGAGAAAAAATGTCGAACTTTGGTAGACAATTAATACCTGAAAAAGAGTCTCGTACTCGATTTTCTACCACTCGTACGACGACTCAAAGTTCTTCTTAATACAAAAAGGAAACAAAAGTAGTATTATGCGTGTTGTTGGTGTTGTTTTACGACTCGTTTACGACTCGTTTACGACTCTTTGTCGTCGTCGTTTTTTTTCTCACTTTGTCTTTGTTTTCTGCGTTGTTCTTCTTTCAGTTCTTCTTCGAAGACGGTGCGTCCGTGGTAGGCGACGGAGCCGACGCCGAGGACGCGAGAGGTTGAGTGGTGATACATAACGACGGCTTGGCCGATAGAGACGGCTTTTTCAGGACTCACGAAGGTGATTTGGAGGAGAGGTGGAGAAGAAGAAGGAGGAGAAGAAGACTTTGCTGTTGTTGATGGCGATGATGGCGATGCCGTTGTCGTCGTCGCTTTCTCGTACGCCGAGCGGCAGAAGAGAGACACTTTTTGTTGTTGTTGTTGTTGTGGTATTCCTATCGTCGCAGAGACGAGGGGGGAGGCGTAGCGCGTTTTCACGCGGACTTGTTGCGACGAGTTGAGGGCGTCTGTGTCGTCCCCGTGGACAAAGTGGATGTCCTTTATGACGCACCAATTTGTGAGTAAAGCCGGGTGGTCGCCGCCTTCGCACACGTACACTTTGGACGATCCTTTCTCTTCTGTGCTCTTTCCAACGACAAAATACGGTTTGGGAAGACCGCCAATGCGCGCGCGTTGGCCCGCGGTCACGGAGTGCACGCTCTCGCACTCCCCCAAGATGTACTTCTCGTCGATGGTGTTAGAATCGCCCTTTCCTTCGAGGCCACCTCTTTCGCTACCGCCGCTGCTGATGCCGCTGCTGCTACTACTACGACTGCTACTACTACTACTGCTGCTACTACTGCTACCACCAATACTGCTATTCTCGATTAATAACGAATTTTCTTCTGTTATACATTCAACGTCCACGAACCACGCCGGATCTCTTTGGACGTACTCGTGCACGAAATCCGAAAAGTTCCTCTTCTTCCCGACGAAGCAAATCCCGGCTGACGATTTTCTGTCCAACACGTTCGCCACGTTCCCTAAAAGATCCCGTGCAATCAACTCGATCACGTCTTCTGCTTTTCTCAACTTTGCAAGCGGGAAAATTACGCTTTGTAACGCCTTTGACGGCACCGAGGCTAAAAAATACGTCTGGTCTTTCGTCTCGTCCTTCGCTCGACGCAACTCGATTCTTTTCAACGACGACGACAATTGCTCGATATTATCGTCACCGTACTCCCTCCAAATCTCCGCGTAATGTCCAGTCACTAAATACTTCGCCCCAATTTCTTCCCCTTTCACGTGCTCTAACAGTTTCCCAAACTTAATCTCTCGATTACACCACACGTCCGGGTTCGGCGTTTCGCCTCTCCCCACGCTCTCCGTAAACGGCGAAAACACCGACTGCCAATACTCGCGACAGAAATCCACCTCGTGTAAGTCCATAGATAAATAGTTCGCCAATTTCTTTGCCGATCGTCGGTCGGCGTCGAACATGCATTCGCTGTTCGTCTCCTCGCGCTCGTCCCAGTTTTTCATCAAGATTGCTTTCAGTTTGATATTTTCTCCTTTTTCTCCCACTGCTGCTGCTTGTAACGCGTTCTTCAACAACCACGCGCTGACGAAAGAGTCCACGCCTCCGGAAAGTGCGACCGCCACGACTGTTTTCTTATTCGTCTTCGATGATGCTAATAAATCTCGAGGGATTTGCGCCAAAACCGCTCGTTTGATGCGTTCCGGAAGTTGAGCGTACAGTTGACGATGATGATTTTTTTCTTCCCAAAAGGTTCGATTTGTTTTCTCATCAAAAGAGACCGACGAGGTTTGAAGACGACGATTTCGTCGCAGGAAAAGGAAAAGCATGTGCTGATGATGATGACACTGTCGCCGGGAAGGGCGCAGAAGTGCGCGCATCATCACAGGCAAAAGAAGGTGTTGTTGATTCGCTTGAAAGAAAAAGAATGCATTCTTGTTTGTGAGGAGGAAAGAGAGGAAGAATTTCGCAAAATATACCGGCGTAGTCCGCTGCTCAAAACAACAACAAAAGAAAATTCTCAAGAACTCTCTCTCTAAGAGAGAAAGCAAGGAGGCGGGAAGGATTCCACGTCTAGGTAGTAGCTATTGTAATCTCTTTCTCTCTCGGGGTCTCTCCCTTTTTTCCTCCTTTTTTTTCTTTCGCGTGTATTTTCGCCGAACCAACAAACTCTTTTGCTTCTTTCCTTATTATTATTATGTCTACAAAATACTCTCTCGCCCCCTCTCTTTTACTCTCTCTCTCTCTCTCTCTCTTTTTCTCTCTCTCTTTTTCTCTCTCTCTCTCTTTTTTATGCTCAGCGTTAAATTAATATATTTATGCGACCGTGAACGAGTTCCACGTTTGCTTCAAGTCGCGCTCTTGACCTTTGAACCATCTCTTGTCGCCCGATTGCAACTTCATGATGTACAACGTGCCGTCCGAAACCGTCGCGGCGATCAATTGGTGACGTCCCCCTTCGTCGCCATCCGCAGTTCTCGTCAAGATTTCAAACATATAGAACGTCTTGCCCTTGTCAGTTCTGGTGAAAACGTCCAAGACAGCCGCGGTGGATACCTTGTTGGCGGCGAAGCCGCCTTCGGATCTGGTCTCGCCGGCGTACGATTGGACGCCCAACAAGTAGCCAAAGTCAGCCAACATAGCTTCCGGCTTACCGTACGATTCGATGGAGTTACCCTTCGCCTTGGTGGTAATCACCGAGATGTTGGACACTTGGTCAAAGTTATCCTCGAAATACGAGTCCGTGTCCGGGAACGGTCTCTCCTTGGACGGATTGTACTTGGACGGGAGCAAAAACGCGTACCCGTTGCCGGCGTACGGGATGAAGCCCGACGTGTTGGAAACGCCGCCAAAAACGTTGGCAGAATCACCGTACGCGGCAAACGACGGCTTCGCGGCGGTCAATGCGGCCGCGCCCTGTGTTCAAAACGGAGGATTCCGAGAAATACATTTGGTCAGATTTGTGTTCGCTAAAGCGATGATTCACCCAGAGAGAGAGGAAATTGGTGGATACGAGAGATAAAATCTCGTTTTCGCTCCCAAAAACTCTCTTCGAAGCAAAAGAAGAACACATTCGAGAGCGAACGATTTCGATCAGCTGCTGCTTTTCAACCCCCTCTTTTCTCAAAATCGAAACGCGTATTGCTTCGAGGATTTTGTCGTCGCGCGCGAATGCGCGTCCGTCGGATCGATCGAGCGTTCGCATCGAGGTCGGGTTTGTGCTCTTTCGAAACGAACGCGCGAAGCATCATCGTCGCGTGCACTCGAAGAAGAGCGAGAGTTTTGCAACCGAATTGCAGACAAAAAAAACAAAAAAAAAGCATCATCTCTCTTTTGCGTACCGCGAACAAAGACATCGCGTGTCTTCGGTCGACCGTTTCTTCGCTGGACGCGAAGAGGTCACGTTCGAAGTTCGCGAAACCGATTTCACGGAACGTTGTCGCTTCAAGCTTTCGGTCTTGGCGACCGACGCTTTCGCGCTCATGTGGATGGACTGGACGATAGAAGCCATTATTATTATTCGTATTTATTTTTGCGTGCTGTTATGAGGACGACGATGATGTTTTGCGCTCTTGCGTTGGTGAGAGAAAAGATTTTCCTCTGATTTTTGATTGATCTTCCTTCTTTTCCTCCTCTTTTCTCTTTTTTCACTCCGCACTGAGACAAAAACATCTGCACTTTTTGAAAAGAAGTAAGTGAAAGACGAGGGAAAAGAGAGGCAGAAAAGAGAGAGAGTCAGAGTCAGAGCTTCAAAAGAAGGAGGAGGATTACGATGACGATGATGATGACGACCACCGCGCGAAGAACACGAGGAGGAGCGCTCTTCTTCTCCACCCAAAACTCGTGTTCTACGTTTTTGTCGTCGTCGTCGAGTAGTCATCGTCGCGGTTTGGATTTGGACATTAATTCAGAAGGAAAACACAAAATGTCGTCTCTCGAGTGCAGAGTTCCGTTACGTAAAGTTCCTTTATCATCGAATCAAAGAACGATATTCTCGGCCGCGAAAGATGCTTTGTTCGGTGGTGATAAGAAGAACAACGGAAAGTCCTCTTCCTCCTCTGTATCCTCGGACGAGAAGAAGGATAAAAAAGACGACGAAGATTCCTCCTCGTTGTTAAAACGTAAATTCTCGTCTCGGAAAATAGTTCGAGACGTGGCGCCTGCTGAACTCTTCGCCATTGTCGCGGACGTGAATAAATATCACGAGTTCTTACCGTTCTGCAGACGATCGAAAGTGACGCATGAAATAGATAAAGACCGATTCGAGGCGGAACTTGAGATTGGATTTAAAGTGTTCAACGAAAGGTACACGTCAAGAGTGACATTGGACCGGCCGAGGAAAGTCGTGGCGGAAGATAAGTCGAACGAGGAAGACGGCGGCGGAGCCTTGTTCGAGAAGATGAAAACGGTGTGGAGGTTTCGAGAGTTGGAAGAGGAAGAGGAGGAAGACGTGAACGACGTGGAGAACAGAAAAAAGAAAAACGTCTCCACGGTCGTGGACTTTGAGATTGCGTTCAAAGTGAAGAGTTCGGCGCACGCGGCGGCGCTGAGCGTATTCTTCGAGGACGTGGCGAACACGCAAATTCAAGCGTTCGAGAAGAGGTGCAGAAGTTTGATGAGTTTGCCGAGTGCCGAGTAGTAGTAGCAGTAGGAGTAGTAGCAGTAGTAGTAGCGATAGTAGTAGAGAAAATTAGCCGCGCGATGTAGAAGAAGCGCTCCGCTGGATGCGCTCGTATGTTTGTATATGTATTTCTTCTCTATTTACTAGCAGTAGCAGCAGCAGCGGCGCTATTATTATTATTACTCTCATTCTCGTTGATAACCCTGGTCTTCGTTTCGCCTGCTTTCTCTTGCACGAATTTCAACGAAAACCCTCCCGTATTCTCATCCTTTTCCGCTTTAAAGTTATCGCAGCTCAAACCAAAGTTCCCGAGAACCATATCGCCTAACGATCTGAGTTGCTTAAACATCTCCTTCTTCGTCTCCTCTCTTTTCTCCTCTACTTTCGGTTTCAACGCGTTTACCTTCTCTCTGTGCGCGGACTTTTTCATCCTCCGTCTCGCATCCTCGCTCTCTCCGTTCTCTTTCTCCTCGATCGCCACCGCTTTCTCGTAATCCTCCAACGCTCGCTCGACGTCGTCCAACTTTTCGTACGCCTGCGCTCGCCTCGCGTGCGCTTTCCCGTACCGAGGATGTAAAGCTATCGCCTTCGAACACCTACGAACACACTCCTCGAAACTTTCGAGTTTCATCAAGCACGCCCCGGCGTTGGCGTGTAACGTCGCCAGGAGTACCTCTCTTTTCGTCGGTTCCCGTTTTTCCGGATCAACATCTGCTTTGTTTTTCTTCGCTTCGTCTTCTTCTTCTTTTTCAGTTCCTTTCGTTTTTGTTGTTGTTGTTGTCGTCGTCGTTTCATCGACATCACCATCGTCTTCATCGCTTTCGTCCGAATCATCGATATCATCGCATTCTCCTTCTCCGCTCAAAACCTCGACCCCGTCGTCGTACAGTTTCAGCGCCTCCCCGAACGCACTCGTCGCAAACTTCTCGTTCCCGTTGGATTTCAGACGCGTCGCCAAAGCGATGATTTCTTTTTCTTCTTCGTCGTACTCCTCGGCGAGAGATGCACTCGTCGTTCCCGTCTTTCTTCCCGCTGCTCGAAAACCATCATCACGAACACCATCATCACCACCTTCGCGATGATCGTTCAAAGCCTTCTTTTCCTCGGAGTTTTGCACTTCTTCGATTTCCACCATTCTTAAAGAAGTCTTTCAGTAGAGAGTTGTGCGTCGCATTTTTCTTCAAAAATCTCCATTCTAAGCAAGCTTCTCTCAAAATTTAGGGTGTTAACTGAAACACTAAATGGCACAGCACCTGAGTGAAGAACGCTCGAAGCACTTTCACTACTCTCTCGCATTTATAGAGAGATGAAATAAATGATGGCGAGAAGACGAGGACGACGGAAGCGAAAGGAGGAGTCGTCTTCGAGCGCGAAAAATGTCGAAGAACATTTGCTGCGCGTTTTAGAGGTGCGCGCGTTTGTTGTTGTCGTCGTTGTTGTTGTTGTTTACGCGTCGTCGTCGTGATGGACATTTTCCAAAATGCAATTTTTCTTTTCGGAGATGGTCCCTCTCGCTTCTTCTTTCTCTCGGGAGTCCAAAAACGCGGACCACCTCTCGTCTCTCTTACCCTTTACATCTCTCTCTGTCTGTCTCCCTCGTGTTGATTATTATTATTTTAATTTTAAAAAACAGAAATCTGTGCTTCCGAAAATCGAACGCGCGAGAGATGCGATTCGTTCTCACAACGATTTTTTGTTCGATGGGTCGCTTGGTGGTGAGAAAAATGTCACGTCATCGCTCGAACAACTCTCGATCGATTTTCGAGTGAAATCGTCTCTGTGCGCGACAACTTCGAACGCTTTGGACGCGTGCGCGAAAGAGTTGGTGAAATGCGC
>Ga0181599_1001197_pt1 | contig 25751 bp, 17 predicted proteins | sample 041ome_3_FD_148658 | JGI IMG/M metagenome (GOLD analysis project Ga0181599, IMG submission 148658) | Coastal salt marsh microbial communities from the Groves Creek Marsh, Skidaway Island, Georgia - 041405US metaG (spades assembly) | ecosystem: Environmental > Aquatic > Marine > Intertidal zone >...
ATGTGCGCGCTGTGTTTTTCTTTTTTTCTAATTTAGGGTTTTGTGAGAAAAGAGAAAGGGGGAAAAACTCTCTCCAAAAACTATATACAAAGCGCTGCGCGTTACGCAACGATAATACACACGCACACGGGCGCAAAAGAAGAAAAAGAATGCGCCCGATCGTGGACAAACGCGTGGACGATTCACCGTCGTACAACGTCGCGCGAGATCGGTTCGTAGGAACGACTTTTACCGGCGAGACGACGACGACAAAGAACAAGAAACCGTTTGGAGTTTTACATTACCGCGCGGGAAACGAGAAGGAGATGGTGTTCACGCCAAACTCTCCGAATAAGAGCAGATTATCGACGACGACGACGACGAATGGTAAGAATCAATACGGCAATCACTATCCGTTGAAGTGTTTGGACGCGAACGCGATTTTGATGGCGTCGCCGTCGTTGAATGATACCAAGAATAAGAATAGTTTGAAGAGAAGTTCGATTTTGCTGATGCAACAACAACAAAAGCGGGACGGCGTTCAGAAGAGCGCGACGACGACGACGAGAGACGGAGAGAACAAAAACACGTTCACGCCGGAGATTTCGTCGTCGTCGTCGTCTGTGAACGCGACTACGATTCCAACGTCGCCGGTACTTTCGTTGCTTCGAACCATGTTTAGCTCTTGGAATTATCCAAACAACGGGACGACGGTTATCGCGGCGGAGGATATCTTGTCGCCGGCGGCGGACGTCGCCAAGTTTGAGTGCGGGAGGACGCCGAAAAGTTCTCCGGTGGATTTTAGTACCGCGCAGGAACACCACGATACGGCGTTGGCGAACGCGTTGTTCATCTCCGAGGCGTCGAAACGGTTGCAAAAGATATGCAACGAGCAGCGCACTCGAGCGCTGTTGGACGCCTCGGCGAATGGGATTTCGCCCGGATCGAGCAGAATTTTAATCGATTCTGTCGATGGTGGCTGTATGAGTAGTAGTAGCGACGAAGACGAGGACGAAGAAGAAATAGAGAGCGCGAGCATTCCCTCTTCTCCCCCATCGGAGAAGGAAGAAGTGATGACGATAGCAGACGAAAAAGAAGTAGAAGAACAAACGACGCCAATGTCCTCGATGGCGATGCCCACGAGAGCTTTGTTTTCCTCGCCAGGAAAAGCCTCTTTGACTGACGACGACGCGGAGACGGAAGAAAAGTTGGAAATGACTATCGACAACGACGACGAGAAGGAATACGAATACGAAATTGACGGAAAATATGCGCTCTTGTATGCAAAAATGAAGACGGCGGTTCAAGTCAACGCGGAGAGATACATCCGCGCGGCGAAGAGATGTTCCGGCGATAAAGTCGCTCGAGAGAATTTTTGCTACAAACTCTGGCACCACGAGGCTTTTTCCGAGCTGTTCTTATCGGCGACGTTTACCGCTTTATGCGAACTCTCTTTGCGCTTGAAGAGCGCATTCATTTGGAACGATAGTAATGCGAATGCGGGCGCTAATATCGTCGCCGTCGGCATCGAAAGCGCCTATTTCGTCAACTACTTTGTCGACCAAATCGGTAAATGTCTCGGCGCCGCCATGTCTTCTTCCGCGACGACGTTACCGTCCTCTTCGCCGTTGCACTTCACCGACCCAACGACACTCGCGGAAAGAAGAAACTACGACGACAAGTTCATCTACTCCTGCATCGCCTACGCCTTTGCCTACGTCTTTGTCCGCGCCGTCTTCTTCCTCTTCGATAAAAGCAAAGACGTTTCGTACTGGGAGAAAAAATTCTCGTCGTTCCACCACAAAGTCGTTCAAAACTTCACGCCGGTGAAGCGATTCGTGGAAAAAAAACGCGCGAGGTGGAATTTAGTGTGCAATCGTCTGAACGACGACGACGACGACGACAACGCGGAAGCGGTGTTGATGAAAACGCCTTGATTATTTGTGAGATGATGATATTTTTTATTGTGCGATGTTAGTTTTTAAATTTTTTTTGAAAATTCGAAGGGTGGGTTTCCCCCCACAACCTCCTCACTTGTACACATACAACAACGCGGTTACGTCACGCATCGTAATACTAATAACAACACCCGCGACGCGCTGAACGCAGAAGATCTCTTCGCTCCTTTTCTTTCTTTCGTTCGCGAGGGGAGAATATAAAGACCATTGAAAGAAGCGCAACAACGAGAACAAGAACAAGAACAAAAAATGACTCAAGCCGTCACTTCGCAAGTCGTGATTCTCGACTACGGGTCGCAATACACGCAGTTAATCACCAGACGCGTGAGAGAGGTGGAGGTGTACTCCATTTTACTCCCCGGAGATGCGACTTTTAAGCGCGTGTTCGAGGATAACAATCCAACGGCGATTATTTTATCCGGCGGACCAAACTCGGTGCACGTGGAAGGAGCGCCGTCGGTGCCGGACGGCTTTTGGGAGGAGTGCGAGAAGAGGCAGATTCCAGTTTTGGGGATTTGCTACGGGATGCAACTGATCGTTCACTGCTTGGGAGGGAAAGTGGAAGGGTTAGGGAAAGGTGAGTTTGGACGAATGCCGGTTGTGGATATTCCGACGCACACGAGACTGTTTGGCGAGGACATCGAGCCGCAAAACGTGTGGATGTCTCACGGCGACGAGGCGACGGTGTTGCCGGACGGGTTTAAGTGCATCGGGAAGAGCGAGAACGGATGCGTGGTAGCGATTGAACATGAGACGAAGAACTTGTTTGGTTTGCAGTATCACCCAGAGGTGACGCACTCCGAGAAAGGGATGCGAACGCTGAAACATTTCTTGTTTAACATCGCCAAGTGCGAACGAAGTTGGTCCATGGCAAACGTTTTGGAAGAGCAGATTCAAATCGTGAAAGAGAAAGTTGGCGAGACCGATCACGTGATTTGCGCGTTGAGTGGTGGAGTAGACTCGTGCGTCGCGGCGACGTTGGTGCACAGAGCGATTGGCGATCGTTTGCATTGCTGTTTCGTCGATAACGGGTTGTTGAGGTACAAAGAAGCCGAACGGGTGATGGAGATGTTTAAAGGCGAGTTGCACTTGCCCGTCGATTGCGTGGACATCACGGAAAAAATGTTGAGCGAGTTGAAAGGCGTGACCGATCCAGAACGGAAGAGAAAAATCATCGGGAAAGAATTCATCGAGTGCTTCAAGGAATACAAGAAAACGGTGGAGAAGAAAACCGGCATCGTGCCGAAATTTTTGGTTCAAGGGACGTTATACCCGGATGTGATTGAATCGTGCCCGCCGCCGGGGTCGGATCAAAAACACTCGCACACGATTAAATCGCACCACAACGTCGGTGGTTTACCGAAAGAGCTCGGTTTCGAGTTGATTGAGCCGCTGAGAGTGTTGTTCAAGGACGAAGTGAGACGTTTAGGAAAGATCATGGACGTGCCGAGAAACTTCGTGGCGAGACACCCGTTCCCGGGCCCTGGTCTGGCGGTGCGAATCTTAGGCGACGTTACCGAAAACAACGCGTTGGAAACGTTGAGATTAGTGGACGAGATTTACATCAACGCCATCAAAGAGTTTGGATTATACGATGAGATTTGGCAAGCCTTCGCGGTGCACTTGCCGATTAAATCCGTCGGCGTTCAAGGCGACCAAAGATCGCACAGTCACGTCGTCGGTTTGAGAGCAATCACGAGTAACGACGGCATGACTGCGGATTGGTACCCGTTCGATCCGAAGTTTTTGCAAGAAGTCTCGAATCGAATCACCAATCAAGTCAGAGCGGTGAATCGGGTGGTGTACGATATAACGAGCAAACCGCCGAGTACCATCGAGTGGGAATAATTTGAACGCACAAATATCTTTTGTTATATTTAAGGAAAATGAGTGTATATGTGCTTACATTTCACGTCTGTTTGTGTTTTATATGTTCTTATATCGTGTCTCTCTCTGTTTTTCTCTCTCTGTTCTTTCTCTTTTGTCTCGTTCTCCGTTCAATCCTTCTCTTTCTTCCTCTGCTTATGCCAGGAGAAAAACTCGACCTTTCTGGACTCCTCCTCTTCGTCCCCTCCTTCTTCGCAAACGTCCTCCTCTCCTTTTTGCCTCTCTCTCTCGTCTTTCTCCGGCGTACGCCCTCATTGCGCCTTGATCGGAATACTCTTCATCTCTTCTTCTACCTTCTTTGGCTCTCCGATCGCCTCGGGTTTCTTCTTGACATCAATGGTCAAAATACCGTCCTTCATGGACGCTTCGATCTGCTCGGGATCGGCGCCTGTCGGGAGAGTGAAGATGCGTTCGACTCTACCCGACGACCTTTCGATCGCGTGCCACTTCATGCGTCCATCTGGCGACTGTTCGTCTTCCTCGTGTTTCGTAGACTTGTGCGCCGATACGTGTAAGTTGTTGTCTTTATCCATCTTGATATCAACGTTGTCTACGTTACAGCCAGGCAGTTCGCCCGATAACGTGTATCGATCCTTCTTCTCGACTATATCGCAGACGAAATCGAATTGATTCATGTCGCTGATATGTTCGCGTGGAATCATCGAGTCCAAAAATGAACTCGTCATGAGCGCGTTATCGTCGCCGAATAAGCGATCGAGCGTGTCCGGCGTAAATCGTCTTCGGCCGAATATTCCTAGAGAGAGAGAGAGAAAGAGAGAACAGCAGGAGAAGAAATAAGAGGTCAATATTTACGCGCGAGAAAAGCGGCGAAAAAACGCGACGAAACGGACGCGATGAACGAACGCATCCGTGGAACAGACAACAGACATCCTCTTTCTTCTCGCCGATCTTAGAAAGTGCTCATACTTTCGCCGCGAAATCGAGCGCGCGCGCGCCTTCTTTTTCCTTGGGAAAAAAATACGCGAGATACGAAAAGAAAAGAAAGAAACGACGAGTAATAGTTCACGCACCGCTCAAAGGACCGGCGCGTTGTTGGGGTTCGCCGAACGGGTTCCAGAGTCCGCGAGGAATGAGTGACATGTTTTGGTTCTCGTCGTGAAGAAGTGTAAACTTTGAGATGCGTCGTGTGTTTACAAAAGCGCGCGCTTTTATTTTTTTTATGAGGTTATTTTTTGTATCTCTCTTCTCTTCTTCATTTTCTGATTACAAGAAGTATATGTCTCTCTCACCAGTCTCTCTTTCTCTCGTGCGAAGTGATCTTGTATATCTCTTTCTTCTTCTTCTTCTTCTTCTTCTTCTTCATTTTCTGATTACAAGAAGTATATGTCTCTCTCTTTTTCTCTTTCTCTTTCTCTCTCTCGCTTTGTCTCTCTCTCTCTTCCGATTGACAATCACAACCTCGAGCGCGGCGCAAAGAGTCACGCGCCTTTAATCGGAATCTTCTTCATCTCCTTCTCTTCCACCTTTTTCGGCTCGCCGATAAACTCGGGTTTCTTCATGATGTCGATAGAAAGCACGCCGTCTTTCATCGAACAATCGATTTTATCCGCGTCCGCCGCTTCGGGAAGCGCGAAGATGCGCTCGACTTTACCCGAGGACCTTTCGATCGCGTGCCATTTCACCGTGCCATCCGGCGACTGTTCGTCCTCCTCGTGTTTGATCGACTTCATCGCGCTGATGTGCAAGTTGTTCTCTTTATCAACTTTCACGTCGACGTTCGCCACGGAACATCCGGGCAATTCGCCGGATAAGTGAAACTTATCCTTCTTCTCGACGATGTCGACTAAGAAATCGAACTGGTTCATGTTCGAGACCGTGTCTTTCGGAATCATGCTATCCAGAAAAGACGACGTGATGAGGTCCACGTCGCCGAAGAACGGGTCGTTGAGGAACGTATCCAACGACGCGCGTCCGCCTCGGCGTCGCGGGGCGAGCGTACCTGTCCGTTTGATGAAGTGTGAAGAAGAAGAAGAAAAAAAGAGGTTTTGTATCTCTCAGTCAGTTATTTTGTATCTAAAAAGCGAGAAGAAGAAGAAAGAGAAGAAGAAAGAGAAGAAGAAGCAACGAGGCGCGCGCGCGAGGTCTCTCACCGTACGGATCGCCGCTCAGCACGCGTTTCAGCAACATCGGCGCCGACAGGCGCGCTCGTTGTTGTCGTTCTTCGTCCCGTTTCTCCATCTGTCCTCCTCCTCCTCCTCCTTCTTCTTCAGCCGCAGCGGCGCGCACGAAACGTCTGTTGGTGTTGGTGACGACGACGCGCGAAACAACAGCAGCAGCAGTCGAGGGAGACGACGACGACGGTCGACGACGACGAAACAACAAAAGTCTGCCACCTTCTCGCGGACCGGTGCCGGTGACTTGACTCAAAGAGAACGGCGAGAGTAACGAGCGCGTCAGTGCCATGATGGTATTCGATATTCTTATTCGATGTTTGATGATATGCGCGTATTTTTTAGTCGTAGTATTAGATACAAAAAAATGACGAATTTGAGTTGTTGTTTTTCCCCAAATTCATTTAACGAAAAATGCAGACGTCCACGACGGTCGTGACGTCGCTCAAAAGAGTCTCCGCGGACGCGGACGCGCTGATGGTCGCGTTGGAGAGCAGGATTCAATCGAGCGCGCACGCGTTGGCGGTGAGAGAGGAGAGTCGGTTTTTTCGCGACGACGACGACGACGATGATGAATCATACGAAGAAGAAGAAGAAGAAGAAGAAGGAGTTGAAATTGGAATTCGACGCGAGAGCGCGGAAGAGGAAGAAGAAGAGAAGAAGAAGAAGACGAAGACGAAGACGAAGAAGAACAACAACAAAAACGCTAAACGCGACGACGACGACGACGACGTCGCGAAAACGACGACGAGAAAACGAGACGCGAAAAAAGCCGACGCGCACTTCCGGAAAGGTTTGGAGATGATGAGGAATAACGAGGCGAAAAACGCGTTGAATGAATTCGAATTGGCGATTGAGTTTTGCCCTCTGAAGGCGATTCGAGCGAGGGAGACTTTGGAAAACGCGAGGGAACGCGCGATGGAGATGACCTATGGTGGTAGTTACGGCGACGACGGAGATCATAACGCGTTGGTGGACGTGGACGAGAGGAATACCAACATTGGTGGCGAGATGGAAAAGAGGATGGACGAAGGCGCGGCGACGGCGACGGCGACGAAGACGACGACAAAGATAACGCTCAGGAGAGAAGAAATCGAAGAGTTGTACGATGCCTCGAGATGGTTGTTGAGGAGCACGCCGAGAGATGGGAGAGAAGCGGTTCGGTTGCTCAGAATGGCGGAGCGAATGCTTCGGGAAGACGAGGAGGAAGGCGGGGCGTTTTTAGACGACGGAATTAGAAATGAGATTCGAATAGCAAAGGAAAAGATAGAGAGGGCGATTAAACACGTCAAACGATAGCGAGAAGAAGATAGGAATAGAGGAGTAGGGGAGAAACGTATTTCCCATTACTTCACGTGTAATATTTAGTGTACCATTACTGCTAATCTAGAGCGCGCTAAAAGTATCATCACGTCACGTCATGACATAAATCTATCGAACTATAAATCTATCGAACGCAAGACACGCCCCTAACGCTAAGCACGCGTTTGTCGTTTCTTTTTTCCGATTGAGAAAATTCAACGCCAACGCCGCGAGGAAAGCGATCGGGTGTACGCGCGAAAGAACGACTGGAATTGCCGAGAGAGAGGAAACTAACATCAAAAACTGATTCATCAGCAACACGTTCGATTGCGCGGCGTACTTTTTCTTCACCAAGGTCTGCAAGAAAAACTCCATCACGTAACTCGCGTTCAGGCAACACCAATACAGTTGAAAGCGCTTGCCACCCGTCGCTACGCTCAAATCGGTACTCCTCCCCCGTATCGCGCTCGAGATGTTCAAGCCGTGTAAGCAGCACGTTTTATAAAACACGTACTGCCATTTCTTCGCTCGATACAACGCGTTCTCCACCGAATCAAACCACCTCCCGTTTTCGCCGCCGCTATAGTTTTGCGAGAACGAGTTCACCGGGAACTGTGCTCTGTATCGCCAGGCACTCCACGTCGTCGCGACCAGCGCGAGGACTCTCACATTCACGTCTGCGCACGCGTCGCAAAAGTGCAAATACAAAATCTGCACCAAATTCAGCGCCTGATAAAACAAATGTTCCTTCATTTCGCTCGTGGCGACTGTTTTCGTCTCGTGCAACACGCCGCTCGCTTGCTGTTGTCTTCGTCGCTGTTCCCCTTTTCCTCCCTCACCGCCGCCCTCCCGCACTCTCATATGCAACTTCCCAAAATCGGATATGGCCGAGGCGGTGGTCAGAATTCCCGTCAACGCGAGTAGGACATCGTACGCAATCACAGTAACTTCGCCTCTGTAATAATAAACATCGTCCTTCTGAAACAAAAGCGCGCCTCCAAACGCGAGCGTGAGCATGTGCGCCACGCCAGTCAATCGGTGGCGAACCGCGAAAACTTTTTTAACGGCCACCATTTTGTTCCGATTCGGTACCACGTATCTAAAGAGTATGAGGAGGAAGAACGCGAGATAGGAGGCGACCAACCAGTGATAGAAGCGATGGTCATCGTCGCGATCATGATGTTGTTGTTGTTCGACGCGCATCATCCCTCGTTGTTGTTTCTCTCTCTCTCTCGCGCGCGCGAGAAGAATAACGATGTTTCAAAAGGTTGAAAGATATCTTTTTATCCAAAAAATAGAGTGTGAACTTTCCCCAGAAAAAATGTCGAGCAAACGCGCGCTTCTTCTTCGACGCGCGGCGTCCTCGCTGCTGTTCGCGAGACCAGGCGTTTCTTCTTCTTCTTTTGTTTCTTCGGGTTGCGCGTTAACGACAACATCGACGATGAAAAGAGACGCAACCTTCTTCGCATCAAAATCACCTCTTTTCCCCCCACCGCGCTGCCACGTCGTCGCTGACATCGTCCAAAAGAAGAAGTTTACCCGGTCGTACGCGTGACGCAACTCCTTGGACGCTCCGGACCCGATCGCCGTGGACATTCTCTACCATCCAGAGACGAAATATTTGGACGCGTACATCGAAATGGCGGACGCGATCGAGCTCGCGTTCCCGTCGGTTCTCGTTCGAGGGAACGAGAAAGAAGACGAAGAAGAAAAAGGAGAAGGAGAGGAGTATTTCCGAGTGGAGTTTAGAGAGGAGAAGATATTCGAGATGAAGGACAGACTCCCGCGGATGGAAGAGATCGTCGAAATGTTGGAGGAGAGAGTGATGGAGGCGGAGAAGGAGATGTTTGGCGGCGGTGGCGGGAGTGGAAGCGGCGGCGGGTGCGGGTAAAAGGCGGCGGCTCTCGCTCTCGCTCTTGCTCCCCAGGCGCTTTATGTGTGATGAATGTACGGTACTTCATATTGCTCACGATTGTGCAAACGTGACGCTCTGTCGGCGTAAAAAGTTCAGAGTAAGTTTCGAAATGAAACTACTCGTCGTCGCAGAGTCGATAAAAACAAAGTATCAGTACATATTTATACGCCGGCTGTTTGGGTGTCTACGCCTACTGGCATACTTACGGGCGCGAGCGAGAGAGAAGACGAAAACGCGTACGCAGAAGAAGAAAACACTTCTGTCGTTGTACCATCAGAAACCTTTGTAACATATATAAATAAAGAACTATTCGTTATTCGTAACCGCGCGCGAGAGTCATAAAATAACTTTCCTCTTCTCGAAAGCATCCCGTCCGTCCGCCAGTCCGCCGGCGAGAAGAAGATATTTATTCGTTTTGCCAGCCCGGGAGGATTCGTCCAAAAAGCGTCAGAAGAATTGCCACGCAATCGGCAATCACAGTAAAGAAGAGTTTTAGAAAAAATGGCGACGGTCCGTAAACTCCAGGCGGAAATCGACAAAACCTTCCGCAAAGTCGACGAGCAGCAGGAGGTGTTTCAGCAAATCTTCGATCGGTTGCACGAGTGCGACCAGAGTTTGAAAGAGAAATACGAGGTAAAATGTTTTATTGTATAAAAGCTTAATTTTTGGGGGCAAAATTGAGACCGAGAGAGAATCGAAAAGAAAATTGAGTTTGTGTCGCCCCGCGAGCGCGCGAGGAGACGAAGAAGACGACGATGGCACAGAGAAGGAAGAATCGCGAATCGTTATCGTCCTTTTTTCCTCCTCTTGTTTCCGTCGTTTTCCTCCGCGCTCCGTCGTCGTCGTCGTCGTCTTTGTCGCGCGTTCATCAGAGAACAACAACAACAACAACAACAGCATTTGACAGTTATGAACAAAAAACAAGAGAGAGGGTTGTGAAATCGCTCGCGGCGCGCTCTTCTTTTCTCTCTCTCTTTTCTTTCGAACCGTTCGTTCCGCTGACCTCTCTCTGTATCTCTCTCTCTCGCTACGAAATCGATCGAACGAATCAAACGCGAACGAAACACACACACATACAAAGGCTGACTTGAAAAAAGAGCTCAAAAAGCTCCAAAAATTCCGCGACCAAATCAAAAACTGGTCCGCCGACACTCTGATCAAAGACAAGACGGCTCTGAACGAATACAAGCGGAAAATAGAAATCGACATGGAGAGATTCAAAATGGTGGAACGACAGTCAAAGACGAAAGCGTTTAGCAAACACGGATTGGAAAAGATGGAGAACGAAACGGCGGAGCAGAAGAGGAGACGGGAGACGAAAGAGTGGCTGTCGGCGTGCGTGGAGGAGCTTTCGAATCAGTCGGACGCGTTCGAGGCGGAGATCGAGGTGTTGCAGTCGGAAGCGACGAAACCGAGCAAACGGAAAGGGAAGAATGCGAGCAGCGGTGGTAACAACGGAAACGAAGAGAAAGTGCAACGGTTGGAAGAGTCGGTGCAAAGACACAAAGCGCACACGTTAAAGTTGGAGATTATGATGCGATTGGTGGAGAACGAGACGTTGCCGGCGGAAGAGGCGGACGAGGTGCGGGATTTGATCGAGGATTATTTGGAGAGGAATCAAGAAGATTTCGACGAATTCGACGTCGTGAACGAAATGTACGAGAGTTTGAATTTGGAAGAGTTGGCGACGAAGGAAAGCGTGAAAGTAGTGACAAACGTGAAGCAGTTGCACGAAGAGTCCGGCGGGGCAGGAGGAGGAGGAGGAGGAGGAGGAGGAGACTCTTCTCCGGCCGGACCGCCGCCGGGTTTGCAAACGGCAGCCTCGAGCGGAGGAGGATCGTCAAAGATTGAACCGCCGAAACCGAGAGTGGTACCACCGGCACCGGTAATGAGTCCAAAAGCCGCGACTGCGGCACAGCAACAGGAACAGCAAAGTTTCAATCAGTGGGGATCGCGGTTCCCGGCGCCGAAAGGTTTGGACGCCGACGGCGTGGGATCCGGGAACGGCGGGAACAATGCTGCGGTCGGGAGCAATGCCGCCCCCGGTGCTGCTGGTAAACCCATACCGCGACCGAACAGCAATTCCGCCAATGTTCTACCGGGGGTTGGAAGTATCAAAGACGGCAACGCCGCGCAACAAGCGTTTCCACCGGGACCGAGACCATTATCGTCCGATGCCAATCAACAACAATCCGTCGCGGAAGCCGCCAACGCGGCGTTTACCGCAAACGAGGTCTTCGACAACCCGAGTCAAGGCGCGCGATCTTTGAATGAAATGTCCACGGCCATGCGACGAGGACTATCCGGAAATAGCATGCAATCCGGATCCGGGAGCGTCCAATCCATAAATAACGCCAGCAACAACAGCATCAACTCCTCCTTGACGCAACAACAACAACAGCAACAACAACAACAACGGCAACAACAACAGCAACAACAACAAAGAGGAGGAGCCGCCTCCACAGCCACGGTCGCGCACGGCGATCCGTCCTCACGTCTCCGTCTTCTCGAAGCTTCTGCTTCCTCTAGACTCCTCCCTTCTGCCTCGGACGGCGTCTGGACTAGACGCGTTCGTCGCGCGCCCCAAGCGCCGATCCCGCCTTCCTATCCCACCTCCCTCGTTGACGGCAACGGGAACAACTTATACCCGGTTCTGGAAAACCCGGCGTTATTCGAACGCTTAGACGCCGACGCGCTCTTTTTCTCCTTCTACCACCAACAAGGCACCCCTCAACAATACTTAGCCGCTCGAGAGTTGAAACGCGCCAACTGGCGATTCCACAAAAAGTACAGCGCCTGGTTCGCCCGGAGAGAGGAACCGAAAGTCTCCAACGAAGAATTCGAGCAAGGCGCGTACGTCTACTTCGACCACGCGGTGAGCCGAGACGAATACGGAAGCGTTCGAGGGTGGTGTCAAAGAAGTAAACCGGACTTTCTGTTCGAATACTCGCATCTCGAGAACGAGTTGCAATAAAACATTTTTGAAGAAAGAGAGAGAGAGAGCGAGCGAAAGAGAGAAATCGAGAGAGGCGAGAGAGCTTTTGATTTCGGCGCGCGTGTACACTATACATTTTTACATATTGTGAAACAGATAATAATAATAATAATATGAAGAAGATAAAAGGTTACGATTAATTTGTTCAAGGTTTAATAACAGTGCCATAACACAGACACAGACACACGTGTATAAATACTATCCATGAGTGAATAATATTCGCATTCGATGTGCGCGCGCGTTTAGCGTTTTTCTCCTCTCTGAAGCGAAGAAATTTTCAAAAATCGCCACAACCAAACGCGCGCGCGCGCTTACGTCTCTCTCTCTCTCTCTCTATTTCGAAAAAGTATGCCGCCGATACCAATCTCTGTCCAAAACACCACCTACACGGTTCATTTCCCGTTCACGCCGTACCCGTCGCAGTTGGTCATGATGGAAAAAATCTTGCTCGCGTTGCACGACGGACAGAACGCGCTTTTGGAATCCCCGACGGGCACCGGGAAGACTTTGTGTCTACTCTGCGCGAGTTTAGCGTTCGCGGAGGAACAGAAGAAGAAAAACACGAGGAAGAAGAACAAGAATTACAACGTTATCACGACGACGGGTGGTGAAAGGAACACCAACGAGAGCGAGAAAGACGAAGACGCTAAGAGAAATGGCACGACGCTTACGGACGCACCACCACCACCACCTCTTCTGGAAGCAGCATCGGCGAGGGAGAATAATCGAGATTTAGAGGTTAATACGAGCACGAATAAATCGAAAGCGACCATAGTGTACGTCTCTCGAACGCACTCGCAGTTGCAGCAGGTGATTTCGGAATTAAAAGCCACCGCGTACAAACCGCACTCGAGCATCGTCGGCTCGCGGAAACAGTTGTGCGTCAACGAGTGGGTCGCCGAAGCGGCGAAGAGGATGGGCGACGGGAATAAGAGAGGCGCGGAGAAGTTGTGTAAAATCGCGTGTTCGAGCGAGAAGTGCGATAAGAAGATGCACGTTGGCACGTACATGGAACGAGTGTTCGGTATCGACGTCGTGAACGGATGGACCGGGAATTCAGGAGGAGGATCGGGTGGGGAGTTTGGTAGTCTCGGATACGGAAGGACGAAGAACGACGACGGTAAAAAGAACAAAAAAAAGGGAGGTTCGATTTTGAGTCATCTGCCTCCGAACAGGGACGATAATAGCAACAACAATAACAACAACAAAGGTGAAGGAAAAGTGACGACAATCATGGATATCGAAGACTTAGTGAAGGAAGGAAACAAAGCGTACGGTCCGTGTCCGTATTATTTAGCGAGAGAGATGACGAGAGGCGCGGAAATAATTTTCGCACCGTATTCGTACATCTTAGATGCGGGAGTCCGAAGAAATGCGTTGGGTGATACCGTGATGAATTGGCACAACTCGATCGTCATCTTTGACGAAGCGCACAACGCTGAATCGGCGTGCGAAGAAGCCGCCTCGAGAGACTTGACCGCGGTGCACATCGCAAACGCTATTAAAGACGCAGACGGTGCGTTTCAATGGGAAAGCAGGACGGAAGAAGTTATGGAATCGCTGGGAGACGATGTATATAAAGAAGAGAAAAAGAAGGGCACAGGTCCAACTCGGCGAACTGCGGCCGATTATTTGACCTTGCGTGGTATTTTTTCGGCGTTGGAAAGAGAAATTGCAATCGTGTGTGCGCAGGATCAAGAGAGAGTGAGAAAAGGCGAAACGTTACCGTCTTCGAGAGACGGGTGGTTCATATTTGATCTTTTAGCGAAAGTAAACATCAACTCCGATACGTTCGCGCAAATCATCGAGGTGTGCGAAGACGCTTTAAATGTAGTAGCATTGGGGGGTGAAGCGATCGAGAAAGGCTCCGGCGCTGGTCTAGAAAGAGTCAAAGAGTTTCTCGAACGAGCATTTGAAGCGAAACGAAAAGGTTTAGTCGAGTGTTATCGCTCGCGCGTGGGACCTCCAGAAGAGGAATTCAACAGCACGTGGAATACAAAAAACGCTGGAAAAGAAAACAAGCTCCTCGCGAAGGGACCGACGATATCTTTCTGGTGCATGGTTCCAGGCGTCATTGTGAACGAACTGTGTGAATTGGGCGTTAGATCTCTTTTGTTGGCCTCGGGGACGTTATCGCCGATGGACTCGTTCGCTTCGGAGCTTCGCGCACCGTTCCCGGTTCGGTTAGAAAATCCGCACGTCATCCCTCAAGAAAACGTTTGGGCCGGCGCATTTCTGAAAGGACCGTCGAACACGGTTTCTTTGAATTCCAGCTATCGCTTTCGAGATACGGAACAATATAAGAACGAGCTTGGATTGTTAATCCTACGCGTGGCTCGGGTGACGCCGGACGGCGTTTTGGTATTCTTCCCGAGTTATGGCGTCATGGCAAAATGCATAGAATTCTGGAAAAAGAGAACGAACATCTGGAACGATATCATGCGCACGACGAGGAAAACGTTGATAGTGGAACCTAAAGAGAGCGATGCATTTTTAGAAGCGTTCGAGTCCTTCAATAAAGCGCTCGACCGCAGTTCGAAAGCGAACAGTTGGAGTAAAGTGGGCTTGACGAATGGTGATGGTAGTGCGAAGGATGGTGAAACAGCCGTCACGCTGGCCGCAAAAGGTGGTGCCATGTTCTTCGCCGTCTGCAGAGGAAAAGTCTCCGAAGGCATCGATTTCGCCGACAAAGCGGGTCGCGCGGTTATTTTAACCGGCATCCCCTACGCGCCGAAAGCCTCGGCGCGCGTTCGATATAAGCGCGAATTTCTCGATGCCGCCATCATGGTTCAAAAACGAAACAACACGTACCAAAATTTTAGCCTCACGAGTGGCGAACAGTGGTATTCGCAAACTGCCATGCGCGCAGCTAACCAAGCGTTAGGGCGCGTCATTCGTCACAAGGACGATTTCGGCGCGGTCATCTTAGCAGACGAGCGATTCGCGTATCGAAATCATCAAAACCAGTTAAGTTTATGGCTTCGGCCGGCAATGCAGACGTTCGATACATTTGAAAGGGGCATAGAAAGTCTATCTGCGTTCTTTGAGCGGTGCGGAAACCCGAACAGCGCGCTGATGCTCGCAGCGGCGGAAAAATCGGCAAAGAAAAAGAAGCGCAAAGTACCGCTCCTCCAGTCCGAGAACGAAAAATTGGAAGCAGAACCAGGGGAGAAAAAGAGCAACACTAAGGGCGCAGAACAAGTTCGAAAAGATACGAACTTTTCAAAGAAATCCCGGGTTTTAGATACATCGTTGTCTTCTGCGCTCATGAACGCGATGAATAATAATAACAACGAGAACGAGGTGGATGAGGACAGGGAGAGAAGAAACTTATTTAGCGGCGCTGGCGGAGGCGGCGGTGGTGGTGGTGGTGGAGCAGGAGGTGGTTCGTTAGCGTCCAGGTTACTCAAAGCCGGCGGTAATCGAGACAACACGACGAGGTCTTCCGTTGGTAATGGTAGTGCTGGCGGAGCTAGCGGAAACGCAAACGACGTCGATAAAGCGATTTTGGCGAAACAAAAGCTCGTCAAAAGAGCTCGCGCCGAACTCCCGCCTGAAGATTTTCCAAAGTTCATCGAAGCGATAAAAACTACCGTAAGCGCGGAGTCGTCGGATGCCGCATTGCACGAGTCCATGAAAATGCTCGCGAAATTGTGTAAGATTGAGAAACGCGGCGTCGATCCATCAACTTTGTGGGCAGCCATCGGAACCGGTTTGGCGTTGAAAGATGGGGCGAAGAAAGCCTACGAAGGGTTCGAAAAGAACGCGAAACAAAAACGGGAGGAGAAAGCAGCAGCAGCTGCAAAAACATCAGCAACAACAAAAACGATTCCGCCGCTCGTCGCGCAATCTTCGCAACTGCCCGCCGACGGTAACATCTTTGGTCGCCCGGCCAAACAGCCGCGAGATTCCTTGCAACACCAACTCAAATCGAACGCCGATGAAACCACATTCGCGAAGCGCAAGGAAAAGAAGAAAACCTCGTGCGACCACTGCAAAGCGGCGAAATGCGACCGTCCTTTCCAATCCTCCATCTGCGGCCACTTTGCCTGTTACAAGTGTTTCAACGTCGTATTCGCGAGCCACTCCACGAAATCCGCGCCAAACTCTGGCCCGTGTCCAACGTGCTCCACGCTCGTCACCAAGAAGAGCTTGAAGAAATTGTACTTATAGCAACGATATAGAGAGAGAGTGAATAATAACAACTCAGAGAAAATAGCGCGTGTAGTAGTAGTAGTAGTTACAAAAACCTAGCGCGCAATAAATAGCGCATGAACATCCTCGACGCGCCGCGCTCTCTCTCGCGCGCGTTTTTCTGATGAAACTTTAACCTTTTCTTTTCAAAAATCCTCCAAAACAATCGCGCTTTACAAAGCATGCTCCGCCCGAGCGGCAGCGGCGGCGGCGTCGCCCCGCCGCCTCCTCCTCCTCCTCCGAATAATCTTCTGAAGAAAAGACCCCGCGGTAAGAGAAAGCTGTTCTTTGGATGCGGCGGTGGTTCCGGCGATCGCTACGCGTTCAAGCTTCTCTTCGTCTTTCTCTCCGGCTGTTTGTTCTTTTCCTTTCTGTTGATGGATGAGGTGAACGAACGCGGAGAAGAAGGGCGGCGACGACAGACAGAGACGACGATGTCGTTGTTGGGATTTAAAAGGAGAAGAAATAGAGAAGACTCTTTTTCTTCTTCTTCTTCGTCTTCGTCGTCGTCGTCAAGGTCGTCGTCGTCGAGCGTCAGTGGTTCTGGATTGAAGGAAAAAGTTCTCTCCATGCATAAGGAGATGGCGAGGTACGTTCGCGTGAGAGGAGGAGGAGGGGACTCGCGCGGTAAAAATCGAAGAGCCGCGGCGCCGTCTTTGGACGACGACGACGAGGAGGAGGAGGAAGAGAATTTCACGCTCAAACCAAACGCAAACGAGTATTACGACGACGACGACGAGAAGAACAAGAACGACTATTTATTGACCACGCGGACGTTACTTCCGAAGCCGAGATTTTTAATCGGCGGAGCGTCGAGACGAGCGATGGCGGCTTTGACGAACGCGGGGGAGGAAGACGGCGGTGGTGGTTCGGGTGCGGTGTTTGAAGGTCGACGGAAAGCGCCGAGCTCCGCGAAGGATTTGCCCGTCGTGCCAGAGATTCCAGAGCGGTTGAAACGGATGGATGTGGAGTACGTGACGGAGAGAAGGGTGATTCCGGTAAAGCCGAGGATTGCGCCGGAACGGCCGCGCGGACAGAAGAAGAAAAGTAGCGGCGAGGACGACGAGGAAGAAGACGGAGAAGACGTGCGTAAGAGCGCCGACACTGATGACAAACCTTCCAAAGAAACAGTTTCATCGTCATCGTCGCCGGAAAGCTCGAAAGACGCCCCGAAGCTTATGGTAGAGAAAGTAGAAGAACAACAACAACACGAACGCGACGAAGACGATAGCGGCGCAATAAAGAGCGACGGCGAAAGTAGCGAAGAACACCCGCCGGAACAGAAACCGACGCCGATGCAAAAAGCGGTTCTCAAAGCCGCTACGTATCGTCTCGGCGGCACAAAACTAAAGAAACTCATGGATACCGACGTGGATATCTTCTTGAGTAAATCGACGCTAAACGACATCGACCCGGACGAAAAGCGAAACAAAATAACGTGCGGCGGGAAACCGGTCATGCAGATCAAAACGTACGACCAGTTGCGCGACGCCGTACCGGAACTCTCCGAATACATCCCAGACGAGGACGACATTCACACGCGAGGCGGCTTAAAACCAGACTCAAAATCGCTCGGTCGCCGTTGCGCGGTGGTTGGGAACTCTGGTTCTCTCCTCGACCACGCCTACGGTTCAGAAATCGATAGCCACGACGCCGTCATCCGCTTCAACGCCGCGCCGACGAAAGGTTACGAAAAGCACGTCGGCAAAAAGACCACCATCCGCGTTCAAAACATAGACAACCTCGGTTTCCGAGAACCGAAGGACGAAATGCTCGTCTTCACCGCCCGCGACGAGAAAACGTTCCGCCACTTTTCCGAGTACCAAAAGAAAAAATACTTGAAGCACAAGGAAAAAATGCAAATCCAGCGCGCGTTCAACCCAGAATTCTGGTGTCACGTCTGGGATTGGGTCGACAGAAGAAAGCTCAAACCGTCCAGCGGTTTCGCCGGCGTCGTCATGGCGCTCCGCGCGTGCTCCGGCAAAGTCTCGCTGTACGGTTTCAGCCACAACGCGACGCGGTTCCATTATTTCAACCACCTCGACGAGAAAGTCACCACGCAAGAGGTGTACCAGTACCACCCGTTGGCGGAGGAGAGCGAAGCGTATCGCTTCCTCGAGTTTCACAAGCGTCTGGTGAAGAAAGATTGACAACGACGACAGAGCGTTTTCTTTTAGCTTTAGTTTTCCTTAATTAGCCCTCTTCGTATAGTATATGGTAGGTAGAGCCACAGCACAGCGACAAAGAAAAAATTCATAAACCCTAAACAATTTTGAAAACCTTTCTCTCGTGCGGGGAAAAATAATGTTCGTCGTCGTCACACGGTTCTGTGGAGAGAGGAGAGCGAGATACACGCGCGTCCTCCTCCTCCTCCTCCTCCTCGCGCTGGAAGAGAGAAAAGAGTGCCCCATCATTACTACCCGCGGTAGTGGTGACGTACTAATCCCTAAACCGATATATCATAAGAGAGAGAGAGTTGAAAGAAGAAGACGATTTTTTTCGATCACATTCGCGTTTTGTGTTAAATTCTCTCTCTCTGTTAGGTCAAGTGCGCCACGGGAGAAGAGCGAGAAAAAAAAGACGAGAACGCGGGCCAGAGAGATACACACTACATAAAAGATGGCATCATCCATAGCGCAGCAGCGTTCCTACCGCAACCGCCCGATTGAGGTGACGCAACAGCTCGCCATCGTGCGGGACCCGAACGCGATCAACGAGGACCAAATCGTCAGCCGAGAGGTGTCCCACGCGCACAAGCAGCTGGACAAAGAGAACGAGGAAGTTTTGACCAAGGAGAACGAGAAGACGAAGCAACAGGAGATTCCCATCCCGGAGGTTTTGAAGGTAGGGACGAGGTACGAGAAAGATTACAAGGCGGATTACGAGCAAGACGAGAGGTATTTGCGGTCGAGAGTGACGGCGGGGAGACCGGAGTTGGAGACGCCGACGGCGGCGGACGGGGTGGAGTACGATTTGGATAACGACGACGAGGATTGGTTGAAGGAGTATAACAACAGTAACAAAGGAAGTAAAGATGAAAAAGGAAAGAAAAGTAACAACGACGATGCGAATAATAATAGCAGTAAAAAAGAGCACGTGCCGTTGGACGAGGACGATTTCGAGAAGATGTTGTGGAAATTAGAGTTGGCGTGCGGCGAGGCGAACGAGAGAGTGCTGGCGGTGACGGCGCAGCAAGCGCAGGAGAAAGGAAGCGCGTTGTCGTATCAAGATCGGTGCGCGGCGTTGGCGAGCACGTCGAATTTGCCCAAAGATAGCGCGGTGGAGGTTTTGGCGGAGATTGTGAATAAACAAGCGGTCATCGTCGCCGTGTACGAGTATTGGGTGGAGAAGAGAAAGAGGACGCAAAAGCCGTGCTTGAGGAGGTTGCAACCGCCGCCAGCGCCGAACGATACCAATCCATTCAACGTGTTTCGTCCGAGAGAGAAGATTCACAGACCGCAAACGAGAAGGCGAAGAGAAAACGACGTCGCTGGTTACGAGAAACTTCAACGCGCTAGGGATAGTTTGGTCGTCGCGAGAGCGGCCTTGCAGTTGACGCTGAGAAGAGAGATTCGAAAGCACGAAATTTTCGAGGTGGAACGCGCCGCGCAGAAGTTATTGATTGATTTAAGGCACGAACCAAAATCGGAGATGGAAAGAATAGAAAAAGAAGCAAGGGTGGAAGACGAAGAGAGAGCAAAGAAAGAGTTGCCAGAGTTGCCGGTGAAGGGTAAGAACGTCTCGTTGTGCGATGGCAAGTTGGAGATTTTCAAGGCGAACGATAACAACTGGGCGATTGTCACCGAACCGGACGAGAGTGAAATCATAGCCGCGAATAAGCGAGAGAAACAAGCGCTGTTGAATAAAAACAAGAGAAGTCGACAGCAACAAAAAGAAGCCGCCGAAGATGCCAAGAAGAGCAAAGCTGGGAAAGAAATGGTGTACGAACCGCCGCCGGAGATTCCGGACATCGAGATGTTGTTCGCGAAAGTTCCGTTGGGTTCGGCTCTGAGAGGGTTCCAGCTACCGTTGGGTCAGTTGAAGGATAGATGCAAAGCGAGAGTGGGTAGGTGTGGAAGAGTCATATTCGATCGAAAAGATCCAATAAGCCGAGAGGCGTATTATTGCGAAGAAGACGACGAGGATTCGCTTGATTTGAATAACAACGGTTCATCCGACGATTGGTACGCGAACTTTGATCCGTACGCGTTTCTTTACTAGAGAACATAGATCAACAAAAACAAAAACAAAAGTGTAAAAATAAAGTAAAAACAAAAATGTAACGTACGATAAAGTGTGTGTATCCGTGACTTTTACTTTCGTCGTCGCATCGTTCGCGTGCGCGCTAAACGCGCCCCAAAAGAATGGTGCATCTCTAAATCTCTTTCACTGAAAATTTAAACTATGTATGCGTGGTATAAAACACGCGGTTGTTTCCTGTTTCCGTCCTCCTCTATTTTTCTTCTTCGTTTTTGAAACTGGCAATCATAGCCCGTCTCTCCTCATCGCTCATGCCAAACCCGCCGGATTTTTTCTCTCCTCCTCCTCCTCCTCTTCGATCGTCGTTACCGTCGTTGTCGTAGTCTCTGCCGCCACCTCTTCGGTCTCTCGATCTCGATCTCGACCTTCCTCGTCGTCCTCCTCCTCTGTCGTCGTCTCTCCCCCGTCCTCGATCGTCTCTGTGGTCGTAATAATTGTCTCTCCGTCGGTCGCCTCCGTACCCGCGATCTCGCCCCCGGTTATCTCTTCTATGATACGGATCTCTTCTCTGTCCGCCTCCTCCTCCTCCTCTTCGTCCTCCGCCTCGATTTCCGTACACCCTCCTATCTTGCCTCTTCTTTCCGTATCTTCCGAACAACGCGTGCGCTAACGTCGCGTTCTTAATCGGTCTCAAATGCATAAAATTACAGTACCCTCCTCTGGTGCACGTGTTCTCCTCGTATTGTCTGCACGTGCTCTCCCTAAAATCCGTCACCGGCGAAAACTCGCACCGGATCGGTCTCCCCATGTAATATCTCCCGTCCAACGCCGCCTTTGCTTTATTCGCGTCGTCCTCGTCCGCGAATTTCACGTACACGTTCCCGACCATGTGATCGGCTAAGTTATCGCACACGTTCAACTCTTCAATCTCTCCGTGCACCGCGAGTTCTTCAAAGACGTCGTGGCAAAAATCTTCGTAATGTTCTTGTATCTCGCGCGGTTCCGTCGCGTTTGCCGCTTGTTGCAAGTTGCCGCCGAGTAATCGTGCTTGTTCAGGCGACTGCGTGGTCACGAAGACGAATATCACGACGACAACGACGACGACAATGACGACAAACAAGAAGAAGAAGAACACAAAAAAGTCAGCGGTTTCGATGTGCGCTCGAGCGCCGCGCGACGACGGACGACGGAAAAGACCGCGATGACGACGACGACGACGACGAGAACAAAACAACAAACAACAAACAACAAACAACAAAAAGCATCATCGATGATGCTAATTTTTTCTAACGCGTGTGCATGCGCACCTGGTACATGTTTATCAGCAAAAGCGTCTGCGAGACGGTTGGTTTGTTGTGCAATCGAGAGCATCGTTCGCCGTGTCTGCACGCGCCAATCTGTGCGCATTTATTCAAGTCACAATAGAGTTTGTAATCGTAAACGGGGTTAGCGAGAGCACGTTCGCACCGCGACGGCAGAAAAGAGACTCGAAGAAGAAGAACAATAAGCGTTCGAGGCGACGCGCGCGAGAGCGCAGAAAAGAACGCGAAGCGACGACGCATCAGAAGAAGAGCGCAGAAGGGAGATCCGCGAAATTTTTCCCCACGACAGACAGACGCGCTCCTCGAAGGAAGAAGAAGAAGAAACAGAAGTTCGCGTCTCGCGCAGCACCTTGAAGTAAAACGGACAGTTCACGCGATCCTTCTCCGTCCCGAAGATGGACGCCAGGTGTTCCGCCATCGAAAACAAAGCGTTTGTTCTCTCTCTCGTATTCTTTTTGAAATGCCGCACAAAAACTCGTTTCGTTTTTCCCCAAAAACGACGAACGCGAACGAACAACGAAACATATGAAGAGAAAGAAGAAGAGCGACGTCGTAAACGACGACGACGGGGAGAGAAAGAGAGCGCTCTCGTTGCTGCCGCTGCGTAAAAACGCGCGCCGATGTCGCGAACTCGGCGTCGAGCTGAACACGGACGCGACAAAGTTGAACAACGCGTCGCGGTTGCTTTCGATTTTGATGTCTTCGCCGCCGCCGGAAGAGGGAGAAGAAGAAGAAGAGGACGACGACGCTTTGACGACGACGACGACCACGACCGCGAAGGAAGATAAAGAACGACGGAACGAAGAGCAGCGGCAAAAGCAGAGAGCGAAGGTGGAATCGATGTTGGCGCTGGAAAAGTTTTTCGCGGCGAGATTGGCGCGAGGGGACGTCGCGCTCGCCAGACGAGACCTTCTCCTCTCGAAGAAGAAGCAGAAAGAAGAAGACGATGTCAACGACGTGAATAACGACGACGTCGCGGAACAGAAGAAGCGCAAGTACCGAGCGTGGCTGTTGCAAAACTACAAGCTGTTCCTGTCGAGGATGATACGCGTGGCGGCGAAGGATCAAACGGCGAGCGAGCAGACGAGGGTGGTGGCGTTCTCGGGGTTGATGGAAATCGCGCGGTTAGACGGCGGCGGCGAGGACGGCGACGGCGGCTCTTCGAGCAGTAATTTCAATAACGAGATTTTCGAGAGAGCGCTGGAAGAGTGCGTGAGGAGTAAACTGTGGTCGGAGGCAACGCTTGGGATGTTGAAGAAACGGTTTTTAGGGAGGGTGGACGTGCAGTATTACGCGTATAAAGCGGTGGCGAGAATCGCGGGGAAATTGGCGGCGGCGAGTAGAAAAGAAAGCGGTTCGACGAAGACGAAGAAAGAAGGAAAGGATATGGACGACGACGACGACGACGAGGACAACGATGCGGGAAATGGTGCGGACATGGAAGCGTCGAGCGCGGAGGTGGCGAGGAACTTGTACGATGTCATCTCGAACGTATCGAATGATTTCGAGGATTACGATCCGGAGAGTACTTCCACGAATCCGATGAATACTAGTAATAACGGAGGCGCAAAGTTGACGAGTAAAGAGGTTGATTTTGCCGCCATGCTTGGATTGTCGAGCGAAGATTTAGCTAAAGCTGCCGCCGCATCAAACAACAACAACGAGGACGACGACGACGGAAAAGCGGAAACAACGCCGTGGTGCAAAATGCCCTCGCAAACGCTCGATATAGACGAACAAAACGATGCGAAACGAAGGAAGAAAAGCAACGAGAAAGACTTGAAAAAGAAGAAAGCGACGACGACGACGACGACGAGGAATGGTTCCAAAATAAGCTGGATGGACGGCGTGAAACGACGAAGAGCATTTAGCGACGCCTGGATCGCGTTCTTACGTCTCCCGAATTTCCCAGAAGACGTCTACCGGAAAATCCTCGCTCGACTTCACCTCGACGTCATACCGCACCACGTCAACCCAGTTTTGTTGTGCGATTTCTGCGTCTCGTCCGTAAACGTCGGCGGATTAATCGGCATGTTAGCGTTGCACGCGTTGTTCGTCCTCGTCACGAGACACAACCTCGAATACCCGAAGTTCTACGATCGCTTATATAATTTAATAAACGAAGATTCGTTTTACGCCAACGGCCGAAGGACGTTCTTTGAGTTAGCGGATGTGTTTCTGAAATCGCCCGCGCTCCCTGGATATTGCGCGGCGGCGTTTTGCAAAAAGTTTGGACGATTGAGTTTAAGCGCGCCGCCGGCTGGAGCGATGTTGTGCGTGTCATTTATTCACAACTTGATACGACGACATCCCAAATCGTGCTTGCCGTTGATTCACAGAGATAGAGACGTGCTTGGCGGCGGCAGCGGCAGCGTCGATATTGACAACGCGGACGAGGCTAATACTGCTACTGAAGGAGATGAAAACGTGAAACAAAAGTCCTCCAGTAATAAACATCGCAGATCTTTCGACGAGGATCCGTACGATTTCTCGACCGAAGATCCGGCGAAATCGCGCGCGTTAGAATCTTCTTTGTGGGAAATGACCGCTTTGGAAAATCACTATTTCCCGCAAGTCACGAAACTGGTACAAATGCTCCGCATGGACCTCGGCGACCGGGTGAAAACGAAAGAGATTGATATTTCCGGCGGCGGCGAAGCGCAACACTCGTTGTGTTCTGCGAATTACTATTCCCTCTTAAAAGAAGAATTGGACGTTCGCTTGAAATCGGTGGCGTTGAAACACGGCACGATAGGGGATCTCGGTTTATTCCACTCCGACGAGTTCGTTTCAGCCGCTGGATTTGGCGAACTCATTCAGTGGAAAGAAGATTAGGATTTTACGCTTTTGATAATAATAATACCGCTTGCTCTATTTGCCGCTACGCGTACCGCTCACTCGCTACACTATTATACTTTAAACTAACTCAATCTTTGGCGAAAACGCCTCGAATACCACCGTCACCGGTTCTCCTCCGCTCCAAAAGATGTAATGCCTCGCCCAAATCTCCTCGTCCAAGTCTTCCAATCCGAACGCTTTTGCCAACCTCCTGTTCTTCCCTAAATACACCCTCCTCACTTCCCTATACAACTCCACGTTTTGCTTCCTTAAATTCGACCACATCGTCTCCTCTCTCTTCTTCATGAACTTCTCCAGCGCGTTCGCGTTCCACCAAGAGCACGCGTACACGAGAGGAGGAGGATAGTCCTCTTCCTTCTCGCGCTTCTTCGCGTCCGCGTATCTCAAATACACCTCCCGCTGCACCAAAGGTCCTTTAATCTTCACCACGTCTTCCGGTTGCGAAGAGTCTCTCCCGCACGGTTTCATCGATATCACCTCTACTCTCGTGCTTTCGCTGTTGTTGTTGTTATTGCCGCCGTTGTTTTCTTCTTCTTCGTTCTCGTCGCTCGATCGACGACGTTCTTCAGTGGTAGAATCCTCCTCTTCTTCTTCTTCTTCCACCACTTTCCCCAACAAACTCAAGTGTCTCGTGACGGAGCCGTCGGACAAAAGCAACACGCGCCACGCCGGCGACAATCTCGCAAAAAGCAAAGAAGAGTTCCTATCCATCGCCTCTCGCTCGCTCGCCGCGTACGACAGCGGGTTCGAGACCGTCTCGTAACTGCTTTTATCGCCATTGTTGTTCGTCTCTTCTTCGTCGTCGTCGTCGTCTTCCTCTCGTCGAACAGCTCTCAGAGAAGAAGAAAAAGAAGAAGAAGAAGAAGAAGACGCGTTGCTCCTCCGCCGTTCTGATAAAGAGCGATTACATCGACGTTGGCAACGCGGGAAAAGCAGCGGCGGCATCGGAGAAGAAGAGGAAGAAAGCGCGTTCATTTTTCCCCTAAAAAGCGTCAGAGATTTGTGAAG
>Ga0181599_1001208_pt1 | contig 25642 bp, 18 predicted proteins | sample 041ome_3_FD_148658 | JGI IMG/M metagenome (GOLD analysis project Ga0181599, IMG submission 148658) | Coastal salt marsh microbial communities from the Groves Creek Marsh, Skidaway Island, Georgia - 041405US metaG (spades assembly) | ecosystem: Environmental > Aquatic > Marine > Intertidal zone >...
ACGAAGAAGAAGAAGAAGATGTTCCTTTTCTTCCTCCTCGCTTTCTTCTTCTCGACGTTTCCACTCACCCACGCGGATTCGTCCAGAGCAACGGTATCGGGAGAAAGAAGAGTCGTCGTCGTCGATTATGATGTCATTTCTGATGAGAACACGACGCCGCCGCTTCGTTCGTTGAAATATGGGAGCACGAATTGGCAATCCGACGCGGAATCGTACGCGAAATTTCCTCCCAAAACGCTCGTCTTTCCCGGGACGCACGATAGCGGCGCGTACTTTTTAACGTCTACATTTCAACCGGGGGATAACGCTTTACCGGAATGGGTCGCGTCGGCGTCCAAGTACGCGAAAATGGTGGGGATTCCCATCGATGAACTCGTCGCGAGGTGGGCGAAGACGCAGAGACAGACGATATTCGAACAGTTGAGAACGGGCGCGAGATATTTAGATTTGAGATGCGGGTGGGAATCGTCGTCGTCGTCGTGGAGAATTCACCACGCGCTCGTCGGCGTGGACGTTTCGGTCGCGTTGGAGGACATCGCGAGCTTTTTGAGGACGTTTAAGACGGAGGTGGTGATTGTGGAGATGTCTCATTTTTACGGCGACCCGGACGAAGACGCGGTGGAGCAGTTGGCGAGCGAAGTTTTAGGCGCGTTGGGCGAGTTTGTCGTGCCGTATTACGGAGAGGAAGAAGAAGAAGAAAACTTTTGGACGAGACCGTTGGAAGAGTCGGTGAAGAAGAACCAGAGAGTTTTAATCTCGTTCGAGAATTTTAACATGTTCAACACGACGGAAAAACACTCGCCTTTTCTTTGGCCCTGGGGGGTGTTAGAGAACGGATGGGCGAACACCGACGACATCGCGACGATGAAAGAGTACAACTTTGACATCGTTCGCGCGTTTAACAATCAAACGACCGAAGAAGAGACGACGAGCGCGGCGCCTTTGACGAAGCTCTCGTGGACGCTCACGGCGAAAGCGAAAACGGTTGAAAATTCCGTCTGGCCGCCGATTAAAAATCACCACCCGAAAACCATCATCGATTTGACGTTAAAATACGCCGATCGCTTCGTGTTTGAAGATTTCGTACATTTAATGAGCAAAGACTTGAACTGTCGGTTTCCTCAGGTGTTTGCCGTGGACGCCTGGTTCGACGACGCCGGCGCGAGCGGAGAAGAACAACCGCCGCGGCGGGAAGGCGTGTTTTGGAAGCTCGCGAAAGAGGTCAGCGCGAGACAAAACGCACCCGAGTTTACGAAGAAAAAGTGCATGGCAAACGATGAAGACGACGAGAATGCAAAAATAAATTCGCGGTGGTGGTGGTGGTCGTCGTCGTCGCGGTGAAGTCGTCAAGAGAAGAAGAAGAAGAAGAAGAAGAAGAAGAACAAAAGCGTGTACAAACAAACAAAAATATTAGAAGAAAGCGAAACGCACGCGCGCGCTCGCGAAAGAGGAAAAGAGAGAGAGAGAGACCCGAGAGAGAGAGACCCGAGAGAAGAGTCATAACCAATACGCATAAAACCTGTATACTACACCACTTGCACGAAAAGAGAAGACCGGCAAACTATGTGATGATAAAAACATCGTACACGCCGCGCGCTCGCGCTCCCTCGCTCGCACACCTTTTATTTTAGGGTTTCAACACCACTTTTGAGCCGCGGAACCGACGCTTTTCCCCAACACCATCGCGCCATAAAAAGAAGCGCGCGCGCGCTCTTCGTCGCACGCAGACACACGCACACCGACACTTTACGCGTTGCGCGCACACACGTACGCACGCACACGCATAAGCACATATCACGGAGTAGTAGTTTGTACGCATATACCAGAGAGAGAAAGAGCGAGAAAATGGCGGAGGAGAGAGATCCTCTCCTGCCGACGACGACGACACCAACGCGCGCTTTGACGAACATCCGCGAGGAGAAAGACGCCAAGGAGAGTTTCAGAAAGAAGCTTCGCGTCTCTCGCGAGTACAGAGAAAAGTTTAGTGAGAAGACGAAGAATAAGAACGACGACGACGACGACGCGAGAGCAGCGGAATCCTCCTCCTCGGCGGCTTCAACGTCTTCTTCGTCTTCGTCATCTTTCCACGACGTGTTCGCGCACGGCGCCGTGTTAACGCTCGTGCTCTTCTCCGCGTTTTTCGCGTTCATGTGCTTCGGCTTCGTCAGTCGCAGTCACTACGTTCGCGCGCGAGAAAACGCGCTGGTGAAGGCGATGAACAGCGACTTCATCTTGGAAGAAAAGATGATGAAAAGTACGAACGATTTGGTCCCTCTGAGCGTGTTTTTGAAGGAGGAAGAGGAAGAGGAGGAGGAGAAGAAGAGGAGCAACGACGACGACGACGACGACGACGAAGAACGCGGGAGAAAAGAAGAGAAGAAGAAAAATAAGAGAGACGACGACAGAGAAGAAGAAGAGAAAGACGCGAGAGAAACAAAGTACAGCAACGGGAAATCGTTCGCGCGGGCGATTTTAACCAAGGAGGAAATGAAGCCGTTCGAGAAGTGGTTGGCGAAGGACGGCGAAATCGAGTTGGATAAGCTCGTGGAGGCGCTCAGGGCGGATAAAGAAGCGCTGTATAGAGGTTGGGGTGAGAACGACGATAACGACGAGAGTAGCAGCGATAAGGATAAGAGTAGTAGTAGTAGTAGTAGTAGTAGTAGTAGTAGTAAGTGGAAACATTCGAGCGCGACGTTCGCGGCGTTGATGGAGGGCGGCGCGGCGGACGAGCAGCCGCGAGATAGCACGGTGCTGAATTCGAAACATAAATTTTCCTTGTGTTTAGACGATATGGTAAACTGGGACGTGCGATTAGGCGCGGGCGCGTGGATGGACGCGTTGATTCAAACTAAACCAGAGGGCAAGAATAGCGCCGGGGAGTGTTTCACGAACGTGGTGTACGATTCCGGTCCAGAATGCGCCAACGCGGACGTCAGAGTGTTTCAATCGGGATCGGTTTTATGGAAAGGAGCGTACGTCGGCAAAGAAAATCCTCCTTCTTCTCCTCAAGAAGGCGCGTCGTTTGGCGCAGTACTCATGGCGAAACTTGGGTTTTTCGATAACGATATCCTCGGGCCAGACGTCAGTCAAGATATCATGGTAGATAGCTCTCCGAACAGTGAAAATCGAACGGTGCAAGACCCGATCGAGATCACCGAAGAGGCTATTTACGAAGATCAAACGGCGTTTTGGGAGACCAAATCGAACCGAAGAATGTTGCTCGACATCGGCGATAAGAAGAGTAAGAAAAACACCAGCAGCAAGAAAGAACAACAACAACAGCAACAACAACAACAACAACAAGCGGCGTTATGGCGACTTCCGCCGAAGCAAAATCCTGATCAAGTTTACGTGTACGCCTCGTTGGAAACTCCCGGCGCGTTTGGGAAGGATTTATTGAACGAAGGACTACTCTCTCAGGTGGATTACATCGCGCACGGGAACGAGAAAGCCTCATCGGTTTGGCTTCCGCAAATGATATCGACCAAAGGTTTGATGGCGTCTTACGAAGCGTTCATGCGCTCGAAGCAATCGCGCATCCCAGGCATCGCTTGGCTCGGAAAGAACTGCCCAGACAACGCGCCGAAAATGAAAGTTTTGAAAGAAGTTTCCAATCACTTCCCGGTTTTCTCCATCGGTGAGTGTCGGAGAAACTCAAACGAACCGTTGGGTTTGCCGGAACATAAAGTCATGGGATCTGGCGGCATCGATTTCTTCACCAAGACGCAGTTGGCCTTGTCCGATTACTTGTTTTATTACGTCGGCGAGGACGCGGATTGCCCGGGTGCAATTCACGCGGATCTATGGATGGCGTTAGCGAGAGGATCTATTCCGGTTTATTTCGGCACCGCGAGCGTGTACGAATACCTCCCGTGTCCGGAAGGAGACTGCATCGTCGACGTGAAGAAGTTTGATTCGAGCGCGCACTTGGCGAAGGAGTTGAGAAAAATTTCCAGTTCAGAAAAGTTGTACAAAAAAGCAACCGAATGGCGACGACGGTCTCCCGACAAGTGGCCTTTGGGATTTAAGAGAGGTATTGCGAGAGCGTCGCAGGATTTCAGGAAAACTTTGTGCGATTCCGTGTTGAAGAAAGGCGGCGATCAAGCTGGTTCGGGCGTGACGAAAGAGGACGTCATAAAACGAACCATCACGAGCGTCCCGTGGTCGAACGCGGCGGTGGCGGCGTTGACGCCGGCAAGCGCTGCAACGCAAAACGACATCTCCGATGCGTCATCTTCGTCGTCGAACGCTCGTCTCGAAGGCGCTTTGCGCGCCGAAAAAGCCGCAGAATCCGGCGACGCGCGCGCCTCCTCCGTCGTCTGCGCGAAACAAACCGAAGTCATCGCTTTAGGCCAAAAAGTCAGCGATATGCTCGGTTTCGAAAGCGAAACGGACGGTTTCACCGACCCGACCGATTTCATCGACGTAGAAATCAAATCCAAGCAAGAGTTTGAAAAAGAGCGCAAAGAGCAAGAAGCCGAAGAAGAGGAGGAGTTTGAGGAATTCTCCTCCGCCGAAGACGACGACGACGACGACGACGCGAACCGGTGAGCGTCGTTCTCGTCGCAACATCAAGGCGTAAAAAAAAACTAGAGCAAAGCATATATAAAGTAGCACATAAAGTAGCACAGCGCGTGTAGTTTAAAACGATAGCACATTTAAAACAAAACGAGTTTCGCCCCTCGCCTTCGCGACGCGAAACCGCTTTTTTACATACTACATGTGTATTTATACTTCTCTCTCGCTTGAAAGGAAAGCATCTCTCTCTTTCAAAAAACACAGAGGAGTATATAACTTTCTTATCCTGTTTGCTTATTTCTGCAACACAGAGAGATCTTCTTTTTGCAGCCGCCTGGATTATGCGTTCCAAGAGCGATCGAAAGCCACACAAATTCTCGCATTGGTCCATTTTTTCCAAAAAAATAAAAAGAGTCGACGACAAAAATTTCCCAAGAACACCACAAAAAACTCATCCATCGAGCGCGGTTTATCTTCTTCTTCTTCTTCTGTGAAGAGAGAGAGAGAAAAGAAGAAAAGCTTCTTGTTCTCTTCATCGCGCGCACATCATCATCAGATACGATGGAAGAGATTCCACTTTTTCGAGTCTTCGTCTCGCCGAACGCGTCGGACGTCACCGGGAAAACGTTGCACTCCGGGTACATCACGCAAGGCCCCAGGGTGGAAGAGTTTGAAAAGAAGCTGGAACGTTATTTGGAAAACCCGTACACGTTGGCGTTAAATTCGGCGACTTCGGCGCACCATCTCGCGCTGCACTTGCTGAAGAAACCTTCGAGTGCGAATAAATGGCCGGGTTTGAAGGAAGGGGACGAGATTTTGAGCACGGCGTTGACGTGCACGGCGACGAATTTTCCAATCTTAGCCAACGGATTTAAGATAAAGTGGGTGGACGTGGACCCGAGGACGGGGAACATGGACGTGAGAGATTTGCGGAAGAAAATTACGAAGAACACGAAAGTTATCGTTTTTGTGCACTGGGGTGGGACGCCGGCGGATTTGGATGGGATCAAAGAGGTGCAAGACTACGCCGAACGCGCGTTTGGATTTCGTCCGATGGTGATCGAGGACGCCGCGCACGCCATGGGCGCCGAGTATCGCGGCGTGAAGATTGGCGCTTTACAAAGAGGCAACATCGCGACGTTTTCGTTGCAAGCGATCAAGCACTTGACGACTTCAGATGGTGGAGTGCTCTGTCTCCCGAACGAAGAACTTTACGAAAGAGCGAAGCTTTTGCGTTGGTACGGCATCGACAGGGAAAAGAGAAACTATCAGAAAAAAGATTTCCGTCTCGAATCCGACGTCGCAGAGTATGGCTTCAAATTTCACATGAACGACTGGAACGCGAGCCTCGGATTGGCTAATTTTCCATTTCTGGCGCAGAACTTGGAGAGACACAGAGCAAACGCGCAGTTTTACAATGAATCGTTAAAGAATACGAACGGTATTAAACTGATTCATCCGCCAAACGGCGCGAACTCTTCGTATTGGGTGTATTCGTTATTCGTCGAGAATAAACCGGAATTCATCGAGCACATGAAAAGCAAAGGCATCGTCGCTTCTCAAGTTCACGCGCGAAACGATACGCACTCGGTGTGTGCGCCTTTCAGAGCGCATCTTCCAAACTTGGATGCGGTTGAAAAAGAGCTCGTCGCTATCCCGTGCGGCTGGTGGATAACCGACGAGCAAAGAGAATACATCGTGCATTCAATTCGAGATTTTTTTCATCATCGCAACAAAAACTCGGTCGCCATTTCGCGAAAGTGGACGAATTCGACGAATGGAAATTCGGTACCGAGGCACGTTGCTCGCCGAAAAATTATCATCACGGGCGGTTGCGGTTTCATCGGTCATCACGTCGTCGAGCACTTCTCTCGAACGACAGATTGCGATCTCGTGGTCATCGACAAGTTATCCTACGCCTCTCTCGGGTACGACCGTTTGAGAGATACCGGCGTGATTGACCGCGTCCAAGTGTTTGCCACAGATCTCGTCAATGGCATTCCCGAAGGCGTCGCATACGAGCTCGGTAATCGAATCGAATTTATCGTGCACATGGCGGCTGAAACGCACGTCGATAATTCCATTAAAGATCCCGTTCCTTTCATGCGCAATAACGTGGAAAGTACGATTTCGATTCTCGAATACACGAGAAATTTAATCAAAGCCGGGTGCGATTTAAAAAGTTTCTTTTATTTCAGTACGGACGAAGTATTCGGACCGGCGTTGGGTACGACGATGTACGAAGAATGGGATCGTCATAAACCAACTAATCCGTATTCAGCCTCGAAGTCAGCCGCCGAGAACATATGTATTTCCTATGAAAATACGTACAAAATTCCTCTCATGATTGTCAACGTCATGAATGCGTTCGGTGAAAGACAACATCCGGAGAAGTTCATTCCTAAGTGCACCCGCAAAGTGTTGGCGGGAGAAACGGTACACATTCACAGTTATCCGGACAAACGACGCGCGGGAACTCGATTTTATATCCACGCGAGAAACATAGCCGCGGCTGTAGGATTTCTGCTCCAAAAAGGTTCCATTGGAGAGAAATACAATATAACGGGTGAGAAAGAAGTCGATAATCTTGAGCTCGCGACGTTCATTTCAAAGGTTTGCGAAAAACCTTTGATTTATGAAATGGTTGACCATCACGCCGATCGACCGGGACACGATTTACGGTACGGATTGTCTGGAGTGAAAATGGCAAAGATGGGTTGGGTTCCGCCGTATGGATTTGAAGCTTCGTTAACGAAGTGCATCAAGTGGACGCTGGAAAATAGACATTGGCTCGAGTTGAAAAGATGGGCGGAAGATCCAAACGTGTACGAAGGGATTGCTCCGGAGGAAATCGGACAGGTGTTTGATCCGACGCAAGAAAATGCGAGGATATCAAGATTATAACAGACGAGAAGAATTAAGTTCGAACACACACTGGCATAATAATAATAATAATATTAATTAATAATAAACGAGTTGCAATGTTATGATCCCTAGTAAGTAAGTAAGTGAAAACTTAATCGAACATAAAAGCGGCTTCAATCTTTATCGCAGTGCTTCTCGTACCATGAACATTAATCCACTCCCCGACGTGCTTCGCAAGAGTTGCACGTACATGCCTCGATAAAATCCTGAAACACCTTCGCGTTCGAGCACAACTTTAATCACATCCACTACGGATGTCGCTTTCTTCTTGCGCACATCAATTTCTACTTTCTTCGTCGTCTCAAAGTTCTCGTTATTTTCTTCGTTCGCTTTCAGTAAAAGCGTCTTCAGGCGAATCATCGGATACGTTATCACCGTAGCCGCGCCTTTCGATACCGTGCCCAATACAAATGCCTCAAACGCAGACAACTGCATTTGATTTTCCCTCGCATATTTCAGTAGATAGCGCGCCTTTATGTTTTCAAACAAAGCTACGTTAATGGCGGGGTTAACCGTGAGAATACACGCCGGTAAAAGTCCGTTCCAAAACTTCGCGACGCCGTGCTCCTCGTAAATTTTACGCGTGATTTCAAAAATACCCATCCGTTTCGTCGACTTGGAAATTTGCAAGTTCATCGACACGGTATCGATTGGAATGGTCAAAATGTTCGTCACGATCCCCGCGATCGTCCCTAATCGAACCGAAGTGGAAATATCGATAATATTCACGCCACCGTCGTTCTCGCTCGCCGGCGCGTCCTTCTTCTTCTTCTTCTTTGCCATTTCCATCATCAAACTCTCGAGTTTCCTATTCGTCAAGTACGTGTACGAGTAATAATAAATCAGGTCGGAAATCAAGCAGTGCACCGCTCGCGAGTAAAATCCTCTGTACAGCTCCGAGACGCCTTTTTCGCGCACCGTGAGCGCGAATTCGCGGAACACGCCGCCGGAAACTCCCGAAGAAGAACTTTTGCCACTGCTACTCGTCGCGTTGTTGTTTTTTTTTCCAAACGTTTTTGTCTTCTTCGCATCATCATCGTCGTCGCCATCATCGGAAGAAGAGGTCGAAGCCTCGGCGGCTCTCTTCGTGCGAAGCAAGTCGAGAGGATATAAAGCGCACAGCGCGAAGAGTCCACCGGCGGATGCCTTCAACGCATCCGCTACGGGCGATGCCGCTGATGTTGACGCTGACGACGACATGTGTGTGTGTATCGAGCACACGCGTTGTTCGAGTGAAGAGAGATACTTTCCCAAACATCAAAAGTTAAGCTTTCTTTTTTCCCCACCGCGAGAGAAAGAAAGAAAAGGTTGTGTTTTGTTCTTTAAAAGATTTTAGGGAGAGAGTCTGATGTGGAATTTATCAGGCCGCAAAATCCACGTGGAAAATTGCAAAAATACGTACTACATATAGGGCACGACCGACCTCTGATTTCAGAATACTTTAATATGGTGTTGCGTTCGCGCCGCGCGCGCTTCGGCGACGGGCGAAAGGAGAGAGACAAAAAATAAAACAGAAGTTTTGCGCGTAGTAGCTTTGAGGAACAAAGAAATGAGGAGGAGGAGGAGGAGGAGGAGAAGGACGCGCGGTTGCTCGTTTGGAACGAGATTGTTATATTTTATCGCTCGCGTACAACATCAACAACAACAACAACAACAACAACAACACGTTTTGAAAAAAAAAAATCTTCTTCTTCTGTATGCATTCTTCAACGCAAAGGAGTGCACGCGTAATGTCTTCTCAGCGTGTCGCTCCATTTAGAACGACGGTTCCACAGCCAAAATTGTCTGCCAAGGTTTCCATCCGGCCCATCTTCGATGCTTTCGTATCGCCGCGCGCGGTAAAAGACGAAATTCGCGAGAAGCTTTGTCGAAACCGAGTATCCTCCCTTCTTTTTCATCCACCACGCGTATATGCGCTCTGCGTTGAGTCCTCGCCTTCTGTTCGGAAGTTCACGCACCACTCCTTCTTCGAAATTGTTTTGTCCTCCGCAAAGACCGCTGTATAAACTCAAATAGTGTTTCGCCGCTTCGCCGACTCTCGAAACCATGAGCCTGTCGTTGACGCCGCCGAAAGGCGACCAGGCGGGCACGTGAACGGTCTTCGTTTGAAGACTATCGCTCTTGAAAAAAGAGCTCGAACGCGTATAAAAATCTGCGGGTATTTCGTCTCCGTATTCAACATCCGGTCTCAGTAACACGACGACATCAAAATGAGTTTTTTCAGCGTACATGAGCTCGCTCGAAGCCTCGCGGTACATGAGTTGCGTCAAAAGCTCTCTGGGATAACTCCCTTTCGTACCTCGCGCGATTCTATCCGCGCGCTTCTCGTATTTTTTCGAGAACGTCTCGACGCATTTTTCGCTCGGTTCCGGTACCGTTTCAATTTCAAGCGTGTATCGAAGACGAGGAGGAGAAGGATCATCTTCACCTCTTTTACCGTATTCGTTATTTCTTCTCCTCTTTTCTTCTTCTTCTTCTCTTCTTCTTTTGTCGATTTCCTCCGCGAAGGCTTCGAATTGCCAGGCGTCTTCGTCCGCCTCCGCGCGAATGAAAAAGTGTACGCGGGTGTGTTTTCGATCGAGTATTGGTTTCACGATATTCTCGTAAACGCTGCAGTGCGTTCGATTCAAAGTACGCGCTTGCCCGTACATTAAAAATGCAAAACTTATTTTCACATCTTCGTCTTCTTCATCCGCGAAGCCAAGGTCTCGACCGACACCGCCTGTTGATGATGGAGCTTCTTCTTCGAGCGTCATCATCGTCCAGAAGTACGTAAAAAAGCACGCGGAGAAGAACGCGACGACCAATAAAGCCGAGACGAAAGAAATTCGTCCCGGCGGTGGTCCTTTACGAATGTGGTGGTGAGACGTCATTCTCTCTCTCTCTCTTCTTCTTCTTCTTCTTCTTCTTCTTCTTCTTTCTCCGTATCTTTTTTTCTTTTAAATCCCAACCGCAGCCGATGAAAACGTCCTCGTCATCTTCATCTTCTATATCTTCTATCGATGTGCACACGTAGTAAAACAAATAAAAAAAACTCTCCTCCTCCTCCTTCCACGGCGTGATGGTGGTTCTTCTTCTTCCTCTTCTTCTTCTTCTTCTTGTTAGTGTTTATGTGTTCGTGAGAGACAGAGAGAAACCACCACGCGAGCGGCAAATAATGTTTGGGGGGGCTTTTCTTTTTTAAAACTTTTTGGGGACTCTTGTGCATAAAAAAAGAAAAAAAATCTTCTTCTTCTTCTTCTTCTTCTTCTTCTTTCTCCGTCTGTCAGCATGTGAATGTGATTATATGCGTTTTCGAATCACCGGCATTTTACTACTACGTACATAAAATATAACAACATCAGCATTTTTTTTTATTATTCGATGGGTTTGAAGACTTCCAAGCCGCCGAGGAACGGCCTCTACGCTTCCGGCACGGTGACCGACCCGTCCTCGTTCTGAAAGTTCTGAAAGTTTCCTGTCTGTCCGTCTGTCCGTATCTTTTTTTCTTCTAAATAAATCCCCGCAGCCGAAAACGTCCTCGTCATCTTCCACCTAAAAAAAATCTTTCCAGTCAGGGCGCGTGCCATGAAGCGTGACATCTTCCAAACGTCTTTTCGCGTATATGCTCAGGACATTCCTGCCGAACGTTTTCTCTGTTGGCATCTTGTGGTGCTCGAAAATATTTCCAGTTCAGAGTTATGTCACTCGGTTTGCGGAACCAAGCAGACTGAGCGTCAATTTGATTCAGTGTAATCTCAAGTCCTTGTTCGTTTTTGAAATCATTCCAGAACCGAGCAACGCTGGGGTGGTTTATCACATCGTCGAATATGACAATCCCACCGACTGACACGCTACCATACAAATAATACATGGCATCCTGGTAGGAATCGTAAAAATTGCCGTCTATACGCAAAACAGCAATTTTCTGTTGAGGATTCCAACGAGGAACTGTGTCTTTGAAAAGACCGACGTGAAAGTATACATACTCATTCATAACTCCCAATTTCTCAAACCAGTAACGAACATCCTCTTCTTTTACAGATAAAAATGCGTCTGCTGCATTATATTCTTTAATATTATCAAATGCATCAAAAGAGTGTATGCCGCGCTTCATGTCACTTTCTATATTCGCAGCTGACGCTAGCATCATGCCTCCTCCCCTCCACACACCCAGCTCCAATATTTCACCAGGTATTTCTTTTCGGTTCACCTCAGCAATCGACGCATAAAAATTAAGCAGACGAGCCCTTCCCATCATGGCATAACCAAACGGAGGCCAGTCGTTACCCCAAGCTCTCCCTTCTTCATCGTACGTCATAGAAAATTTGCAGTCTGGTTTAACACACGAACCATCGAGCGGACTGCCGAGCACAGCCTCGACGATATATCGAACAAAAGGCGATGGACTACCCAAGAGAAGACAATCGTGAGTTTCTACCGAAAGCTCAATACATTTTCTTTTCGCGTGTCGAGACACCATACTCATTCGTTTCTTGAAATTCCGGCACTGTGGCGTGCATCCTTCCTTCCACAGTGAGGCTGGGGCTATCACTGGTCGGGCGTATAGATTAAAGATCAATTCTCGGAACAGAACGAGCGAGGCTATTGAAAAAAAGATCAGTACCGCGATGCGCCGTATGCTGAGCCGCATTGTCGATTTTAGGTTGCATATAACAAGTAAAGTATTCGATGTTTAAAATTTGAATTTGTTACGAACATTTCGGTCCGAGCGATTCTAAACCTTGCATTTTACACGGCACCTCTTGCCAGAGCGTACTGTGACTATGATCACCCTTACCAATTTTTTCCTCATCAGGTCGCCCGTTTGTGTAGTAATACATTGCCATGCTTCTTCGGGGAAAGGGAGAAGTCAGTGGGTCTGTGTACCCATGGTACGAAAAATCGGTCGTACGAAATATAACTAGGCGATTGAATATCGGTTGAATCTTACGCTCGCATGTGGACATATTCCTGGGCCACAACTCAAGTGCGCCTCCCCATTTTTCTTTCCACTCAGAGTTGAGGAAAAGAAACACGTTTATCCGCCGGTCCAGCTTGTATCTTTCGTACCGATTGAAATCTGCGTGTACCCTCAAAAACCCACGAGGAGCGGTTGAATGCAGACCGCTTCCTCGAAAATGCGGATCGGGAATCACGTTGTCGATGCCAGAGATGTCTTCAAGAAACGTTGTAAAAGTAGAAGATTTGAACAGGAGAAATAAGAAGCGAGTCATTGCACCAAAATATTCTTCCGAATACACAGCAAGTTTCTTGTACTCGTTGCGCTCGAATACATCGCCACCTTTCATCTTTAATGTTTTGTATAGGCAGTTCATTTTCGAGCTGTCGCGGCCAATCCCCATTTTATGCGCGACGCTTTCGCAGATGCTATCATAATTCATTTCGATAAACTCTTTCTCAACCAGTTTTAGCAAAGCAGGTTCCACGAAGTTATCTATGTATATGTGCGGAAATGGTGTTTTTGATTGAAACTCTCGAGCATACCTCCTGGCTAAACCTTTCAATCTTTCACTCGAGAATGTCTCCAAAAGCGCGGTTTCAAAGAGAGAATTTCCGTTTGCTGCATCGGAAGACGTCGTTGATTCTTGAAGCTTTTTCTTCGTAGGAACCCCAACGTGAGATTGAAAAGTCTGGAAGCCTGAGTAAACGTGGAGGAGGAAAAGCCCATAAAATACCAACGTTTAGCAAACGTGATGGCTTTAAAGATGGAGAAAAGTTCCGAATTTATTGATGACCGGAAAATCATTTTTTTCTCACAGTAACTGCGGCTGACCGTGTAAACTTTACCAAAACAAAATTTACCTGTGTTTACCCCTGTGGTGAAAACGGTGTCGTGGATAACGCTTTTGGAATATCTCACATCGAGTCGTCGTGAAATGAGATTTGAAAAGCGTATGAAAATAGTGTGCGTAAATAATAATGAAGTTCGAAATGCAGCTCTCTTAACACGCTTACAAAGTCTTAAATTTTATGGAAAAAATTTTACGAGCGAGCAAAATTTTCCATAATTGTACGAGTACTTCCTTTCAGTAGTAGTGGACTGGGGCAGGAGAGGAGCTCCGTGAGGGGATACTCTTCTTCTTCTTCTTCTTCTTCTGCCTGTCTGTGCGACCAAACAAAAAAACAAAACAAAACAAAACAAAAAAACTCGTGGCTCTCCGAGCGCCACCTTTTCAGTACGTTCTAGAGAGAAAAGATAATCTTATTTTTCCCCATCATAAAAACAAACGCACACACGTCGTCTAAACGCACATAAAGATGTCCACCATCCTCTGCTGCTCCGCGTCGTCGTTAACACCGAGCACTTCTTACTCCTCGTCAAAGTCGGTATTATTAGCGAGCAGAAGAAACGTCGTCGCCTCCAACAACGTCGTCGTCAGTAGCACTAGTAGCAACAGTAGCAGAAAAAATCATCGTTCTAGAAGAGGTTTACGAGGGGAGATCGTCGCCATGGGCAACGTCAACGAGGGCGGCCTGTTCGCGCCTCTCGTCGTCTTCGTCCGACCGTTAATCGGCGTGAAAAGATTCAACCAGTTACGAGGTAAAGCGATTTCGCTGCACTCGCAAGTGATTGGAGATTTTTGCAGCGAGTTTGGCGCGACGACGAAACAGAGGCAGAAATTGATCAAGACGGCGAAAGCGAACGGAGGGAGGCTTGGATTTTTGGCTTGAAAATACTCATAATACTAATAACGCGCGCGCACGCGAAGGCGCGCGCACGACGTATGAGAAGAGAAAAAAGGAGAAAGAGAGTTTCACCGCTACTACTGCCTGCGGGGAGAAGAAGAAGAAGAAAAAGATGATAGTATTGGTTTGATGCGATATATGTTATACACGATTTAATTTATCAATCGAAACGAAATCTCTCTCTCTCTCTCTCTCTCTCTCTCTCTCTCCAACTTTAAATCAAAACTAAAAAATGAAACAACGAACGAGTTCTCTTTTGTATCTTTCGTCACGATAAAGTCACGCCGTACTCGTAGAACAGAATCTGTTTGGTGATTTTATCGAGCGTTTGTTCGTCCACTCTCGGGTCGTTTTCGCGGTCGACTCGGTCGCCGACGACGATCGTCGGCTGGAAGAGCGTCTCTTTACCTTTCGCGTTTTTGAAACGCACGGCGACCAAGTTTGGGTCGTCTTTCGGGCTCAAACAATAACCCGCCGGGGAGGAGGAGAAGGAGGGAGAAGACGCTTTCGGCGATGGAGTTGTTGTTCCATTTTCCTCGTCGTCGTCGTTCTCCTTCTTCTTTTCGCCGTTGCTACTATTATTAGTAGCAGTGCTATCTTGATTCGTCGTCGCGTGACTAAAATTCTCGCGCTTCGGGACGACGTATCCTTTTCTATTCTTATGTTCTACTATTTTGTACGAGACGACGTCAAAAATCCCGGAAGAAGACGATAAACTCGTCGTGGCGCGGTTCGTTCTCGATTCGTGCCACGCTTCCAACGTCTTCACGAACCCAATGTTTGGCCGAGCAATCGAGCGCGATTCCTTTACTCTTTCAAACGCTTCGTCGTAGGTTACTCCTTCTCTCCACATGATAAACGCGACGCAAATAGCGACCGAACGCGAACAGCCCATTTGACAGTGCACGAGACACCCTCCCGCATCTTCTTCTTCTTCTTTTTCTACTTCATCTTTCCTTTTGTTGATGTTCTTCTCCCACACGCACTCTCTGCGTCCGTTGCCTAGGATAAAATCAAACGCATCATACAACACGCACGCTATATCTTCATCGCTCGTATCCATCAGTGGTAGCGACATGCGCTCAAAATATGCCAGCGCAGATTCAAAGTCTCCCTCTCCCTCCGTCGTCGGCGTGGACGCGAAACTCGCCCCGCCGCTCGTGCAACTACTCGGCGTCAACGCCGCGTCTCCGCTCTCGTTATTATTATTGATGATGTTGTTGTTGTTATCCCTGTTCCTCGCGGCGTCGTTACCGGGAGAAGATAAATCACGCGAAGAAACGCTGTTTTTTGGATCGTAGCAGCACAAAATCCGTTTCACGTTCAACTCTTCCTTCAACCGCCTCAGATGTTTCTCCTTGGTCACCATCTCGTCTCCCCCGACGTAGAGGAAATTTTCGTACAGAACTATTATATATCGCACACGCACAAACGAAAGAATAAAAGATGTATTACGCATAAAACGAGAGGTCAGCGAAAACAAACGCAAACAACGATGAATAAACTGTGCATTAAAAAAAAAGTTGAATCGTAATAAATAATACGCACCCGAGGCTCGATTTTTGCACTCTCTCCAGCTCTTCTCTCGAATTTCCAAATTGACCAACTCGTCCGTGCTCGCGGTGCCAACCTGCCCTTTGTGTAACCCATTCGGCGATAAATCCAAAGCTTTCGGACGCATTTTCGATAAGAGTTTCGTTTTATTGTTGTTGTTGTTTTTGTCGTCGTTAGTATTATTTCCGGGCGGCGGGAAGAGCGCTTCTGCGTCGTCGTCTTCTTCCTTGAAAGCGTCGACAGCGGCTTTCGACTTTTTCTCGAATTTTACCGGTGACATCATGTGCACCTTTTTTTTCTAAAGACGACGACGATGCGCCTCTTCTTCTTCTTCTTCTTCTTCTGGTTTTGATGAAGTTCTAAAGGCGTCGTCGTTCAAATGGTATCGTCTTTCTTCGACGCGCGCAGGCGGCCGAGAAGAGTCCCTCTCGAGCGCGCAGGTGACGACGCGTGTCGACAAAAAGTACGGAAAAAAATGGAGATATTGCACAGAGGAGTCATGTTTAGGGTTTCACATTTTTTACAAACTTTTTCTTCTACGCGTACAACTCTCTCGTCAACTGCTTCAAGTTCGCAGGCGCGACGACGCCGTGATCGGTGACGAACGCCTCGACGACGAAGAAGCCCCCTTTATCGTCTCCTCCTTGTTGTTGTTGCCCGTTTTTGTTATCGATAAACTCTCGAACGGGGTGTAAGACGGCGTCGACGTCTCGCGCCGCGGACCCGCCGCCGCCCGTCGTCGTCGTCGTCGCGCGGAAGTGTTTTAAAACTTCCGCCGGGTTTCCGTTTCGTTCTTGAGAGAGGAGCGACGTTGTTGTGGTTGTTTTTGTTGTTGTGGTGGTGGTGGTGGCGGTGCTATTACTGCTATTGCTGCTGCTGCTGCTGCTACTCGTATCGTCGTTGTTCATCCGCGGCTTTTCCGCCGTCGTGAGACTTAAACTCGGCGCCAAGGCGACGAGCGGGACTTTGAACTTTTCGCACGCGCGCGCGATGTTCGCAGTCCCGGGAGGCCCGTAAAACGAGCCGTCTTCAAAGACGCCGAGTTGCGCAGAAACAACCGCTAAGTGCGCGCGAGACATGACCGCGAACGCGTTCGATTCTGGTACTATCATCACCTCTACCGAGCTATTATTGTTGTTGTTGTTGTTAATATCTTTATTGTTGCTAGTACTCCCGCCGCCGCCGCCGCCGGACGAAGAAGAAGAAGAAACGTTCAAAATCTTCCTCGCAAACTCCTCCGCCATCGCTCTCCCGTTCTCCTCGTAACTCACCGACGTCTCAAACACGATCACCTTCACCCGTCTCTTCCTCGCCACGTTCTTCAAAAAGGTCTCCACCAACCCGTCCCGTACGCCGAGCACGCACACGACGCAATCCGACCCGCACAACTCCAACGCGAATTCCCCGACGCTTCGCCTCGCGTGATCGATGTCTTGCGTAATCATCTCCCGAATCCCCGAGATGACGTTCTGCTTGTACACTTTCGTTTGTTCTTTTGAATTATTGCTGCTGCTGCATCCGTCGTTTCGCGTATTCGTCGCCAGCAGCGAAATCTCCTCTTTGGCCACGTGCAAACTTCGGTGCACGCAGTTCAAGAGCACCACGTCCGCGTTCGATCGTCCGACGATGTCCTCCTCTATCTTCTTCGCGACCAAGCGCAACGCGCGGACGACGCCCGAACAATCGACGTTGTTCGTTTCGTCCTCGGATGAGGGAGAAGAAGACGCGTTGGTGTTGTTGGCGTTCGCGACCGCGCGAACGACGACATCTTTCAGAAATTTCTTCCCGACGGTTTCGAGAAGCAAAAGCGGCGACGAAGAAGATTCTTTAGAGTCTTCTTTTCCTCTCAGCAAAGCGTTTTGGAAAAAGTCCTCCAGAGCGTGTTGCGATTGCGCGGGGAGGAGGAGACGCGCGGGGTCGCTCGACGACGACACAGACGACATAGACGACGGTTCCATCATTTTTGTGTCGTCGTCGTCCTTTCGCGCGTGGTTTTGCGCGCTGTTTTTTATCTCGAAAATTTAGGGTTTTCCCCAGAAATCAAACTCTTTCAAGCGCACAAACGACAAACTTCATTTACCACGCGAGAGCGTTCACAGAGCAGCGCTTTTCTCTCTCAGCCTCTTCTTCTTTCTTTCTTCCTTTCTCTCTCCGCGTGTGTGTTTCTTTGAAAGAAGAGAGGGCAAAAGGTCCGCTCTTCTTCTTCTTCTTCTTTTTAATTGAAAAACGCGTTCGTTCGTTCGTTACACGATAGAAGAAGAAGAAGAAGAAGAAGAAGAACGATATAAGCGGTTCAACAACAACAACAGAATACTCGGATTTATTATAAAGAACACGCATTTATGGAAGAAGAAGATTTATTAGAGGAGCGATTGACGCTGTTCGACGCCGCCTGTCGCTTGCCGCTGATTCTCTTGTTTTCGCACGCCATCGGCAACTTCCTGAGCACTCGAAAACGAATCAAATTGCCCCAGATCACGTCGTACATCTTCGTCGGCATCGTTTCGAGCACGTCGGTACGTTTTCTTTTACTTTTTATGCTCGCGAGACTTGTTTCTAAATATGTGTACACGTGTAGTTTTTAAACCTGTTGACTCCGCGATTGGTTCGCGAATCGTTATGGTTGGTCGATAACGCGTGTTTGTCCGTCATCGGACTTTCGGCGGGCGCGGAGTTAAGCGCGAGAGATTTGCGAGGACAAAACGCGAAGAAGATCATCGTTTGGACGATGAGCATAGCGGTGTTTACGTGGTTGACGGTTTTTACGGCGTTTACGGTCGGAGGGGTATCCGAACGCGTGCAGTTTTTGGAGGATGGTGGGAGTAGTAGCGGTACTTTGGGCGCGGGCGACGCGTCCGTTTCGTGGAGGTACGGGTACACCTTGCGAGCGTGCGCGGTGGGATCGTTAATAGCCACGTTATCTATCGCTCGGAGTCCAGCGTCTGCGATCGCCGTCTTGAGAGAAACCGAAGCGAGAGGTCCGTTCGCGAAAATGGTCGTCTCGGTGACGGTTTTGAAAGACGTTTTGGTCGTCGTTCTGTTCGCTTTGAACATGGAAATGATTGAATCTTTAGGATTTATGAATACGAGTATTGGTAGTAGTAGTAGTAGTAGTAGTAGTAGTAGTAGTAGTAGTAGTAGTAGTAGTAGTAGCGGCAGTAGTAATTCCGTGTCCTCGACGGAGATGATGACGATGATGATGAACGAGACGAGTGGCGGCGGAAGGCATCTCGCGACGATCGTCGGCGGGGAAGAAACGAACGATTACGAGTACCATATGCGGTCGATTATTCACGCGCTAGAACCGGTCGTTTCTGTGTTTGGTTCCTTCGTGTTCGGTTTCTTCGCTGGGGCGCCTTTGCACTCGGTGTTGCGAAGGTTGCCGTCGCCGCCGGCGCAGCAAGCGGACAATCATTTCTCGGCGAGTTTGAAAACTCGATTTCGAGCGTTGATGCGACAATCCATGAAACCGTTGTTTACCGTAGTCTATTCGACGACAATATTCGTCGTTTCCAAGCGGTTATTTCTGTTGGAGCCGCTGTTAGTGTGCGTGTGCTGCGGGATATTTTGCGCAAACAGAGGTAACTTTTCTTCTGTTACAGCCAACAACGCGGCTTCGTCGTCGCTTCAAGAGAGAGACGCGTCGTCGAGTTTGAGGATGACGAGTTCACCGCCGTCGCCGTCGAGCGGCGGCGGAAGCGCAAACACCAACGCGATGACGACGACGACGACGAATAAGTTGGCGCAACAGCAATTGTTCAACGCCATCGGCTCGAAGTCGTTGCACTCGTCTTTGGTTTCTTTACAGCCTGCGGTCAATTTGGTCTTTTTCACGCTCGCCGGAGTGGCGTTGGAAATGGAACACGTGATGCGAAGCGCGCAAGCGGCGGTGTTATTGGTCGCGTTTCGCATACTCGGTATTTTCATCTCGTGCAGAATCGCCAGTCGTTTACTCTCGTCGTCGTCGTCGTCGTCGATTTCGCCGGAAAACGGCGGCTCTGAAAACATCGAAGAGCAACAGCGTAAAGTCGCGTGGATGGCGCACGTGACCCAAGCCGGCGTCGCGTTGGGCTTGGCGAGAAGAACGTGTTCGGTGAAATTTTCCGCGTGGGGCGAACAATTCGCCTCCGTCGCGACCGCGATGATCGCTTTGAACTTGTTGATTGGCCCACCGCTCTTTCGATCGGCGCTGACGCGAGTCGGCGAAGCGAGAGTCGTCGAAAGCATCGGTACCGTTGCTACTCCGATGTCCTCCTCCGCTTCCGCGGCGGGTCCGAACGCCGGCGACGCCGCGTAAGAGACGGCGAAAGAAAGAAGAGGAAAAACGCGCGCAAGGATATAGAAGTTACAGAAGAAGAAGAATCCGCACGTGTGTTCAATGAAACTTTACTGTTGTTATTATTATTATTATATATATATAAGTAGCAGAACAAAAGAAGAGCGCGCGCGCGTATTTCTCCCTCTCTCTCTCGTGATCTCTCTCTCTCGTTTACTCTTCCGCATCCGGCAGCTTCAAATCCTTGAACAACTTCCCTTTATTCCTACTCTCCCACATGCTATCGAAGCCTTTGTTGACCATTTTCTCCCCGACTAAAGCGCCGGCGATGATGACGCCGACGTACACGGACGTGTTTGACTGTTTGTGATGATAATAAATAGCGGAGTAATAATAAACGTCAGAAGAGAACTTTTCAAGCGCTTTATAAAGGTTTACACAAATGGAAAAAAAATGGAAACCACGCAACAAAAACGAGTTTACGAGACGAGGAAAAAGTAGTATAGTCGCTTTTGGCGAAAGGAAGACAAAACAGACACGAAGAACAACGAAGGAGAGGACGTTTTGCGCGCGCTGCTCACCATGAACGTCTTGTAGAAAGCGTTGAACATCTCTCTCTCTTTCTCTCTTCTTTCTCTCTCTGACGTTTTCTTCTTTTTCTGGATCCGAAGCGAGAGAGCAAACTTGTGTTTAGTGTTTAGGGTTTAGTCAATTCGGGCAAAAACGCGCTTTTGGGGGAAAAAAAAACGCTCCCCAAAATAGAGTTCAAATTTGAGTCAAACGGAGAGAGAGAGAGAGAGAGAGAAACACCGAGATATAAACGGAAGAACAAAAGCTTCACAGCGCTTAAGTCACACGACGCGCGAGCAAAACCTTGTTGCCGCGCGCGCAAAAACGGGTTTCTAACTGCAAAACACAGATATACAATTTAAAAGGGAGAGATCGAATTTGGTTAAAAAAATGTTGCAAAAAGCGAAATCGATTAAAAAAACAATCAAAACGGAAGTGAAAGCGATCGCGTACGGCACGGAACGCGTCGACAAGAGAGGGAAAGCGGTGACCTCGATCGCGGATAGGACGAATGTGAGCGCTTTTTTTTTTCGTTTTACTCGGTGTTTGATCCTTTTTAAGAGAAAGATTGTATACACTTAATTGGGTCGGCTTTTTTACCCTCTTTCTTCTTCTTCTTCTTCTTCTTCTTCTCGCTTCGGAGATCGACGGCGTCGATGTTCTCGCTGACACACACTGTCTCTCTCTTCCGTTTCTTCAACTACAAACAGGCGTTCGTATCTCGATCTCTGGCGCCGAAAGAGTTCTTGGAGTTGGAAAACGCGTGCGTCAAGGCGTGCAACAACGACCTCTCCGCGCCGAAAGAGAAACACGTGCAGACGCTCTTGTTAGCGTGCGGCGGCGGGCAAGGGAACAGTCCGGATCGAATTTCCGTGGCGGATATAAACTACGTTTTGAATTCAATCACGAAAGTCATCGGTAAAGCGACCGGGTGGATATCTATGCTCAAAGCGCACGTGGTGTTGCACCGGTTGTTCCAAGAGTGCGGAGGAAAGTTTCAGAAGGAATTCTTCCACCACGTGGAGTCGTTGAGAAACGCTCGATCCGGTGGGAAAGAACAAGATTTGTTTTCGCTGAGGTATTGGAAGGACGACTCGAGTCAAACCGCGTTTGAGTTATCCGGGTGGGTGAGGGCGTACGCGTTGTATTTTGAAGAGTACACGTGTTGCGCAAAGGTTTGGCCGTTTTTGTGCTCTCAAGGAAGCGGATCGACGCCGATGCAATCGTATAATTTCGATCAGTTATTGCAGCACGTTCCCGTGGCGCAAACGCTCATGCATAGATTGACGGATTGCGAACCAGTTGGAGAGGTTTTGCGGCGAAACGACGTTCCGGTGAGAGCCGCGACGGCGTTGATGTTTAAAGACTCGTTGAAAGTGTTCAAGTTAGCCAACGAAGGCGTGTGCGCTTTGGTCGGGTTATTCTTTGAACAAGATAAAGCGAAAGCGAGAAAAGGTTTGGAGATTTATAAGCGTTCGTTGATTCAGCACGAAGATTTGCAAAGATTCTACGCGACGTGTCAAAAGATGCAAATCGTGAACCAAGCGCCGGCTTTGGAGGCGCCGCCGCAATCGTTTTTAGGCACGATGCAAGAATACGTGGATACGGCAAAAGCGGGAGAAATGCCAGCTGGAGTTGGTGCTAGACGTTCAAGCAGGACGAGTGTCGGTGGTGTGCCGTCGCAATCATCGCCGGGAGCGGCGGCCAGTGCCGGGACGACCGCGCAGCAACAAAGCGCAAACGCAACCTTGGACGCGCTGTTCGGAGAGATGAACATTCAAACGCCTCCGCAGAATGCGCGAGAGAACGCACTTAGTAATGTAGCTGTGGGGAACTTTCTTCCGGCATCGGGGTCGAGCAACGCAAATAACGACGATCCGTTTGGTTTAGCGACGATTACTGCGAGTGGTAACGCGGCTCGAGGTCAACAACAACCCGCGGCATCCACGAGTGCGAGTCCCGTACGAGTTCCGCCGCCAGTTCAACAACAACAACAACAACAACAACAACAACAACAACAACAACCGCGAAATGGTAGTAGCAACAACCCGTTCGGCGACGATCTTTTTGGTACGCCCAAGAAAGCGGTCGCGGCTACAGTTGATTTGAACTCGTTGTACGATCAAGCCAACACGCGACAACAACAGCAACAACAACAACAACCGCAGTACGGCGGCGGAATGATGCCGCCGCAGATGATGGGTGGTGGTAACCCCGGGTACTACCAACAGCAAGCGTCTCCGCAACAGCAATACGGAGGAGTAGGAGTAGGAGTAGGAACTTATCCGCCGCAACACCAGCAGCAAATGATCAACAACAACATGATGATGGGGTACCACCCGCAGCAGCAGCAGCCGATGCCGATGCCGATGGGCGGAGGGGCTCAGTACCACCCGCAACAGCAGCAGCAGCAGCAGCAGCAGCAAATGATGCGCTCGCCGCAACAAAGCGCTTACAATCCTCAACAACAACAACAACAACAAAGACAACAACCTAGCTCGAACGCCAACACCAACAACAACTTTTTGTTATAATTAAAAACACGTCACGTATATATAGACTTAACGCGCGTGCTCTCAGCCTTTCGTTTTTCCCTCTCGGAATCCAACTTACTTACGTTTGAAAAGACAAATTTAAAACGTCACACCCGATAGGCGAATGCGGGGAACCGTTTTACCATCTCCTTCGTCCGCGGCGTGCGATAGGCATTGTTGCGTTTCTCGTCGTCGCGGTGCGAGTAATGACGACAGGAAGGATATCGTTCGATCGAAACAAAGAAGAAGAAGATTTGTTGTGGTCTCTTCTTTTTCCCCAAGCGACGCGGCGGGGATACTAACGGTCTCGGGAACGAAGCAGAGAAAGAAGAGAAAGAAGAAGATCGAGGAAATCGTTCACGCCAAACGAACAGGCGGAGGAAAAGAGGCGTCTTTTTTATCCCGTTCGCCGTCGAAAGAGAGGCGGAGGAGGAAGATCGTCGTCGTTGCCGCCGTAGGTGCGTCTTCTTCTTCTTCTCTCGGAGGAGGAGGAGGTGGAGATGGAGAAGGAGAAGAAGAGAAGAAAAAGAACGACATCGGGATTGAATTCGAATCGATTTCCTACGACGAAAATTTCGTCGGTCTGACGAAACCCATCGCCTTCGCTCTGTTTAAACACAAGACGCAAGCCGTGATCACGCTCGGTTTGGTGCTTCTTTTCAGCACCGCGGATCGGACGATTTTTACGCTGACGGCGTTGCCCATCGCGAAGGAGTTGCAACTGTCCATCGCGCAAATCGGGTGGATACAGAATGTGTTTTTGATCGGTTACATGAGCACGAACGTCATTGGCGGGCAGTTAGCGACGAGTAAGAAGAGTGGGAGCATTAGCCCGGCGAATTTGTTGTTTTTGGCGCTGTTTTTTTGGTCGTTGGCTGTCGCGTTGTTGCCGACGTTGTTGTGGTTGAAATCCTCCGGCGGCGCGTTCTTGTTCGGATTAGAGAAAATGTTGACGCCGTTCGTGATATTATTGATCAGTCGATTATTGTTTGGTCTCGCGTCTGGGGTCGCGTTACCCGCCGCGGCTGGATTTTGTGGCACTTCCGCGTATTTTCTCGACGCGGAAAGAGGAGAAACGTTCACGACTTTATTGAGCATGTTCAACGTAGGCTCTGGGTTCGGGATGTTGTTGGGAGGATTTCTAGTTCCCGCGATTGGTTGGAAAGGCGCGTTTTTCGCGTTCGGTTTAGGTGGAATGGTGTACGCCATCGTCGCTCACATCCGTCTGAGAAGGTTAGATCGATTCATAGACAAAGTAGAGGAGCGGCATAATAATCCGGCATTCGTCGACGGCGGTGGCGATATTCCGATGCTTTCCGAAGAAGAGTGCGCGGCGTTGGACTCTTCTTTTACGAAGATGACGAAAGAGGGAGAAGCTGAAGATGGAGAAAAAGAAGAAGGAACAATCGTGCGCGAAGAACGCGCGCGACAAGCGTTTGACGCTTCTTGCGAAGACTACAGCAACCGGACGTGGCTGATGAACTCTTCGCTCTCCGTGAAACTCCAACTGTTGGTGGTAACGCTCACTCACATCATGACCAACATCGGCTTCTTCACCTTTCAAAACTGGCTCGGAATTTATATGCAAGGCAGCTTGGGCTTTTCCGTGTCCGATACGGGCGCGTATTTGTTTCTCCCGTGGTTCATGACTGCTTTAGTTGCATATTTCGGTGGGAAGCTCTGCCAAAAAGCCATTCGAGACTACCAAACGCCGCCGTGGAAAACGCGACGAATTGCAATGACTGTCGCGACCATGATCCCCGCGCTCGGCTGTCTCCTGCTGGCGTACTTCAGTCTCGCCGTTTCCGCCATTCCTCTCTTCGTCGCTGAAAACATCCAAGTTCTCTCCGTCTCCATCGTCGCCTTAGTCGTCGGCGCCCAAGCAGCCTCCGTCGCCGGCGTCCACGCGTACCTCCAAGACTACGCCGCCGAACGCGCGGGAAGCATCTTAGGCGTCACCAACACCGCCGGCGTGTTCAGCTGTCTCCTCGCCAACAAATTAATCGCCGAATGGGTCGGCAAAAGCGTCGGCACCGGTTTCGCCAAGGTATTCTTCAGCCTCGCGTTCATGTACGTCTTCTGCGGTCTCGTGTGGATTCGCTCCATGAAAGGCGACAGGCTGGACGGGAAAAAAGCGGCGTCATTGTATTAAAACATATTATTGTTAGAGGAAAACCGCGATTGCGAACAAAAAAAGCAAAACTGACCGCGATTGCGAACAATTCCTCCATTTTTACCACGCAAAAATAGTAAACATTGATATTCGTCGCGTACACGCTCTTAATACAAACCTTTGTTAATACCCTAAACCCTAACTGTTGTTGTTAGTTTTTTTGTTTCTGATATGGATAAACTTTTCGTCGTCGTTTTCGTCTTCAAAAAGCCGAGCGTCGCGCGCGCGCTGAACGCGACGATGTCGTCTTCCTCCTCCTTCTCCTCCTTCTCTTCTTCCACCTCACACCCGCGAAACCGTACTACTTTTCGGACGACGAAGAAGAAGAAGTCTTTTTCCATCCGAGCGGTGTCTTCTTCTTCTTCCTCTTCCATCGCTTCCGTGCTTCTCTCTTTGGACGAA
>Ga0181599_1001246_pt1 | contig 25137 bp, 20 predicted proteins | sample 041ome_3_FD_148658 | JGI IMG/M metagenome (GOLD analysis project Ga0181599, IMG submission 148658) | Coastal salt marsh microbial communities from the Groves Creek Marsh, Skidaway Island, Georgia - 041405US metaG (spades assembly) | ecosystem: Environmental > Aquatic > Marine > Intertidal zone >...
ATGTTCGTCGCGTCGTTCGACGCGCCGCGCGTCGCGCGACGCGAAGTGCGCGCGACGACGCGAATTCGCGCCGACGCATCCATCGAATCGCGCGCGCGGCGAAAACCTCGACCGCCGACGACGCGACGCATCGCGACGCGCGAGCGCACGCGCGAGCGCTCGACGCGCGACGGCGCGCGAACGAACGCGCGCGAGCGATGCACCTGGCGCGCGCGATGGCGTTCAGAACCGCCGCGCGAGGCGCGCGCGTGGCGATGCCCTCGAACGCGCCGGCGCGCGCGCGAACGTACCGCGCGAGCGACGTGACGTGCGGACGCAAGGCGGCGAAGATCGCGCAGAAGAAGGGCAAGACGGACGCGGCGCGCACGAAGCTGTACGGAAGGTACGGGAAGCTGATCGCGCAGACGGTGAAGCAGGGAGGGAGCGCGGACCCGGTGGCGAACGCGGCGCTGGGGAAACTGCTGAAGCAGGCGCAAGCGGCGAACGTGCCGAGAGATTTGATCGAAAGAAACATAAAAAAGGCGGCGGAAGGGAAATCTGGGGATTACTTTGAGCTGACGTACGAGGTGTACGGGGCGGGAGGGGTCGGGATCGTGTGCGAGGTGCTGACGGATAACGTCAACCGCGCGGCGAGCGAGACGAGAACCGCGGCGACGAAGGCTGGGGGCAAGATGGCCGAACCGGGAAGCGTTATGTTTAACTTTAATCGACGCGGCGTGTGCGTGCTCGACGGTGGCGACGAAGAGGCGGTGTTTGAGGCGGCGATGGAAGCCGGCGCCGAGGACATCGTTCCGCGACGCGACGGCGCCGAGGGTTGGGACGTCGTCTGCGAGCTGGACGATTTCTCCGCCGTGCAGGACGCGCTCAGCGAAGCGGGATTCACGATCAACGAAGACACCGGGCTGAAGTGCATCCCGATCAACGAGATCGAGACGAGCGACGAAGACGCCGACGTCAACGACAAGATCATCGACGCGCTGCTCGATCTCGACGACGTCGACGCGGTGTACTCGCAATAAAATTCGCGTCGAATCCATTCATAACTCATTTAATACGCACATCTTCGCGTTTCTTCCGTTTTCGCGTCGCCGCGCCGCGAAAGATGCCGATTACCCGCGCGCGGCGCCGCCGCCGCGCAAAGTCTTCCCAATCCCCCGACGCGTTTTCCCTCACAGTCACGCGCGTCGCGCCCCTCGCCCTTCCGCGTCGCGCGCGGACGAACGCGAACGCGTTCGCGCGATATGTCCGCGCTCGATGTCTGCGTCGCCGCGTGCGGCGCCGCCGCGGACGCGACGTGCGCGACGGCTTGCTTCACCGCGTCCGGCTGGGAGATTCCCGCCGAACCGTTCCTCCCGAGGACGCCGAGCCTGATCCTGGGGTGCTGCCTCATCCTGCTCTCCGCCCTGTTCAGCGGCCTCACGCTCGGGCTGATGTCGCTCGATCCCGTGGGGCTGGAGATCATCGCCGAGGGCGGCGACGCCGAGGAGCGCGAGTACGCGAAGCAAATCATTCCGGTGAGGAAAAACGGAAACCTGTTGCTGTGCACGCTGCTGCTCGGAAACACGGCGGTGAACTCCATGATATCGATTTTGATGGCGAGCGTGACGAATGGGATCATGGGCTTGTTGGTGTCGACGCTGAGCATCGTGATTTTGGGGGAGATTACGCCGCAGGCGCTGTGCTCGCGGCACGGGTTGTACATCGGGGCGAAGACGATTTGGATCATGAAGTTTTTCATAATGTTACTGTTCGTCGTTGCGTGGCCGATATCGCTCGTGCTCGATCGCATACTCGGGGTCGACATAGGGACCTTTCACACGACGGAGGAGTTGAAGCACTTGGTGCGCGTGCACGTGGAGAAGCCGCAAGGCCAGGAGGAATCGGGGTTGAATCAACAAGACGCCACGATGCTCACGGGGGTTTTGGAGTACAAGCACATGACGGTGGCGGACGTGATGACGGATCTAGACAAGGTTTACATGATTGAACTGAACACGAAAATGTCTTTCGCCGTGTTGATGGATATTTACAAGAGCGGGTTCACACGCATTCCCGTGTACGAGGGCACTCGCTCAAACATCGTGGGGATTTTGTTCACGAAAGATTTGATTCTCATCGACCCAGACGATGAAATCGAATTGTCCGCAATCTTAGCGTTCCACGGCGGTAAGAATGGTGGGTACATTCGCTATGTTAGCGATAACACGACTTTGGACAAGGTGTTCCTCGAGTTCAAGACGGCTCGCATGCACTTGCTATGCGCGCACTCCGAAGACGGGCCGCCGCGCAAGGATGGATCAAACGCTCAAGTCACGGGTATAATCACGCTCGAAGATGTGCTCGAAGCGCTCATCAAGGACGAAATTATCGACGAGACGGACAACTTGATTGACGTAAACGAGCCAACGTCAATCGTGGAAAGGCGAGTGACGTTTCGCGGCGCCGATCCGACCAAGTTTATGAGCGTCTTCGAACACAAGATGAACGAAGAAGAGAAACTCGGCGAGAATGAAGTGAGTGCGATCGTCGCGTTCTTATCGTCGAACGTGGCGGAGTTTAAAACTCTCGGCGAATACCACAAAGTGCTGCGCAAACTCATCGAAACATCAAATGTCGTAGAAAACGATGACACGAGCAGTAGCGATAGCGAAAATAGTACGATGGGGACACCGGGCGTGCACAGGGGACGCGAATACGACGAAGACCTCTTGTACAGAGCTGGAGAGCCATCAGACGTTTTTACGCTCGTCCTTCAAGGTCAAGTCAAAATCTTCGCCGGCTCCGAAGACTTTGAGTCTGAGCTCGGTCCTTGGTCGTACATAGGACAAAATGCGCTCATCACAGACCCGTACGTTCCTGATTTCCGCGCGTACAGTTGCGGTGGAACGAGGGTGTTGAAGATTGCTCGTGCGGACTATAAAGCCGCGCTGGCGAGCGCGGCGGTGAAAGCGATGGGCGCGGGCGCGAAGAAAAGAGTGCAGCTCGTGGGATCGAAAAGCTTTTCCGAGACCGAGCGCTGATGAGCACGAAGTAACAGTACATTATAGCGGCACACGACGACGAACGATAGGGTCACGCATGTGATAAAATTTACAGCAACGAACGCATTCTCTTAAACCGAACGCGCGCTTTGGCCGACGAAGACGTTCTCCGTCGCGATTAAAACGTACAACAACGCGTCACTGGTGCGCGATTCAGACGATCTCTCCATCTTCAGCGCGCACCGCTTCCCTCGTCCATCGACTTTGTCGACGATTGCTTTTCAAAATCCGCGAAAATATTCCTTCTAACCTCAATCTTCTTCTCCGGCTCCGCGTCGTGTCGAGGAAAATGTTCGAAAGCCGCCGCCTCCGAGTCCCCTCCCTCGAAATCCGCCGGCACCCTCGACGACGCCACGCGCACGTACCCCGTCCCTCCGCACGCCTGACACGTGCTGATCGTCTCTTGGTACCGTCCTCCCCGTCGCGTCGTCGACATCACCAACTTATTCCCGCCGCACTTGCCGCACCTGCGGTCGTACACCTCCGTCGACTGTTGAATCGTGCACGTGTCCAGCTCCTCCCCCGACGGCTCGCACTTCGCGTCGCCGAACGTGCTCTTACCATCGGACGGTCGAGGCGGGGCGACGTGGTACGTTATCGGCAGACCGAGCGGTCCGTCGTGCGGCGATGACGACGATGACGACGTCGATGCCTTTGACGATGACGAGGCGACGCGCGGCGCGCGCGCGACGCGCGCGCGGCGATCGACGACGCGATGGACGCGACGATGCGACACCGCGCGCGTCGTGGACGCGGGCGCGAGTCGGGCGCGCATGGCGAACGCGCGCGGTCGTGTGCGGGCGATCGCGGTCGTTGCGGTCGGTCGTTGCGGTCGGTCGATTTTTGGGAGAGAGCGCGCGCGGGCGAAAAACGACGCGGACGACGATCGCGCGCGGCGGAGGGACGAGTCGCGGAGACGAGCGTAAAGTACAGCGGATGTGGCATACACGCGCGCTACGGGCGCTCCGACGGCGCGCTCGCGGCGCTCGATCGCTTGAGACGCTTCGGCGGCGCTTCGGCGGCGGCGCGACGAGATTTCGCGCTCTCGCGCGCGCCGGTGAACGGCGCGCCCATCGGTGGGAGCAGCGTCACCGGTGGACGCGACGTCCAAGGTTCGTCGATGACCGGAAGCGGCGGCTCGCGCGACTCGGCGGCGTCGGCGCGGCGACGCGCCGCCGTCTTCTTCGTCGCGCCCCTTCGCGCCTTCGTCGAGGACGGCAATCCATCGGACGGCATCCCGTCCGACGGAAACCCATCGGAAGGGAATCCATCGACGAGCGCCGCGACATCGCCGGTCAACACCGCCTCCTCGAGCGTCTTCGCGCGTCCCCTCAATTTCGCGTTTTCCTTTCTCAACCGCTCGCACGTCGTCTTCGTCGTCTTCAACTCCCGCCTCAACTCCTCCGACGCCTTCGCCGCGTCTCCCGTCGTTTCCGCGTCCTCACCGCTCGCTCTTCGCGCGCTCTCCGCCGCCTCGCGCGCTCCTCGCGCGCTCCACGCCTCCCTCGCGCTTCGCTCCGCCGCGTCTCTCGCCGCCTCCGCCTGCATCCGCCGTCCCCGTTCCTCGCTCGCCATCTGTCGCGCCACCGCCACTTGCTCCACCGCGTCCGCGTCCGACAGCACCACCTTCCTCTGCGACGCGCATCCCGCGTGCAGCAGCTCCAGCGCCTCGTACTTCGTCTTCAGCGCCACCAGCGCGTCGCGCATCTTCGACCGAATCGTCTCGCTCTCTCGCAGCGCCTCCCGCACGTCCGCGAGCGTCGCGCCGCGCTTCGGCGGCGACGTCGTCGCCGGCGCGTTCGTCCGCGTCGCGCGGTGCGCCGCGCGCGTCGCCGGCGCCTGCGCGGGGTTGCGCGCGCGCGCCGTCATTCGTCGTCGCGGGCCGAAATGCCGCCGACGCGCTCGACGACGCCGACGCGCTCGACGACGCGCGCGCGCGTCGCGACGCGCGCGAAAAGACGCGGGCGCGCGTCGCGCCGACCGGCGCCCGGCGCGCCGACGACGCGCGCGCGCGAGGACGCGAACGACGACGACGACGACGTCGGCGCGCTCGACGACGTCGAGCGCGCGGTGTTCGACCGCGCGGACGGCGCGTACGCGACGCCCGAACCGGTGGCGATGGACGCGATGCGAGAGATCGAGCGAGCGAACGCGCGCGCGATGCCGGCGGCGGAACGGGCGCGCGAGGAGGCGTTCAGGACGATGATGCGACGCGCGAAGGCGCGAGAGGATAAGTTGAACGCGGCGGAGCGAGCGCTGAGCGTGGACTCGTTGTTGGTGTTCGGCGCGGATGGGGTGCTGCCGGAGCTGGTGAACGCGAGAGTGGCGATGTTCGGCGTGCTCACGGGACTGGTGGTGGAGGTGACGACGGGGAAGAGTTTCTTCGAGCAGTTGGCGTGGAACGCGACGCACGGCGTGAGCGAACTCGTCGTGGGGGCGGTGATTCTGGCGAGTTGCTTGCCGAGTTTTAGGGCTGAGAGCGATGGAGAGACGATTTTTGGGTCCGGGGCGTGTAAGTGGAGGCGGGATAAGACGGCGCGCGCGGAGAGAGGGTACTTGGTGGATCCTTTGAATCTGGACGTGCGAACGCTGCCGGGGAAGGACACCGTGCTCGGACGCGTCGGATGGGTGCCTTTCGTCGAACTGCTCAACGGGCGGTTGGCGATGATCACGATCATCGTTCTGTTCGCGGGCGAACCGCTACTCGGACATCCGTTCTTCACGTCCCCGTGAGCGTTTAGGAGATTTGCACGATTTTAATTACAGCGAGCGCGTCGGCTCCTCTTTTTGTTCTATTTTTTCGCGTCGCGTTTCGCGCGAAACGCCTCGCGAAGCAGACTAATTTTTTCGTCCGTCACAGGATTACTCTCCACGGCGGACTCGTTTTGAAGGAACAACACGCTCGTGTCGCTCGTCGCTAATCGATATCGAGATTTCTTCCGATGCTGCGCTCCTTCGTAATAACCATGCTCGCGAACCGATATCACTTCGGCGCGAGAGCAAAACTTTGAGCGTCTCATCTTTTCCCAACACGGGCGATTGGGCCAATGCGGGGTGACGACGACAAAAGTCAGCGCGGAAGACGCTGCGTCCAAGCACTCGAACAAATGTTCAGCCATGCGCGCGACGACGTCTTCGTCGAACGGAGGATTGGCTTCGAACGCGCCTCCTGAGGGCTTGCATGCGCGAAAGTCCCCCAGCGACCCGAAGGGCTTGTCCACGTCACCGTATTTGCTGTAATACATGGGCCAGCGACAGTTCAACGGCGAGGCGAAGAGCTCGCACTCGACTTTAAAGCAGTCACGCAGCACGTCGAAAACTTGCCCGTGTAACGAAGCTTGAGAACCACCGGAAAAACGAAACTGCCCGCCAGCCGCCGCGTCGTACCGACACACCATCGCGAACGCGTCGAACAGGAAATCATTTTCGACAAACTCTTTGGACGACGCATTCGCGTAAAGCGTTTTCAATTTCTCAAAGTGATCACCGTTCAACCGCACCTCGGTCTTTCCTACGCGCAGCGAAACGACGCCGTCGGCGCGTTCCTCCTTCGACACCGACGTCGCCGGTCCGCGAAACTCATTTCTCATCACGCGCGCGCACTCCGTGGCTTTCAACATCATAACGCGCACGACCGCGTCGACTGCCTCATCGCTCGCGTCTTTCTTCGCCCGTAACTTCTTCGCCAACGCGTCGCCGCCGCCGTCTCCCGCCGGCACCAGCGGTTCGTCCTCCGACGCCGACGCCAACCACTCCTCGAACGCCGAGCACCACCGCTTGCCCAAATGCGGTCCCGCGACCCTCTCAAAGTCCATGCACAGGTGCGAGATCGCCCGCAATCGACACGCCTCGATCGCCGCGCGCGTCGCGCGTTCGTCGCTCGAGCTCGTCGCCTTCGCCGCGCGCTCGCGTCGCGCCCTCGCGCGCGCTTCGTCGACGTGCGCCGCGTCGAGCAACCCCTCGCGATAGTCGACGACGACGCCGTCGTCGCGCGCCGTCGTCGCGGTCCTCGCGCGCTTCCGCGCGTCGTCGTCGTCGCGTCGTCCCTCGTCGCGCGCGCGTCGTCCGACCGGCGCCTTCGCGTCGTCGCCGCCGCGCGCGCGCGCGCGCATCGCCGCCCAGTTCGACATCGCGCGCGCGGACGCCTCGCGCGCGCGTCGTCGACGCGCGTCGCGCGCGCGCGTCGCGCGCGGCGCCGCGATGTCCCGGCGACGTTCCGCGTCGGGCGCGCGCCGCCGCACACGACGACGACGCATGGCGCGCGCGGCGACGACGCCGACGCGCGCGACGACGCCGACGCCGACGCGCGGCGTCGCGCGACCGCGACGCGGCGACGCGCGCGCGCGACCGCGACGCGCGACGCGCGCGAGCGCGAAAAAGCGAAAAGGTTTCGCCGAACTCTTGGGCGGCGCGGCGAGCGACGACGGAGACGCGCGAGCGGAGCGCGCGGGCGCGACGACGAGCGCGAAGGGAAAAGCGGCGCGGCGCGCGGAGGCGCGATGCCCGTGCGGGGGAGGGCGCGATGGGCTGACGTACGCGAGCTGTTGCAAGAGGTTTCACGACGGCGACGCGTACCCGGAGGATCCGGTGACGCTGATGCGCACGCGGTTTAGCGCGTACGCCAAGGGAAAAGGACTTTATGTGGTGAAAACAACGCATCCGGATAACCCGCTGCTGATGGAGGGGGCGAAGACGAAGACGGGGAAGGTGGTGAGCACGCTGGCGCGAGACGTCGAGGCGACGTGTAAAAAGGTTCGGTTTTACGACTTGGACATCGTGCGCGACGTCAAGGGCAAGGGTAAGGGCGACGCGCGCGAGCATTTGGTTGGGTTTCGTTACAAGTGTCGGGTCGTCGGGCAACAGGGGTTCAACGAGCTTCCCGAGGAGAAACACGCGGAGCTCTCGACGTTTCGCACGACGACGGACGACGACGGGAACGAGGTGTGGAAATTCGTCGACGGAATCCAAGGATCGACTTAGTACTTTTCTCGATTGTATTTGAATATTTGATTTTTGTTCCACCGCGTGTTCGCGTCCGACGTTTGAGGGCTCTCGGTTGGGCGTCGTCTCGTCCCGGCGGCGTCGCGGATAACCTTCACAGTCACGCTCGCGTCGATGCCCGCGCTGACTTCGACCGCGCGCGCGGCCACGCACGCGTTCGCCACGCATCGCGGCGTCAACTCCCGTCGCAATCCGCGCTCGATGCAAGCCGTTCGCGCCTTCTTCGGCGGCGGCGCCAAATCCGCCACGTCATCAAAGTCCGCGCACGAGTTCACCGTGAAAGACATCGACGGCAAGGACGTCTCGATGTCCAAGTACGCCGGAAAGGTGTGCCTCGTCGTGAACGTCGCCTCCGAGTGAGGCTTGACGGACCAAAACTACAAGGAGCTCGTCGCGCTGGACGCGAAGTACGCCAACCTTGAAGTTTTGGCTTTCCCGTCGAACGAGTTCGGCGGACAAGAACCGGGAAGCGCGGCGCAGATCAAGGCGTTCGCTCAGGAAAAGTACGGGGCAAAGTTCCCGCTGTTCGAAAAGACCACGGTAAACGGTGCGAGTGCGAGCCCGTTGTACAAGCATTTGAAGGAATCCGCGCCCGAGTCTGGTTTGCTCGCGATGGCTGGTTCAGAAATCAAGTGGAACTTTGCCAAGTTTTTGCTCGATAAGGACGGCAAGACGATCGCGCGTTACGCGCCGACGTCTAGCCCTTTTAGTATCGAGGGGGACATCATCAAGGCGCTTTAATACGTCATACTGTCACGACAAAGACAGTCGCAACAGCGCAAGATTTGCCGCAGAGAGGTGACGCTTCATCCAATAAATCGACGTCTGTCGAGGGGATGGGCCGAGTTAACATCCGCGTCGTTTCGCTCGCGCTAACGTTCTTTTACATTCTCTGAACACAGTAATACAATCTACGCTATGCGGCTGCGCAATGCTCTAAACTATTCTAAAAAATCGGCGACGTATTCTGCCACCGCGAGGCTCGACGTCAAGCCGGGTGACTCAAAGCCAAACAGATGCACCAAACCAACCGCACCGTGCTGACTTTCAGTTTGAAATACAAAGTCAGTCGTCGCGCCGGGCTCATCAGTGTCACCTGCTTCGTTGATGAGCTTAGGTCGGATACCCGTGAACGCCGGTCGAAGCGCGCCGTCTTGCAAACCAGGCCAGTACTCGCGAATCGCCTCGTAAAACGAACGCACGCGCGCTGGGTTCATCGTGTAATCGATGTCGTCTATCCATTCAATGTCAGGACCAAACTTGCACTTGTCGTAAACATCGCGAGTGAAGTGCACACCCAGACCTCCTTCTCTCGGCAAAGGATACACGAGCCGCTGAAAAGGCGCCGAGTAGCCTTTTTTCAGCTCACAATACATCCCTCGCGCGAAATACAAAGGCGGTGGCGGCGTCACGGAGATGTCGTAAACATCTAACAACCGATCGCACAACCGGTGTGCGTATAGCCCGGCGGCGTTCACTAAGCGCGGCGTAGAAATTACGCGACGCGACTTTGTCTTCACCTGAAACGTTTTGCTCAGCCCGCGCGTGATCTCAACCACTTCATCCCCGAGCGCCACCGTTGTTCGCCCATCTCGCACGCAATCGCGACGAAACGACTCCATGAGCTCTTGAACGTCGACGATACTCGTCGAAGGCGACAAAACCCCAGCGTAACCTCGCACATTTTTCTCGTACGCCGTGAGTTGCTCCGACGTGAGCAACGCCAAGTCGTCGACGTCGTTCATCTGCGCTCTCGTAATCATCGCCTCGAGCGCGTCCATCTGACTCTCATCCCGCGCGACGATGAGTTTACCTATGTTTTCCCACTTTACATCTTTCTTCTCACAGTATTTCACAATCTTTCGCCGCCCTTCGACGCAAAACTTTGCCTTCGCGCTTCCCGGGACGTAATGCATCCCCGCGTGTAACACCTCCGAGTTCTTTGAGCTCGTCTCCGCGCCGATGCTCTCCGCTTTATCGATGACGCACACGCGCATACCACGCAAAGACAAGGCGCGCGCGCACGCCAGTCCGATGACACCGGCTCCGACGACGACGGCGTCGTAGCGTTCATCAGCGTCAAAGCCGCGAAGGGCGCCCGGACGGAACGTCGTCGCGCGCGCCGTGCGGGCGCGCCCGTGCGGTAGCGCGCGCGCGCGTGACGTCAATACATCACGAGACACGCGTTGCGCATCGTGGACCCGCATGTAGGGCGTCAACGTCTGCCACTGCGCGCGCGAACGCTCGTCGACTCCTACGCCCGAGGGTCCTCGTCAACCTTTGCGAAGTTCGTGGCGACCTTTTGTCGCAAGAAGTCGGCGTATCGCACCTCGCGCGGAGATGAGTCACCCAATTCCAAAGCACTTTGATCCGTGAGATGCCTGTTCGATATCACAGCGTCGTAGTTGGGTTCATAAAAGAACGCAATCGAAATACGAGGACGCGCGCAGTTTTCGTCGCTCGGCTTTCGGACGACGCGATGCCGGGTGGCTTTGAGACTGTCGTCCGTGAAGAGCTGAAGCATCTCGCCAACGTTACAGACCATGTGTTCTGGATGGTGAGGAACATCGATAATCTTGCCTGATACTTCGATTTGTAAGCCTGGATGCGTGGCGTGAATGAAAGTCAGCAAACCGTAGTCGGTGTGCCAACCGCACGAAGTTTTCTCGCCATCGGAATCGCAACCGGGCGAGTTTATGAGCCGTAAGATCCAAAACGGACATCCCGCGATGTCATCCTCGAGTATGTCCTCTGTGAAGTCGTCCGCTATGCGAAGGGGGTCGTATTCTTTCCGAATCGCGCCCAATAGCGCGCGCAAAATATATTTACCAATGCGCGTCATCCCTTTCGCGTATCTGTCGACGCGCTCGTTCAAATCGTTCGGACCAATGTACGGATGCGGCGCGCGCAAACCACCATCACTAACGGCACACGGTCGATAAAAATCGATGGCTTCGTGCTGATCTCGTCTCCCATTCGTCACATTCTCCCCTATTCGTTGATATCCTCTTCCGTTCGTCATCGCGTACGCGTCCTTGTCAGCCTGTTTCTGTGAAAACCACGCGTCGACGTGTGCAAAGGTCAAATCTTTCTGCTCGATCAGCCACTCTTCTGACTTGTCCTGCCGCGCGTACTCCCAGAGAAAGTCGTCGGGCAAATCATCACGGGTGTTCTGCGTTAACAGCTCAACGACGTCGGTCCACGGGATTGATTCCTTTTGAATGGTGCATACGATGGAAAAGAAGCCGAACCGTTCGCACGCGGCGAGAAGCGCTCGACCGACCTCGCGTCGTCGGGCAAGAATGAAGCGAACGTCCTCGTTCGGATCGCCGGCGCTGAGTAAAGGGCCGACATCGATGACGGGGTACTCGGACGCTGCGTCTTCGCGCGCGGCGGGCATGCCGTCGAAAGCCGCCGCCGCGCGAGGCGCGTACTGACGCACGAAGGCTCGGTCAAAGCGTCTATACGTATCACAAGGGCATATTCGAGAGCAACTATCAGTTTGGTCGTTCGGAGTAATCGAGAGTGGTCCAATCGTCGAGATCGAGGAGCGCCAAGACGTCTAAAATTTGCTCGTCCTCGACGTCTACAATTTCCTCGTCCTCGACGTCCTCGACGTCATCTGTGGCGGGTGGTTCTTCGGGTGAGTCAATCAACGTCGACGTCGACGGCTCGCCAGTCGTCTTTTTCTTGTTCTTCTTTTTCTTCTTAGAGGGTGCGGGGGATATGACTCGTGGTACGTCATCCTTTGCCAGCGCTTCGGCGTCCATGCGTCTGACTGCTTCGTCGGTGAGCTCGGCCATGGCGAGCGCGCTTTCCATGACGGCGTTCAAGCGTTCTCGGGGCCAAGCTCTAGGTTCTGTCTTCAGGTACACCACAATTGCTTCGAAGTCGTCGAGTTTGAGTAAATCCACCGCGGCTTCGTTCAGAAAGGATATACAGATGCGCATGATGAGCGACGGAGAACGTTGCGCTAAGAGACAGTCCATGACGCGTCCACTGAATCGAACGGGAAAGTCAGAAGCAAAGGCAGACATGAACCACCCCGACGCGTATAACACAGGTGCAACGTCATGCTTTTCTAAGTGTTGCGCCAGTGTAGCGTTCTTCACGCGAAGTACGACGGCGAGTTGGCGTAGACGCGTCTTCAAGCCTTCCATCGAGCGTAGGTACATCGAGCGGAAATCGCTGCTCTCCATGAGCGTGACGAACGCCGCGAACGCACGATTTTCGGATAGGTATATCAGAAGCACGCCCGCGACGAAAGCCATGCCTTGGCAGTAACCAACTTTTGTGTCGTGTATCGCGTACGCCTTCAGTATGTTGGCCAACGCCCGTCGCCCGTCGGCGCCCTTCGTCGTCGCCGCGGCGAAAAATTCATGATTCGGAAACGTCCTCGACAGATCCCGCTCGATAGCCGCCCCGACGTTCTCGTCCCAGCCTTTCGATGCTTTAACGCACGCACCATCCCCAGCGCTCGTCTCCGCCACGCGCGCGCGTTCGCTCTTCGCCTCGAAGGCCTCTCGCAACACTTCGTAGTACCCGCCGTCCGCCGTCAGCACCGCCGCCATGTCGTCCAAGATATCGCCCTCCGCGCCGTCGCTCGAGCTCGCCAATCCGTGCCCACCCTCGCGCTCGGCGCGATCGAGCAGGGACTCCCACAACTGCGTCCGCATGAACCCGGGCGAGTCGGCGTAACAGTTCGCGCCCACTTGCAAATCACAAAGTTCATCCGTCTCCAACTCCCGATTCTTTCGACTCAGCGTCGCCGCGTGCTGCAGCGCGCGACCGAGCCGTTCGCCAAACTCTCCGCCAACCTTTCCGAGCGCGCTCGTCGTCGATTTCGCCGCGCGCGCGCGTATCGTGGCGTCGTTTATCAGTGAATTAAGCCCAGCCGACGCGCGTTCGAAAAAGTTCGGCATGGCGCCGTCGCGTCGCGTCGCGCGTCGTCGACGCGCGCGATTCGCGCCGCGATATCGTCGACGAAATTAATCCCGCGTCGCGCGAGCGCGCGCCGCGAGATGACGATTGCAAACGCGTTTGCTACGAGTCTCTAACCGCCGGCGAGCGGCCACACCTCCGCGACGCACGCGGGCTCGGAATCGTCCCTGAACTCCGTGCCGCATCCTCGACAGTGCGCGACGTACACCGCGTACCGCCCGGTCTCTCGATCGAGCGGGACGAACGCGCAGCTCTTCTGCCGTTGCTTGTCGCGCGCGACAAAGGCGCCCGAGCCGTCGTCCTCGTCGAGCGCGAACGCGGTGACGCACGACAGCGCGGGCACCGGCACGCCGCACCAGCACCAGATCGCGTCCGTGCATCCGTCGCCGCACGAGACGTTGTAGGCGCAGATCGGACAGGCGCGGCAGACCGCGCGGCAGGCGCCCCCGCACTCGTCGCCGGTGCCACCGCGGCAGCGATGGAATCCGCGAAAATCGCGCGCCGTCGTTCGACCGAGCGCGCGCGCGCGCGCGGTCGCCTCGGCGTACGTCGGGTCGCGCTCTTCCACGCCTTTGCGCATGTCGAGGGCGTCGGGCGCGCGCGTGCGCGTCGTCGACTTCGCGTCAGTCATGGAACAACATGCGAACCGTCGAGTGGCGTCTAAAGGCGAGCGCGACCGCGAGTGTTTTGGTATTCAATCACCGGACGCGACCAACTCTTCTATGATGGCTTGCATCGCGCGCGTCTCGTCCTTGGCGTCGGGCTTGGCTTGATCGCCCTCGGCAAGAATCGTGCTGCCGAGGTTCAGCTTTTGCTCGGCGATGGCAACGATTTTTTCATCGACGCTGCCTTCGGTGACGAGACGGTAGACGGTGACTGTCTTCGTTTGGCCGAGACGGTGGCAACGGTCTTCGGCTTGACGATCTATCTGTGGGTTGAAGTCGCAGTCGTGCAAGATGACGGTGTCGGCGCCGGTGAGGTTTAAGCCTTGGCCGCCGGCGCGCGTGGATAGGATGAAAGTGTCGAGGTATGAATCCTTGGCGTTGAATCTGTCGACCAACTCTTGTCTGTTATCCACCGCGGTGTCTCCGTCAAGTCGGGCGTATTTCCAACCCATGTGATGAAGGACCCACTCTAGGATGTCGAGCATGATTTTCCACTGAGAAAATATCAGCGGGCGAGAGCCTTTCGCCTTCAACTCGACGAGAAGTTCCTGCAAGCGTTGCACCTTAGCGCTCTGCAAACCGATCTCGGGGTCCAGCATCTTGTCCTTAAGCGCGCCGTCAAGCATGTAATCGCCGCAGAGCTGATGTAAACCGAAATCGCTCAAGCCGCTCACGTGCTCCTTGACGCGCTCGAGTCGAGCGTCGGGGCCGAAAACTCGTTTTTTGTGACAGATGTCGGCGATTTCAATCAAGTCCTCGTCGGTGTATTCGTTTCGCACGAGTAAAGGATGATTCGCAACCTTGCGTAAATGCACGAAAATTGCTTTCAACCTTGACTGGGCCAAACCGATGCCATTCGCACTTCGCGCCTTGCCTTCTAACGCCTCACGACGAATTCGATCGACGGCGAGCTTATATGCCTCAGCTTGTCTTCCGCTCATCGCGATGACATCCTTCACTTGCACCTTCGGCGCCAATTGCTTCGCGACAGTTTCTTTGAGGCGTCTGAGCACGAAAGGTTCCAGAATGCGTCGCACTTTCTTGACCCTACGTTCGGATTGGTCGTCTTCTTCGAGGCCCTCGCCAAGTTCGCCGTGTTTCAGTAAGCCTGGTAACACGAATTCAATCAACGCCTCGAGTTCGCGAAGGTTGTTTTGAAGAGGAGTTCCGGTGAGCAGGAGACGATAGTGCGCCTTGCGCGCCGTTCTTGTCAACCTTATTGTTCTCTGCGCGTCTCTGTTCTTTAGCAAGTGCGCCTCGTCTAGGATTAAGTGAGAAAACTCCATGCGTTGTAACCACGAACGATTATCTTGCGACTCGATAGAGTCACGTTCGAATAAAGAATAGCAAACAATGATGACGTCGTAGCAGCATTCGCCGGTTCGCTCTCGATGATATTCTTCCGTTTGTCGGACGTCTGCGCGACTTTCGCCGTGAAACACACCAACGCGCATATTTGGGGCCCACATGCCGAGTTCACGCTTCCAGTTTTCCAGAAGACTCGCCGGAGAGACTACGAGGACGGGATTTGGCTTGGAGACCACGCGCGGCCAACGCACGCCGTTCTCGGCAAGCGCGCCAGTGTCTGGGTGATATCGACTCGTCGCTATGAACGCAATCGCTTGGGCGGTCTTTCCAAGACCCATTTCGTCTGCCAAGATAGCGCCTGGAATCGCGTTTTGCTGTAAAAGCATGAGAAAGTTTACGCCGACCATTTGATACGGTTTAAGATTGACCGAAAACGTTCCGCTGTCCATACCTCCCGTCGCCTCGACGACGTTGTCAACTGAAAACACTGGCAATCGACCATTCTCAGCGTGCGCCGCTTCCTTCAGCGTATTTCGCAACCGCTTCGACATGTTCTTACACTCTTCGTACGCTCGGTCCTCATCCTCCGTCGCGTCTCCCCCGGCGTTTTTCCAATCCTCCTGATCCGGACGATAATCATCAAACTCATCATCCTCTCGCTGCATGACGTAGTCTTCGCGCTGTCTGTAACTTGGCGCGCCTCTCGCGTCCCTAGCTTCCTGCGCGAGCGCGTCCAGCCGCGCCTTAGTTTCGCTCCTTTGCCTCGCGCCTGCGTCCTCTTCTTCGCTCTCCTCGTCCGACGTGCTTCCGCTATCGCTATCTTCATCCTCCGACCGCACGACCGCTCTCGCCGCAACCGGCTTCTTCACGCTAAACTTCAACGTAGGCTTCGTTCCCGGGGGATAGCGCTTCGGGTCGACGTTCTTTAACACCACGCCCTTCACCGCCGGCGCCCGAAATCTGCTCGCCACGGGATTCGTAGAAAAATCCTCCGCGTAGTGCGCCCCCCCTCCGCCGAATCCCGCGCCCTCGTCCTCATCGCTCGCGCTTCCCAGCGACGACTCGCTCGCCGCGTCCGCATCGCTCTCTTCCGCCATCTCGCTCTCGCTCGCGTCTTCGCTCAAATCCTCGTCGTCGTCCGCCAGGAAGGAATCGTCGTCGCCGCCGCCCGCCTCCCGCGCTCTCTTCCTCGACTGCGTCTTCGCCTTCGTCTCCCCCTTCCGCATCCAGGGCGGCGACGACTGCGACGGCGCGTCTAACGATCCGACCGCGCGCGTCTCCGCGCCTTCGTCGCCGCCGACGCGCGCTAAAACACCGTTCGAGTGTCGAAACTCGTCGAAGACGGCGTCGTCATCTTGCGCCGGTCGCGCGCGGTTTTCGTCGTCGCTCGCGGGATCGGCGTCGCGCGCGCGCGAGGGATCGATCGGGGCGAGCGCGGCGGCGTCCATCGCGCGCGCGAGCGGTCGGACGCGCGCGCGCGGCGAGGTCTGACGCCGACGTGGGGTGGGCGCGGCCGGGGCTGGGCTGGTTTGAATCTCGGCGCGAAGACGAGGGCGACGACGACGCGGCGAAGAGGACGCGGCGATGCGGTGAATAAAATACAACGGCCCGAATGCGGGCGGTCAATCGTCGTCGGAGTCATCGGTGTCGGAGACGAAGTGAATCGCGGCGGGAGAGCGGTCGGCGAGCGCGGCGGTGGGCTGCGCGGAGCAGCCGCGGCCGTCGACGCCGACGAGGGCGCGGGTGCCGTCGTAGGTGCGTTCGAGCGACTTTCCGAGCTCGTAGACGAGCTCAGACGTGCGACTGGCGGTGAACGAGATGTAGTCGAACACGCCGAACGGCTTCGGGGACTTGCGATGGGGATTGGCTTCGCCGAGCGCGGCGTGATGGACCTCGAGAACGTCGAGCGTGCGCTCGCGGAGCGACGACGCGACGCGAATGAGACCGCCGGCGTAGGACGCCAAGGCGGCCAAAGCCACGTTGTCGTTCCTCGCGAGTTTCATCTGTTGGAGTGAAGTGAACTCGGCGTTGGGGTATCTCGCATAGAGCACTCTGCGGTACGCGCTCGAGTTTCGAAGTCGTCGAGCGAGCGTCTTCGCGCGAGAACCGTGTCCCCAAGTCTTCAGAGTTTCCAACGAGTCGATCGTTTGTTGCTCCTTCAACTTCGCACTCCACACCGCTTCCGCTTTTTCTAGCGCGTCTAATTGCGCTACGACGTCGATGTCGCTCATCACCGCGTGTTCTTCCGTCAAATCGCTCCCCCAGAAGGACTCGCGATCCGCCAACGCCTCGGGATCGAACCCGTAACTCACGCTCAGTTCGTTGTACAAACGCACCCCTATCGTCTCTTTCGCGTTCGCCTGCAACGATTCTTGCCACGCCGCCGGCACCGGCATCGCTTCTATGCTCAATAACGATATCCTCGTCGCCCCTTCGATGACGCCTCGAATCCACTGCGACGCGCCGATGACCTTCTTATACTCCTCCTTGGACAACCCATTGGGAGATTTCAGCGTCGGTTTCGGCGCTTTAACCTCCAACACCACCCCGTTCCACTCCCTCGCCACTTCATACGCGCTCGCGTACGTGAACGCGCCGTCATCGTCCGAAAACGACGCCGCCGCGTTCGCCAACTGCTTATCCAACGCCCGCAGGCATTCCCAGTGCTCGCGCAGCGTCTCTCCGCTCCGTCCGCGCTCTCCGGACGACGGCGACGGCATGGACTCCCTCTCACTCCCGGGCATCGCCACCGACCCAACGCTCGGCGCCGCTTCGCACGCCCGCGCGTACGCGTCGTCCAACGTCTTCGCCGCGCTCGCGCGCGCCTCGCTCGCCGCCGCCCGCAGCAGCGGCACCCGTCCCCATCCTCGCGCGCACGCCTCCGCGACCGTCTCCGACGTCTCGCGCGCGTCGCGCGCGTCGCGCTCTCGCCGCGCGTCGCTCGTCGGCGTTCGAGGCGTCGCGCGTTCGCGTCGCGTCGTCGATCCGTCGTCGGCCGCGCCGGCGGCAATCGGCGTCGTCATCGCGCGCGCGTCTCGCGTCGCCGGCGCCGCGTCGCGCGCGACCGCGCGCGCGCGATCCGGACCGTCGTCGCGCTCGCGCGCGCGTCGCGTCGCGTCGCGTCGCGCGCCGCGGACGCGCGCGCGCGCGAGCGAGCGACGCGAAGTAACGACCGCACCGCACATGACGACGCGCGAACCGACGACGTGGCGCGACGTCGACGCGCGCGAGCGACGTCGGCGCGCGCGCGCGCGCGCTCGCCGATCGTCGACGTCGACGCGATGCGACGCGCGGCGCGTCGTCGAGCGCGCCGGACGCGCGACGCGCGAGCGATTCGTCGCGCGTGGAGGACGCGCTGGGATTCGAAGGCGTCGACGCCGTCGCGCTCGTCGAGCGCGCGCGCGCGACGGCGGGCGAAGACGTCGACGCGTGGGATGAGAAACGCGCGCGCCGCGCGACGCTGGCGAGGATGACGACGACGGAGGAGGGGTTCGACGCGAGGGCGTATCTCGTCGCGGCGCACGGCGAGCGAACGCGCGAAGAGCTGGCGAGAGGGGCGACGAGGCTGGAGGCGGAGATCGACGCGGTGCGGGCGTCGACGCGAATGTCGGCGGCGGAGGAGTTGCCGACGGTGCTGGCGTGCTTGGACGCGATGGAGGACGCGAGAGGGGTGCTGCGAAGAGGGCGAGAGGAGGCGGGCGAATTCGGCGCGACGGCGGAGTTGGAGGCGCGACTGTCGCGAGCGTGGAAGAGCGCGAGGGAGAGCTTGAGGGAGGTCTTTGCGATCGAGGAGAGACGGGAGAAGATTGCGCGCGCGCTCGAGGCGATGGAGCGGCACGAGGACGTGTTCGGGATTCCGGGAGCGGTGCGAGAAGCGCTGTCGCGAGGAGAGTACGCGCGCGCGGCGGAGACGTATCGTCGCGCGCGCGCGGCTTTCAGCGGCAAACGCTCGCGCGTCTTAGATGCGGTCTTGGATGAAGTCGAAGAAAACGTGAAATCCGCGGAGGAGCGCATGTACGAACGCTTGTACGTGGGAGACCTCGACGACGCTCACGCGGAAAGAATCGTCACGGCGCTGCAGACGTTGAAACTTTGCAGGCCCGCGTTGACGTCGAGTCAGGGTGAAGTCACGGCTGCCGGTAATGCCGTGCATATTTATTTAGATAGATTAGTGGAGTACGCGTGCGAGGAACTGACGAACACGGCCTCGAGCGATGACTTTGACGTCGAGACGCTCAGTCGAGGATATCGCGCGCTTTTCGTTCGCGTCTGGCGCTTCGTGACTCTCATGGACACGTGTGCGTCGTCATACGCGCGTGATGCGTCGACTAAGATCCAATCGGTATACGTTGGTTTCATGAAATCCAGGTTTGACAACAGTCTCAACAAGCGGACAATTGAAACTGACGCCGAGCAAGCGAATCGTCGCTTTGACGTCTTAATTGACAAGTGCGCGAAAATGTCTTGCATCGGCTTTTCGTTATCGTATTCATACGATATTCTTGGCACGCGATTAAGCTTACAACCGGACTTGCTCGAGGCACTGCAGCAACAATACACGCGTTTTAGCGTCAGTTTGCGCGTGCACTTGGAACAAGCGCTCAAGTTGGCGGCGCAACCGCTCGCGCAAGACCAACGCCTCGAGACGACCACACAGTCGTTCTTCCGTGATGCACGCGTCGTATTTCAAATCACCGCGGAATACTGGCTCGATGAGCGGTTCACGCCTTGGATGATCAACGCCGGTTCACGAGACGTGGGAAGTTTGATTGACACCTTTTACGACGCTGCTCGCTCGCTCGTGGCGCTGGCACGCGAACTTCGGCGTGGTCCGTTGGCGTCGTTGGCCGCTCTGAAACAGATCGAAAATGGGTGCGCGGTATTTTTCGATGAGTTCAATTTCACTGGGACCGGAATAGGTAACGAGGCGAATCGCGTGGCGTTCAGAGACGACATCTCACGAACCACGCAAATGTTTCTGGACGAATTTGTCGGTGGCGAAATGAGCGCAATTATCGTCGCAGTGCGCCGTTGGTTCGCAGCACCGGTGGAGAAAACGTTAGAATCACGCCCGGAATGCGTCGATGTCTTGCATCGGGTGCGTTCAACGTACGAGTCTGCGACGTCCACGGTGCCCGAACTCGCCACGGCCATCTCGCAAGACATCGCGGCGCGACTCGTCGACGCGTTACGCTCCGAGTTCACCTCGAATCTCAGTCAGCTTAGACCGACGGCGAGTACACTTCGCGTAGAGTTCGAGCTTTTGAAGCTCGCGCTGGACGCGCGCTCGACGAAACAGGCGCGAGACGGCGCGTCTCGTCTCGTCGATTTGGCGGCGCGCGTCGCCCCCGACGACGACGCCATCGCGCGCGCGCGGGCAATCGCCAACGACGCTCAAAAACACAAACACCTCCTTGTCGCGCTCGGGAGATTAGCCTAGCTTTTAGTAGTAAGTAGCTCACAATCGCCGCGTCCCGCTCGACGTCCCGCTCCACCGTCGCCGCACAGCGCGGCCGCGCGAGGCGGCATGCCTGCCCCCCTCCCCGCCCCTCGCCTCGCCCTCGTCGTCCTCACTTTCGCCGCCGCGTTCGCGTGTTACATCGACCGCGTCGGCTTCCCGATCGTGTACACCGCCATCGCGCGCGACGCTTGGATTCCGAAGACGATTCAAGGCTCGGTGCACTCGGCATTTTACAATGGATACACCGCCACGCAAGTCCCAGGAGGCGCGCTGGCGACGCGAATCGGCGGACAAAAGGTCATCGTGTGGGCGTTCGCGCTGTGGGGACTGATGAGCGCGCTCACGCCGAGCGATGGAAGCCGAACGAGGGCGATTTGGTGGTGCCGCGTCGGCGTCGGCGGCGCGATGGGGACGGTGTTCCCGTCGATGCACTCGATGCTGGCGCAAGCGATCCCGACGCAGGAAAGAAATCGAGCGGTGAGTTTTATGACGAGTGGGATGTATTTTGGCAGCGCGTTCGCGATGGTGGCGGTGCCGGTGGCGATGCGATTGGGCGGCGCGGCGTTCGCGACGACGGCGACGGGGTGTTGCGCGTTCGCGTGGTTGCTCGCGTGGAACGCGGTGAACGAGAAGATGTCGATCTTGCGGCCGTTTGAGGACACGACGGTGTTACCCGGGGCGATGGGGGCTAGGAAACCGCGCGGTACGCCGTGGGGGGGGTTGTTGACGTCGCCCGCGGTGCTGGTAATCATGTTGAACAACTTTACGTTTCATTACGCATTCTTCATTTTGATGTCGTGGATGCCGACGTTTTACGAGCAAAAGTTAAGACTCGACGCCGGGTCGTATACGTGGCTGAAGATGATACCGTACTTGGTCATGGGGACGTGTTCGAACGTCGGCGGGATCGTGGCGGACAAGATGATGTCGTCCAAGGCGTATTCGCCGACGTACGTGCGTAAATTATTGAACACTATCGGATTCGTCCTCGCGGCGTTGGCGCTATGGTCGTTGCCGCTGTGTACGAGCGTCGGCTCCGCCGCGTTCGTGAGCTCTGTCGCTTTAGGCGCGCTCGCCGTCGCGCGCGGCGGTTACGCGGTGAACCACATGGACGTCGCCCCTCGACTGGCCGGCGTGCTCATGGGTATGAGCAACGGTTGCGGCGCTATGGCGGGCATGATCGGTCCTTGGTTCACGGGTTTAGTTTTAGACACCGCTCGCGATCCTTGGGTCGCCGCGTTCAACATGCCCGGATATTTGTGCGTCGGCGGCGCTGCGGCGTACTTGAGATACGCCACGGCGGAGCAACTCTTCGATTAGCATCACGCTTTGTAGTCAAATTATGCACGCGCGTTAGGAACCAAACGCCGTCGAACGTTTCAGACGCGCCCGTCGCGCGTCTCAGTGAAAGGAATAGTGCTTCTTTATCGCCTTCGTGACGTTCCACGTGCAAGACATGCCCGCGGGAAAAGTCGCGAGCGTTCCCGGCGTCAAGCGCACGGGCGCCGATCCATCGTCCGGGGTCACGACGCACTCGCCCTCGATGACGTAGCAAGTCTCGCTCGAGCCGTACGTCCACGGGAACTCGCTCGCCTCGCACCCCCAGGTGGGCCAAGTCTTAGCCTTCGCGACGTCTTCGGCGCTCGGGGAGGCGTCGACGCGCGCTTCGGCGAGCGCGAACACGCGCGCGCATCGTCGATGATGCGCCCGATGGCGTCGAGGGGCGAAAACGGCGGTGCGCGCGGTCGAGGTGGTGACGCACGTCATCGCGAAGAAGAGGGACGAGCGCCGGCGAGTGCAGTTGGTTACAACATTAAAGGTAAGGAGGGATCAAGGTACAGGAACGCTGCGTAAAAGAATGCGTTGCGCGCGCAAGAATTGTAGCTCGACGCGGAATCGTCGAAGCGCGATGCGTACGGCGTGCGAAGCAGCGCCTCGGCGCGGCTCGAGCTCACGCCGACTTCTGCTTCTTGACTCGGCCGTAAAGAATGACGCCGAAAATCGCCAGGGCGGTGCCTATGATGTTCGTCGTGCTCACTGGATTACGGAAAATGATCACAGACGCGGCGATCACGGCGACGCGCTTGAGGGAGTTGCCGACGCTGTGCGTCACGGGATTCACTCTCGAAAGCACCATGAAGCTCAGCTGCTGGTACAGTTGGAAGCAGAGCGCCGCCATGAAGAGATTTTTACCAGCCACCGCGAGCGGCATGCCGCCGGCGACGATACTAGCGACGTTCATCTTCGAGCTCTCAAACGCGAGCGCCAAGGGAAGCGCGAACACGGTCGACGCGATGGTGAGCACGCCCAGCAAGTTGACGTAATCGAGCTTCTTCATGTCGTCTCCAGTCATGACGAATTTGCTCAACACGTTGCGCGATTGAAACGTCAAGTTCGAGCCCATGGCGGATAAGAACCCAGCCATGTTGAACGACACCTCAGTCGCGCTGGCGATCATGACCCCGGCGATGATGGGCACCAAAGACGCGCACATCGCCAGCGACGGGATATTCCCGAGAAAAATGGCGCTCAAGCCGACGCTGAACACCGGCTCCAACGCCTTGACGGTGTGCGTGAAGCTCACCGCCACCTTCCCCAGCGACACATTCGTCAGCGCGTTCCCGAGCATGTGCACCATCCCCAGCGTCGCGATCGGTTTCAGCATCGACGTCTTCACGTCGGGCCTCGCCTTGGCCCCCAGCCCCCAAGACGCGGCGACCAGCGCGCTCCCTATCGCCAGCTCCAAGAAGGTCGCCGTCAGCGGCATCGGCACCGCCTTCAGCAGCGCTTTTTGGTACACGTTAAACGCGATAGAGAAGTAGTACCATCCCGCGAACAACGCCCCGAGCTCGACCGTCGGCCGCCACTTCGCCGCCGTCGTCTCGAGCGTCGCGCGCCAGCCCGCGCGCGCGTCGACGACCGCGGCGTCGTCCATCGAGCCGCCGACCGCGCGCGGCGTTCGCGCGCGCGCGCGCGGCGCATCGTCGCGCGCGTCCTCGCGCGTCGCGCGCGGCGTCGAGGCTCTCGCGCGAGAGACGCGCGCGCGTCGAAGCGTCGTCGGTCGCGCGCGCGTCGTAACCGCCGGGCGCGGCGCTTTCGCGGCGTCGCGCGGCGCGCGCGCGGCGCGGAGGGGCGCGAGGACGCGGTGGGAGACGATAGTGACGTGCATCGCGCGCGTGGCTCGAGCGCGGCGCGCGCGTCGATGAGTGCGGCGTCGACGGGCGATCGCGGCGCGCGCGCGCGACGAGGGTGCCTCAAACGCCGGGACGCCGGGGCGCGGGGACCGAGCGTCGTTTGAACAAACGTGCGTTAAACTTCTATCAGTGTTCTCTACTTGAACAGGAGACGCGCGGACGATGTCGGCGAAACGAGCGTTTCGCGTCGATGGCGTCGACGTCTCGTGTGCGCTAGTCCGTGTACTATGTTGCGCTACGGGCGCGTGCTTGCTAAGCGACGCGCGCCCGTGACTACTCGCTAGATCTATTGGCTAGATCTTTAAGATGGCGCGACGCGCGCGCGCGAGATCGAATACATCGTCGCTCTCGCGTCGTCGGACGGTGCCGACGAGGACGAAGAGGGACGAGAGACGAACGCGCGCGCGCGGCGACGCGCCCAACGTTTTCCGAGGCGCCCTTCCGAGGGATTACTTCGGAAAGTCGAGCTCCATGGGTCGCTCCCACTGGCTCACACCTGTTCTGCTGTTGTAATAGTACACGTACCCTTCGGGTGCGGTGTGCTCGGTCCAACCGTGGCTGGACGCATCGGCGGTGCCGCCCGGAGGCTTGGAACCGTCGCCGGCGTACCCGTATCCGGGCTTTTGTCCGCCCGCGGCGTCGCCGCCGAGGGTCCCCCAAGGGTTCGCCCCGTCGTACGCGCCCGGCGCACCGCCGGCTTGCGGTGCGCCGTATTGCTGTCCGCTGTACCCATACCCGGGTCCCGCGGCACCGCCCGGTCCCCCGCGAGGCTGGCCGTATCCGTACCCTTGCGAGCTCCTCGGCGGTCCGCGCTGCGGCGGCGGCGCCTGTCCTCGCGGCACCGCGCTCTTCACCTCCACGCGCTTACCGAGCATGTCGTGGTATCGGTTTTGAAGCACTTGCTTCGCGGAATCATCCCGTTGAAACGTGATGAACCCGAATCCTCGGCTTTGATGGTTGTGCGGGTCGCGCATCACCAGCACCTGTGTTCCGAGGGGCAAAATCGTCAGTCGATCGCGCAATCTTCGCCCGCGCGCGAACTGTTTCCGCACTGTTTGCGCGTACGCCCACACGCGATCGCGAAAACCCTAGCGCCCCCCCCACGCGTCGTCGATCGCGCGCCGCGCTCGCCTCTCCGCGTCGCGCACCTCCATCACCGGCCCGAACTGCGAGAAAAAGTTTCTCACCACGCCTGCGTCCGCACGCGTCGTCGTCTCGTCAGTCCCCGCGCGCTCGAGCATCGCGTCGAATCGCGCATCGCGAATCGTCCCGTCGCGCGCGATCGCCCGATCGCGCGATCGATCGCGCGTCGCGTCGCGTCCGTCGTCGTCGCGCGCGCGCGCGCTCCGCGCGATCGCGTCGCACCTTCATCGACGGTTCGATCGAGTCCACCGACGAAGATCTTGGAGCCCGCGCTGGGGTCGCCCGCGGCGGAGTCGCCCATGTCGCGCGCGCGTGTGCGGGCGCGCGCGGGCGCGGGGCGTCGCGCGAGCCCTCGGTGCGTTGAGTCACGAACCGTCGATGGG
>Ga0181599_1001249_pt1 | contig 25112 bp, 20 predicted proteins | sample 041ome_3_FD_148658 | JGI IMG/M metagenome (GOLD analysis project Ga0181599, IMG submission 148658) | Coastal salt marsh microbial communities from the Groves Creek Marsh, Skidaway Island, Georgia - 041405US metaG (spades assembly) | ecosystem: Environmental > Aquatic > Marine > Intertidal zone >...
GAACGCGCAAAAGCGTTGCGGCGCTTTTCGGAGGACGCGAACGCGCGAAACGACGGTGGACCGACGCGTCGCGCGCGATGAAGACGGCGACGCGGACGACGACGGGGACGACGAGGGCGACGACGACGATGGGACGACGCGCGCGACGGGGGAAGATGGCGACGCGCGCGCGAGCGGCGAGCGGTGGGGTGTCGAAATCATCGCTCGATGAGGGGTACAACTGCGTCGTGCGCGAGGACGGCGTGATGGTGGCGGAGGGGGACATTCCGAGCGGGACGTACCAGGTATCGGCGTGGTGGGCGGGCGCGCGAAACGACGGGAAAGGGAACGCGCCGAGGTGCGACAGCGAGCGACAGCGCGGATGCGAGGTGCGGTGCGAACTCACGGGAGAGGGTGAACTCGTGTGCGAAGGCATCGAAAGCGGCACGTACGTCGTGGTCAACGTCGCGGATCTCGACGAGGCGTGCGCGGTGACGTTTGACGGCGAGAGCATCGAGTGCGAAGGCGCGGGAGAACCGTTGGTGAGCGATACGGGTGATCTGGACCTGAAAGATTCGTCTCAACACGGCATACGCATGGGAGGTTAACGTAATAGAGCCATCGGGAGCTTATGGAATCGTTGTTATGAAAGCGGGCGTCGGCGCGGCGAGCGGCGCGCAAAATATATATTACAATTTCCTCATCGCGCCTTCGAGTTGCGCTCCATGTTCTCGAAAGAAGGGGCCAGAATGTCTAGCAACCCGTTCGGGTTATCGATGTGCACCCAGTGCGCGGAGTTGCGCAGCAAGTGCACGTTGGCGCCGGTGCCGCGAATGCGCGCCACGTCCTCGGGCGTCCACACGAACGCCGACCGTTCTGCTTGTACGAAATCTAAGCTCAATCCCGCGGGTTGCGTCTCAACCATCGGCCACAAATCGCACGCTTCGTACGACGCGTACATCTCCGCGATGCCATCCAAATCAAACGTCCAATCGAATTTCCCGTTCCCATCCGCTCGTAAATTCGTCGTCATCCACTGCGCGCCTTCCACGGTGAATCCAGCCCCCGTGAGCGACTCCACGAGCGATCTGCGACTTTCGATCGGTCTATCGAGCGTGGTACAGAACCGAATCGTATCTCTCGGGTGATCTCCGACGTCATCGCACCACACGTCTCCCGGCACCGTGTCCAGCACCCACACCTGCACCGGCCGCGGCAACGCGCGTCCAAACTGGTGCACCATCGACATCGCCACCTTCCCCCCGAACGAGTGCCCGATCAGCGTGTACGGATATATCTTTAAATGATTCAACACCCCCAGCACGTCTCTCGCCGCGTTTTGCACCGTGTTCGCGCCCTCTGGTTTCTTCTCCAGCGCCGTGTTCGACTCCCCGTGATTTCTCAAATCCACCAACAAAAACTGCCACGACGGAAACTTTTCAGCCAGGCGCTTCGCGAGCGATTGCAAGTTTCTTCGCGAGCCCAGGATTCCGTGCACCAGCACGCACGTCGGCGGGTGCGGTCCGTCCGGTTTTTCCACGCTCCATCGCACCAGCGCGCCCTGCACCAGCTCGTGCGCCAGCGGCGCCGTCGTCGCCGCGCGCGTCGTCCCCGTCCCCGTCCCCGTCCCCGCCGTCGTCGTCGTCGCGTCGTCGGACGCGAGCGCCGGTCGACGCCCGCGCCGCGCCGCGACGACGCGTCGCGTCGGCGTCGACGACCGGGACGACGTTCCGGCGCGGTGCGATCTTCGCGCGCGCATCGCGTCGCCCGCGCGCGCGCATCGCGTCGCCGACGTCACCGACGTCGTCATCGCGCGGACCGCGGCCGCGACGGCGCGCGCGCGTCGACGCGCCGCGGCGATCTGGCGACGACCGGGCGCGTCCAGATTCGCGCCGGATTCGCACACCCGGGTGTGTGGGCGCGACGTCACGCATAAACGACGAGACGCGCGTCGACGCCACATCGCGTCGGGGCGAAGACGCGCGCGATGACGACGACGACGGCGATGACGACGCGGAACTCGACGGCGCTCGCGGGCGCGCTCGCGCGACGACGCGCGACGACGACGCGCGCGATGACGAAGACGATGAAGACGAAGATGAAGATGAAGACGACGACGACGACGACGGGACGAGCGACGACGCGGCGGGCGGTCGTCGTCGACGCGATCGGGGCGAAAAAGGGCGAAGTCGCGACAGCGACGACGACGACGACGACGACGACGACGACGACGGCGCGAGCGGTGTCGAAGGCGATGTTCCTGAGCGCGGCGATGTTCCTGAGCGCGGCGGCGGCGGAACCGGCGCTGGCGGCGGCGGACGCGCAGGGCGCGACGGCGTTCGTCGCGGGGTTGTTCGCGTGGATTCCGAACGCGTTGAGCACGCCCGAGGCGAAGGAGTTGGGATTGTACACGCTGAAGACGCTCATCTCGTGGGGGGTGCCGAGCGCGACGGTCGCGGCGGGCGCGTTTTTTCTGATTGCTTCTTCGAGACGCGGAGGGAGACGGGACCGCGAGAAGGGTAGCGGACCTTTCGGTTTCATCAAAGGGGGCGCGGGTGCGAAACCGCGCACGGAGCCTTACTTGGAGATCAAGCGCATGAATGATAAACTCGACGGATATTCGCTGTCGTTTGAAGCGGCGACGGTGAGCGAAATGCAAGCCGAACGACGCCGCAAGAATATGGAATTCAGCAAAAAGTTCGGCGCCGCCCTCGGATCGCTCAGCGAAGACGAGCGCAATGCCATTCTCGAAGCGAACAAGAAGTGGACAATGACGGACAAGCGTTTGATGGACCAGATGAACGAGCTTTTGGCTCAAATGCGGGCGACGTCGTTGGAATCTGGCGGAAAGCGCGCAAAGAGCGACACCGAGAGCGAAGATTCCGAGAAGTCCGAGCCGGACGGTGAAACGAAAAGTAGTGGATTCAAGAATCCGTTTGGTGGCGATAAGCTCGCGGGTTTGACCAAGAAGCTCAGCAAATTGACCGCCGACCGCGCCGCCGCTGAAGACGCGTACTTGCAAACCGTCGGCGCGGCGTTGCCGAAAGCTCGCCGCGAGAGTCTCATGAAATTGCTGTCTGACCCACGCGAAATTGCTGGTTGGCAAATGAACGCGGACGTGCTCGCTTTGAACCCGGAAACGGACCAAAACTCGAAGATAAAGAAGAAGCATGTCTTTGTGTTGAACTTTTTTGGCGACGTGCGCGCATCTCAAGCGGAACAGCTCCGTGAAGAAGTCACTGGTTTGTTACGTTCGGCGAAAAAGGAACGAGGTGATGAAGTTGTTTTGCGGTTGAATACGGGTGGCGGTACGGTCACTGGCTACGGGCTTGCCGCTGCGCAGCTGATGCGAATCAAAGACGCCGGTCTCAAGCTGACCATCTGTGTCGAGCAAGTCGCCGCCTCTGGTGGGTACATGATGGCTTGCGTGGCCGACGAAATCGTTGCGTCTCCGTTCGCGGTTCTCGGTTCTATCGGTGTCATTAGCGAGCAACCTAATGTCTACGAGCGGCTTCAACGGGAAGGTATCGAATTTCAAACTGTCACCGCTGGCAAGTTCAAGCGAACCTTGACGCCCACGAAGAAGGTCACCAAGGAAGACTTGGAAAAGTCAAAGAAGGACATCGAAGACGTTTTGGTGCTCTTCAAGGGTTTTGTCGCCGAAAATAGACCGACTTTGGACATTGACAACGTCGCGACGGGCGAGACGTGGTTTGGCAAAGATGCGCTGTCGAGAAATTTGGTGGACAAACTCAAAACGTCTGACGATGTCCTTCTCGACCTCCTCAGCGCTGGCGCCGAAATTTTTAGCGTCCAGCTTAAGCAACCGTCGCCGGCGGCGACATTATTTGGTGGTGCGGGCGCTAATGCGTCGTCGTGGCAATGGGATATTTTGCAACGCGTGGCACTCAGCGTGGCCGATTACGCCGGATCGTCCGCGACCGCGCGAGGAATGACTCGCGGGCCCATGATTGTTGATCCCGCGCGCGTTGCTGATAACGTCATCGCGTATGACGAAGAAAATGATTTCTATGTTGATCGAATGTAAGTCTAAAACACTGCGCTATTTTTTCTAACTCTATTTGTCTAGTTTACGAGACCGCGCACGGTGACGTGCAGAGAATCGTCTCGAAACCAACGGAAGCGTCCCGGTAATATTTTCTCAACCGCGCTCCGAAACTCGAGCAGCAACGCTGTCAAATCAGAAACGTCGGAGGTGTTTCCTTCGAGAGCGTCGGCCACGAGCGTGACACCGCTTCCTTGTTCGTAATGACACGCTCGATGCCCCGGCGCGTTGACGCGATTTAAGTATTCTTCGTCACGCCGTCCCTCACTTAGCACAGACTCAACGAGCGCTACACTTTCCCTCGATGCCTCCTCACCGCATTCCTCTGGGCGCAGTTTCACGCGCTTTACGCTCACGCGTCGCTCGCAGCATCTCGAACCAAAAACCACGACTTTCAGCTCGCTCGCTCGAACTCGAGCGTCGCGCTCCGCTCGACCGCGAAAGCCATCGCAGACGTCGCGCAACGCTTCGTACTCCTCCATCGTCAACCTCCCCCCCGCGTCGTCTGATTTCAAGCACCCCAATGAAATTTTCGGCCACTTCGATCCGAACGCCTCGGCTTGCATCGCGTCGATCTCGTTCAGCGCGCGCTTGAGTCTCGCGAAATCTTCGCTCCAAGCTTGAAACGCGAGCGTCAGCGTCCCGTGCCACGCGACGAAGAACGCGCGTCCGCGTAACACGCACGCGCGATGACGAGCGATTATTTCATCGACCTCGCCCTCGATCGAAGCGCCCATCGCGCGCGCGCGGCGAACAATGCGGCGAACAGTCTCGAACGAGTTTGTTGGGCGGTCACACTCGCGCGCGCGGCGTCGCGACGAGCGCGAGCGCGTTCGGCGTCACCTTTCGTCGCGTCGAGCGGTCGTGAACGATGTCGCACGCGCCGTCGTCGTCGTCGTGGCGCGAGAACGACGCGATCGAGCACGTGGAGGAGCGACTCGTCGGCCTCGAGCTCTACGCCAACGCCGCCGCCGGATTCGATGGCGTGCTGAAAGAACGCTACAGCGATTTCATCGTGCGGGAGATCGACATCGAGAGCGGTGAGGCGGTGGTTTTGAATGAATTGAGCGCGACGTGCGATGTAGAGATCGACGCGCGAGAGCGGAAGAAGTTTGAGGCGATGAAGGCGAAAGTGCAAGCCATGGAACGCGAGCGCGGGCCGGACGACGAAGCGGAGGACGAGGACGCGGCGAAGGATGACGTGGAGGGGGATAAAGAAGAGAGTATTGAGGAGGCAATGAAAGAATTCGAAGCGCTGTGCGGTGCAGAGGACGCGCGGCGACTGAGAGAATTTTTAGCCACTCCCGGGGTGACGCGTCGAAGTCAGAAGACGCGCGATGGAAAGGCGGAAACGCCCCAACCGCTCGTGCTCGAGCCGACGACGGATAAGGCGAAACGGACGCAAATTCATCAATTTTTCAAGAAACACTTTTTATTACCTACGGACAACGTCGTGGAGTCGAACGAGGAAGAGAAGGAAGCTCTCAAGAACTTGAAAAAGCCGTCTTCGAGCGTGCGCGTGCATGCCGCCGTCAAGCAAGGCAAGAAGCGAACGCGCGTGGAGGCAATGGATCATCGAGCGGTGGGAAACTTTTGGCCCGAAGGCGTTCCAGAACATGTGCGATTTGCGTTTTGCAAAGAAAACAAAGAGTCTTACGAGATGCTCAACGTCATAGCCCGGGCCTTGAAGGTGAACTTCAAGTCTATTGGCGTCGCCGGAACGAAGGACAAGCGCGGAGTGACGACGCAACACGTCACCGTGCACAGAGTTCGGGCGAAAAGGTTGGCCAAGCTGGTACTTTATGGGTGTAAAATTGGTAACTATACGTATGTCGACAGACAACTTGGTTTCGGAGACCATTGCGGGAACGAGTTTGAGATAACGCTCCGAGGCATCGACCCAGACGTCGTCGGGAACGTGGAGGAGGCAGTGCGCGCACTCAAGTCTTCAGGGACCATCAACTACTACGGTTTGCAGAGATTTGGTAGCGCTGGGGGCAAACACGCAACGCATAAAATTGGAATTGAACTTTTACGTGGCGAATGGCAAGCTGCGATCGACGCTTTGCTGCTGCCGCGCGAAGGCGAGCGCGACGATGTCATGAAGGCGCGCTTGAAATGGATGGAAACAAAGGATCCCAATGAGACTTTGAAGTTGATGCCACGCTGGTGCGCGGCAGAGCGCTGCGTGCTCGAGCGCATGTCAAAAGTTCGCTCCACGGACTTGGTCGGATCGCTGTTGGCCGTGCCGAAGCAGATTAGACTGATGTACATTCACGCCTACCAGGCATACTTGTTTAATCGTGTCGTGTCGGAGCGCATTCGTAAGTACGGAGTCAACACGGTCGTCGAAGGTGACTTAGTGCTCGAAGAGGGAAACTGTGCCGGAGATGAAGGCGAAGACGATATGAATGGCGATACTCGGGTGAGTATGCCGAGGGTTCGCGTAGTGACAGCCGAGGAAGCCGCTTTGGGTGCGATTGACTCGTCGCTCGTGGTGCTGCCGCTTCCTGGAAACTCGATAACGTACCCAACAAATTTGGGTGATGTTTACGATCGATTCGCCGCGGAGGATGGAATCAGTTTGAATACTACGACGCATTCGGTTCGTGAATTCGCAATCAACTCATTCACCGGTGACTACCGTAGATGCTTTCTCAAACCCACAAACGTATCGCACACCGTCATTTCGTACGCGGACGCGGCGGCGGATTTGGTTTTGACTGATCTCGATCGCATCAATGGCATCACCGAACGCACCATCGAAGACGGCCCTTTACGTGCCGTAACGGTGAAGTTCACTCTGCCCCCGTCTTCTTACGCCACCATGGTTCTTCGGGAGTTGATGAAGGCGAACACCTCGGTGAGCTCGCACAAGCGCAAGACGCTCGACGCGCGAGCGGCGGCTTCCGTAGAGTAGACGAACGAAACGCGACGCATTTTTTAGTGATATCTTAGCATCTGTCGGTTTCCTTTTACATTATTGCTCGCGATTTTCGTTTTCTAAAGCCATCCGCGCGTCCCTTCGCGCTCGCGAGGTCGCGTCGTCGAGCGCTCGCCCAGGGCACGAGCGCAGACGGTGAGCTGAGGATGCCTATGAAGATCGGCGAGCAAACGATCGCCGCTCTCGTCGACGCGTCGTCACCCGACGCGACGCTTTAACCGACTCACGCGATGGTGACGAAGAAACCCGACGACGCCGTCGCCGCGGCGAGCGCGAAGAAAGGAAAGAACGCCGCGGGCGACGACAAAGACGACAAAAACGGCGATGGGGTCGTTGGCGATGGAAAGTCATCGACGACGAAGAATGGAAAGGATAAGAAGAACGAGGTGGAGTTGAGCGAAGAAGACGCGGCGCTGAAGGAGAACTTGGAACTGATGGTGATGCGAGCGAGCGATCCGAAGGCGGGGGTGGCGAAATTGGCGCTTGAAACGATGAGACGCGAGATCCGAACGGCGACGAGGTGCGCGAGTGCGAGAGCGACGAGGTCGCATGAACGATTACGACGCGATCGTGGATCACGCGACGATTGAGTGAGTGATATGCGCGATACTGACGAAATGATACGGTACTTTACGGCGATGCGAACAGTTCGATGACTTCGGTCCCAAAGCCTTTAAAGTTTTTGAGACCGCACTTGCAAACCTTGAAGGAGGTGTACGACAAAACGAAGAATGGAGAAAACAAGTTACTGCTGGCGGATATCATTTCCTTGTTGTCCATGACCAACGCTCCGGTGGCTGGGGAAATTCCAGAGTCGTTGAAGTACAGATTATTAGGGTCAAAGGAGGACATCGGGAACTGGGGACACGAGTATGTGCGTAATCTCGCCGCAGAGATCGGCACTGAATACCATCGTCGCATAGAGCAAGATGGGGACAAGGCTTCGATGGAAGATCTCATGGGTTTGGTGCACGAAATCGTTCCTTTTCACATGCAACACAACGCCGAGCCAGAGGCTGTCGATTTACTATTGGAAGTTGAGAAGCTCGACATTTTGCTCGACAACGTGAACGACGCCAACTATTCGAGGACATGCTTGTACCTGTTCAGCTGTGCCAACTATCTTCCTGAGCCAGAAGATGCAATCGTGTTGAAGACGGCGCATGCGATTTTCATGAAGGTTGGGAAGATGCCAGACGCTATGCGAGTTGCGCTCAAGCTCTGCGAGCAGAGCATCATCGAAGAGACGTTCAACGCGTGCACCAACTTGGCCATCAAGAAGCAACTTTGCTACATGTTGGCCCGTCACGGTCATCCGTTGAAGCTCGATGAAGGCCCGTGTGAGGTTGAAGAAGATAACCTGGATATGCTGCAGAACATCATGAGTCACTCAGACTTGACAAAGAACTACTTGATGCTGGCGCGTGACTTGGATGTCATGGAGGCGAAGTTACCCGAGGACATTTACAAATCGCATTTAATGGAAGTTCGCGCTCCTTCGGGCGCCGCAGTGGATAGTGCTCGTGCTAACCTCGCAGCGACGTTCGTGAACGCGTTCGTGAACGCCGGTTTCGGGCAAGATAAGCTTTTAACTTCTTCAGAAGCCGCGGATGGTTCCACATCTAATGTGAGCTGGATTTTCAAAAACAAAGATCACGGTAAAATGTCAGCAGCTGCTAGCCTTGGGAGCATCTTGCTTTGGGACGTTGAAGGCGGTCTACCGCAAGTCGATGCTTATCTCTATAGCGAGGAACCGAACATCGTTGCGGGTGGCTTGCTCGCCGTTGGTCTCATCAACACTAATGTGCGGAACGATTGCGATCCCGCTTACGGTTTGTTGTACGAGAGCGTGACCAAGGAAAACTCCGCAGTAAGAATCGGTGCGATAATGGGACTTGGTTTGGCATATGCTGGTACTCAAAAAGAAGAAGTTTCCGAGCTTCTCACGGAGGTGATTCACGATGACAGTGCTCCGTTGGAAGTCGTTGCTTTCGCAGCGCTGTCGCTTGGCCTCGTCTTCTGCGGCACGTGCCACGAAGAGTCTGTGTCGACCATCGTCCAAACGCTGATGATGCGGCCTGAGAAAGAACTCGACAATACGTTTGTGCACTTTTTGTGCCTAGGTTTAGGTTTACTTTTCTTACAGCGTCAAGCGGAAGTGGAAGCGACATTGGAAGTTGCGAAAACTCTCCCGGCGCGAATCAGCGGATATTTACAAACTGTGCTGGACGTGTGCGCGTACGCCGGTAGTGGTAATGTGTTGAAAATTCAGTCTCTTTTGGCGAAGTGCGGCGAGCACCCGGAGGCTGACGAAGGCGATGAATGGATTGCAGACCCCCAGAGTGTCGCTGTGTTGGGCATCGCTCTCGTTGCCATGGGCGAAGAACTTGGAGCAGACATGGCGGTCCGTGCGTACGATCACCTTATTCAGTATGGTGACGCGGCAGTAAAGAAAGCCGTTCCTCTCGCATTTGCGCTGTTACACACCTCCAACCCGAAGCTTGATGTCACGGATTTACTTGGTAGACTCAGTCACGATAGCAATGAAGAGGTCGCGCAGTCCGCGTGCCTTGCCCTCGGTATTGTTGGAGCGGGAACCAACAACGCGCGCTTGGCCTCGCAGCTACGACAACTTAGTAGTTACTACTACAAGGAGCCGTCGTGTTTGTTCCTCGTGCGTGTCTCACAGGGTCTTGTGCATATGGGTAAGGGCTTGCTCACGCTTTCTCCGGCGCACTCGGACCGAGCGCTGGTGTCAAACGTCGCACTTGCTGGTTTGATCATCACCGCCTTTGCGGGACTCGACATGAAGCATACGATTTTGGGTAAGCATCACTACATGCTGTACTATTTGTTTGTCGCTGCCCAACCGCGCATGCTCATGACTGTGGATGAACAAGGGGAACCGTTGCAAGTGTCTGTTCGAGTCGGTCAAGCTGTTGACGTCGTGGGACAGGCTGGGCGACCGAAGACTATCACTGGCTTCCAAACACATAACACTCCCGTACTTCTGTCAGTTGGCGATCGAGCGGAGCTGGCGAGCGAGAAATACATTCCTTTGACTCCTGTTTTAGAGGGAGTTGTCATCTTAAAGAAGAACCCGGAGTGGGTCGAGGAAATGGAAAAGTAGAACTTTAGATCGTTTGAATGTGAGATGAGAATCATCCCGAACTTTCATCGCAACTCCTTACACCGTAATAATTTACTTCACTCACAAATCGATAAATCGATGCACGCGCGAAATTGTCGCCCCATGACGCACGCGCTCAAGACGAGTCTAATCAAGTCTCAATTTTGGAAACGAGGGGAGAACGTCACAGTTTGCCTCCAACCATGACCGTTATGCAAGTGATGATGCAGCCTTTTGGCATCATGAATGCCTTGAGAGGCAAGATTTCAGTCCCGATCAGCGCAACTGCAGCCCTAGCGGCGGCCCTAACGGCTCCAAAGAGCACGGCCTTGTACAGCTTTTGTGGTGAGTTGACCATGTCGCAGTCAAACTCGAGACACTCACGACACTTTGCAGAATGGTGGACGCTCTTGGTGTCGTCGTTTATGATGTTTTTTAGCGTTACGTGTTTCGTTTTGCTAGAAACCGGTCGATACGAGGGAATTCGTGCCGTTTTCGACACAAAGCCATGGCAAAACGCCGCTCCACTACTGGAAGACTCCGACGAGCTGACGAAAGCAGAGTCAAAATTGATGTGTCCTTTCACAGGACAAGAGGGCTCTGGAACGTGTCCGATCTGTCATTCTATCGTGTCTCATAATGGTTATTATCACGTAAGACTTTTCGCTTTTCACCCTGAACACGTTCGCTCACACCTATCGCGCAGGGAGATCCACCCATACTACACACCGTCGTTGGCGACTCGATTCTCGAACACAGACTTGCGATGCAAGCCAGCGAAATAGACGATAAACCAAGGCTCGCACGAGTTCAACTCGACAATTTCATCAAATATCGCGGTAATTTTCTATTTGCCACGATCAGTCCGTCTTGTAAGGGGTGCTACATGAAGGCGTGGTGCTGGACTGTGGGGTACCGCATGGTTTGGCAATCCACTATTTTGGGCTTCAACACGATGTTGTGCAGTCATCTATTCGGTGAAGAGGTGCTTCTTTTCGACTTGAAAAGCATGTTGCTTTGTCTTTCGATGTTTTTCTCAATTTCTACGGTATGCATGCTACTGTCTTTGCTCGCGACGGCCGTCGTGTTCATCCGCGAACACACATTCATGCACACGGCTGAGGTGCCCAAGTTCGTGACACAGGACATGGGGGTCGTTGAAGTATTGCTCCGGATCATGGCGGATCCACGGGCAAGATACGGAGTAAATCCGAGCAAAACATACTGGAGTTGGCTATGGACAGTGAAAAAGGCGTGAGTTCGCGCACAGTTCGACGTGTGTCGACGGGACAAACGCGTGGACGTCTAGACGGCTCGTTCAACCGGGCGAGAATTCAAGCACAAATTAGTAACTTTCACGACAAGCGCTGGTTATGGTCATTTTGAGGCAAAATCGTGGAAAACATACTGGAATTACGCAGGCTCGCTGCGTTGTGCCAGAGGATTCGGCGCGGGATTGCGTCTGTCGAGCTCAACCCACGACAAATACTTGCCCCCGCGAAGTTCGGCCAGGCGCACTTGTCTCTCGCGCTTTCGGAGGTCATCACGTTCGCGTGCGGCTTCGCGCTCCTTATATTCTTCCTCTTCTCTCGCCTGCAGTACACTTGACGCATCTTCGGCGGCTGCGATGGACTATGTCGGGCGCAATGCAGTTGGTCAGTGCGGTGCTCAAACAGGAGATACAAACAAACAAGCACACTCACCTCAGCGATAGGAGTGGGTAGATCCGTGAAATCCTTATCGTAGTCATCGAATGCAATATCTCCATGAGAATTAAACAGCCGTTCCCACCAGCTATCACTGGGCGCGGCGTTCTTATCTTTGAAAAGCTCCAGGTTCATCTTCTTCAGGTACAACACGAAACCGTCGTCATCCTCTCCGCCTGAAGCAAAATAATTAATTTCGATCGCGAAACGATAGTGAAGATTGATTTAATTTGTCACGTACCAAGGTGAACCCACGCAGACTCTTCTGGTATGATTTGTCGAAATAACTCTCCCTGATAGCGAATGAATTGTAAATAATTGCGTGTCGAGAAATAATTAATTTAAATCACCTCTAGGTACGTGCGTCCAGTGTTTCGACATGACACTCTGACGGTCGACGGCGTGATGCAGACATCCAAATCTTGCTTCTTGGCGTCCTTCGGCACTTGTAACGCTTGAACGGCTATCTCAGATGAGCTCTGGTGCCATCGGCAAGACTTGTCCTGTGTCAAATTTAATTTAATTGTAAATAATTAATTGCGGTCGTTCGCACCATCATCTCAGCCCATACTTCGCGTTTGTGCATTCCTTGCGCCGAGTAGTGCACTTGTGACATTTGATAGCCCGTTTTGTTCACTCGTTCGACCGGGGTGCCGTCGTTGTAAACTAATTTGTACGTTCTGTAAGGAAGCTCCATGTCGGTTGGTGGTCGCTTCGCGACTACGATCTCCTTGCCACTTTTTAATGTCGATAAGATAATTCCTTGTAAGTTGTTGATGCGATCTACCAAGTCCTCCGACTTCAGTTCCTTGAGCTCGCCTACGTGATGAATTATTTAATTCCTCATCAATTTATTCCATTTAATTAACTCACCTTGCACGTCGCTCGCCGTACCCATCGCAGCCTCCGTTTCTGCGCCACCCAGTAACATCAAATCGTGTGCTTGAATTTTCTCGAGCATTTTCTGCGCTAACATCGTGAATACCAGCCGCCGAACGACGGATATCAAACACGTACCTCGGAGTTTAATTTATCTTCGCCGGCGAGAATTCGATACGAAAGCGCGACACCAGGCGCTCCACGAAACCTTGAGCGCACGCTTTCTATGAGTACCTTTTCTTTGATGACATTCGCACCCTTCGCGACGTTTTCTCGAAACGAGTCTCGCACTTTAGAGTTGAAGCCGACGAGCTTGCCAGTTTTGAAGAGAAGGCTGACGGTGACCACGTAAGTTGCCAAAGCGTCGGGAACGGTGCGCACGCCATACTCCGCCACGCCGTACTGATCGTTGATGTCGCTCAATATTTTCCCAGCCTCGACATCAGTCATACGACTGCACACATTCTTGAAGGCGTTCGTGAACATCGGATACTTGGTGTCCAAGTGCGTTATCGCCGAGAAGCACTTCGCCGCCGCTTGCGTGTCACCATTTTCGCGCCCTTCAAAAGCCTTGCCCATCTCGTACCACGCCCAAGCTTTGGTGATGACTGTATCTTCCTTGAAAGGCGAGAAGTCATCGACTTTGTACGTGAAGGTCATCTCCGTTTCCTTGTCAGAAAGCGATGCGTCGTCTTGTAACAAGGTCAACGCCGCCGCCGCGTCGGCGCGAGCTTGCATAAAGCACAACGCGTGGCGGTACATGCTCGCACGCTGGGTGTAAGCCATCGGCACGCTCATACCGTGTACGTTCCAATGTTGTACGAACCGATAGTAGTCGCCGCGCGGCTTGCTTCCTTCATTTATGCCTTTGATTTGACAAAACATTCCCTCTGCCATCTCCAACGACGTGACGTTTTCGAGGTGCGCGTGCTCGATGAGCTCGCGATTCTCCATGTCTTGCAGAGTTTCAAGAATCCAGTTCGCAAGTTGCTCGCGCGTAAATGAAGTGATCGTTTTATTCATCGCTTTCACGTGCTCGTCGATCACGCCGGCGTCGCCTTCGTCCTGACATTCGAACGATTGCCTGTACGCGGCGAGCGCGTCCGGGAACTGTCGCAGCCCCACGTGCGCGGTCGCCTTGCGCCACCACCCCTTGGCGAACGTCGGCATCAACGACACCGCCGCAGACGCGTCCTCCAGCGCCGCTTTAAAGTTTGCAGACTTGGCGTACGCCATCGAACGGTTACACAGCAGTTTCGCGCGTTCGCCCGCGTCCCTCGGCGCGAGTTCCTCCAGACACTTCGTGTACGTCGCGTACGCCTCCTTATAGTTCCCGTTCCCCAGCGCCTCGCGCGCGCGCGTCTTAAAATATTCCATCTTCACGCTCGCAAAGTCTCGCGACGTCGCGCATCCATCGCTCTCTTCCATCGCTCGCGCGGGTCGACTCGATTCCGCGCGCGCGCGCCCGCTCGAACCGTCGTTCGCCGTTCGCCGTTCGCCGTTCGCCGTTCGCCGTTCGCCGTTCGCCGTCGGCGCGACCCGACCCGACGCCGTCGACGCCGTCCGTTCGCGCGCGCGGTCGCTCGCGCGCTCGCGTGTGCGCGCGTTCGCGCGCGCGATCGAACGCGTCGGTCGCGTGCGTTTCCCGCCGCGTCGCGACCGTTTTCGCGTGCGCGTTTCGGCGCGACCGCGCGACCGGGTGTTTTGACGCCCGGTCGGGCGTCCCGGCCGGTCGGCACCGCGCGACGCGATGGGCGCGCTCCCGGAAGCGCTGCTGGCGCGACTGGCGAAGCGAGGGATCGCGGTGCCGAGCGACGGCGACGGCGACGGCGACGGCGACGACGACGACGCGACGACGAAGCGACGACGCGAGGACGAGGACGAGGACGAGGACGAGGACGAGGATGGGACGGGAACGGACGTCGACGCGAAGCTGCCGCGAGGGTGGAGAGCGAAAGTCGATCCGACGTACGGACAGACGTATTACTACAACAAAGCGCTGAATAAGACGCAGTGGGAACGACCGGTGGAGGCGGAGAAGACGAGACCGCCGCCGCCGCCGCCGCCGGCGGTGACGCCGTTGCCGCCGGGATGGCGAGCGACGACGGATCCGGCGAGTGGAAGAGAATATTTCTTTAATCCACACACGCAGAGAACGTCTTGGGAGCGACCGCGCGACGGTGCGACGGCGGTGGGGATGCGAAGGTGCTCGGGGTGCGGCGGATTCGGGCGCGGACTCGTGAAGGCGCACGGTTACTGTTTACACTGCTCGCGAATTTTGGGTCGGTATCCTCCGGGCGTGAGTTCATTGGACGTCGTCGATAACCCATTCATGACGAAACAACAGCGAGCGAAAGCAGCATCGACCGCGACGGGCACGGCGCGAGTCGAGACGAAGGCTTCCGCCGTGAGCAAACCGGCGAGCGTGCGGCGAGACATCGGTCCGTCGGGCGCGCAGGGCAACTCGAATCATGAACGTGCACCGAAAAGGAAAGCTATCGCTGCGCGCGCGCCGGCGAGGAAAGAATCTGAGCCGCTCGATCCAATGGATCCAGCTTCATATAGCGACGCGCCGCGAGGTACTTGGGGAACGGGGATTGACAAGAGCCGAGAGGCGCAATAGGACACTAGGAATAGCATTAATCGTCTTCATCCTCGGGGAAATAGAGATAACCACGCTCAAATAGCGTTAGTGCGAGCTTTAAGGCTTCATCATCGAAATCACACTCCTCCGTCTGCGTGTCTTCTTCGTAAAGCTCGCCTCTATTTGCGATGACGGTGGCTGTTTTCACAGCGGCCGGGCTGACGACATCCCAACATTCTCCGTTTGCGAAAAACAGCGCGTTCTTCAAACTATCATCCGCAACCTTTTCCACGAAAGCGAAGCGTAAATCTTCTCTCGCGACTAGACCTTGGTGTTCCCAAGCCGCTAATAGTTCTTCGATGCTCACTTCGTTCTCGTCCGCGTCGTCGTCCTCGCCGGTGCGCGCCGTCGTGTGACAACCAAACCAACGCGCCACTTCGGCATCATTCTTCGGATACGTGCGCTTAATTATCTCCGATGCATACGTGATAGATTCAGCGGATATTGCACCGACGTCTTCGACCGGTTTGAGCCAAGGATCGGACCAACGCGAGCCCTTCAATTTTTCAGATGCTCGTTGCGTGTAAGACAAGACGAGTTCATCCGTCGTCGGCGCTAGAAAGCCTATACTCAACGTTACGCTCACGCCTGGTTTTGAGTTCGTCGCCACGCCGTTGTGAGCGATTTTGGGGGGCAAGTAAAGCATATCACCCGGAACCAACGTGAAGGAATCGTCCTCGACAAAGCTTTTGAGCACGCGAATTTCACATTCTGGGACAAATGCCGCATCATTATCTGGCCAGTACTCCTCGTTATCCGCCACGGCCCAAACTTTTTCGCCTTCGGCTTGAAGAAGAAATACATCAAAGTGATCGGAGTGCGGTCCTACGCCCCCGCCGTCCGGTGATACGCTCGCTTGAATATCAGAAATTCGCCAACGCGGAAAACAGTTGAAGAGTTCCAACATGTCCCCAAACGGTTGCGCCTGCACGTCCAAATCGTTAACGATCAGGCTCCACGGCTTGTCTTCGGGTAAGGATGTCAAATCACTTTCTTCGAACGGTCCAATCTTCTTCCTCCACGACTGCTCGTCGTCCCCCTCGCGCACGAAGATGCGCGCGCTCGCGTCCTCCTCGCACGCCAAACCAGCGATTTCGTTCCCATCCAGCGGCGGTCGAAAGTTCGGTATCGCCTGCCGCATCAGCAGAGGCTTTTTCTGCCAATACTCTCGCATGAACGCCTCGCGCGCGTCCTCGCTCAGCGGCAGCGTGACGTCTGTCCACGTGTCCACTTCGCCTCGAGCGCGCGCCGGCGGCGGTCGTCGTCGCCGTCGCGTCGTCGCGTCGTTCGCGCGGACGCTTCGATCCACCGCGCGACGCGCGAGGCGCGATGTCGACGACGTCCGCGTCGACGCGCGCGCGGCGTCCGACATCGCCGTCGTCGTCGCCGTCGCCGTCGCCGCGCAGTGCGAGACGGCGACGGAGCGACCGACCGACCGCGTCGCGCGCGTCGTCGCGCCGTTGAAAATACAAAACACGTCCACATTCGACGCATTCAGTGCGTTCTTAACGCTATCTCGATCGTTTATCATTCACCGAACCCTACGTACGAACGCCCTCGCCGCGGGCGCGATTTCAAATTCCGCGACGCCGCGCGCGAGATGCGCGGCGGGCGTTCGAGGGTGCGCGCGCGTCACACGACGCCGACGACTGACGGACGCACGGACGCACGGACGCGATGGTTGCGGATACGACCATGGTCGACGCGGAAGCGACGCGTCCGCAGCGCGCCAAGGCGCACGCGCCGTGGGTGGAGAAATACCGCCCTCGCGTCGTCAAGGATGTGGCGAGCCAGGAGCAAGTCGTGGGGGTGCTGGAAAACGCGCTGAAGACGGGGAACATGCCCCACTGCCTGTTCTACGGACCGCCGGGAACTGGGAAAACCACCACCGCGCTGGCGATCGCGAAGGAGTTGTACGGACCGGAGCTGTATAAGCAAAGGGTGAAGGAGTTGAACGCGTCGGACGAGAGAGGCATCAGCGTGGTCCGCAACAAGATCAAAACCTTTGCCTCGCAAGCCGTCGGTGCGCCCGCGCCGGGATACCCGTCTCCGCCGTATAAGATATTAATATTGGACGAAGCGGACGCCATGACGGGCGACGCGCAATCGGCGCTGCGAAGGATGATGGAGACGTATTCAAAAGTCACTCGGTTCTTTCTGTTGTGCAACTACGTGACGAAAATCATCGATCCGATCGCGAGTCGATGCGCAAAGTTTAGATTCTCGCCGCTCGCTCAGGAAACTATGGGTGCGCGATTGAAGTTCATCGGCGAACAAGAAGGTTTGGAGATGAGTGACGACGTGTTCGCGATGTGTTCAAAGCACTCGGGAGGAGACATGCGCAAGGCGATTACGTTGTTGCAAAGCGCAGCGCGTTTGTTCGCGGGGAAGATTAGTGGTGCGAGCATCGTTGAAGTGGCGGGGCACATTCCAGATGAAAAAATCAAAAAGATGTATGATCTGTGCCGTGAAGGCAAGTTTGAAGAGGCGCAGGCGCACATGGAGGACATTTTGCGCGACGGTTTTTCAGGACTCAAAATTCTCGATCAGTACTCTGACTACGTCCTGGAGGCAGATTGCTCGGACGAGGTCAAGGCGGAGATCTTCATCAAACTCGGTGAAGTAGACAGGTTTTTGGCACAAGGAGCGGATGAGGGAATGCAGTTGGCCACGTTGGTGAGCACGTCCATCAAGGCGCTGGCAAAGATGGCGTCCGCGGCGTAATAGACTCGAGAGCTCGGCGGTTTGAATATTAGTAAAGATGTAAACGATTATGCAAGCGAATTCGATGCAAATACTGCCCACATAAAGAAAATAAAGAAATCATGGCGCGCGCTTTCGTTTTCATAACATTCATGCTTCCTATCACGAGCTACGTCCAATACAATCCGAAACCCAAATTCACTGGCTTTGATTCCACCATCCACGGCGCTTGATTCAAAGCAAACAACGACGTTCCTTCTTTGGCACGTTCGAACAACGCATCCCGATCGCTGATGGCTTCCACTTCTTCAGGATACCAAACCCCAGGAGCACATTCACCATTCAACATCGCCGTTGCAAAAGACGCCGTGCACGTGCCGACGCACTCGCTTAAACGCGGATGCGTATACAAACCCACAGACTGCTTGCCGTCCTTCAGTTTGACGTCCACGCGGATGGATGTAGTTTCTCCAACGATCGCATCCACCGAGCGCACGATCGGGGCGGAGAAGTTCGCCAATCCTTTCATTGCGTCTTGATTTTCCAAGAGCGACTTTGGAACTAAATTCGCTATTGCCACCATGGCCCCGTTCCAAATCCCTGGCGACGTACCGAATCGAGCCTTCACGGTGCGCGCACCGAAAATTTCACGTGTCGATGCAACTTCGGGCAAGTTGTACAGGAACACCTCGCGTCGGCCCACGCCCTTGCCGAAATCGACGACTTTGCGTTGCGAAGCTGGTTTCTCGACGATGCGCTGACCGTCTTCCCAACACACGACATCTTCGCCACAGAGCAAATAGCTCGTGGCTAAAATCGTCGTCCCGACCCCACCCGACCCCGCAGTGAAGTAGTTGTAAAGCACGTACTCCACCTCGGGTTCTTTGCCTTCGTTTTCTTCAGTCGCGCGAAACTCCGCCTTCATCGACTCCACGATGTCTCGCGCCATAAGGTTTGACACCCCGGGATAGATGCCCGCGCACGTGATCGCGGCCACACCCGCGGCTTTCGCCTTTTCGCTCAATTTCTTTGCCTCGGCGCCGTACGACGCGTCGTCACAGACGTCTAAATACTTGACCCCGCTCTCCAGCGCCGCCTCGAGCGCGGCGCAACTCTTTCGTCTCTGAAACGGTCCCGCGGTGTTGATCACCAAGTCAGCGCCTTGAATCGCTCGCGTCACGCTCGCCTTATCGCACACGTCCACCTCAACGAACGACGCGTTCGCCAACCCTCGATGTCGCGCCTTGGCCTCCGCGTCTCGCTCTCTCGACCGTCCGCCGAGCGTCACCTCCACCCCGCCGTTCGCGCCTCGCACCAGCGCCGCCGCCGTCGCGCTCCCGACGCGTCCGGTGCCGCCGAGGACGACCACTTTCGTCGTCGTCGTCGTCGTCGTCGTCGTCGTCCGCTCGCTGGCCTCGTTCGCGTCCTCGCTCGCTCGCGCCCGCACCGCGCGGTGACGTCGCCGGTGTCGCGTCGTCGTCGTCGTCGTCGCGTTCGCCGCGCGAGCGCGCCCGCGCCCGCGCGTCGTCGTCATCGCGCGCATCGCCCCCGTCGTCGTCGTCGCGCGTCGTCGTCGTCGCGCGCGTCGCGCAGTGCGGGCGGCGGCGACGCGGCGCGTCACATCGCGACGACGACGCGACGACGACGGCGATGGAGGACGCCCCGCTGTTGACGCGCGACGGCGACGGGGATCGACGACACCGCTCGTCGAGCGCGCGCGCGTCCACGTCGGTGTTTCGACCGACGTTCGCGCTGGGCGTGACGCTCGCGTGCGCGTGCGCGCTGGCGAAGACGAATGGTGTTGGACGAACGATCGCGCGCGACTGGATGTCTGGAGACGACGCGCGCGAACGCGCGAGCGCGAATGAACGAGGGGAAATGAGCGCGTTCGGGAGCGCGGCCGCGTTGGCGACGAGCGGAGACGGGACGACGCCGTTCGCGGTGGTGAGCGACCCGTTCGTCACGGGCGGCGGCGACGACGACGGAGCGAGCGAGGAGTATTCTTTAGTGCGGAAATCGCAAATGTCGTCGAGTGGAGACATAGAGGTGAATCACAGAGAAGATGTCGAGATGATACCACGCGCGGCGGCGACGATGGTGCACTTGACGTTGTTCACGGCGTGCGCGGAACTCGGGTCGTTGACGTTTGCGCCGGGAGCGTGGGAGGACGTCGTCGGCGCTCGGGTGACGACAAAGTCGATGTCGAACGACTTTTTATTCTCCCAAGCGCAGGAAATGACGCAAACAAGGTGTGGAACGTTTGAAGTGGACGTCATGCTCGGTGCAGGGGAGCAGTTTGGATTTTATTTGTACCCGCTCGACAACACGAGCGACGAGGCGACGGTGTCCGACATCGGTTGCTTGCACAGGGGGGACGGGCGATGTCCGAAATTTGCGACTCCATCGGCTCTCGAAGGCATGGAGGTTTGTACCTCTGTCATCGAGGAGGGCGATGACATCTTTTACAACCGCGTATTCGATGGGAAGACGTTCACGTACGTCTACGGTTCGTGCGACGAGGGATGCGCGCTGAAAGCGCCGAGCGGGTGTCCGGCGTCCCACATGCCCGAAGTCACCACTTTAGACACCGGAGTGTGCACCGATCCCGCACACGCCGGTATTTACAACGCCCTGTGCGCGCAGAGCTGCGGTGCGGGCACCACGGACTGCGACGCGTCGTGTCGAGCGGCGTCCGACGCCGGCGTCTCCCTCTCGTGCGTTCCCGGCGCGCGCGGCGCCGACGCGTGTCGATGCGCCCACGTCGCCGCCAACGCGACGACCGAGTGCACCGTTCCCGGATACGACTGCTGCACGTGCGAGAGCATCATCGTGTGATCACATTCATAGACCCGTAGTTCCTTCGACCCTCTCCGCCGCGCGTTCGGCTTCGCCGCGCCCTCGAATCGTTCGTCCGTCGATCGATCGTTCGATCGTTCGTTCGTTCGATCGATCGATCGATCGATCGATCGGTCGTTCGAGATCGACCGCGCGTCACGCGTTTCGGCCTTCATGGCGAATCGTTCGCGCTTTATGCGCGTCGCGCGCGGATTTTTTTTTATCCTCGATCCTCGATCCTCGGCCGCGCGTCGCGTCGCTTCGCGCCCGCACATCGAGGTCGAGTCCGGGACGACGCGCGCGGTGCGTCCGTCGAGCGACGCGACGCGACGCGCGACGCGACGCGGGACGCGCGCGGGACGACGCCGACGCGTCGCGGGCGCGCGAGACGACGCGACGACGCGACGACGCGCGAGGGCCAGCCGAGGCGCGAGAGGTTCGACGCGATCGAGCCGAGCGAGGACTGACGACGACGACGACGACGACGGGATTCGAGCGTAGGATGAGCGCGGCGATGAGCGCGAAGGCGCGAACGGTGGTGAAGCTGAGCGCGACGACGCGGAAGAGCCGAGGAGGGACGGGACGACGAGGCGCGACGACGCGCGCGGCGAACGGCGAGAAACCTTGGGGCGACTCGACGCAGTGCGTGCAAAACGGTGCGTCGAACGACGAGGAGCGACGCGCGATGGACGCGCGATGGTGCATAAAAATGTGATGCGCGAGTGAGGAGACGCGAGGGGGGAGACGCGCGGACTGACGGTGATGATCGCGGTTGTTACTTTGACGCAGGCGAACGCAAGGAGGGGCGACCGAGGGTATCCGACTCGTTGACGACCCCGATCGTGTGCACGTCGACGTACCACTTCAAGGACACGGAAGAGTTGATCGCGTATCAAGAGGGACGATATGGGAGCTTTGAGTACGGTCGATACGGGAATCCGACGACCAAGGCGTGCGAAGAGAAGATTCGCCAACTCGAGGGCGGAGAAGACGCTCTGTTGAGCGCGTCCGGCATGTGCACGGCGACGACTATGCTGCTCGCGCTCGTCCCAGCCGGTGGACACATTGTCACCACCACGGACTGCTACAGACGCACTCGACAATTCATTCAAACTTTCTTGCCGAAGATGGGCATCACGTCCACGGTGCTCGATCCGTCCGATTACGACGGCTTGGAAAAGGCGCTCAAGGAGAACAAGTGCTCGCTGTACTTTTCCGAATCACCAACGAACCCGTACCTTCGTTGCGTCGATATCGAACGAATCGTGAACCTGTGCAAGCCCACGGGTTGCCTCGTGTGCATCGATGGTACTTTTGCCACGCCGTGCAACTCTCGCGCGCTCGACTTTGGCGCCGACTTGGTGATTCACAGCGCGTCGAAATTCATGGGCGGGCACAACGACGTTCTCGCCGGTGTCATCGTCGGTAAGAAGGAAGCAGTCGCCGCGTGCAGACAATTTCATAATATTTTGGGTGGTGTCATCGATCCTCACGCTGCTTACTTGGTTCTTCGAGGTTTGAAGACCTTGTCGCTTCGAGTCGAGCGCCACAACGACAGCGCGATGAGACTGGCTCAATACCTCGAGAAGCATCCAAAGATTGACAAAGTGCACTATCCGGGATTACCGAGCCACTGCGACCACGAAGTTGCGAAAAAATACATGAAAGGTTTCGGTGGGGTGGTATCTTTCGAGGTCAAGGGTGATCTTTGGGCGACTGCAAAGTTTATCGATAGTTGCGAGCTTCCGTACATCGCGCCGTCTCTCGGTGGCGTGGAGTCGCTGATTGAACAACCGACTGTCGTTTCTTATTGGGATCAGGGTCCTGAAAAGCGCGCCGAGATTGGCATTAAGGATAACCTCGTTCGATTTTCGACTGGGATTGAGGATTACGTCGACATCGAAGCGGATATTGCTCAAGCCCTGGAGAAAATTTAATAAGCGTGCGGTGCATTGCATGTCGTTTTCGAAAGAATGAGCGACGAAGCTCAATTAAACTCCCGTCCCACGTATTGTAACTAAGAAAATCAGAAAGAATTAGAGAAAAGAATCTGAAGAATCAATCGACTTAGTATTAAACATCATGCGAGCTACGAGTGCGACATCACGCGGCGACGGCTTCCTCGACTTCTTTTTCGATCCAGCGGTCGTTGTCCTTGATGAGTTGAATGAGTTCATCACACGCAGTTTCCATCGCGATACCTCGCTTGACGACTTCCTTACCGACGTACAAGTCAATCTTACCCGGAGCACCACCAACATAACCGAAATCCGCATCCGCCATCTCACCCGGACCGTTGACGATGCAACCCATAACGGCGATGGCGACGCCAGGCAAGTGTCCAGTCTTCTCTTGGATTTGCGCCGTGACTTCTTGCAAGTCGAAGAGGGTGCGTCCGCACGACGGGCAAGAGACGTACTCCGTCTTCGTGTTACGCATACGAGAGCCTTGGAGCAAACCGAACGAGGTCGTACGAAGGAAGTCCAATGAGACATCCTTGTCGGAGCCGGCGTATTGGATCAACACGCCGTCGCCAAAGCCGTCGACGAGCAAACCACCGACTTGGGAGCCGGATTGAATGACGATGTCCGACTTGTCGCCGGTCGGCATGTACATGTGATGAATGACCGGCATCTTCGCACCGACTTGCGCCATCACTTCGGCGATGCGGCGAGAAGAGTGGAGACGAGACTCGCCATCCTTCGTCTTGATGAGCACCATGACGGCGTCAGACGCTGCGACAGCCTTGAGTTGTTCGACGGTCTCGAAGCCGTTCAACGTGACAGCCTTTCGCGCGGCACCGGCCGGCAACGGAGCACCGACTTCGTCGGCGCTGACGAGGGCGATGGCGTTCTCCAACGGCGTCGCTCGGAGAAGGTCAGCCGGCACGACAACGCCGCAGCCGATTTCTTGGAGGCGACGGATAGATCGGAGCGCCTTCTCTTCGGACGCGGCGGGAACTTCGCTGAGCAAGATGGAATCACAGGTGGCGATATCACGAAGCGGCATACCGACCGCAAGCTTGGCGCCCAATTCGCGGTAGAAGCCATCTTCCGACGCGAGTTGCGCCGTGGTGACGGCGGCGAGCACAGAGCCGTCGCGGTGGAGAATGTTCCGGAAATCAATCGCATCAGAGTCCTTTTGTTCGGGCAAATCACCAGTTCTGCGCGTGAAGGTCTTGAAGTCACGGACAGTTTCCTCGAATTGCTCGACACCGATGTTTTCGGCGCACGCCTTCATACCGAGGTTGGCCAAGCGCGTGCACGGCTCGATTTCGAGCTCGGATGCTTCGGTGAGAGACACGCGAATGGTGTCTCCGAGACCGTCAAGTAAGAGAGCACCGATACCGATGGAAGACTTCATGCGACCGTCTTCGCCTTCGCCGGCTTCGGTGACGCCGAGGTGAAGCGGGTAGTCCCAGCCGAGCTTGTACATCTCGTGGGACAACAGGCGATACGCTTGCACCATGACGAGAGGGTTAGACGCCTTCATGGAGAAGACAAAGTTGTGGTAATCGTGCTTGCGGCAAATGCGCGCGAATTCGAACGCAGATTCCACCATCCCCATCGGCGTGTCACCAAAGCGCGACAACGTGCGCGCGGACAAAGAACCGTGGTTCGTACCGATGCGCATCGCCACGCCTCGCTCCTTGCACTTCAACACGAGCGGCGTGAAGATTTCTTCAATCTCCGCGAGTTCGGCGTTGTACTCTTCATCCGTTTCGTACAGGATGTTTTCAAACGTCTTACGACCATCCGCAAAGTTACCGGGGTTCACGCGAATCTTATCGAAGCATTCAGCCACCATCATCGCCACCTTCGGCGCGAAGTGGATATCCGCGATGAGCGGCGTATCGTATCCCTTCGCCACGAGCGTCTCCTTGATGATCTTGCACGCCTTCGCCTCTTGCATCCCCTGAACCGTGATCCGCACCATCTCCGCACCGGCATCGGCGCATCGAATCACCTCCGCCACCGTCTTCTCGACGTCTCTCGTGTCGCTCGTCGTCATCGTCTGCTTCACGATTGGGTGCTCCGAGCCAATCTTCACGTCGCCCACGTGCACCGTGCGCGTCTTCCTTCGCACCGTCTCCGCGTGATTCACGCAGTACTTCCCCGTCGGCATCAGCACGCCTCGTTCGTCCATCGCGTACTCCCGCGACACCGCGCCCGCGGCGACGCGCGTCGCCCCCCGCGCGATCGCCCTCGAGGTCTTCGCCCCGCGCG
>Ga0181599_1001254_pt1 | contig 25044 bp, 20 predicted proteins | sample 041ome_3_FD_148658 | JGI IMG/M metagenome (GOLD analysis project Ga0181599, IMG submission 148658) | Coastal salt marsh microbial communities from the Groves Creek Marsh, Skidaway Island, Georgia - 041405US metaG (spades assembly) | ecosystem: Environmental > Aquatic > Marine > Intertidal zone >...
TAGCAATTCCTCTGAGCAAACCGTTTGATGTCGTCACGCCTTCATTTTTCCATCGCCTCAACCGCTCGAGTGAAGCATCTGCCTCTTGATGTCTAACATGTGCTGTTGAAGTTGGAAGTTTCGTTGCAATTGAACAAGGAATCGATCGTCCACGTGTTCGTCGTTTTGTCTTATATCCGAAACGGTGACTGAAGTGTTGTCGTGTCGCGGAGCAGTGCCCACATTATATGGTGTAAAACAGAGCTCTTCATGCATGTTCGCGTATTGGTGTACAGTCTATGACCTAGTCACTGGTGCACCAATTCCAGGAGTTTAAGCTTAAGGAGTACGCGTCGACTTGGTCCATCACATGCATTCCAGTAATAGAGTGTGAACGTCGCGTGTTTTTCGGCGCTGCGTCGATCGTAACCACATTTGCTGGTTCAGACTTAGTACAATGTCTGTGGGACAAGTCGCCTTCATTCTCGCCTGCATCTTCCAGCGTTTACAACGGCAGCCCATAGATACTTGCTGCCTGAAGCTAAATACACGACCTTTGTGAAGCACGCCGTTTGCGACTCCTTTTTCGTTTACATCAAAAGTCAAAAGAACTTTCTTTGACGACACCGACTGAACAGTAGCTTGGATAGCAGACCCTACCCGCACGTTTCGCTGACTGTGAGTAAGACAGGTAATTGGAATCTCAGCATCGAGCGAAGAATTGATCATGGCGTGAATACTTTGCTGTGAGACTTTAGTGACGATGCCAATGACGTTCGCTCCTGGTGTTGGACTACTGCTGGTTCTGACCTTGAAATTTTGCCGCTGGCCCAGGACTAGCTTCGACGTTCTACTAATTGTTACATGTGGTATATCAGCGGTGTTCAGAATTGAATCGGACTCAAAGTGATCACCGGGTGCGAGTAAGAGCGGTTTTTTTGTTCCCAGCATGTTGCGCTTCCTAGTCTTACACGCAACTTGCAAAACTTAGCTCCCAAAACACTTTCCCCCACAAACGTGCACAATTACGCTTCTCGAGTTAGAGGTGAAGCGGTGCGTACAATACTCGCTACAGATTGTATCAGATCGCCTTCTACTCCAAGAGTCCCAAGAGTTGGCAGCGCAAAGTGTTACATGCAGGGTGACTCAAAAAAAGGAAAAACACTGTACAGAAATGGCGGTCTCTGAATCTGGCGTTTCCGACTTGAGCTTGTTGTCACCGAGATTCAGAAATTCAGTTATACTTCATAGGAGGACGTCGCTTGACGGCGGCCGTGAGTATACTAGAATTGCAAGTTGCTAATGCGTTTAATATTGTTCGACTCTTTCACTCAAGATTTGGTTCGTGTTAACTAACGCGTTGTTCTCGGTTCCCGACAAAACGTCTGGCGGTTGTTGGTCTTCCTCTCTTCCTCTCTTCCTCTCTTCCTCTCATGCGAGACTTTCAGCACGTGGGTTGCTCCAATTCAGAGGGTAAAAAGGATAATGCCACTACACTACTTCGAGAAGCATATTCCTTATGCACGACCGTTTCGACGCTCAAACGTTCTTTGCTGAAGGACGACTCCAAAGCTCAAGGCAAATTTAGCGCTGGACTGGAACTTCTCAAAACACAACTGCAAAAAGTTCAGTCTCGTGCGAGAGGACAAGATTACACCACCGTCTGTCTCATCGGTCGCTCTGGTAGTGGGAAGACGCATCTACTGAATTGGCTACTACGGCACGATTTTGACTCTAAAGTTGAGCCTGCCCTGACGGAACAAAAAATGAAAGAAAGTTTGACAGTAACTGTGCTTGATTCTTTCGATGAAAGTATTTACTGGACCCCGCAGTTATTTCATCTTGGGTCTTCGCTAGGTACAAGTGACAACAGATTACCTCAGTTCTATCCACAACTCGACAAGCAAGACGTCAGCGCCGGTATATTGCCGGAGGGAGACATGCTTTGCACTACAAAAGTACCTATTCACGTATTCTATGGTAACCATGCAAGAATAACTTTTGCCTACGCTTCGCCCGCCCAAGTTGACAATGAACTCAAGAAGTTATTAGCGGCTCGTAATTTACAGAGGTCTCAGAGACAGCACGAGCTTTTGTATCTTGAAGGTGTCATCAGTGGTACAGTAGGATCCAAAAGTAACTTCTGTCCGTCTTTGATTTCAAACAAAGATGAACGTCTTCAGCGAGCACTTTCCATGCTAGGATTTCCCTCCTCTTTTGATATCACCGAGCTAACGGACGATGATGTTCTATTGCCAGAACACGTTATGGCAACTCTGGGGCGCGTTTTTACCTGTAGTTTAAAAAATTGCACATCATTTCAAGATCTCGTATACATCAAGAATGTTCTGCATAGCATGACATGTGGTAACCACTCGCGCTGGGGACTTCTGAATTTTATATCACTCGAGATCCCGAGCACTCGCTTGAAATCAGGTGTCGAAATTGTTGATTTGCCAGGTTTTGAAGGGGAGCTATTTGACGATTCCTGTCATATTAAGAAAATCATCGGATGCACGACACGTTTGATTCACGTGTGTGATGAAAGGAAACTCGACGGTGACTTCTCAAAACTTTTTACGGAACAGTTCCTTCATAGAATGATACGAGAAGAAGATGAATTTCGACTCGTGAGTGTTTGCAATAAACGGTACCAGAAAGCTGCTGACGATATTTCCACCGAAAGTTTACTTAAGGTAAAGTCACGTGGCTTAGATTTCAACATATCTTAACCCACTTTAGGCACGTGTCAATGAGTTCGTCAATCTCAGTCGTTCAATATCCAACAATAACGTTTTTTGTGATGTTGATGAATATGTTCGCCGTCAGTGTAGATTCTGCGTCATCCATATTGGTTCTAGCGAGCCAATGGATGCTGAAGAAAGCATGAATTTCGCGCTCAGTCGTAATGTTGAATTTGGCAGGTAAGTCTGGCACCTCACTTGTCAGAGCTACTGTTGACATATTTTGAAGATCAAGGATGACGATGAATACAACTCAGAAAGATTTTGATGAACTTAAATATCTATTCGTTAGCTACTTACTAAGTACGATCAAGAACTTAAGGTCAGCATCTCAAGCTTCGTCCTCTTACACGGCGATCCGTGATAAACCCTCAAATCTTGTGGCAGTACTCGAGAGGATGAGCATCTCTTTGGCGAAGAATTTCGACGAGTTCTTCACACATCTACAAGAAAGGTATCCTGTGGTTCGTTATCTTTCTCAGGAAAACAGCGACCGTACATGGTTGACCAGGCTTCCTGCACGCACCGTAGAGCATGAAGAATACATTAGCTTGAACAAAAGCGTTGACTTCGTGCAAGTTCAATCAGTAAATAGAATTGTTTGGGCCCATTTGAAAGAGTTTGTAGATGGAGTTTCATGCACGTCTACGATGACTGGTCCTGAATACGGAATCAAATCCATTATTGAGCGACTGTGGCTAAATTTTCACACAGCAAGTGTTTTTTGCGAAATGCCGCCTGTAGACCTGCAAGCGAGTTGCTTCCTTTTGTTGCGTTCATTCATATACTTTGATGATACACTGCATGATCTTCTTTCAACTAGGAGAAGTATTTCCAGAGAGGTGCTTCAGCTTGTTCTCTGCATACCAGAGCAGAACGCACTTGATGGTGATGCAACTCACGCTGATTTTATGGAATTGGTTGAGCGTGCTACCGTTCAAGCAGTTACGAGAAGAGTTGCAGATTGTATCAGTAAGTTGAAGGTAGGTGCACAGCGGCTTTGCAATTATTTTCAAGACTTGCTCAAAAAGAAACTGTCGCTGAGAGAAATTGGGAAACCCATTTTTCTTCCAAATTTTTACGTGTCGAGTACGTGGGCACTCCAGGCGATTGAAAACCGAAAGAATTTTTCTATGTATCAAGGTTTGAATGAGATTGTTTATAAGCGGCTATTGAATGAGTTACTTTTGGCTATTTCTGGTATTTGTGTGGCAAGGGGTGAGGCACCATACATTTGCACAAGCCTTTCGATGGTTGAGTTAGAGTTTATCAAATGCTCGGTGGAAGACCACCTCTCAACTTCATTTAATGTTAGGCCTAGTCTACACGATATTTACTCTACGATCGTTTCAATGCGAAGAGTTTTTGGTAGTTCGCACATGGATTTCTGCTTGGCTCTCAGCCACACGGTGGAGGCGTCGCATGCAAACTTTCCGAGTGTGAATAGTTGTGCATCCATGCCCTGGAACTATGATACCCGTTCGCTCTGTCATCTTGCGATCAAAGTAATACGGACTATTGAATGGCAAAGTTTGCCCAGATTTGATATTCAACCAGCAAAAATTGGCATGTTCACCCTCTTGGGCGAGAAGCTTCTCGAACTTGTACCCGTTCTTCGTATTACTGAAACCAGCACAGTTCACGAAGAAGTGTTGACTCGAACATTAGCGTATCTGCTGAGTCATTGGGGACCCACATACGTAAATTTCTGTTGTGCAGAGCTGTATTATGATCCAGCAAGGACTCCGAAACTAACAGAACGAAGCACCATTATCCATGACGCGCTTGAGTATTTGGAAAGGGAGGTGCTAGCATGCGACACGTTTTTTTCCGAGTGGGGGAGCGACATTTTAGTGTCCTTTTATTTCTTTTCGATTAATGCACAGGGTAGAACAAGAGAGTATTGTTTGCAGGCAACTAAACGTGTTGCTACACATTGGTTACAAATGCACAAAACATTCGATGCTTCAATGTTACCTGAAGATATTCTGTACTCAAACGAAGCTTTGTACGCTCTGAAAAGAATGTCATTCGATATTGGGGGACTTGAAAATTGTATAAGATCTGCTGCACCTCGATGGCACTTATATGACTACATAGGCATTAGTAAGACGACTCCATTGTCCTATGATCTGCTCAATTCAGTCATGATTTGGTCTTTCTTCTTTCGCGGAACAGAGATGAAGGTTGAAGGCATATGTGAAGAGGCCGTTGAAAACATGTGCACTACATCAGTTGAGTCGTTGGAACGTGAGGTAGGGATTTTACTTTCTCTAAAATTCTGTGCATAACATAGAGACAGTCACAACTTACATCATTGAAAGCATTTCAAGAGAAGTGCTATTTCGTAACACACAGAATATTCACAAACACGTCGTGGTGCACCATAAAACCAAAGTTGACGTCCTATGACATCGAGCGGAGGTTTCTTATGTATTACTTACCATACTTACAAGAAGCACAAGATATTGAACTTGTTGGCGAGTTTGTTCAAACTTTGAAATGTCTTGGGCATTCAGAGAATGAAATCATTATTCAACGAGCGATTGAGTATCTATTATCATGCCGACATGAAAGCGTGCGTGATTTAAGATCTTTAACGTGTTTTTCAGCGTCTGAGTAAGTCCTATAGGGAGCATGGGGGGTAGAAGACCAATTCGCACGTGCATACCATACCACCGTCTGTGCCATAGGTAACGGTAAATATTTCTCATTCCCAACTCGTTTCATCGTTTTCCCAGGCGCGATCATAGACTCGTAGCTGATTCATAACATCAAACTGATGACACCTAACAAGTGATTACGCTAAGTACTTGGTTACAAAGCTGCGCTTGAGGAGCTCGGCAGGTGACGGTTGCGGTCACGCTCGACTGCGATTCCATACTTAGTGCAATTTTAATGAGTACATGCTCCCCAGTTGACAATTCTGCGGCAAAACACGCGGTGTGCAAAGTTGCATTACGCGTGACAGTTTTCCCAATGCACGGACTGAAGCCAAGCAGTGAAGAAAAATGACTCACAGATTTTTCAACCGTATCATGAGGCAGGACGATATTTGAAAAAGTGTTCTCGACGTAAGATTCACTTTCGCTCCAGACTTGACTGAATTCTTGAACCCGAGCACTACGCATGAAGTCAGTAGCAAGAAGCTCAACATCTTCTATTGAGTACTCATCTTCGTAACCATCATCTTCGAGTGCCCCAGTGATAGGGTCAATCTCTTTCGAAACAAACTTCAACGTACAAGCGAATCTTTCTTCTACCTGTGTGCCGACTTCATGATCGAACACGACAAATGTTGACCCATACGACGTAAGTGGCATAACATTAAGAGGCAGCACAGTCGGCTCTAAGAGCCCACTTGTACCCAACGCCTCCATAGCGACAGTCACATTTGTCAATGCTTGCTCTTTGATAGTGTTGCTGCAAATGAATTCGAAGACGATATGACTATCAAAGATGTGCTTGACACACGATATTTTGTATTCAGTTTCGTCTTCTGTCAGATCAATTTTCATAGAGCTCTTGAAAACGTCGCCACACGTTGCAAAATATGGCACTGAAGCTATATTTGAGTATGAGATGTCAGAAATCACGTGTTCTTGTTCGAGAACCGAAGCGCTATTAGTAGACTCACTGTTTGCCGAACTTGAAGTGACGATAGTCTGCAGATCAATAGGTTCATCTGAGTTTGACTGGCAGTATTTGAGTAACACATTTTCGAAAGCTTCAGTTGTGTGTGTTGTAAGGGATCCAGCTTTCTGAGCAGATGCCTTCTCAAGGAGTGCAATTGATGCGCACGCTCGATCTCGAACTTCATCATCACTATCGAAAAGACAGCGGCGCAAAAGTACTAAGACACGTCCCTTTAACATCTCGCAATGCACACCGATGCTCGCCATTGCCGAAATAGAGGCCGCTCGAATGGAAGGATTCTCAAGAATCACCCTATTGTAGATGTATCTCAGATACTTTCCAGGATCAGTCGTGTATGGTGTCTCTTTTCCGAGTAAATACAGCACTTCGCATGAAAGCTGCGTGTATTCACAGTCTTCAATGAACTCTGATAGATAAGAAAGTGAAAGTTCCTTTGCCTCTGGTATTGCGTTAAATAGTTGCACAATAGATCGCACGATTGATTGTTTGTACTCGAACCCTCCTTCTTCGCGCAAATACGTGGACAAGAATGATAGCAAAATGCGATACTTATGGGCACATCGTATACACGTTATTCGCACTGCCTCTATTATCATTATCTTGAACTCGTCTTGAATCTCTGACATAAACGAATGAATGCGAGCTAACAGACGTTCAACCGCAGTATCGCCGCCTGTCTTCAACAATGTGGTTATGGCCAGAGTAGCTATTGACTTGTTCTCGTCAGATATGAGATTTTCGATATCAGCGTTGCAGTTTGATATCAGATCTGGGAATAGAAAAGCCAATTTATTGATAACTCTCATCGCGGCAAAGCGTGAACTTGGTTTCGGTGACGATAGCAGGAGCTGGAGAACGTTCACAACCGACACCAATTGGTGCGCTTCCAAGTCATGTTGAGACGTGATTGCACGTATGCTTTCAAAGACGACAATTTCTGATTTATGCCTCATGCAGCTCTGTAGAAACGTGTGCAGTGGAGCCACAGTATCTTCCGCACTGTCTTTAATCACTTCTGAAACATACCTGATAAGCAAACACTGTGCTAACGGGGATCTAAGTTGTGTTCGGGTCAATTGCGCGACTAGCTTGTTGATTGAGAGTCTATCGAATTTACGAATCTCGTACAGAAGCCCCAAGGCATGAAACTGTACCTCAGGAGAAGACGAATTGACTGCCTCTTGGATTTCGCTGCTCCATCGGCGCACGATATCAACATCTGCAAGTGACAAATGCGTTGCTGATATCAAGGCAGCAGAAGACACGGCATCACTCCGGTCAACTATCGCTTGTTTCAGGTAACGCTCGATCTGGCCTAGTATTGCTGAGTCCGCTATGCAACAAAGAACACGAATCGCGTTGGCTCGGTATAGATCAACTTTACTGTTCATATCTTTCATCAACGATGAAGTAACGATAATAACTTCGTCAGAGGTTGGGCAAATCTCCTTTATGATGAGATAGAGCATCCTTCTGAGATTGTTATTTTTCGACTGAAACAACTTTGTTACTGAAAAGAAGATCTCTGTTATCTCTGTTTTTGTGAAAAACTCCCCTTGAACATGCAGGTATAGAAGCTTTGTGATCACCTGTTGGCATTTACGTGCATCCAACTGTGGATCGTTGAAACAACGAGCTTCTTGCAGTACTATGCCTTTTTCTATTCCCCAAAATGGAGAAAGCTCTTCGACTGAATCCTCATCTCTCTTCCTGTTAAAATCTGCGATCGGAGAAGTCATTAATTTCTCCCCTGAGAGCGATGCTACTTTCAGTGTTGTTTGAACTGTACGATGAGGTAGTGTCGCGGATCTGCCGCCTCTTCGACCGGAACTACACGGGGAAACGCGTCTTCTCCCGCGCCACGTTGCGACGAACAGAGCGCGAGCGACGGGTTGGAGTTCAAGTTTGCAGGCTGAGCGCTGATTCAATTTAGCATGGGAAGCTATAAGAATTAGTTGTCGTTCCAGCGTGTAATATACATAGTATATGTGGGCGGGGGGAATTAATTTTTACACAAAAATGGTAGCCATCGGAACCAGTTCAACTAACGTCACACTTTTCTTTTGCTCTACGTGATTTGCTCAAAACCCTGCCTCTTGAGCATTTCTGCGAAGTGCTGAAGTTCATCTTGTTGCATAGTATAAGGAGAAAACGCTGCGCCAGGAAAAATTTTATTCTCAACTTCTGCCTTGAAGGAGCACAGTGCAGAACGTGCAACCATACCAAGTTGTGCATATTGCTTGCAGAATTTTGGAGCAACATTTGAATGATGAGGATGCTCAGTCAAGCCCAGAAGATCATGATATACGAGAATCTGCCCACTGGTGTGCTGCCCAGCCCCTATACCTATGGTGGGAATATTGATGACACGTGTAATAGCCGAAGCAACTGCCTCCGGTACGCACTCTATAACTATAGCAAAACACCCGGCATCTTCTAAGCTAATCGCATGTTCCACCAATTGCATCGCGTCGACTGCTTTCTGGCCCTGTGGCTTGAAACCTCCCAAAACATTCACAGACTGCGGAGTTAGGCCGACGTGACCCATGACAGGGATTCCAGCGTTTTTAATTGCTCTAACGACACGAAGCCTAGGTTCTATGGCACCTTCAAGTTTGACTGCGTCCGCAAGGCCTTCTTTTATCAACATCAAGGCAGAACGCACGGCGTAGTCCGTACTCTCTTCGTAACTGCCAAAAGGTAAATCGCTCACTACCATAGCACGCTGTACTGCCCTCTTTACAGCTTTTGTATGCGTGATCATGTCATTCAGTGTGATAGGCAACGTTGTTTCATGCCCGTGCACAACCATCGCTGCAGAATCTCCAACTAAAACCACGTCAATGCCTGCACTATCAACCTATAATTGCTTAGTTTCGGCTTGTCTGAACGAGTACTGAACTTACCTGCTTCGCACTCGGGTAGTCATATGCAGTGACGGCGGTAATAGGCTTCGATGATTGGTACTTCTTGCGCAGTTCTCCTAGGGTGAAGCGAGTTTCGGTTTTGAATGGCGCTGCTGACTTCTGAGAGAAGCAACGAAAATAGCGACAGCTGTGAGCTTTCCTCGCGACGCTCCTCGTTGCCTGAAAAAGCATTTAACGAGGAAGAGTGCACTCACAACCGTAATGTAATTGTAAGTGATCAGAAGTTCCGCAAACGTACAGCTTACAGTTTGGCGAACTACCGAAGTATGCGACTAGTCTTCGTCTCGCCACGGTTGTGCTTTATGCGGGTGCCGGCACTTCAGGAGACGGGTCCTCTAGTCCAAGTGTCTGCTCAAGAAACAACTCGCTCGAACGGAGATACCAGTAATAACTTTATTATACGAACGATTAGTGTAGCTCTGTATTTCACCCCCAACGGGTTGAACACGTCGCGCGGTCCCCGGCATAGGTGCGCGCGCGCTGCGTCGTATCATATCACTTCTTATCACTACTGTTCGTTTTCATTCCTCATCTGCGTCTGAAATCGTATCGTCATGGCTTCCCTCGATGGCTTCCCCGGCGAGGCTCTTTTCAACCAGGGTAAGTGAAGCCGAAGTGTGTTTCGACTCTTCGCGGCTTACCAATTTCATGACTAGGATTTTGCTACACATACGATGATGTTATCTTCCATCCTGGTTTCATCGATTTTGCGGCTGACCAGGTACGTTTGATCGTTCGGCACGCACTTAACAGCAACTTGATTCAAACACCCACAGGTTGATCTCTCAACACGAGTGAGTAGAAATGTGTCGATCCGAACGCCAATGGTGAGCTCTCCGATGGATACAGGTTGGTCGCAACTATATCTTTACGATTTACAAGGCTTAATGGATTTATACAGTCACCGAGTCTGATATGGCCATCGCAATGGCTGAGGCTGGAGGGATGGGTTTCCTTCACTACAACATGGCGGTACGACAGTCCAACGCATTTTTTACGTCTCTAACTTATGATTCGTCGTAGATGGAATCTCAACTTGAACATGCGAAGATAGTCAAGTCGCATAGACCCGGATACGTCGCAAATCCGGCAGTTCTGCGCCCAAGTGCAACACTTCGAGATTTGGACGAGTTGCGCGCAGCTCGAGGTTTCAGCTCAGTTTGCATCAGTGAAAGTGGAACTTGTGGTAGTGCTCTACTCGGTTTAGTAACTACTCGTGACGCTGAACTTGTGCGCGATCGCAATACCTTACTTTCTGAAGTCATGACTTCCGTCGACGACCTGGTGCTCGGTTCTACCGAGAAGAGTGCACAAGAGAACGAGCAAATTCTTCTTGAGAGTAAAAGGGGAAAGCTACCCATCGTGGATGCAAAGCGATATTTGATTGGCTTATTGACGCGAGCGACCATAAAAGATAGGTTAAATAGACCACCAAGTGGAGTTCCTTCTCTCGATAAACATGGTCGTTTGCTGTGTGGGGCCGCCATCGGAACGCGAGACGCCGATCGTGTCCGCGCTAAATATCTCGCAGATGCTGGAGTGGATGCCATCATTTTGGATTCATCTCAAGGCGATTCTATTTATCAGCTAGAAATGATCAAGTACTTGAAAAACGAGCTTCCGCACGTGGATGTAATCGCTGGAAATGTTGTCACACAGAATCAGGCTCGACGTCTACTCGAAGCTGGCGCTGACGGGCTTCGCGTTGGTATGGGTTCCGGCAGTATATGTACAACACAAGAAGTATGTGCCGTTGGTCGAGGACAGGCGACAGCCGTTTACAAGGTGGGGCAAATAGCTAAAGAGTTCAATGTTCCTATCATCGCCGATGGAGGCATCCAAAACAGTGGCCACATTGTCAAAGCGTTGGCGCTTGGGGCTAGTGTCGCCATGTGTGGTTCTATGTTTTCGGGTACCACAGAAGCACCAGGACAATACTTCTATCAAGACGGCGTCCGCGTAAAAAAGTATCGTGGAATGGGTAGCCTTGACGCTATGAAGAAGGGGAGCGATTCTCGCTATCTGAGCGAATCTGGGCACCTGAAGATTGCTCAAGGTGTATCTGGTACGGTTCGAGACAAGGGCTCTGTGAAAACTATGATTCCGTATCTCGTGCACGGTGTCAAGCAAGGTTTTCAAGATCTCGGAGCGGATTCACTTACAAAAGCGCATCAGATTTTAGCTAGTGGAACGATGACGATGGAGGCGCGAACTGGCGCAGCTCAGCGAGAGGGCGGTATACATGACATGCACAGCTATACTAAGGTGCCTTGGTAGCTGTGCACTTCTGGAGTACCGTTTTTGTACTCTTTGCTCATCATTCCGATAATTTACAGCTTTTTCCATATAAGGCAAAGTCTTTCTTTCTCTTCGTGTGTTCTCAAGGATAACATGTTCAAACATGGGCCATACTAGGCGAAAACTTTCTCTTGAATGAAGGTTTCGGTCATGAAAAGAGTCATTACCTTGTAAAGCGCATAAGTTCTTTTTAATTCCCCTTTTCCCTATTCACAAAATTGGTGTGCGTTGCTAAGAAATCAGAACTGACTAACCTCTACTGCAGCCGCAGATACTTGTCCAGTGAACGTGTGAAGAATATGTAAAACAACGCCGCCTTTCGTAGATTAATTTCGTGAGCGATTCCTGACCATCAGAACGACGTACTTGCGTGTACAGATACTTTACCAGCATAGGCAACTACTTTATGACGAAAACAACTCACCAAGGTAACGTATAGGGCGAGCGCAACCTACAAATCTTTAGAGCGTGGATAAGTGAAACAGTGGAGAGTCATCAACCTTGACGAAGGATATCAACCCCTGTGAAGATCGCCCAGTGAAAATTGTCAAATGGTTTACTTTGTCGTAAGGACTAAAGCACACGCTAACGAGCCCCCCAGCCACGTTGTAGCGTATGAAACCCGAGTATCGGTGTGGACCCATTTCCCAGAGGCTGTCGGTCGTCACAAATTTGGACACACTTCTCAGCTTCCAAACGCCGTCCATTTCTCTCAAAGATTGATCAGGAGTGACGAAGTATACGTCCGACAAACGAGGGGAAACGCCACGTGACCTGTCCGTAACGCACCGTAGTTTTAAAGATGAGTACACGATCACATGTGACATATTTAATGATATAAACGCCAATATAATTTGAGGAATTGGAAGTCTAACTGAGAAACGGGGTTCGTACGCACTTCCGACGGCACGCACGTATTAGGGACGTGGCAAGTAATATATACTGATATCATATGATATGATACGTATGCAAGCGCACGGTGCTGGAGGCGCTGCTGTGAGAACACTTACGAGAGAAACCTTGGTTTCGATAGCAAGTTGCGTACCGTCGGCGTGTGTGATCATTTGATGGTAAACCACTAAATTTAGGTCTAGAGTTGTTCGCGTCGATAGCTCAAAATTAGCATCATTCAGCATTACCACGATATGGTTGGTGCGAGTCGTGTCCTGTCAACTCTGACTTGCACTGTCGTCCTCGGGTGGAACACATTTCCAACTTGCCCGTTTTAAATTCAGAAGTGATAGGTATCTGTTCGATATTGTTTTGATGTCGTCCCTCTTGTCCCTCATACTGATTCTTTTGACTTGGCTGTAGATATAGTTGCCTAAAAGTTCAGTGACAGGAAATGTATCAACGATTGCTATTAGAGAGCTCAACGAATTGGCGACTTCCATGTAGTCTTCGTTCTGTAGATTACGCAGGATGCCTTTCGTCAACCTATGCTCCCATTTGTACAGAACCCTCAAGTAGTCTTTGAAACTTGCTTCGACACTGCTCTGATTCAAGCAATTACGAAATTCAGAGCGCTGCCAGCACTCTCTCTTATATACATCACACGCTCTCCAACGTGTGAGCTGAGCCATACCACTCGTCAAGAAAGTAGCAAAAAATTTGTTTTCAAATTCACTGCAAGCATAGATGAGATATGATACGTTACGGAATAGTGTATCGTAATACTGAATAAAACTGAAGGAATCTGTGTCACTTCGACCAACAAGCTCCACAAAATTTGAGCAATACAACGCATCAGCGTGTGAGATTTTGCACCTTGGTAGTACACATGTTTCCAAAATGACACTCGCAGGAGACAAATTATCCGCAGTCTGTACCCAGGTTGAGTTCTTTCTCAGAATACACTGTGTACCTCTGGAAACATGTTCAATAAGTTGTTGCAGCTCTACGTTTAAACTCTCGGCCAGTTCGTCGTGAACAACATTACTAGGCAATTGAGTAGCTTGATCAAACGTTGACGATGCAGTTGAACCATATTTCACAGTCCGCGCGCGCGCTTTTGCATACAGCTCTTTGGGTACGTAAACATCCTCGAGATTGAGCGACCAAAAAGTGAGGTAGAATTCTGGCGATACCAATCCCCAAAGCTCGTCAGAATGGAGACTTGCCTTAACATCTCTGCTTAGTTTCTTCCAGTATTGATTGTGACTTTCAGCAAGGGAGCTGCTTGTATCCAGAGATGAAAATAGTGTTTGCCGAAGAATTGGACGATACAAATGGAAAACGACAGCAGCATCAAGTTGGTGTTCACACAGAAGAGATTGGATCTCTGGCAGCGAGTTCTTGAGCTCTGCTACACTGTAAGCTGTGTGAAGAAACGAAATATACTGCAATAGAACAACGTGACATTCATCAAAAAGTTGACCCAAAAATTTCATTTGAGCACTTGCCGTCTTCAGAACAATTCGTTGGCGACATTTCGCTATTGCTAATAGTAATCGAAGCATCATACTCTTCGAAGCGTCCGACCCTTCAATTGCTGTGCGTAAACGCAAAATTCCTTTCATCCGTCGTTTTGAGTCAGTGCTCGTAGAGTTCTCGTGAAGTCCTCGAAGTTTTTCTCCAGCCGCCATTCTTTGAATCTCAAGCGAACTGACATCCTTCAAGATTTCGATACCAGTCAATTTCGATATAAGATCCTTTAATATCAATAAATCCAACACTTCACCTTCGTCTAATTTTTTCAAAATGTACCGCAATAGGTCATTAAGTTCAATGTCATGGTATTGTCTGAGCAATGTTCCAGAAAAAGAACACAAAGCAGAAAACCATAGCGAAAAGTTTTGGCCATCTTCTTTGAGTTTGGATTTTGTCTCGGTAAAATGTTCGAGGACAGAAAAGGTCAAAGTATCGAAAGTTAGTGCGGTGCAGTATTTCAAAGCTTGCACGATCGGTGCAATCATGTTTGGATACGCCTGAACCTGTTGCAGTACTGCTTTCGTCACCGTTAAAGGGTGACAAAGTGCGAGCTTACCAAGTTTACGGCCGAGCTCTTTTGCATTTTGATTTGACAATCTTCGTAAGATCCTCATTATTGATTTATCGGCTGAACTCTTTATCTGAGTCAGTCGAGTGCTACACGTGACAAACATGGCGTGCTTGTATATTTTTCCACGTGATGCAAGCGGAAGTTGATGGACAACTTTCCAGATGTATTCACATATTAAAGGATTCGGCCTCAGAAGTGGTAATCCTGGTAGCAAACACTTTGCAATAGCAGGTTCGATCAATTTCAAATGTTCTCTTTTATTCGCGACAACTCTTTGGAAGTACTTAAGAAGTTCAGTCGTTAGAGCTGCATCACAGCATACATTTGGTCCAAGAAAGAAGACGATGCGGAGAATAGATTCCAATTTCTGGTTCTCGTCATGTTTTTCCTTCTCGTCATGTATTCTCTTTTTAAGTTGCTCACACATTTTCGCCCGAAGTTTCGGCAGGGCATGAGTACCACAACCCAGTCTGATGATCCTTTCGACCGACGCTTGAATAGGCAACAAACCGGCTTTACTTCCAGTCGATTCCAGAAACAAAAACTTTGGCTCATCAGAGTATAACTCGTCTACGGGCGATACACCTTGCAAGCTTCGGGCTTTATCATACAGAGATCGGTCAACTGGGAGCAGGTAAGGATACAGTCTACCGATTTCAGTGTTCTCTTTTTCAGCAGCGATTTTCAGCTCGAACTGGGCGATTTTGTGTCGTCGTTTGAAATCGGCGCACCTTGTCAAGCGAAACCCTATTATATCGCTTAAATGAGTACTAGATTCCAACGATGTTGCAAAAGCATCGCCGTGTTTGGAGTCAGCAAGTTCTCTGACTGAGTCAAAGACTAAATCGAACACCCGGAGAGGGTTTAGCTTGAAAAGGCCCATAAGAGTGTGGCTTTCGACGATCAATTTCGAGTGACGTCTTCCTGACGTCGTGAGCGAATCCATTCTAAGTGTTGACAGCGCTCGTGCATAACCTTCGAGATTTTCTGCAAGTAAATCCGATTTCGGTAGTTGGTACGTGATCTTCGTGTTCGTTCTCAACTCTTTTCTGGACCAGGAACCGATGCTTAATCGCTGTGCTTCTATGAAATTTGTGTCTGCATTCAGCAAAAGCCCGTTGACCATCGCATGATCCGCATGTATCTCGTTCTGAAGGGTCAACGGATCGACACTGAGCGCCGAGCTTTCCGCGGCACTCAAGCGCACCCAAAAGTAATCATCTGAATTACTGGGGTCATCGCGTGAAATTTGCATGAGAGATGCAAAGCGATCATCTGTGTTCGACATTTACTGCCGTCCTTGGTGAGCACAGCGTCCCCCGACACGAAGTAGTCCAGCGACTATGGGTAACTGCTTCGGTTTTCTGTTTTCGCGGAGTGGTTTCATCTGTCAAATTGTCGACTGAACTTTATTTATCTTAGAGCGTATGAAGGCTAAAAAGCGGGAGACGAGACTGCAGAGTGGTGCAAAGACAAACTGGACGGCGAAGCGCCGAGCGCCCTAGTTTGAAGACGCACAGTTTCAAGTTTAACAAAAATCCAGCGCGCGCGGTGAGTTTCAACTGTTACGTTTTCACCTAGGTCGCGAGCAATAGTCTTAAATCTAGCGAAAGCGACCGAATGTGATGCGTCTCTCACAGGTCGGTCATGAGCCTGTTTTTGGGTATTTTGTTCAACCGACCTACAGGAAGCATACGATGAAGCTGTTACTTCGTACGTAGAAAACTTCGGAATGGATGCGACTACAGCCCAGATTGAAGCTAGAGAGGAGTTTGCCTTGCAGGGCTTCGATATTTCAAGCATTGCGACAAGCTTATCACAAGTCAACTGCAATACTTTCACAGCAGTTGTGCAAACTTTTCTGACTTCGATCTATCCTCTTGCTGAGATAGAAGATGAAACCTGGGGAAATAGTGAAGAAGACAAGCTCACGTCTGCGATCGTCTCATTCGAATCATATTTGTCAGATCAGTCTGTTTTCCGTCCAAACATCGTCGACTTCGCTTGCACTGCTGGTCAAAGAGAAATCATAGAAATTCTTCTAAAATTTTGCTGCAAAACAACTTTGGCTCAAACACTACGCGACCGCGCTCTAAATTGTTTAACAGGTGCGTGTAAAAGTTCTTTTCGTATTTTTTGTCTCATTCGTACCTACACAGCGATGATGATCATACACGAGAACCGACGTCTAGTCTTGAAAAGTGCCGCATTCCTCACTTTACTGGAATGCCGAACGTTGTCGACTTCCTTGTGCTCTTTCTTAGCAAGTGTCACGAAGGAGCACGGTGATGCGAAAATGATTTTGATGAAGACCGTACGTTACTTTTCGCTCTTCATTGAACAAGACTCAAGAGATGCCAGGAGCGCACGCTCACCATCCTCACTGAAGCATTTGGTGCCTCTGATGTAGTCTTGATGCGGGCGATTTGTGAACTCTTCTCCGCGATTTTAATCGACGATGACAGAGAGAGTTCAACAAGCAATAAATATAGACATGCGCTTATATTACACGAGCATGGATTGTTGGCGAAAGTTAATGACGGTATGTAGTAATTTCCGTCCCTGTGAAATCAGCAACCTGAGGAACCGCAGCTATTCTCCAACAAGTACAGTCGAGTCAGCTTGAGACATCTGTGGTCTTATTCAAGCTAGTAAGTAAAACTTCCCTATGCAAGAATCTTGTTTCACAGCACATGCAGTTTTCTCACCTGTTGACAAGCGAGAAGATATGTAGGAGCGTGCCAGAAGATGTTTTAAGTAGTTTACTGGTATGTGAATTTGATGTTGTGTCGATGTCAAATTTTGTCATGTCCACACAGGCAATAATATCTCGTCGAAGGGACGCAGTATTACTGAACCATTGCTGCAGATGCGTTCGGCGCCTTATATTGTCCGACTCGCGCAAAGAAATCCTGCTAAAGTTCGACGTTATCAAAACTTTTGTCTCCTTAATGACGTGCGAAGGTGAGCGGTTTACTACTCTATCGCATTGTATCTGAGTGTAAATTACCCCAGTAAGTTCAGTGCGTGAGAACTCGATCAGTATTTTGGCGGCTTTGGCGCTTCGGAATGTAGAAGTTTCTAATGAATTGAGAGCAAATGGTGGGGTCGATCAGCTGTTAGAGTTGATGCCACAGGAAACTTGTGGTAAAGTTCTTCGTCAATGCTGTATTCTCATCAGGAATATTGCGGTTAGAAATCAGGATACCAGGGTATGAACATCATTGTTTTACCTTCTTATTTTTTAAAAGTAGCATATACTAGGATTATCTCGTGGCCAATAATGTGACAGCTCAACTCCACGACCTGAAGGCTTTGCATCCGAGGTCATGTATTGATGTTGGAAGTGCGGCACTGCGCGATTTAGGTTGCGATGACTACGGTCGTGGCTGGGTGCCAAGAACATTGGTCATGGGCACAGATGGATCGATTATAAATTCTAGTGACTTGAACTAGTAGCTAAGCTATGCGTTGACCTTGAAAACTATCACATCACCTTCCTGAACAACGTAGTCTTTGCCTTCCAGTTGCCAAACTCCCTTTTCTTTGGCCCCTGCAAATCCTCCACTTGTCACAAAGTCATCATAATGAACCGTCTCAGCCTTTATGAACCCTTTTTCGAAATCTGTATGTATTACAGCTGCTGCTTGTGGAGCCGTAAAGCCTCTCTTTATCGTCCACGCGCGCGTTTCTTTTTCGCCTGTTGTAAAATATGTCAGCAAGTTGAGTTGCCTATACGCGACTTCAATTAGTTCTTTTGTGCCATCACTCTCCACTCCGATGCAAGAAAGAAAGTCATCGCGCTCTTCTTGCGTTAAATCTTTCAACTCTGCGGCAACCTGTGCCGAAACAGCGCAAAGTCCAGCTTCTGAGTCGGTCGCAAGCTTGGATAAGGCCTGGAAATGGACGTTAGTAGCCCCATTTGTTGGAAGATCGCCTTCTGGTAGGTTGGCAGCATATATACAAGGTTTTGCCGTCAAGAGATTGAGTTCTTTAATTACGAAAAGTTCGTCTTCGTTAAGTTTGAGTTGTCTTACTTGTTTACCGTCTTCAAGCTGCGTAAGAATGTTTGAAAGTATTTCAATCTCAGTTTCAGCCGTCTGCCCATCGATGTGCACCTTGCCTTTACTTTTACGCACTTTATCTATGCGTTTTTGAATCTGGCTCATATCAGACAATGCAAGCTCTGAATTTATGATTGCTGCATCTCTCTTCGGATCAACACTTCCGTTCACGTGAACAATGTTATCATCATCAAAACAACGCACGACGTGAATGATGGCGTCGCACTCGCGAATGTTTGCAAGGAATTTGTTACCCAAACCTTGGCCTTCTGACGCTCCTTCCACGAGTCCGGCGATGTCGACGATCTCGACCGCAGTTGGCACAATATTTTTCGTTCCTGATATCCGGGCCAAAACATCTAGGCGGCCGTCCAACACCGGCACAGTCCCAAAGTTAGGCTCGATTGTACAAAAGGGGAAGTTAGCTGCCTGCGCTCGACTGTTCTCGACCAATGCGTTGAAAAGTGTACTCTTGCCGACGTTGGGAAGTCCAACTATACCAGTTTTTAGGGATGCTCGGCAGTTTGAGTGCAAAGTGCGTGAGCGTGCAGGGCCAAAACTTTTCGTACGAAGGGTTAACTTGCCGCTTAAGAACCAGCCGTCACCTCGAAGCGCCACCGAACTTCTCAACGTTGTATGTGCGAACTTCTGTGCCAGCATGTCGAGATTCGTTCAGTTCCTTTTACTATGCTGCAGGTTTTCGCGCACCCCTCTCGTTATTTTGAGCGGTATTTTGAGGTCGACGGGCTGTGTGAGGATCGGGTTACAAGTGCTGAAGTGTCCGAACCGGTCGATTTGACTGCGTGGTGTTTCGCCCGATTATACGGCTCGAAGCATTGGACGCGCAACTATTGCTATCGTATGTTCCATCAGGATGTAGCTGTAAGCACGTATTAATCCTACAATTGTACAATGAAAATTATCCGGTTATCAGACCGAAAGTATATCCGGACCATGATAGAGCTTCAAGCGTTTACGCGAGCGACGCTCGTGTAACGCTCGCCGAGCGTTACGAAATGCTTCGAGGAGATCGAAAGGAATACTGCGAGGAACACTACGAGGCGTGGAGATATCACGCATCAAATGACATCCAAGCAGGTGCGCAACGATGTCGTATCACCGATTCACTTCACTCAGAAATAGGTAGCAATTGATAAGTATGTATGCCGTTCTCAAAATTGAAGACGCCGCAAAAGAGTTGGGAATGGGGACGACTGCTCTTAAAAAGAGGTGTCGACAATACGGTATACATCGCTGGCCGCACCGACAGGTACTTTAAACCTTGTACATGTCGAATATGCCGTATGAATAAGCCGTAGTTGAAGAGTTTAGACAACCTCATTGATGCACTAGAGAAGCTCACAGATGACAGTACAGGTGACAGTACAGACGCCAGTTGCATAGAGGTGCGATTTTTTTACGATACTCATGAAGGAGGTTTTCCATGTTTGTTTCAGACCGCCATAATGCAGTTAAAATATCACAGGCAGAGGATAGCAAAAGATCCGTGCTATAAGATACCTCAAAGCGTGTTTCGTCTCCGCCAAGCACAGTTCAAGGTGGTGACTTCTCTATAAAACTAACTCAGCTCTAAAAAGTTCATTAGGACAAACATAGGCGAACGAAGGAAGTGAATTGTGTTTAAATACTTTCGTCTTTCAGAGATATTTTAATATTCTACGGTCCTCTTACTCCTATTCAATCAAAGTTTGATTGAAGCTAGTGCGGACACCACTGCATCTGTATCTTCTGGTCTACCAACTGAAATCCGTATGCAGTCGGCGATTTCTTTCGGAGAAGAGTAGTGCCTAATGACAACACCGCGTTCAAGCAAACATGCTTTCACGTACTCGGCGCTCATTCTTTTGACCCTGGGACAAAAAATTACAACAAGTTTTGCGCGCTGAAGTAAGCAACTGCTCACCTGCAAAGAATAAAATTCGATTCTGATGTAAACGGTTCAAGAAAGTCGAACTCAGATAGTAACCCAAACATCCGAGCCCTCTCGAACACAATTTTATCGCGTACTTCCTGAACTAACATGTCAAAACTATCATTTGCGTCGATCGATGACTCGTACCTGCAAGTAAGAAGGATTTGACAACGCTGCCAGCGCAGCTGTCTCAGCGATAGCAGACACATTATATGGTTGCTTTACTCGCCATATATATTCGATCAGATCGGACGGAAAAGCGCCGTAGCCTACCCGAAGACCTGTGATTATGCGTCAGTAAAAATTCGAAACACATCTGAGCAATCCACCTGCTAACGCAGCCCGCTTACTGAAAGTTCGAAGAACGATCAAGTTCTTGCGGCTCGGCACTTGTGTTATGTAACTCTTCGCACTGGCGAATTCGATGTATGCCTCATCCAGCACGACCAGTATTGGAAGACGAAGCAGGCGGAGGAGATCGTCTTCCTCAATAAGACTACCGTCTGGATTATTTGGAGATGTCAGAAACAGAAGCTTCGGGCTGTGAGTCTTCACGGCAGCTTCAATCGCCTCGACATCTATCTTGAATGAGAGCCCACGGCATATATCGATCACGTCACCAGCTGGGGTAGCTTTGAGCATAGTGTGAATATAAGTCATTAGTTTCACGCACCGTTAATGTTGCAATCGAAAGAGTACATTCCAAAAGTTGGTGGTGTATTGATTATTTTATCACCTGGCTCCAGAACCACTCTTAACAGTAAATCAATTAGCTATGGAATTGGGTTATAAATAGCACTTATCGCCAGATATCGTCCCACCTCATCAGCACCACAACCAACTAATAAATTTTCTGTCGGAACTGCGCATTCGGCTGCCTAAGAAGTGGAAAATCAAACCGGTATATCTTTTCAAAGTAAATTAGGTCCACTTACGAGTGCTGCTCGCAACCGTCTCGACTCAGGATCCGGGTATATGTGAGGATATTTGATGTCCCGAAGTGCATCGTACACATCTGAGGATTACTCAACGTTTCTGAATGTCTGATGTCAAAATCAAGTACCTGGCGGCGGACCATACGGATTTTCGTTCGCATCTAGTTTGACTATTTCTGTGATAGGGCGCTGGAGTTTTTCTAGACTCGAGTTAAGGACAAAGAATTGAGAGGAACTTCCAAAAAGCACTGACCCGAAAGCACTTCGAAGGGAACAATAGGAGTGTATGGTTGCAGATCTAAAATATGCTTCCGCACGAAATTCGATGAGCTGATATCGCCAGAAGAGCTTTGGAGTCTTGAGCATAAACGACTGGCGGAATGATTTTTCCTGGACGTATGAGTCTTGTGCTGCGACCGGCTACAACTTAGACCTTTGAAGTTTCTAATGGAACCAACGTGCGAGATCATGAGCGGTACCCTTTTCGAAGCTTTGAACCTCGAAGTGAGCCCCAGGCTTCTACGTTTGCCGGCGAGAAACCTTTTGTCGTTTTATTCGCGAACATCGTCCTCTGGAATCATGTATTATACCTCGACATCAAATATAGATGTCTATAAGACCCATTCCACTAAGGTTTTCCTATCATTTTACGTATTTAAGTTGACCAATCATGACTCGTCAAGACCCACTGTCGACTCGAACCTCAAATCAGCTTCACTTTCGCCCTTTTTTTGAACTCGCGCGGCGCGTCGCGCATGAGCGCCACTTTCACGCGTCTGTCGCGGCGCGCGCGCGCGGCGCGTGTCTGCGAGGCAAAGAAACACACGGATGAATGTGTTTGTGATCGAATTATAGCCGTGTTTGCAACTTTTGGTGCGTATGGGCGTCGACGCAGGGTGGAAAGCGTTCGACGATGCGGTCGTCCGCTCAACCATCGTCGGCGAGTTCGCGAACGCAAAAGCGGGGGTAGACGCAAACATATGGATTCACCAAGGGTGGGCGATGCGCAAAACTGGTTCTGTTCAGGATAGGCTGGATTCGGCTGTAGATACAGTCATTTCGCGCGCTACGAAGCTCGTGAATGCAGCAGTGTTCCCAGTACTTGTTTTTGATGGGGCGAGAACGACACACAAGAAGGAGACGCACGCGAAGCGAGCAGGCGCGACAGGCGAAAAATACGAACGCTGTTATTTGCCTCGGATATTGAATGAAGTGCGCAAGCGTGGATTCGTGTACGTCGTGGCGCCAAACGAATCGGATCACCAGTTGAAGTTCATGGAGTCGAGTGGTCTCGTTGATTTTGTTTTGACGGAGGACACAGATGCGGTGGTGCTTGGGTGCGCCAACGTCGTTCATAAGGTGTCTTGGGGCGTTTCGACGTTAAAGTGTAACGTTTTCAATAGAAATAACGTGAGGATGCCGGTAGACATGAACGCGGTGAACACAGTCGTGGAGCTCATGTGGGTGCACGGTGACGCCGCTGTGCGTTTGTGGGCGGTGGCAAGTGGGTGTGATTACAGAGACGGTAAAGTGCCTGGACTTGGACCCCAAACAGCTTTCGATGCAATTGTAGCTTGCATACGAAGTACAGGGACTGTAAATATACGCTCTTTTGTGAAATATCTCGTGTTGAAGGAGGTCGTCGCTGCGAGCGATGAGGACACGCAAATTTGCAAACTTGAAGCAGGCATGGCCGGTTTTGAACGAGCGGTCGTGTACGATATACGGACAAAGGAGAGACGCTGGCTGAATGACAACACCGTATTGAGCGCAAATCACTCAGAAAACGAAGAATTTGCTTTAGGTTTGCGGGACGCGGATACTCACAAGCCCGTTGAACTCGTTCCAGTGGCTGCCCTTTTTAGAAATGGTGAAACGCAAGCGAGACGAATCCCGAAGTATCTCGTCAAAGGCGCCGTTTTGCCGGAAAAGAGAGTTGAGGACAACTCAAAAGCGGATTTGTTACGGTGGCTGAACGTGCGTCGGAACGACCGACGCCACGGATGCCAGGATATACGGGACAAAGATGACATCATCTCAGAGGTCATAGGGAGGATTGAACTTGAGCGGCGGTACGAGCAGCTAGATATCGACGTCGACGGCGACGTCCAGGATCCGGAAGGGAAAAGTCTTCATACATACTTGGTTCACCATTTTCATCTTCCGGCGACGCAATTCCCTGAGCTAGATCCCAACTTGAACGCACCAATGGATGATGATGCGTGGAGCGCTGACGTTGAGCTCTTCCGCGAGACGTCACCACTCATGGGTGAGGACATCATCACGACGTGGCTTGCAGGAATGTCCGTTTACAACGACCCGGTGCGATCCAAAGCATATCGACAAGGATACGCACGAATACACGCGCGGACGACCCTTCCGATTCGTTTTGCGAACGTTGAGCATCCTTGGATGCAAACTCACTTTCGATTGTGGTTCCAAGTTGGTATTCCGGCATCACTCAAAGCAGAGCGTTATGCCGTCACTGTCTGCATGTTATGTAAGTATGGAGGTATCGACGAAGAAAGCAATGATCATGTTCAGGACCATGTCGTCAGTGTTGAGCGTGGGACGTGCGCGTGTAAGGCGGGAGCGGGCGGACACTTTGGAGGGTGTATACACGTCGTCGCAGCGCTCTGGTTTTTTGCCAAGTTGCAAAGACCAGTTGACCCATGCACGTCGCTCGAAAGTGAGTGGTTTGGCACGAGCGGCGAAGGAGATCCGGTGAATCGCAAAGTTCCTCTCGACAACATTGACTTTAATAGATTCGAAGTCGGGCGCGCGAAGCGACGGTGCACTGTGAACACGCGCGGTGACGGTGATTTGGAGCTGCCTGAAGTTGCACCTGATATACTCGCGATGTGGTCGCGAAATAAGCCATCAACACTTCTCGAGGGGTATTTCGACGAGTACGAAAAAGAGAACAATCATAAATGTACTTTACACAAGGTTACAGAGTCGTGCAGGGCGCGGAATCTACCTTAGCGGAGCTTGTAAATCTAGCGCTAGGAAAAATATTATTGGCCACTCCTGATGCACAGATTTCAGCTTGGAGATAGCTATTGGACCGCGCATACGCTTCCAAATCGTCTTGACGCGACCAAAAGCATTTTCAATTAGCACTCGACGACATGCTTGCGCCCTAGTATCGAGAATGTCCTCCTTGGAGAACGCCACATTCTTGCCTCTTGAAAACGCAGGGTGCACAAGCCTGAACGCATCCCGTTCAAACTGTCTATTCAAGCCTTCGCAAAAGCCACGATCAGCTGCAATTGTTTCGGGAACGACTACATTTTCGTCGTTCTCGTCTGTGAACGTCCTCCGGCGGATGTTGGCTCGGTGTACCGCATGATTAAGCATCGGGTGATCCTTTCCAGCAAAGCAAATTTCATTGTCAAAAATGGATCCAGGAAACCCAACTGAACAGAAAGCGGCAAGGCAATTCGGGTGACAGGCGCCAAGAAATTTACACACATAGCGCTTCTTATAATGACTGTAAAACAAAC
>Ga0181599_1001269_pt1 | contig 24875 bp, 29 predicted proteins | sample 041ome_3_FD_148658 | JGI IMG/M metagenome (GOLD analysis project Ga0181599, IMG submission 148658) | Coastal salt marsh microbial communities from the Groves Creek Marsh, Skidaway Island, Georgia - 041405US metaG (spades assembly) | ecosystem: Environmental > Aquatic > Marine > Intertidal zone >...
AATCTTTAGAAGAAAAACCTCAAAGAGAGTGGTTAAGAAAAATTCATGAATGTGAAGATGAAAAAGCTTTAAAATTTTTTTTAAGAGATAAAAATCTTGAAAATATAAATTTTGATAGCAAAACACTTAATTTATTATGGGAATGTTGTCAGATACCAGATTTTGTTAAAAAAACTTATGGAAATCATTATGAAGTAATCGAAAATGTATTTAAATTTTTATCTAGCAGCAAAGGCAAAATAACTAATGAATTTATGAGATTGCAGCTAATGAAACTAGATAAATTGGATGGAAATGTAGATTCTTTGTCAAATAGAATTGCAAATGTAAGAACTTGGTCTTATGTTTCAAATAAAAATAATTGGATTGAAAATCAAGAATATTGGATAGAAAAAACTAAACTATTAGAAGATAGGCTTTCAGACAGACTTCATGAAGAACTTACAAAAACTTTTATTGATAAAAGAGCTAGTATTCTCGCAAGAGGGCTAAAACAGGATATGGAATTTAAAACTGAGATATTAGAAAATAACGATGTCAAAATAGATGATCAATTTATCGGAAAAATTAATGGATTAAAACTTGAGCTTGATCTCAAAAAAGGTGCTCTTGAAACTGACATAAAGTCTTTAAAAAAAGCTGCAAGACAATCCATAGGGCCAGAATTAGAAAAAAGAATTCAAAACATAATCGATACTGGATTAATTGAACTTAAAGATGATTTTAAGATTTATTGGAATAACTTTGTAATAGCAAAACTAACATCGGGTCATGATTACTTAAGCCCAAATTTTGATTTGGTTGTTGATGATATTCTTGAACAAGACCAAAAACAAAAACTAAGTTTGTTTATTAAAAAATGGTTAAAAAATAGAATTGATACAGTTTTACAAAGCTTAATAGATTTAAAAGATCTTAAAGAAAAAAATTCTTCGATAAAGGCATTGGCCTATCAGCTATATGAAAATAATGGTGTATTAAAAAGAGAAAATGTTTCAGAATTTTTAAAAAACTTAGAACAAAGTGATAGAAAAGTTTTAAGAGATTTAGGTGTTAAGTTTGGCAGATATCATATTTTCTTACATAAATTGATTAAACCAGAGCCTGTTACAATTAGAACTTTGTTATGGAAAAATTATCATCAAAAATATTTTAAACTTAAACCCCCAACATTTGGATTAAATTTCATTGATGACTCAGATAATAGAAATAAAAATTTTATGTTGCTATGTGGTTTTGAAAAATTTGATAATTTTTTCGTTCGAATTGACATTTTAGAAAGATTATTCATGCTGATAATTAATTCAGGTTCTGAAGAGAATAAAGAAATAAAACTAGTCCCAGAAATGCTTAATCTTTTAGGATGCAGTAAAGATAACTTTAAAAAGTTGATCATAAAAATGAATTACAAAGTAACAGAAAAAAATGATGAAGTATTTTTTAGATATTTTCCTAAGAAGAAATTTAAAAAAACGAATGAGCAAAAAACTAAAAAAGAAAATCCATTTGGTGTTTTAAAAAATTTAAACTTTAATTAAAAAATGTTTTTCAATAAAAAGAATAAAGAAGAAAATACATCTAATTTGGTAAAGATTGCTGCTTTACTTATTCATACTGCTAAAATAGATCAAAATTATTCTATTGAAGAAGAGGAAATAATTAAAAAAACACTAGTCAGTCTAGGTGCAGAACAAAGTGATTTAGATAATTTAATCACAAAAGCAAGTAAGTCTGAAGAAAATGCAAACCAAATACTAGATTTTACTAGAGAAATTAAAAATCTTGAGGAGATGGATAAAATTAAGATTGTAAAATCACTATGGAAAATAATTTACTCAAATAAAGACGCTGATATTTATGAAACAAATTTAATGAGAAGACTTGCGGGGTTGCTTTATATTGATAATACCGTAATGGGAAATATTAAAGAAGAGATCAAAAAAGAATATTTATAATGACCTACATCGTAAATGATAAATGTATAAAATGTAAATTAATGGATTGTGTCGAAGTCTGTCCTGTTGATTGCTTTTATGAAGGCAAAAATATGCTTGTAATTAAACCGGATGAGTGTATAGATTGTGGCGTTTGCGAGCCTGAATGTCCAGTCGATGCCATTACAGCTGATACTGAACCGGGTAGTGAAAAATGGTTGGAGATCAATAAAAAATACTCTGAAATCTGGCCCAACATAAGTGAAAAAAAAGATCCACCACCGGATCATGAAAAATTTAAAAATGAGCAAAATAAGTTTGACAAATATTTTAAAGAAAACCTTTAAAAAACAACCTCCTAAAAAAAAAACTAAAAAAGTAATTAAAAAGGTAGCAAAAAAAATTGCTAAAGTTAAAAAAGTTTTACCAAAAAAAACAGTTAAAAAAGTTACTAAAAAAGTATCAGCTAAAACAAAAAAAATTGAGAATAAAAAAGTTGTTAGTAATGTTGCTGAAACTACTGAAGTTAAAACAGACAATTTACGAATTTCAAAAAGCAATGAAGTAAAGCCTGAAATCAAAAAAGTTAAAAAACAGGATACTGAAAAAAAAGAATATAAAGTTAAAGATTATGTTGTTTATCCAAAACATGGTGTTGGCCAAATTACAGAGTTTAAGAAAATTAATATTGGCGGGATTGATGTAGAGACTTATGTAATTAAGTTCGAAAAAGACAAAGCTAATGGAATGGTTCCAGTTAATAAACAATCACACCTCAGACCACTAGCTACAATCAATCAGGTTAATAAATGTATCTCGATTTTAAAAAGTAAACCAAAAATTAAAAGATCCATGTGGAGCAGAAGAGCTCAAGAATATGAGGCTAAAATATCCTCAGGAAAAATATATGAGCTAGCTGAAGTGGTAAGAGATTTGAATAAAGGTGACGATCTTATGGTCGACCAATCTTATAGTGAAAGACAATTATTTGAAAAAGCATATGAAAGAATCTTATCTGAATTCCAAATCGTACTTGGAGTTTCTTTAGAAGATACACAAAAAAAATTAGATAAAGCGCTTAAAAGAAATTTAGGTGGCACCCCGCAACCTGTAACGGCAGCACCAAAATCTGCAACGGCAGAATTACCAACAGAAGAGCCGATTGGGGATACTGACGAAACTGAAGATCCTATTGAAGAATAAAAAAAAACGCCTCTCACACAAAATGTAATGAGAAGCGTTTTTTGTAAAGATTACTAAGTGACTATCTTCTTCTTTTTTTAGCCTTCTTTGCTTTTTTCTTAGCTTTTTTCTTAGTTTTCTTTGCCGCTTTTTTTCTTTTCTTAGGCATCTTTAGCTCCCTTATTTAGTTAAACGAATCAATTTGATTCGTTGTTAACTTATTTTTATTTTTTTAAACAAGTTATGTCAATTCTTTAATTAAAAATGAAAAAGTGAAAAATAAAATCTAAAAATTTTAAAATTAAAATTAATTTTCTTTATTAAAAAAGTTAATGATTATGCGTTAAATAACTTATTAATTTTGTTTTTATTTATAAAGATCTTCTAATTCTTTTTTATATTCTTGAATTATTTTAAATCTTTTTAGTTTTAATGTTGGTGTCATAAATCCATTTTCAATTGAAAATTGATTATTAATTATTAAAAATTTTTTTATTTTTTCTATTTTAGTTAATTCTTTATTTATTTTTTCTATTTCTTTTTGAATTATTTTATAATCAGTATCTTTAAAGTTATTATTCAACACTAATAGTGCAACTAGAAAAGGTTTGTTATCTCCGTAAACTAAAGCTTGTTCTATAAATTCTATTTTAGTTAATTCACTCTCTATTTTTACTGGTGAAATATTGTCTCCTCCTGGAGTAATTAGAATATCTTTTTTTCTATCTGTGATTTTAAGGTACCCATTTTCAATGGTTCCTATATCGCCTGTAAACAACCATCCATTTTGAATAACTTTGTCTGTCTCTGTTGGATTGTTCCAATAACCTAACATTACATTTTCACCCTTTACTAATATCTCACCATCTTCTGCAATCATTACTTCATTCCCTTTAAATGGTGGGCCAACAGTTTCTATTCTAATATCATCAATTGGATTACAACTAACGACGGGTGAGGTTTCGGTTAAACCATAACCTTGTAAGGTTGGGAGTCCAATTGAATTTAAAAAAACTCCAACTTTATAGTCTAAAGCACCCCCTCCAGATATAAATGCTTTTAAATTTCCACCAAATTGAGATTTGATTTTTTTTCTAACCAATTTATTACAAATATAATTTATAAATTTTTCATAAATTGATAATTTTTCTTTTAAAAAATATTTTTTTCCAATTCGTGTGGTTGAATTAACTAATAACTTTTTTACACCTGTTGCTTTTTTGAATGTTGAAGATATTTTTTGATATAAATTTTGATAAAACCTTGGCACAGCTGTCATGATATCCGGACTACAATCGTTCATATTTTTAATAAGTTTATCTATACTTTCAGCATAAAAAATTTTTGCACCTACTGCAATTTGAACAAACTGAACTGTATGTTCATACGAGTGCGATAATGGTAACCATGTAAGAAATTTAGGTTTGGTAGTTATAATTTCTTTAAGTAGTTTTGTTGAACCTTCACAGTTATTTAAAATACCTCCATGACTTAACATCACGCCTTTGGGATTTCCTTGAGTACCAGATGTATAAATTATACATGAAATATCTTTTCTCCTTAGTCCAATTTCTTTGAAATTTTTTTCTTGCTTATAAGTTTGATTAAAAATTTCCTCTATGAATGTAACATTTTTATCTTTTATGTTTTCAAAGCTTATAACTTTTTTAATAAAAGAATGTTTTTTAATTATGGTGTTAATTTTTTTTAACTGTGTAGCATCAGAAACTATAATGACTGAGGGTTTGCAATCATTAATCAAAAACTCATAGTCTCTTTCTACATAGGTTGTATAAGCAGGAACGGTTATTCCTTTTGAAAGCATAATAGATAAATCTGAAATTAACCATTCAGGTCTATTTTCTGAGATTAACAAACACCTATCATTGGTGGTGATATATTGATCAAGAAATAGTGATAAATTTTGAATTGCATCAAATGTTTGTTTCCAAGTGAAATTTGAATTTTCATTTTTTAATGATTGCAAAAAAATTTCATTTTTGTTTTCAAGTTGATATCGATCAAAAAATAGCTCTAGAAGATTATTATAACTCTCTAATTTCATAATTTATGGTGGGCGAAGAGAGAATCGAACTCTCACTTCTTGCGAAACACGATTTTGAGTCGTGCGCGTCTACCAGTTCCGCCATTCGCCCTAATTTAAAAAATATTATTTAAATAGTATAAGAACTAAAATTATATTAAAAAACAAAAAAATGTTTACTCAGCTTTATAATAAATGTCTCAAGTTAGCTGCTCATAAAAATTCAAACTATTTTTTAGGCGCTATTTCTTTTATTGAGAGTTCTTTTTTCCCTATTCCTCCAGACGTTATGATTGCGCCTATGGCAATTGCAAAAAAACGGGAATTTTTGAAAATTTTTTTAATTGCAACAATTTTTTCAGTTTTAGGTGGAATTTTTGGATATTTAATCGGTGCATTTTTTTTTGATTTTGCAATGAGTATCGTGGAGTTTTATAATTACCAACAAAAAGTAACTGATATAAAAAATGCTCTAGCTGAAGGATCTGGTTTTTATACCTGGTTAGCTATTTTATTTTTAGCAGGATTTACACCGCTGCCTTATAAAGTGTTCACAATTACAAGCGGCCTAATTGGCTTTAATTTAATTGTTTTTGTTTTTATAAGTTTAATCTCAAGAGGTCTTAGATTTTTTATAGTCTCCTATCTTTCATCAAAGTTTGGTGATGCTTTTACAGATTATATGAATAAGCATGGCCACAAATGGTTCACTATAATTGGCATCATTGTGGTAATTGTTGGTGCAATCATTTATTTGCTAAGAAAGTTTTATGGTTGATCTAGGAAAAAAAAGTTATTTACAAATTTTATTTTTTTTAAGTTTCTTAATTTTAATATCAGCGTTAACTATTCAGTACATATTTGGTTATCAACCATGCAATTTATGTATAATTGAGAGAATTCCATATGGATTGGCTATTATCATTTTAACTCTAAATTATATTTTTAAGAAAGATCAAATTTTTTACACTATATTGTTGTTATTGGTTTTTTCATTTTCGATTATCATTTCGGTATACCATTTTGGCATAGAACAAGGTTTTATCGAAGAATCTGCTGTCTGTGCTTCCAAAAATATTGATTTAATGACTAAAGAACAGGTTTTAAATTCATTAAAAGAATTAAATATTAGTTGCAAAGATGTGGCATTTAGAATTTTTGGTTTGTCACTTACAACTTATAATATATTCGTTAGTATATTAATGTTTGTAATATCAATAAAAATTTTTTTACTTAATAACAATGATATCAAAAAATAAAATTGAAGAATTTATACGCGTAGATCATGCTGGCGAAAGAGGTGCTGTTAAAATATATGAGGGACAACTTCTTGCTTTGAATACTCTAGTTAAAGATGAAAAATTAAAAAAAACAATCGAAGAAATGAAAGTTCATGAAAAAGAACATTGTGAATTTTTTGAAAAAGAAATTAAAAAAAGAAATATAAAACCAACTAAACTTTTGCCATTATGGGATTTGTTAGGTGTCACATTAGGATTTGGTTCGACGCTTCTTGGAAAAAAAGCTGCGATGTTGTGTACGGCTTCTGTGGAAGAAGTAATAGATAAACACTACCAAAATCAGATTGATCAATTAGATAAATCTGAAAAGGAATTAAAAAACAGGATAATTAAGTTCAGAGAAGACGAGCTGCATCACAAAGATATAGCTTATGAAAAAGGAGCAACTAAAAAAGGTTGTTATTCAATTCTTGATAAAGTTATTAAAACTGGATCTAAGATTGCAATTAATATTTCTGAAAAAATTTAATTCTTTTAAGACTCAAGCTCAACATCCCAATATAAGTAGTCCATCCAACTTTTATGAAGATAGTTAGGTGGAAAATACTTGCCATTTTTATGCAGATCTTCTGTAGATGGCTGAAATGGGTACTGATTTAATTTCATTCCAGAAAACTTAAGAAGTTTTCCACCTTTTTTCACATTACAAGTTGAACAAGCTGTTACTACATTATCCCAATTTGTCTCTCCACCCTTAGACCTTGGTAGTAAATGATCAAATGTTAACTCTTCTCCACTTCCACAATATTGACATGAAAAACGGTCCCTTAAAAAAACATTAAATCTTGTAAAACTCGGTTTGGTTTGAGGGACTATGTAACTTTTCAACGCAATAACACTTGGGAGCTTCATTTCAAAAGAGGGGCTTCGAATTTGTCTATCATAATTACTTACAATAATTACTCGATCTAAAAAAACTGATTTAATAGCATCCTGCCAAGACCAAAGAGAGAGTGGATAGTAACTTAAGGGTCTATAATCTGCATTTAAGACAAGTGCAGGACATTTTTCTAAAGAGACATTTTGTTCAGAAAAATCATTCATTAAAAAATCTTATATCAATTAAATGACGATATCAATGTTACTAATTTGTTAAAAGTTTTTTAAAATATAATTTAAAGCAATACTAGATGCTTCAATTGGAATATGATGTGCGCAATTTTTAATCAAATGCGTTTCGACATTTACTTTTTCTCTTAAAAGAAAATCTTTTGCTTCCAATAAGTGTGTTGGTGAGACAATATCATCTTGATCACCATGAATCAAAAGAACATTTGTATTATTTTTTTTTCTCACTTTTAAATCTTCAGCATTAATTATTTTTCCTGAAAAACCAACAATACTACCAAAAGAATTTTCAGCTGTAAGACCAACATTTATTGACATCATACATCCTTGGCTAAATCCAGATAAACAAATTTTCTCGTTCTCAATTTTATACTCTTCTTTAACTTCATCTAAAAATTTATTAATTTTTTTTTCAGCTTTCAAAGACTCATTTAAAATATATTTTGGGTCATCTTTTGTTAAATCAAACCATTGATAACCAGATGGGTTAATTGGACATATTTCATGACCATTTGGACAAATAAAAATAGTATTTGGCATATGTCGTTTCCAATTTAATGTGAGCATGCTGATATCTTTACCATCCCCACCATACCCATGAAACAATACAACAACATTCTTAATATCATTGTTTTTTTCAGGTTTTATAATTGTGCTTTCAAGACAAAATGTCATAATAAATTTAATTTGTTTTTTATTTTAAAAAACACTCTACAATAAAATTATGTTTACCGGAATATTTGTTAAAATTTTATCTATTGTTCTTTTGCTTGCAGTTGGCATTGTTCTAATTCTTGGAATTGGAACATTGTTTAAAGGTGGAAATACTAGCAAAAAATATTCTAATAAATTAATGCAGCTTAGAGTTCTATTGCAATTTATTGCTATAATTCTCTTAATAGTTTTTGCATATTTTTTTAAAAATTAATTATAATTTTTAATCCATTCAATAAATTCTTTATCCAAAAAATCAATTGAACCAATAACTCGAGCAAATTCTTTTCCTTCTTTATTAAATAAAATTGTTGTTGGCACACCCCTCAGACCAAAGTCTTTAGCTAGTGTTTTTGGATTATCAAAGTAAATGTTTAAATTTTTAATATTCAGATCTTTAAAAAATTGATCTGATTTTTTTAGACTGTCTTTGCCTATGTTAATAGGAAATATTTCTATATTGTTCAATTCTGGCATCAATTTTAAACCATCTAAAGAGGGCATTTCCTCTTTACAAGGTGCACACCAAGTAGCCCAAAAATTCAATAAAACTAAATTTTCTTTATAATCAGATAAATTTACAATCTTTTTATCAGCATCAAGGAAGGTAATATTTTCATATGCTTTAAAGTCTTTATTGAGTACAAGATTTTTGATTTTTGGAAAATCATCAGCTATTGCATGAGAAATAAGGAAAATAAAAATTACTAAAAATCTCATATTTAATAGGTATAAGTAATTATCATGGCTAAAAATAAAAACAACCAAGCAATTTGGAATACAAGAATTAGGAAAAAAGCTTCTACCTTATTTGCAAAAGTTGGTAGCTCAATCGATATTGATAAAAGATTATATAAGGAAGATATTTTGGGTTCTATTGCTCATGTTGAAATGCTTTTTAAACAAAAAATAATACCTTTTAAAATTAAAAATAAAATTATCTACGGATTACAAAAAATAGAAAAGCAAATTTCAAAAAATAATTTTGAGTTTAGCAAGAAATATGAAGACATACATATGAATATTGAAAAGCAACTTTTTCAAATGATAGGTGAAGAGGCTGGCTATATTCATACTGCAAGATCAAGAAATGATCAGGTAATTACTGATTTTAAAATGTGGATAAAATCAGCCACTAATGAAATTAATATTAATCTTGAAAAAATTATTAAATCAACACTTAAACTCTCAGAAAAAAATATTGAAACTATTATGCCAGGTTTTACGCATTTAAAGAATGCACAACCAATTTCTTTGGCACATTACTTTATGGCTTATGTGGAAATTTTTAAAAGAGACATAAAACGATTTACCAACAACATTGAGAATTTAAATGAATGTCCTCTTGGTGTGGCAGCACTTTCAGGAACCTCTTTTAATATAGATAGACATTATACTTCAAAGAAGCTTGGTTTTAGTCACCCAACCAATAATTCAATAGATACAGTGTCAGATAGAGATTTTGTATTAGACTTTCTTTATTGTGTCTCAGTTTGCTCAATGCATATTTCGAGAATTGCAGAAGAATTGATTATCTGGAATTCAGATGGTTTTAATTTAATTCATCTTTCGGATAAAGTTGTAACTGGTTCCTCCATAATGCCACAAAAAAAGAACCCTGACCTGCTTGAATACTTGAGAGGTAAGTCTGGAATTTCATTTGGAAATTTATTTTCAATGCTAACAATACTTAAAGGATTACCATTATCCTATTTTAAAGACATGCAAGATGATAAAGAAATAGTTTTTAAATCGTATGATACATTGGTTAACTGTTTAAAGATATTTGATGAGATTTTAAAAAACACTTCTCCAAATAAAAAAAAGATGCTCGAATTAGCTGAATCTGGCTTTATTACCGCAACTGACCTTGCAGATTATTTGGTTAAAAATCACTCTATGTCGTTTAGAAAAGCTTATCAAAAGACAGCTGAAATTGTGAATTATGCGGAAAAGAAAAGAAAGAAATTAAATGACCTAAAAATTGATGAACTAAAAAAAATCGAACCCAAATTAACAAGCGAAGTTTTAAAAATTTTTAACTTAAAAAATTCAGTAAATTCAAAAAAGTCTTATGGAGGAACATCTTTTGAAAACATCAAAAGAATGATATTGAAATATAAAAAGAATAAATGATAAAAAAAATTTATATATTAGTCTTTATTTCTATTTTAATTTGCTCTTGTGGTAAAAAAGGAGATCCTGTTTACAAAGAAGAAAATCAAAATGTGGATAAAATAAGTATTCAAGTTACTACATTTTCATGATTTATAGAAAAAATAAACTCACAATAGATCATTTAGATATTAGTAAAATTGCAAGAAAGTATAAAACTCCTGTCTATTGTTATTCTTTAAGAAAAATTAAAGAAAATATTCAAAACATTAAAACGCACTTCAAAAATATTAATCCCCTCATATGTTATGCTGTAAAAGCCAATCCAAATTTAGGAATATTAAGAGAAATAAAAAAAAATAACCTTGGTGCAGATGTTGTTTCTGTAGGGGAGTTGATGAAAGCTCTGAAAGCAGGAATTAGTCCAAAAAAAATTGTATTTTCTGGTGTTGGAAAAACTTTTGAAGAAATTGAATACGCAATAAACAAAAATATTCTTTTAATAAATGCTGAGTCTAAAAGTGAGATACTGCAAATTGAAAAAATTGCAAAAAAGAAAAAAAAAATTGTTGATGTGGGTATTAGACTTAATCCCAACACAGATGCAAAAACCTTAAGTCAAATTTCAACTGGTAAAAAAGAAAACAAATTTGGTGTTAATCAAAAAGTATTTTTACAACTAGTCAATATTGTAAAGAAATCTCAAAGTCTTAATTTAAAATGCTTGAGTGTACATATTGGAAGCCAAATTCTTAGCTATAAACCTTACCAAAAAATGCTTAACGTGGTTAATAAAATTATAAAACTATCTAATTATAATTTTGAATATATTGATTTAGGTGGGGGCATGGGAATTGACTATAATCATGATCAATCTAAATTAGATTTTTATAAATACTCTAAAGAAATAGAAAAATTTTTAAAAAATAATCATTGTAAGATTATATTTGAACCAGGCAGGTCTATCGTTGGCAATTCTGCTATTTTAATAACTAAAGTTATTTATATCAAAGAAGGATTTAAAAAAGATTTTGTAATTTTAGACGCTGCAATGAATGATTTAATGAGGCCTGCTTTATATGGTGCAAAACATATGATAATCCCTTTAAGCAAGATTAATAGAAAATCAAAAAAAAGTTATGAATTTGTTGGCCCCATATGTGAAAGCACTGATACTTTTTCAATAGTAAAAAATTATCAAAAATTAAATGAAAAAGACTTTTTGGCAATCTGTGATGTTGGTGCTTATGGAGTGTCACTAGCATCAAATTATAACATAAGACCCAAACCACCTGAGATATTAATCAAAAATTCCAAGATTCAAGTTTTAAATAAAAGACAAAAAATATCTGATTTAATATAACATTCAAATTAATGTTAAGAAATTTAATATTTTCTATAATTTTTTTTTCAGGCATTATTTTTATTTCAATAATTTTTTTACCAGCACTCATATTGCCTCAAAAAATAGTTTTGGCTGGAGGTAAATTAATGGGCCACTGGGCTGGCTTTTGCTTAAAATCAATTTTATCTGTAAAGATTAAAATAATAGGAAAAGAAAATATTATTCATGATGAAAAATTTTTCATTGCCGCATCACATCAATCAATGTTTGAAACTTTTTACTTACAAACAATTTTTAACGCTCCAGTATTTATTTTAAAAAAGGAATTAATGTTAATACCAATTTTTGGCTGGTATTTAAAAAAGATAGGATCAATTTCCATAAAGAGAAATAAGGTTACAAAAGATAACCTGAATTTTTTTGAGGATATATCAAAAATGATAAATAAAACTGAAAGGCCTTTAATAATTTTTCCTCAAGGTACTAGAGTAAAACCAGATGAAAGGCCTACTTTTAAAAAGGGTGTAGGAAGAATTTATGATGAGTTAAAAATTTCTTGTCAGCCAGTGGCTATAAATTCTGGTTATGTCTGGCCTAAAAAAGGTTTAAAACAATCAAATAAAGATATAACGATATCTATATTGCCCAAAATAACGTCTGGGGTTGATAAAAATGAATTTACAAAAAACTTAGAACAAAAAATTTACTCTGAGTTAGATAAGCTTAATTAACCTTTCATAGGCATAACGACGTAAATACTATCAAAATCTGAAGGATCTTTAATTAGCGCTGGAGATCCAGTGTCGTTAAAATAAATTTCAATTTTTTCACCATCTAATTGTGAGGCAACATCAATCAAATATCTTGAGTTAAAACTGATTTCTAAGTCGTGATCGAATTTTACATTTAGTGTTTCATTACCGTCACCGCTGTTTGTGTTGTTTACAGAAAGATTAAGCGCATCCTTTGTTAAACTGAATTTGACACCATCTTTTTTATCTAATGATACTGAAGCGACACGATCTACTGAACCAAGAAATAATTTTAAGTCTATCTCAAGTTTTTTTTGATTATTTTTAGGAATAACCTGAATGTAATTAGGAAATTTTCCATCAATCAACTTCGAAATTAGAATACTGTTATTCAATTCAAATTTTATTTTAGATTTTACATTTGAAATTTTTACATCACCATCATAATTATCTAAAAGTGAAACTAACTGAAATATCGTTTTTTTTGGTAAAATGATTGGTTCAAAGTTAATTTTTTGATCAAGTCGTATTTTTGAAATGGACATTCTATGACTATCTGTTGCAACTGATGTTAGATAATTTTTATCTTCCACTTCTGTTTGGTGAAAATATATTCCACTAAGATAATGTCTTGTTTCATCATTTGAGACTGAAAATTTACATTTATTTAAAAGTTTTAATAAACGTTTTGAATTAATTGAGAATTCATTTTCATTAAAGTTTTCATCAGTAAGTGGAAATTCAGAATGACTTATACAATTTAAGTTAAAAATTGATTTTTCAGACTCTAATTGCAGCTTGTTAGTATCTGATAACGATAAATTAATTTTTTTTCCTGAAGAAAATTTTCTAACGATATCATACATGATTGATGACGTAGTTGTTGTTTTGCCTTCTTCAATTACTTCGATATTATTTATTTGATGTATGAAAATTAAATCAAGATCAGTTGCAGTGATAGTTAATCTTGAGTTACTTGCATCAAGTAAAACATTTGAAAGAATTGGAAGAGTGCTTCTTTTTTCTATTACACCCTGACAATAACTTAATGCTTGTTGAAGGTCTTGCTGATTTAAGTTAAATTTCATTTTCTTTATTATTATATAATATCTGATTTTTTAATTTATTTATATTTTCTACCATCTCAGGATCTTTTTCTTTAAGTTTTTCTATCGTTTTAACTGAATGAATAATAGTCGTATGATCCCTGTTTGAAAATTCTCTTCCAATTTCAGGTAAAGATTTTGATGTTAAAATTTTAGTAAGATAAATTGCTGTTTGTCTTGGTCTAACTAGGTATCTTGATCTTCTTGAAGATAACATTTCATTTTTACTTATTTTAAAGAACCTACACACAAGCGTTTGAATTAAATCTATTGTAACCTTGTTTTCAGAAATATTTAAAAGGTCTTTAAGGACGACCTTCGTCTCAGCTAAATTTGGTGCCTTATTATAAATTCTTGAAAATGAAACTATTCTATTTATTGCCCCAACAAGTTCTCTTATACTGGTGGTGATCTCGGTACTAATATAATCCTGTATCTCTTTAGAAATACTGATCTGATCTGAGTATAACTTGTTTAGTTCTTCAGTTTTTTGCTCAACTATTTTTTTTCTTAATTCGTAATCTGGTTTTTGTATATCAACTACTAAACCTCCAGAAAATCTTGATTTTATTCTTTCTTGAATTCTAGATAATTTATTGGGAGCTCTATCTGCCGAAACTATTATTTGTGATCCCTTATCAAGCAATGCATTAAAAGTATGGAAGAATTCTTCTTGCATCGCTTCCTTACCATTCATAAATTGAATATCATCAATCAATAGTATGTCTGTATTTCTAAAATATTCTTTAAATTTAACCATATCATTTGCTTTAATGGATTTAACAAATTGATACATAAATCTCTCAGCAGAAATAAACATCACTTTGTTATTTTTTTTTAACTCTAGGCCTATAGAATTTAATAAATGTGTTTTTCCCATTCCAACACCACCATAAATATATAGTGGATTATAATGAGATATGTTCTCTGAAACTTTTATTGATGCCTCATAAGCTAATTTATTACTTGAGCCAGTTAAAAAGTTATCAAACCTCTTGTTTGGATCTATTCGATTATATTGGAGATATGAGTCTTTAATAAAAGAAACATTTTTTTCATCATTAGCATCTCTGACAATTTCCTTTTTATTGTCTTCATTGCTAGTTTTTAAATCCGCAATCTTAAATTCTATTCTTATTATATCTTTTTTATGGCTTCTAATAATTTGTAATATCTGATCTAAATATCGAGATGTAATCCAATCTCTAATAAATCTTGTTGGAACTGTTAACAAAATATAATTATTAAACTCTTCTACAAAATTAATTTTTTTTAACCAACTTTCAAAAATCTCAATACCAAGTTTATTTTTCATTTGAGATTGGATTAGGCTCCAATCCAAGTTAGTTTGGTTTTGTGTTTCTATATTTTTATTAGTTGTAGAGTTGTTCATAACTTTTAGGAAGACGCTCAGTTAGAACGATCTAAAAACTTTTGCAAGATTTAAATTTTTAAATTTAAAAAAAAATGTAATCTGTAGGTGTAGAGATTTTTGTCACATAAAATATTTTTTTTTGACAAATTAATTTTTATTTACCTAACTGATTTAAAACTTCTAGTTGGATTTGAATTAAATATTTATTTACTATGTCTAAATATAGATCGATTAGATCTGCTCAAGGCACATAAAGTGTATTACTATAGTTGAATCAACTACAGGTTAAAAAATTATAACGAAGATATTTTTTTTGTAATTCTAGAAACGTTTCTTGAAGCGTTTTGCTTTTTGATAATACCGGTTTTAGCAATTTTCATCAGCTCTGAATTCAATTTAGGCAAGAATTTTAGAGCCTCATCTTTTTTCTTATCTTCAATTAAAAGGTTCATTTTTTTCAAAGCATTTCTATATCTGCTCTTTCGCGCCTTATTTACTACTGTTTGTTTGGAAATTCTTCTTATTCTCTTAATTGCGGATTTTGTGTTAGCCATATGCGCAGGGGTATAACTTGAGAATTTATATCGGTCAATCAAATAATTGTTTAATTTTGACAGTAATTACAAAAAAAGGTTGATCTATTAGTAATTACTTTTTTTAATATTTTTCCATTACAATTAACTCTTTTACAATTTTTTCCCTCTCTTTGATAAACTTTAAAACTATCTTGAAATCCTCCTTTGCTACCATCTGTATTTTTAAAATCCCTAATGCTGGACCCACCTTTATTAATCGCATCTAGAAGAACTTTTTTAGAGTTTGATATAATTTTGTTACACTCTTTTTTGCTAAGCAGTTTTATCTTTTTATTAGGATTCACTTTACTTAAAAATAATATTTCACTTGCATATATATTTCCTATTCCAGAAACAAATTTTTGATCAATTAAAAGATCTTTGATAGTTTTTGTTTTGTTTTTAATAAAGTTTTTGAAATATTTTAGATTAAACTTACCATTAAAAGGTTCTGGTCCTAAATGTATAAATCTATTTTTTAAATCTTTAGTATTTTTAATTATTTGAAAAAAACCAAATCTTCTTGGATCATTATAAATAATTCTGAATTTATCAAAAATAATTTCTATATGATTATGTTTCTTTGGTAAAAATGGAGAGTTATAGAAACTTAAATTAGTAAAATTTTTTTTATTTTCAAAATCAATCAAATGTATTGTGCCCGACATTCCAAGATGAATTAAACAAAATTGATTATCTGAAAGATGAATAATTAAATATTTTGAAAACCTTGAAACCTTAACAATGGTTTTGTTTTCAAGAAATTTCTCAAAGATATAGGGAATCTTAATTCTTAAATTTCTATTTCTGATAATTACTTTTTTGACCTTTTTTTTTTGAATTTTTTTATCTAAAGATTGTCTTACTATTTCTACTTCTGGTAATTCTGGCATTTAACACTATATTGTTTGTATAAAATAATTTATGCAACAATATCTCCAAAATAAAAAAGGGCTAGTCCAAAGTGTTTTTGACAAAGTCTATAATAAGTATGATCTAATGAATGACTTTATGTCATTAGGTATCCATAGAATATGGAAAAAAAATCTAATTAACATGATGAGTCCATCTTTGAACAGCAACTTAATTGATGTTGCTTGTGGAACTGGAGATATTGGAAAATTATTTTTAGATAATACCAAAATTGATGGATCAATAACATGTGTTGATCCCAACAAGGGTATGATTTCTAAAGGAAAAGAAAAGCTAAATAACTATAAAAATATCAATTGGATCATTGCACCAGCAGAAAATTTGCCTGTTCAAGAAAATCAATTTGATTATTACACAATTAGTTTTGGTTTAAGAAATACAAAAAATATCAGTAAAGCTTTAGCTGAAGCTCACAGAGTATTAAAACCTGGTGGAAGGTTTTTTTGTTTAGAATTTTCAAAAATATTGAATTCAAATTTAGAGTTACTTTACAAAAATTATTCAAAACTAATCCCATTGGTGGGCGGGCTAATTGTAGGTGAAAAGAAGCCTTATGAATATTTAGTAAAAAGTATTGAAAATTTTGTTAATCAAGAAGAGCTGATTGAACTCATGGAACAAAATAATTTTAAAAAATGCTCATACCGTAATCTGTCTGGGGGAATTGTCTCAATTCATAGTGGCTGGAAATACTAATGATAAAAAAATTAATCATATTATTTAAACTTGGTAGAAAAGTTGCAAAATCAGATATTCTAAAGATTACTTCAAAATTTAAAGAACCTCCTCTTGCTGTAAAGATTTTATTTAAAATTTTAGCTTTTTCTTTTTCAGAAAAAAAACATTCAAACATTAACCAAGATGAGGGTGAAAGATTGTCAAGTTCACTAGAGTCAATGGGCACAACATTTATTAAACTTGGTCAATTTTTAGCAACACGACCTGATATAATTGGTGAAGAATTATCAAAAAAATTAGAAAATTTACAAGATCGACTTCCTCCATTTTCAATCTACCAAGCTAAAGAAATCATCAAAAAAGATCTTGGTGAAGAAACTTATAATTCTATAATCAATTTAAGTGAACCCGTAGCAGCGGCATCAATAGCTCAGGTACATAAAGCACAAATAAATGACAATGGAACTATCAAAGACGTTGCAATTAAAATCTTAAGACCAGACATTAAAAAAATTTTTAATGAAGAAATTGATGCAATGATGTTGTTTGCTTTTTTAATCGAATCTTTTGTAAAAAAAACTAAAAGACTAAAGTTAGTTGAAGTTGTTTTTTTGTTAAAAGAAATCACCAATTTAGAAATGGATCTAAGATTTGAAGCTGCAGCTGCCAACGAATATGCAGAAAACACTAAAAATGATGCTGGTTTTAGAGTGCCTCAAATCTTTTGGAATTTTACGAGCGAAAATGTAATGACATTAGATTGGATTGATGGTGTTTCAATTAGAGAAACAGATGAACTTAAAAAACAAAATATTGATACAAATAAAATTGCTGAAGATATAATTCAGCATTTTTTAAGACATGCTGTTAGAGACGGTTTCTTTCATGCTGATATGCATCAAGGAAATATATTTGTAGATACCAGCGGTCAAATTGTACCTATTGATTTTGGAATTATGGGCCGTTTGGATAAAATGAGTAAAAGATTTCTAGCTGAAATCTTATTTGGTTTTATTCAAAGGGATTATAAAAAAGTTGCAGAAGTTCATTTAATAGCAGGTTTGGTACCTAAGGAAGTGCCAATAGATGACTTGGCCCAGGCTTTAAGGTCGATTGGGGAGCCAATTTTTGGTCAAGCTGTTAAAGATATTTCTGGAGGCAAACTTCTAAAACAATTGTTTGATGTAACAGAAAAATTCAATATGCAAACTCAGCCTCAATTATTAATGTTACAGAAAACGATGGTTGTAGTTGAGGGTGTTGCAAGAAAACTTAACCCTGAAACAAATATCTGGACAACCTCAAAGCCTGTTTTGGAAAGTTGGTTAAGAGAAACTAAAGATCCATTAAATTCAATTAATGAAACTCTTCAAAATACATCAGAAGTAATTAAAAGATTACCAGATTTTCCTGAGATTATGGACAAAGCCAATCAAGCTTTAACTTATTTGGCAAGTGGTCAAATTCCACAAAACTCAAACTCGTTCACAGCTTTAAATAATAAAAAATCTGAAATGATTGCATTCAGAAATCAATCAATTATTGGAATTTTAGCAGTTGTAATTGTTGTTCTATTAGTATTTTAATTCTCACGATGAAAAATCTAAAAGATAAAAAAATATTGTTAATCATTTGTGGTGGCATAGCAGCTTATAAAAGTCTTGAAACAATTAGAATTCTGAAAAAAAACAGTTGTGAAATTAAAACAATATTGACGAAAAGTGCCAAAGAATTTGTAACACCATTATCAGTAGCATCATTATCTCAAGGCAAAGTTTATGAAGATTTATTTAATGTGGAAAATGAAGCTGAAATGGATCATATTGCATTATCCAGATGGGCAGATCTTATACTTGTGGAGCCTGCAACAGCAAATACAATTTCAAAACTTGCCAAAGGTTCATCTGAAGATTTGGCATCAACTGTAATTTTAGCCTCAAATAAACCAATTTTTTTAGTTCCAGCAATGAATGTGAGAATGTGGGAACACCCATCTTTAAAAGAAAACTTAGAAATCTTAAAGTCGTATTCATATAAAATAATTGGCCCTGAGATTGGTGAAATGGCCTGTGGAGAATATGGTGAAGGTAAAATGACCGAACCAGTAGATATTGTTAATAAGATTAATGATTATTTATATTTTATAAATAAAAATAAAAAACTTAAAGCGTTAGTAACCGCAGGACCAACTCGTGAATACATAGATCCAGTAAGATTTATTACAAATAAATCTAGCGGCAAACAAGGTTATGAAATAGCAAAATCATTATCCAGAAATGGTTATCAAACAACTTTAATATCAGGGCCAACCAATCTTGAAATTGAGAATGAAATAAATGTTATAAAGGTAGAAACTGCCGAAGAGATGTTTAAAGAAACTCAAAAAAACTTACCAGTTGATGTAGCCATTTTTTCTGCTGCAGTAGCTGATTTCAAAGTTCATGAAAAAAGTAATTTGAAAATAAAGAAAAAAGATGAACTTACAATAAAATTAGAAAAAAATGTTGATATCTTAAATTATATTTCAAACCATAATTCAATGCGTCCTAAATTGGTTATTGGCTTTGCAGCAGAAACTAATGATTTAGAAAAAAATGCAATACAAAAGTTAAAAGATAAAAATTGTGATATTATTATTGCTAACGATGTTTCAAATAAAAAAATTGGTTTTGACTCTAATTTCAATGAAGTAACCATCTTCTATAAAAATAATAAACAAGAAAAATTACATGCTAAGACTAAGGCTCTCATATCTGAAGAAATAGTTGAAAGAATAAATAATCATCTAAATTAATGGTAAAAGTATTAATTAAGAAACTCTCATCAGATGTTAAGCTACCATCATATAAGACCTCTGGTGCCTCTGGAATGGATTTAATGGCCTATATTAAATCACCCATAACTATAAAACCAAAAACATCAGAATTAATTTCAACAGGATTATCGGTAGCATTTTCTGAAGAATATGAAATACAAATAAGACCAAGATCAGGATTGGCAGCTAAGAACAATATTAGCGTACTTAATACCCCTGGCACAATTGACAGTGATTATCGTGGAGAATTAAAAGTAATTATTTACAACCACGGTAACCAAGATTTTATTGTTAACAATAACGATCGAATTGCTCAGATGATTTTAACACCTGTGATCAAAATGGAGCTTCAGGAAACTAATGAACTTCCTGAATCTGTAAGAGGTGAGGGTGGTTTTGGCTCAACAGGTAAATGAAAAAATCACTCAAAAAAAGTGAAATAGAGAGATTTTCTAGGCAAATAATACTCAAAGATATTGGTTCTGCAGGACAGGAAAAAATTAAAAAAGCTAAAATTCTTGTTGTTGGTGCTGGTGGTTTAGGTTGCCCGGTGGCTGAATTTCTTACTCGTGCAGGCGTTGGAGAAATTGGAATTATTGATAATGATGTTGTTGATATATCAAACATTCATCGTCAAAGTCTCTATGACATCAGCGACCTTAAACTTTCAAAAGTTCAATCTGCTAAAAAAAAATTGAAAAGAATAAATCCAAATACACTTGTTAAGGCCTATAATTTAAGACTTAATGAAAGCAATGCTCTGAAAATAATTAAAAAATACGACTGCATTGTAGATGGAAGTGATAACTTCAAAACTAAATTTTTGATTAATGATATCGCTTTAAAATTAAAAAAATTCTTAGTTGTTGGTGCAATAAGCAAATTTGATGGTCATTTATTTACTTACAATTTTAAGATCAAGAAGATGCCTTGCTTAAGATGTTTTTTTCAAGAGGATAGTATTTCTGATGATATTTTAAACTGTGAATATGAGGGTGTGCTTGGAACTGTTGCTGGAATCATTGGTACTTTACAGGCAAATGAAGTCTTAAAACAAATATTAAATATTGGCCAAAACCTTGATGGAAAAATTCTAATACTAGATTTATTAAATCTAAGTTTTAGAAAAGCAAAAATTTCAAAACAAAAAAAATGCATATGTTAAAAAGCAATTTTATTATTTTAATAATAACATTTATTATTCTTCAAGTTTCTTATGTTGTAGCTGAGGAAAAATTTTTATCTTTAAAAAAAAATAAAGTTAATGTCAGATATGGTCCAAGTTTTGACTCTCCTGTAAAATATATTTACAAAAAAATTAACTTACCCATTATGCAAATTGATGAAAAAGAAAATTTTAGGAGAATTATAGATTATAAAAAAAATAGTGGATGGATACATGTGTCTCAACTTAAGAAAGTTAATTCAGCAATTGCTGTGGAAGATAAAGTTTTGTTTAAAAAGCCTACAATTTTTTCAGAACCAATTGCTAACATCAAAAAAGGTAGATTATTAGTTGTTCAAAAATGTCTAATAGACTGGTGTAAAGTTGAAACCGAAACTTTTAAAGGTTGGGTAGATAAAAAAAATATGTGGGGCTCTATTAATTAAAGTCTGCAGACAAAGATTTTATAGTAACGCCTGCTAACTTAGTTGTATGCGAATACTCAGCATGATCAATTCCAATTTCTATTTCAGAACTATTTTTAAATTTTGCAATTTGTTCATCTGTAAATTTAAAATGAATAAATTGAACTGAAGAAGCTTTACCCTCAGCAGAAGTTCTGTCAACATCCTCTTCGGGAACAGCTTGAATTTTTTCACCTTCAACTTTCATAAAAACTTTTTCTTCAATACCACCAACTTTTCCAAGAAAAGCTGCTCTTGTAACAGGATTATCTATTTCAAACATTAGTGTTGCAGTTAGCTCTTTGCCATTTGGAACCAAAGGATTATATGCAGCAAGCTCATCTTTTAGCTGCTCCTCACCGCCTTTTTCAATATAAAGCATTTCTTGAACTTGCGCTAACATCGTTTCATAACTCTCAAAATAAAATGTTGCATATGGTCCTAGCGCAACTCTTCTGTCTTTTTTAAAATCAACAATATTTTTTCTAAGCTCTTTTCTGTTTTTTGTATAAACATCTAGAGGCATTATATCTTCTTTTGAAATTTCTCTTTTTTCTTTTGGCATGATTATAATCTATAACTTTTTGCTACTAGTTCGATAGGATGTAGTGCCTCATCATTTGCTATGTTCGTATCCGCTTCAAGTTGTTTTAAATGTTTTCCAGCCAAAGGACAATCTGACGCCATATATTTATTGTTCTTAGTTTTAATTTGTCTTGCCGTCGGTCTTCCTACTTTGTTTGCTAGATCGTGAGTATCTTTCATCACTCCAAAAGTGCCTCCATGACCAGCACATCTTTCAACTACATCAATTTTTATATTGGGGATCAATTTAAGCATATCTCTTGCTTTAATACCCATATTCTGAGCTCTTGCGTGGCACGCATGATGAACTGTTACGCCACCATCAATTTCTTGAAGACCTTCTGCTAAACCCTCTTTATTTGCAATATCAACTACATATTCATCAATATCCATTACATTCTGAGATAGCTTTTTTACTTTCTCATCGTTTGGCAACAATAACGGCCATTCAAATTTTAACATTAATCCACAACTAGCAGTTAAAGTTATTACTTTATAACCTTTGTCTATCCAATTTATTAGGTCGTTAGAAACTTTTTTTGCTTGTTCAACAACTTTTGGTAAATCTGCCTGTTCTAAAAAAGGCATTCCACAACATCCTGGGTAAGCCTCCTGAACCTCTACACCATTTTTTTTAAGCACTTTTAGCGCAGCAACTCCAGTATCTTTTTTATTAAAGTTTACAAAACAAGTTGAGTAAATAACAACTTTTCTGTCTTTCGACGGGGTGTCATAGGTGATTTTATCTTTATTCTTTTTGAAAAAATTTGAAAACGTTTCTGAGTTATATCTTGGTAATTGAACTCTTTTATCAATTCCAGAAATTATTTCTAAAATTTTTCTAATGAAAGTATTTTTAACATCAGAAGCCCAATTAATTATTTTTGAAAATAAAACACCAAATTTTGCATTTCTGTCTATTTTTGCTAGCTGAGCAGGAACTGCTGGAAGTTTTCCAAGTTTTTTTTGTGCTGTTCTATATCTCAACATCAAATGAGGAAAATCTAAATCAAATTCATGCGGTGGAACGTATGGGCATTTTGTCATGAAGCACATATCACATAAGGTACACGCATCTACTACTGGTGCAAATTGATCGCTAGATAAGCTTTCTACATCCTCATTTTTTGACTCATCAATCATGTCAAATAATTTAGGGAAAGAGTCACATAAGTTGAAGCATCTTCTGCATCCATGACAGATATCAAAAACTCTTCTCATCTCTGAATCTAATTTTTCTGGATTTAGAAAATCTGGGTGCTCAAAATCAATTGGATGTCTTATAGGTGCTTCAGTGCTTCCTTCTTTGCTCATGCTATTTTATTATTTAGAATTTTGAAAATGTATTTAGCGGGCAAATAAATGCCCGCTAAAAAGAATTAATTAGCTAATAGACTCTAAAGTTTTTTGGAATTTACCAGCGTGAGATTTTTCAGCTTTTGCTAATGTTTCAAACCAATCAGCAATTTCTTCAAAACCTTCTTCTCTTGCAGTTTTAGCCATACCTGGGTACATGTCAGTATACTCATGAGTTTCACCAGCTACTGCAGACTCTAGGTTTGCTTTAGTTTCGCCAATTGGTTTACCAGTTGCTGGGTCACCAACTTGCTCTAAATACTCAAGGTGACCATGTGCATGACCTGTTTCACCTTCTGCAGTTGATCTAAATACTGAAGCTACATCGTTGTAACCTTCAATGTCAGCTTTTTGTGCGAAATAAAGATATCTTCTGTTAGCTTGACTTTCGCCAGCAAAAGCTTCCTTTAAGTTTTCTTCTGTTTTAGTTCCTTTTAAAGACATTTTTTTCTCCTTAATTTAATGTAATGAACATATAGATGTAAAAACTGTAATGTCAACAGTTTAGAATAATTATAATATAGAATTTAAGTTATTGAATTTATTGAGTTATTTTTGATTTTGATAATCACTCGCAACTTTAATCAAAACCTCAACTGAATTAATTTTTTTTCCGGTAATATTATTTTTTATATTTATAGAATCTATGTTTTCTTGATTACAATCGATTAACTCATTTGTATCTTCATCAAAAAAATGATGATGAACAGATGTGTTTGTATCAAAATAACTTTTATCGCTATTAATCGAAATTTCTTTTAAATATCCTTTTTTTTTAAAAGCATGAACAGTGTTATAAACTGTAGCCAGTGAAATTTTTTCATTTAGTTTTTCTTCAATAGTTTTTGCAAGATCATTTATTGTAAAGTGAAAAGTTTCATTTCTATCAAATAAAGCCTCACAAATTTTAATTCTTTGTTTGGTCGGTCTCAAACCTGAAGATCTTAATTTTTCAATGAAATTAGTGTTGGTGTTCATTATTGTTTATAATAGTTCTAAACTAAATCTATATAATATTAGGAAAAAATCAAGTATTAAGGGTGTTCAATTTTATGAAAAAAAACTCCTTTGACTATAATGAGCTAATAAACTGCGGAAATGGTGAGCTTTTTGGGCCTGGTAATGCAAAATTACCGCTTCCCCCAATGCTCATGTTTGATAGAATAACTGAAATTAATGACAATAACGGGGCTTTTAACAAAGGCTCAATAAAAGCTGAATTAGACATTAAAGATGATCTGTGGTTTTTTGATTGTCACTTTAAAGGTGATCCCGTTATGCCAGGTTGCTTAGGTCTTGATGCTATGTGGCAGTTAGTAGGTTTTTATTTGGGTTGGCTAGGTAATCCAGGCAAAGGTAGAGCTTTAG